>Ga0265297_10003111_pt1 | contig 31051 bp, 29 predicted proteins | sample Munlanlwell13791_FD_192502 | JGI IMG/M metagenome (GOLD analysis project Ga0265297, IMG submission 192502) | Leachate microbial communities from a municipal landfill in Southern Ontario, Canada - Leachate well 137-91 | ecosystem: Engineered > Solid waste > Landfill > Unclassified | place...
ATATTGTTTATTTTTGAGTTTTGTATTTTTATGTGGCTGCTCAACCGCCAGTTCTCATTTAAAATCAGTCAAGTCAGATGCAGCTGATAGAATAACCGTAGGGAAGGTCCAGCGCGAGATTCGCATCGGAATGCCGTCATCTCAAGTTATCGAGGTCTTAGGGTCGCCCAATATAGTGTCTACAGATGAGAATAGGCTGGAAGTTTGGGTCTATGATAAGATGGCCACGGATGTATCCTATTCAAATAACGAAGGAGGCGTTTGGTTGATACTCGGGGCAGTTAATGGATCTTCAGGGGCGGCTTCAACTACTCAGAGAACGCTGACCATAGTTATAAAATTCGACGCGGATAAAAAAGTTCGTGATTTTGCATATCATTCTTCCAGTTTTTAAAGGAGATGGCTATGAAAAAGAAGCGTAGGTTTTCAAAGTTATTGGTCTTATTTGTATGTCTGGGTATAGTCGGTTGCGCTAGTATCCCGAAAGGTTTTTTAAAGCCGAATGAGGCCGCTTTAGAGAAAAGACAGCTGCAGATGAGGCAGTACGATACGACTAATGAAGAACAGATTATGTCAGCTGTGGCCGGCGTTTTACAGGATTTAGGTTTTACGTTAGACAGCAGTGAGACCAAGTTAGGGTTCATAGCTGCTTCCAAAAAAGCCGATGCGACGAGCGGCGGTCAGATGACAGGCGCGATTATTCTTGATATGTTATCTGCTTTAGGCGGCGGCCATGGTAATGCTATGGCAAGCTGTGATAAATCCCAGGTAGTCAAAGCATCTGTAATTACGCGATTGGGCCTAGATGGGAATAAAACCGTAGTCCGGGTTACATTCCAGCGAGTTGTGTGGAATATGAGTGATCAGGTCAGTAGGGTGGAAAGCATTAATGATCCAGAGATATACCAAAAGTTTTATGATGGTTTATCAAAAGCGATATTCTTGGAGGCCCAAAAAATATGAAAAAGCTAGAAAAATATTTAGGCATTTCTATGATTTTATTTTGTCTTGTTGCATTGGCTGGTTGTGCTACCACCGCAGGGAAAGCTTTTAAGATGGACGAGAGCCAGGTTAAATTGAGAAGCATGCAGACAAGGGCCTTTGATACGACCGATAAGCAGAAAATGATGCAGACCGTAATGAGCACCATGCAGGATTTAGAATTCGTGATAGATAAGGCTGATTTAGTGCTTGGCTCCGTCAGTGGTTCTAAATTCCTCGGGAATGCCGTTGTCTCTATGACAGTAACTGTTAGGCCCAGAGGCGAAAAGCAATTATTGGTAAGGGCAAATGCTCAATATGGAATTCAATCCGTAGAAGATCCGGAGACATATCAAGATTTTTTTACTGCTCTAGAGAAAGCTCTATTCTTAACAGCGCAACAGGTAGATTGATAAAATAGCAGGGATGTTCTAACCCGAGAGTAACTCTCTTTCTATTTTAAATATATTGGAGGGCGTATGTATATGTGGGGTGCTATAACAATAATAGTTTTGGTTTTTCTTGTGATGTTTCACAAACAGATAAATGCTTTAATTTCAAGAATTAAATCTATAGGGCGAGAAGGGGTTATTTTAGATTCAGAACGGCAAGAATCTAGGACAGAAATAGATCCTCGCGTAGAAGCAGAAAACCTTATGCGGCAGTTAGATAACAAGTTAATTTTAGAAGTCGAAGATTTAATTAAAGGCGAGCTGAGCAAGAAAAAACTTTTAGGCGCTGAAGGGGTCCCGGTTTTAATTAGATATGTATCAGCATTGTCTATCGCGTATAGTTTTTCAGAAGCGTATAGAATGATATGGGGAAGCCAATTAAGCCTTTTAGATTATTTAAATACAAATGATCCTCAGCCCACCACGGCCCTCAGGCCTTTTTATAATTTAGGAGCTTCTCAATACCCGGCAATCTATCAAGCATATACATTTGAGCAATGGTTGAATTTTCTTAAGGCCCACTTATTAATAAGAGAAGATGTGGGATTGACAGGGATTACAGTGAGGGGTCGTGAATTTCTAACTTATCTAACAACAGCAGGGTTAAGTCGCAATAAAGCAGGATAATTTTATATTTAACATAGGAGGAACTCATGGCAAATATTTTTAAATACCAAGAGAAAGATTTATTGGGCGGATGGCTAATAGAGGTGCGTAAGGGAATCATTCATATAGGTAATATTCGGAAGGGTCGACTCAGCGGAAAATTTCAATATTATCCTGGACCTAATAACATATTGACTGTTGCTTTTGAGGAAGATGATCTGGATGTTTTAAAGCAGAGAATCGAGACCGGCGTATAAGTGAATATTTCTAAAGATCTTGGTTATTGGCTATTTAGTACGCTAGTGCAATCGGCTGCAGCATTATTTGCTATAATAGGAGTTTTTATAGTTTTTAAGATTCAGATGCTAGGAGAAAGGTTGCGCAATTTAACCGAGATGGCCAAAGATAGAATTTTTGGCATACGACGAGTTTTAACGCCTGGTAGTGAAGAATATATAAAAGTAGATTTTTATAGCCCCGTGGAAATGATCACCAATTTAAAGAAAGCAGTTGATAGATACATAAAAAAGCATAGAGAAAACGAAGAAGAGCTGGAAAAAGCTCAAAAGCAAGGACTTAGTGGAGATAATTTTAAAGAAAATTTAAGGGGTATCGATGGGATTTTAAATATACTTAGAATTAGGTTGGAGCCCTTAGAGAAAGCGCAAAATGAGTTGGATTATATTAAAAAAAGCGGTAAAGAATCTTTAAAGCTCATCTCTATTCTTTTTGTTTTTTCTCTAATTTGCCTTTTGTTTAATCCTCACATGGCAACGAGTGGGATTTTAATCTTGAGCACGGTTATTGTAAGTATGGCTATTGCTGTAGTATTAATTTTGGTACACAGTATAATTAAAAGCTTAGAGGAATGATTTAAACTATTCAATGCAGGAGGTTTAGAATGAAATTATTTATCGTAGGCTTGATGTTATTAGTGTTAGCCGGTTGCATGACTTTGAATACCGGTATAGGCGGCAAAGAGATAGATCCTCAGCTCATCTCAAAGATAGAGCTCAATAAGACCACAAAGGCAGATATCCTGCAGCAGTTCGGTAATCCTCATAGCATATCTACCACGGCCGCCGGCCAGGAAGTCTATAAATTTGTATTCATGCAGACGCAATCCAAAATGACGCCCATCCCGTTTTTTACTAAAATGAGTGTAGACACAAGGTACCAGGAATTGAACGTTACCTTTAAGGACGATATCGTAGTCGATTATTCATCTACGAGGAAATAGGAGGGCCCCCTATGGAAGTCGCCGGCGCATCTACAATATTTATAATTTATTTTGCAATCATACTTATAGCGAGTATCTATGCTATTTGGTTATTGGTATTTCCTATTCTTATATATAGTAGAATCAAGGAAATATTAATCGAATTGAAAAGCATCACATATATCGCGAAATTCATCTCATATAAGGAAATATATTATTGCCCTAAATGCCTGGTCCTATCGAGGGAAGAAGGCAAATGCTCTAAATGCGGCAATGCGTTGATATTAAAAAAATCACAAGAATAAGGAGGGCCCCATGGCCACATTTCTTTTTATACTTTGCATATTGAGTTTTTTATCCGGCGTTATGACTCTTACAACCTTTCAGCAGATAATCCCGGCCATGTCCTTTGTCACCTCGGCTGTATTATTAGCCGGCGCGGCGATAGTCAACTCCATAGATAAGTTGACGCTGGAAATGCGGAAGAATAACAAAAATAACCCTTGACAAACGACTTAACACGTGTTAAACTATATACTGTATGAAAGAGGCGATTTCTAAGATAGAAAGGTATTTGGCGGATCATACGCAGCGGGAACTTGCCAGGCTGTTGGATGTCAGCGAGGTGACGGTCTCCCGGTGGATGAAGGCACGGAAGATACACCAGGCGTATGTTAAACTCATTAAGGAAAGATTGTAATGCGATATTTTTTTGCCTTGAAACTTAACACGTGTATAGTTTTTAATGGGGTTATTGATCATCGCGCCGTAGCCGGGGGATCGGTCCAGGCCATAGTTCTTGTTACGGGCAAGAGGCTGTCCGCGTTAGAGGCCCGGTTACGGCATTCATTATAAGGAAGGAGGTAAATAGTCATGGGTAAGGCACCGGAAATAGTAACGTTACAGGAAGCGGCGGCCATCCTGAAGATCTCCAAAAATTACGTGTATCAAGTATGGCCGACTTGGCGTGAACACGGGGTCAGGGTCCTTAAGATGGCGCCGAACGCTACGCCCAGGTTCTATCTTCAGGACCTGCTTAAAATGATGGAGAAGCCGAAATAAACAAGGGTCCAAAACAGAAAGGAGAGAAATATGAACGCCGTTTTAGATTTAAAAGATGTTGTTAGTGCTGAGTTGTCTCCACTGGAAATCATCAATGATTACGTGGGGAATCTTACGGAACAGGCCGGAAGCGAGAAAGACAAGTATTTAAGCGTCAGTTTTCATGACTTGTTTAACCTGAGCGCCGCTCTGAACACCTGTTTGAATAACCTTAAAAGGGTCATAAGCTAAGGAGGATAAAATGATTAACATAAGCGACAGAAGAATCGAGCTGGAACCGTCCCTGAATAAGCTAGAATGGATAAACGATAGCATACGTTTCCTGGGCCAGGCCCTGGTGGAATATCCTAATGAAGGCGGGCTTGAGGAAGCCGCGACTATCCTATCCTGCTTATCGGAATCCGCGCAGAGAGAGCTGAGTGACATAAAGAAGATGTTGGCGTTAGCCTGACAGGCACACTTTAAAAATGGCTTAGGCGCAGGCCGCTAATTGAGATATAATAGGGTTATCTAGTTGCCGGCATACGCGAATCGTAGCCAGGGAGAATAGCATGAAATTCAAATGCCATTGCGGCCGCCATATCATAGATTGCAATAAGAAGCCGTTACATAGTAAGGGCGATTATGTCGCATTCAGCGTATATGAACACAGGTCCGCGCATACTGGAAAGTTATTTAGAAGGCCAAGGGAGCAAGGAGCGGCCGTCCTGGTAGGTAAAGAGGCCAAAAGGTTCTACAGGTGGATAGGTTCTTAAGATAAGTTGCGTTGATAGAATGGTAAGATGAATATGACTATGAAGATGCGGGGAAAATGTGGCAAGAAAATATATTAAAAAATTCTCCAAGAAATTACCCCAGGTTTCATTTCCGACAAAGGTGGATAGGGATGGCCACCGTTATTTTATTTGCAAACTCCCTTTTGGCCTCTCAGAAGAAGGATTAAAGTACTGGCTTGCGAGGGCAGAATATTACTATTTATTTTATATGGAGGGCTGGGATAAAAAGGGTGGTCGTTGGAAAAAGAGACATGGGGAAGAGAGCGGACGCAGGCAGAAATATTTAGACAGAGATCGGTTAATTTGCGAGATATATAAAAAATGTAAGCAGAACCGCACGCAGAGGATTTTTATTTATGATATTATAAATGGAGAATTGCGCAAGAGAAAGTATTTGGAGAGCGGGGAGGATTTGTCGGATGAACGTCTACGCAAAATAATATCCAAATATACATAGATAAAGTTTAAATCGACGCAGGTTCAAGGGCTGAGTCGTCTTATAGTTAAGATGATTCGGCCCTTTTATTTTGGGTCTGGATAAACAGTTTTATTCGTGACCAAAAATGAAACTTATTCGTAACTTGTTTTATATCAGAGGGATATGGCAGGGCCATTGATTTTTAAATTATCCTATGAATTAGGCTTCAAGCGCGAACACAGATAATAAGATAAAATATAGGTAGATAAAAAAATAACAAAGAAAGGTAGGTGTCGTCATGCAGAGTCTAGCTGAATTTGTAACCAAGACGGTCAAAATCGAGGATGAAGAAATCACCATCAAGAAGCTTTCTACGCAGGATCAGCTTGAGCTGGAAAAGACAACGGATGTGATTGAAAGAGGCGTCGTGGCTATTTTAAAAACCGTGATAAGGTGGTCTTTTAAAAATATCGATGGTCAGCCGTTGCCTGTTACGCGTGAGAGTATTATGAAGCTTCGTTCAGACATAATCACTATCTTAGGTCTAGAAATTTTGAGGGATAACACTCCAAAGCTGATTAAACAGGAGTAAAACCTAATGGCTGATAATAAAGTTGTAATCTCTATTGAGGCTCAAAACGCTGATAAAGCCAAGCAAGCGCTAAAGGAAATAGGTGTCAGCGCTAAGGATTTAGGGAATCAGCTCAGGGAAAGTTCTGTGGGCACCCAAATCATGTCTGAAGCATGGAAGACATTCGGGAGTATTGTTTCCGTAGCAGCTGTGGCCACTTTCTTTAAGGAGACCATAAGGGCCGCCATGGAGCAGGAAGACGCTTTGAATCGTCTGACAGGCGCCATGGAAATTCAAGGAACCGCCACCCAGGAATTAATCACCCTCTACCAGAATCTAGCCAAGTCACTGCAGGAAACTACTCGTTATAGTGATGAAGCCATAATGCAGACTATGCAGCAGATGGTTTCATTGGGTAAAATTGGCCCTGAAAATATGGAGCGGGCCACGAGAGCCGCTTTGGACTTATCTGCTGCTACGGGCAGGGATTTGACTTCCGCTACATTGGCGATCGCCAAAGCCGCCGCAGGATCTACTTCGGGCCTGGCGAGGTACGGAATAGTAATCGATGAAAATATTTCCAAAGGCGAAAAATTCAACAAAACTCTAGAGTATGTCGAAAAGCACTTCGGCGGCATGGCCCAGCGCGATGTTAATACTTTCTCGGGCGCGGTAGCTAAATTAGGCAATTCTTGGGGTGAAGTAATGGAAGAGCTTGGCAAATTCGTTACCGAAAATCCCGCTGTTATAGAAGGGCTTCATGGTATGATTGATAATACTAATTCTTTATCGAAAGCCATCGCTGACTTCAGGGTAGGCACCATGTTGGCTCAGGTAGAGGATTTGAAGAACGAAATCATGAATATGGCGGCCCCGGAAGGAGCTCTGCTTCAATTCAGAAATGCTATTTATGACATGTTTGGGGATAAGCGCCAAGATAATATCAAGGCGTTCCAACAGCAATTGACAGATTTAGTTATACAATTAGAGCGGATGGGGGTGGATATAGCCGATCAATCTACGTTAAACCTATTAAATGAAGAAGAAATCAATAGGGTCATGGAGGCTCTTGAGACCATAAGAATAAAACGTGGAGAAATAGAGCAGGAAGCAGCAATTACACATGGCGCAACAATCAATGCCATGCTTGACCAAGAGAGAGTATCTTTGGAGACTTTGCAGAATCTCTGGTCAGGGTATAATACTCAAAAAACCGCAGACCAGTTAGCCTCTAATCAAGTCCAAACAGAAAAATATAATTTCTTAATCGACACCCAGAAAAAAGCTAACACCTCTTTGTGGAATGAGGCTGGTAAAATGAGGGATGCTTTCTCAAAGGGCATGTCTCAATTAACTTTTGATACTATCAAAGGAAACGCGGACGTAAAGAAAACTTTCGAAGATCTTGGCGACCAGATGCTCAAGATATTGACCGATTGGGCTGTTCAGACAACTCTTAATTGGGCATTGAGCAAAGTTTTTCATGCTGCCGAAGTCGCCACAGCTACTACAACCGGCGCGTCCGTAGCGGCAGCTTGGGCCCCTGCTGCGGCAATGGTCTCTTTAGCTTCCTTTGGTGGAAATGCCGGCCCGGCAATAACTGGTATGACTGCGACTACTTTTGCCGCTCATCTATTAGCGGTACCTAAGGCTGAAGAGGGTGGAATTATTAGAGGCAGCCCGGGCGGGACTCTTTTAATCGCTGGAGAGAAAAATAAAGATGAAGCGATTATACCTTTAGATAGGGCCTCAGATATAGGAATGGGGAAAGGTGATACTTACGTCAGCATAGAGATAAATTATCCTGTTATAACTAATAATCAGATAGCTCATGAGTTAGTTCAGAGAATAGCCGACGAGGTCTCGTATATTATCAATAAAGAATCGGAGAGATAGCTATGTATATCCGTTGGAGAAAATTAAAAGCCATTGCGAAAAGCTTGAATAACGGCGCAACCCTATCCGCGGCATGTGAGGGGGCAAGCATGACTGCCTGGACCCTTTGGCACTGGAGAAAAGATAATCCTAAAATAGATTTATTTATAGCGGGCCTGCTCGATAATCAGATCCAAGTTGTCGAAGATGCTTTGTTTAGAAGGGCTACAGGCTACACCTATGAGGAAGTCACCAAAGAAAAAGAGGAAAGCAAATTTGAAAAGCGTGTCGGGAAGGTTATTATCAAAGAGATCCCTTCTGATGTTACAGCCTGCATATTCTTCCTCACTAACCGCGCCCCTGATAGATGGAAGAATAGTCGGGCCCTTATTAACAATACCAATGTGGTTAAAATTGAGCAAGAGAATCGTTATAAAGATTTAAAGGATGAAGACATGGATTCAGTGCTCGAGGGATTTTTCAAGAGAAGATAAGGTGTAAAGACGTAATTTTTTAAAAAACGATGACGATGACTATGACGAAAGAATCGAATCACAATATTTTCCGCACCAAGGACCTGAACGAAGCAACCTATCTTTACGTTTCCAACAAAAAACTTCTCGATATAGAAAAAGATAATGGTTTCTGCTGGTTTATTTTTGAAGACAACGAAGGATGCAGGGCCCTTCTCGATACTTATTGGAGAAATGAGGCATTGGTATCTGCCAAGACATTCGCGGAGGCGTTGAAGTCTCTCAAATATCGCGTGATAAACGTTAAAAAAGAGGGAAGGGCTTGACCGTGGTTAATCTATTGCTGATTGATGACGTGTTGCATTATCTTAGGACAAGGGGTTACCCCTGGGAGACATGGACTACGAGAGAATTGAGGAAGCAGGCCGGCATCAAATACCAGCTTATTTACCGCTTAGAAAAGAAGAGGGTTATTCCTGCCGCGCGCCGGGCAGCCAATGGCCGGTTATTTTATGCGCCGCGCGAAGTTTATGAGATGCTTAGCACCATAAAAAACATCTGTCTTCACAGGGAGAATAAAAATGGATAGCCTATTACCGAGACATTTGGAAGACCTTCAGAAGTCTACCTTGCGCGAAGATACTATCGTTAAGTATGGGATCGTTTCATTAAGCGAGCAGGAAGTCCGGGCCCGGCTCAATCGCCAGGATATTTCAGGCGGCGGGTACCTTCTCCCTTTCCCGTCATCGCATTTCTACCAGGTGAAGCTCGATAACCCCCTGCCGGACTGCAAATATCTTTCGCCTGCCGGCATGGAAATAGACCTGTTTGTGACCCACTTGGCCCGCGATAAGCAGCAAAATATAACTATCCCGTTTTTCTTCACGGAGGGGCCCAAGAAAGCCTTGAGCATGGAGCAATTGGGCTATGCTGCAATCGGTCTGTGCGGGGTATGGGGGTGGAAGTCGAAAGGCTGTATCCATAAGGCATTGAACGACCTGGCATTAAAAGACAGGGTTTGTTATATCGTTTTCGATTCCGACAAATATAGCAATGATCATGTATTAAAGGCCGAGTACCTATTTGCGCAGTACCTCATAAGGCGCGGCGCGGCCGTAAAGATCATCAACCTTGCCCCGGGCCTTGGTAAGGGCATAGACGACCAGATCAAGAGACTCAAGGATGACGGGAACCTTGAGGACCTCAAGAAGCAATATATAGAAACGGCGCAGGATGGTAAAGATTACGTCGCGCGGGCCCAAGACAAATTCTCCAAAGATATAGATAAATCTAAGTCCACCCTACCTGCCCTAATCGCAGAAAATATCCGCATTAAATACCAGCTTATCTACGGCGCGGAGAATTTCTACGCATATAAAGACGGGGCGTATCGGAACACTAGCGAAGAGGCGGTCCGGCGTTGGATATTGGAAGAGACAGGCGTAAAGATTTCTTTCAATAAGACAACCGAGATCCTCAATTTCGTCAAGACCCTGGCATATATCGAGACTGAAAAGCTCAACCAGTCGCCGTTACTGAACCTTAAAAATGGCCTATTTAATATCGAGACCTACGAGCTGTCAAAGCATACGCCGGAAATATATTCTACCATCCAGCTTCCGGTTAGTTATAATCCAGAAGCCAAGTGCGAAAAATGGATAAAGACATTATGCGAGGTGCTCGAAGGAAACGAAGAAAAGGCCGAAATTCTGCAGGAATTTTTTGGCTTGATGTTGACGCGGGAAACCCGGTACGAAAAGGCCCTGTTATTGATAGGCGATGGGGCAAACGGCAAAAGCGTCATCCTTAATACGATCGAGCACTTGATTGGAAAAGAGAATTGCACTTCGATACCCCTGGAAAAATTCAGCGATCTGCATTATATGGCGAGCCTCTTCGGGAAACTGGCCAATATCAGCATAGAGACGAATGCCAAGTCTGAGGTTTATGATTCGACGTTTAAGGCGGTGATATCCGGAGAGCCGATACAAGCAGACCCAAAATTCAAAAAACCTTTCAAGTTCCGGCCCTTCTGTAAGCTCGTTTTTGCCATGAATAACTTGCCGCGTGTCGACGATAAGACAAACGCGTTCTTTAGAAGGTTATTGATCGTGCGGTTTAACCGGGAATTCGCAGAAGAGGAGCAAAATAAGCGGCTCAAGGAAGAATTGCTTACCGAGCTCGATGGGATATTTAATTTCTGTATAGAGGGCTTGAAGCGGCTGAAGGCGCGGACCATCTTTAACATCACTAAACAAATCCAGGCAGAAATCGATGAATACCGCAAAGAAAATAACAACGTACTGGTCTTTGTCGAAGAAGAGTGCTCGTTGGACCCGAGCTTATCCATCGAAAAGGGCGAGCTATATGATATGTATACCTTATTCTGTGAAAAGAGCGGGTATAGGCCGCTGAGCAAGAAAAAATTCGGGATCTCGATACTGAAGCATTTTGAAAATAAGGGGGTCTCGGATGATAGAAACTATAGTCTTGGCAGGATTTGGCGCGGTATTGGCAAGGTAATAGCAGCCGCCTATTGCCTATGACACATCCATGACATATCCATGACACATCCGCGGAGGCAAAAAGGCGAAAATGAGCACAAAAGGCTATGGCATGACATATATGACACATTTACTATATATAAACATAATCGAGCATTTAGGTAGTAAAAGAGGTAAAAAGAGTATAAAGGTTTAAATAGGAAAATGTGTCCAATGTGTCATGAGTAGCATTGAAATGTTACAAATGTTACGACTATAAAAAAGGAGGGGTTGAAAATGAAAGCGGCCAAGATAGTATCAAGTTTCCCTAAAAACGCACTGGAAGAGGTCAGGGCCCAGATAGTTAATTACAAGGGGTACGATCTTATCGACTTGAGGGTTTGGGCCCTTAAGAAAGACGGGGATGGAGTTGTTGCCACCAAAAAAGGGATAACCTTAAGTATAGAGCTCCTGCCCGCGCTCAAGAAAGCAGTTTTGGCTTTGGAGAAGGAAATCAAGAGCGGATGATTCCAATGAATCTCATGCCTATAAAAAAGGGTGCCGCATGCGACCACTTAAAGCCATAAGGGTCAAATGTCTGGAATGCCAAGGCGGCCGGAAGGCAGTGCGAAACTGCGAAGTCGCGGAATGCGCGCTCTTTGCCTTCAGATTTGGCCGAAACCCTAAAAGGAAGGGTATCGGTAGGCCCGGAGGGAATCCTGCGCTAAACTGCGCAGTGAGATTGTAGTTTTTAACAAAAAAGGACATTGTAGGAGCTATTGTTAAGGGCCTAGGCGGCAAGACGCCGCTTGAGGCCGTCAGCATAAACGGGAAATAGCATGGAAAAACGCTTTATCAGCCCCCAAGAGTTATCGCAGTTTTTAGACATGAAGCCAGACACAATTTATTCGTGGATATGGCAGCGGAAAATCCCGTATTTTAAATTAGGCAGCCGAGTTAAGTTCGACCTGAGGGAAATCGAAGAATGGTTAAGGGCCAAGAGGGTCAAAGAAATGGATTGATTTAACGACGATAAAGAAGTAAAATAAAGTTATAAGATGAGGATGGTTTGATGGGTGTGTATCAAAAAGGCAGCGAGTGGTATATTGATTATTACGTGCATGGCCGGCGCAAAAGGGAGAAGATAGGGCCCAGCAAGATCCTGGCCATTAACGTGCTTCACAAGAGAAAGGTCGAGATAGCGGAGAACCGGTACCTCGACATCAGGAAGCAGGACAGGATAAGTTTCGAGGATTTCGCGGACGATTTCCTGAATTTATATTCGAAGCCAAACAAGAAATCCTGGAAATCCGACGAGTATAACCTTACGAACATCATCCCGTTTTTCAAAGGCAAGAACCTTTACGAGATAACGGTCGAGGACATAGAAAGGTTCAAGGCAGTCCGCTCGAGGTCCAAGGTGGGCCCCGCCACGGTAAACAGGAATCTTGCTACCATAAAGACTCTGTTCAACAAGGCGGTTGAGTGGGGAAAGATAGAGAATAGCCCTGCGAAGAACGTCAAGTTTTTGAGGGAGCCGAGCGGAAGATTGCGGTATCTCGAGAAAGAGGAGATAAAGAAGCTTTTGTCCAATTGCTCGGCCCATTTGAAGCCCATCGTCACCCTGGCTTTGTTCACCGGCATGCGCAGGGGAGAGATCCTTGGCTTAAAATGGCAGGACGTGGATTTCCAGAGAGGCATAATTTATCTTTTAGACACGAAGAACGGCGCGAAGAGAGAAGTCTTTGTGAATGCCTTGGTGAGGAAGGCGTTGGTTTGCACGCGTAAGAACCCGGAAAGCCCGTATATATTTTGCGCCAAGAACGGAAGGCCCTATCACGATATCAGGAAGTCTTTCTGGACAGCTTTGAAAAAATCAGGTATACTTAACTTCAGGTTTCATGACCTCAGGCATACTTTTGCGAGTCAGCTGGTGATGGCCGGGGTTGACATAAACACTGTAAGGGAACTTTTGGGCCATAAGGATATCAGGATGACGTTAAGATATAGCCATCTGTCTTCGGATTATAAGAGGCGCGCGGTCGATATTTTAGGGCAACAGATGGACACTAATTGGACACTAAAGGCTACGCCTGCGAGTCGTGAGAAAATTGACGTTTCGCAACTGCTTGAAAATATGATAGTTACATAAGGTCGGGGCGTGGCGCAGTTGGCAGCGCACTTGAATGGGGTTCAAGGGGTCGCTGGTTCGAATCCAGCCGTCCCGACCAATAAAGAGGCAGTCTATGGATAAACCTGGCGCCAGGTTTGAACGAAGGCAATTTCCAAGGATAGACGGGACTTTTGTTGTTTCGTATGGAGAGGCCCTGGACGATCGTCAGAAGATAGATATAACCCAGACCAGGAATATAAGCGAGGGAGGGCTTTTATTTACCACTGACAGGAAATTCCAGAGCGGCATCGTGCTGAAGTTAAAGCTGAGATTGCCCGGATATCCGGATTATATCACATTGAAAGTCGAGGTCGTGGAGTCGAAAGAGATAGCGGGGAAGGGTTTTCTTTATGACACCAGGGTAAAGTTTATAAGCATAAAAGACGAGATTAAAGATGTGATCAGGAAAATAGTGGACACTAAGATGGGCGGGCCGAAAACCCAGGGGATGTGAGATGAAGAATAAGATAAATATCGGATTGATAGGCTTTGGGACCATTGGTTCCGCGGTCGCGAATGTGCTGTTGCGGCGCCGCGCGGCATTGCGCGAAAAGCTGGGCCTGGAGCTGAATCTTTCCTGGATATGCGATAAAGACCTTTCTTCCAAAAGAGGCGTCGCGGTCCCGAGACGTATACTTACCAGGGATTTCAATAAAGCCATAAATGACCCTGACGTGGATATTGTCGTGGAGCTCATAGGCGGGGTGCATCCGGCCAAGGAAATCATCCTTAAGTCCCTGGTCATGGGGAAGCACGTGGTGACCGCCAATAAATTGCTCCTGGCGACAGAGGGCGAGGAGATATTCAAAAAGGCCAGGGATCTGAAAAAAGACGTGTATTTTGAGGCGAGCGTGGCCGGTGGGATCCCTATCATAAAGGCCATCCGGGAAGGATTGGTCGGTAATAAATTTTTCAGTATTTTCGGCATATTGAACGGCACCTCGAATTATATATTATCCAGGATGGCCAGCGGCGGGTCCAGCTTCGCTTCAGCGCTTAAAGAGGCGCAGTCAAAGGGTTACGCCGAGAAGAACCCGTCTCTGGATATCAGGGGGCTGGATTCGGCGCATAAGATCGCCATATTGTCATTACTGGCCTTTGGCAAAAAGGTTGACATGGATGATATCTACGTGGAGGGCATCGACGGGATTTCAGACATAGATATCAGATACGCGAAGGAATTAGGGTATTGCGTGAAGCTTCTCGCTATCGCGAAGCGGGACGGGGATAAGCTTGAGGTGAGAGTGCATCCGACTTTATTGCCGTCAGAATATCTTCTTTCGTCTGTTTCAGGTGTTTACAACGCGATATTCGTGGAGGCTGATTTAGTCGGAAAACAGTTATTCTACGGCCAGGGGGCCGGCAAATCACCTACTTCCAGCGCGATAGTCGGTGATATAGTGGATGTCGCTCATAATATTATTTGCGGCAGAAAATACAGCAGGTCTGTCATGCGTAAGGATAGCGACATAAAAAGCGTCAAGAAGATGGACGAAGTGATCAGCAGGTACTACGTGCATTTTTCAGCCATAGATAAGCCGGGGGTCTTGGCCAGGATAGCCGACCTTCTGGGGGAGTACGGCATCAGCATCGCGAGCGTGGTGCAGAAAGAAAGGCGCGAGGCCCACATCGTGCCCATAGTCATGCTCACTCACGAGGCCCGGGAGCGCGGCATGCGCGAGGCGTTAAAGAAGATAGACCGGCTCTCCTCGATCAAGAAAAAGAGCGTTTTGATACGCCTGGAAAGATAATCCTATGTGGAAGGGTGTAATAGATAAATATAAAGATTTCCTGCCGGTTACCAAAAATACCCCGATAGTGACCTTGAACGAGGGCAATACCCCGCTTATTTATTCCCGTTATCTTTCAGAATTGATCAAGGGCGAGGTGTATTTAAAATACGAGGGCCTTAACCCTACCGGTTCATTCAAAGATAGAGGCATGACCATGGCCATCTCAAAGGCCCTGGAAGAAAAGCATAAAGCGGTGATGTGCGCCTCTACCGGCAATACCTCCGCTTCTGCCGCGGCTTATTCAGCCAGGTGCGGCTTAAAATGCGTGGTGCTTATTCCTAAGGGCGCCATTGCCCTGGGCAAGCTCGCCCAGGCGCTCATACACGGCGCCCAGGTCATAGCGGTGGACGGTAATTTTGACGACGCCCTGAACCTGGTAAAAGAGATTACCGCCAAGTATCCGATACAGCTCGTGAATTCAATAAATCCTTACAGGATCGAGGGCCAGAAGACCGGGGCCTTTGAGATCTGCGACCAGCTCGGCTTCGCGCCTGATTTTCACGCCATACCAGTGGGTAACGCCGGTAATATCACCGCCTACTGGAAGGGCTATAAAGAATATAAGGAAAAAGGTAATATTAAGTCATTGCCAAAGATGATTGGCTTTCAGGCAGAGGGCGCCGCGCCTATTGTCAGAGGAAAAATAGTGGAAAAGCCGGAAACCATAGCTACCGCTATCCGCATAGGTAACCCAGCCAGCTGGAAACAGGCGGAAGCGGCCAGGGACGAATCCAAGGGCCTCATAGACATGGTCTCTGATGATGAAATCCTCGAGGCGTATAAGATCTTAGCGTCCAAGGAAGGTGTATTCGCGGAGCCGGCTTCAGCCGCGTCAGTGGCAGGCGTAATAAAATATAATAAGAAAGGCTATTTCAAGGACATCAAAAATCCCAAGCTTGTCTGTATCCTCACCGGCCACGGCCTCAAAGACCCTGACCGCGCGATAAAATCCATCAAAGAACCTCAGGTAGTACCAGCAAACCTCAAATCAGTTCTATCCCAAATCGGCTTCTAATCTAATAATTTTAGGTTGATAAAAATAAAGGATAAGGAAATGAATAGCAATATCCTTTTTATCCACAAAGTAGGTACCACTTAAGTGGTACCTACTTTGTGGATAAGTCCGTACAATTGAAATATTTTTGAAAGAATTTGACCCCCTTCGGTGTCTTATATAGTAGAGGAGCAGGTTGACACACTAGTAATGCTTCCGCTGTCAACTTGCCAAACAGAAAGGGGCTGAATATGCAGAACGCTATTGAATTGATTGAAAGCGGCAAGGTCAAAAGGTGTTTTAGGGCAAGAAAAAAGCTTTGTTTTGAAGGGGCCATTGGGCATATAACTCAACACGCATCGGGCAAAGAGCCTCTGTTCCTGGAAGAGCCGGATTATCTTTACATGCTTCATTTAACGAAGGAAACAAGCAAGAGATTTAAATTTGATGTATTGAGTTTCGCGTTTATGCCAAATCATATGCATCTATTGATAAATTTTAAAGAAGCAAATATGACACTAGCCATGAAAAACCTATTTGAAAGATACGCAAAATATTTTAATAAAAAGTACAATAGAAGGGGTCATGTATTTTGCGGGGCTTATAGGTTCGCATTGTGTTTTGATGAAGGATATCTGATAGCCGCATCTCTCTATATACATTTTAATCCTGTAAAATCAGATTTAGTAGAAAACCCTGCAGATTACAGGTGGTCTTCTTGTTCATTATTTTTGGAAGAAACATCAAGGGATAGTTTCGTAGATTATAAATTTATACTTAGAATATTAGATTGCGATATATGCTCAAGTAAAATGAAATACAAGGAATTATTAAGCAAGTTAAAGAAGGAAAGGGTTCAGGATGTGTTAGAGTACCCCAGGGTATGGCTTATTTTAAAAGAGAATTTGTTGTCAGGGGACGATTATCTGGCTAAAAAGATAGAAAAATTAAAAACAAAGAAAAGATTGATGTATCCTAAAGATATCAAAGCAAGACAATTCTTGATACAACAGTTAAAAGCCAGGGGTTTTAGCGTTTCTGAGATAGCTCAGAGATTGAAGATATCTCGCCAGGCGATTTATAAGCAGAAGGCAGCTATCTAAGTTGACAAAATGAGTATTACTTGTTTTGTCAACTTAGATAGAATAATTGACGCGGCAATCCACGGAAATACGCATGACTGGCAGTCATTATTATCTGACCGAGCGTCTATTCACAAAAATAACATGCGTACTTATAATGAAAGGAAAGCGTTATGAGCATATCTAGAATCAGTATCATATTGGCTAATAGGATTAGGATTCTTAGAAATTCAAAAGGCTGGACTCAGGAGAGATTAGCGGAGGAGGCGCGAATCCACCCTACTTATATATGCAGAATAGAAAGTTGTAAAAAAATACCTACTTTACATGTGATTGTCAACATAGCAGAAGCTTTTCAGGTAGATGCGTATGAGCTTTTGGTAGATACGGAAAAGACAGAAGAGGTCAAATACAAAAAACTGAAAATAATCAATATGGTCAAAGATAGCAGTCCTTCTATTATAAATGCTTATTCCGCGCTGATCAATACTTTGAATAAAGAATACAAGAAACCTGCAAATAAAAAATAATATAAATGAAGCGCTTGTTTATCTTAATGCTTGGCGTTATTTTGATTATGGGCGGTTGTCATGGTCCGTCTGATAGTTATGACAAAAATTACATTGTAAAAATATTTGATTTTGAGCTTTCCCCCGATGAAGAAAAAATAGCATTTTCAGCTTTAACGCCTATAGGTAATACTGATATATGGGTAGTTGACATAAACGGCAAAAATCTCAAAAAACTTACCTTTAAAGATCGTTCCGCCTCAAATCACATCGCGAGGTTTTTCAAAAAATATAAGCTAAATGATTATTTTGAGATAGATATGCATTCTCCTAAATGGACAAAGGATGGGAGAATTTTATTTTGTCAAAAATTATCCAGACATACCTTGTGGGATGTTTACACCGTTAAATTAAAAAACTTAACAATAAGACCAGACGGCACGGGCGCAAAGGCAGCGACTAGCGCGGATGAACCGACGAAAAAAGAGATAAGAGGACCTGTAAATATCTTTAAGGCCTTCGAACTTTCAGAAAAGCATAAAAAGAAAATCTTTCTACGGGATAATAATCTTTGGTATTCGGATGAAAATAACAGTGTCCCTCGATTGTTAATCCAGTAGGCTATTTATGAAACAGTCTATTTATATTTTATGCCTGATTTTTTCTGTTTTTCTTGTCAATGTTGCCTTTGCTTCAAATGAAACAGGAGAACCGTTTGCCGTAACAGTAGACAGCACAAAGGGCGCGAAGATAAATTTTTATTGTTATGGCAGCGCGGCAAATGATTCAAAAGAGAGACCCGTATTATTTGTTCATGGATTTAATTCAAACGGGAAGGTATGGTTGGCCAAAGAGAATAATTATGTCAAGAGACTGACGGAAAATGGTTATGATGTGATTGTGGTTGATATGCGCGGAAATCCAGTTGATACAAATGGAGACGGAAGCGTCGATACGCCAGTGGTAGGAAATTCATGGGGTTATGGAGTCAGGGATTTGGGGGATGATGTGGGTACGGCTTTGAAGGAAGGCGTTAAGTATTTAAATAAAAATCTGCCCAACAGGGCTTATAAAAAGGTGGACGTGATTACTCATTCTACGGGGGGGCTTGCCGTAACGGCGTATTCCCGCTCATTAGGACTTGTGCCTTATAGTAACGACATAGATACCATAATAGAATTGGCGCCGCCTAATAACGGATCCACTTCTTTAATAGCGAATATGAAAAGCATGTTGAATATCATCCCGTCTGTTTTTACTCAGAGCATGGTAGCTTACGAATATGCCCTGGAATTCTTAGATAATAAAATATGGATCCCCGGCGGCAGAATGGAATCAGAAATCCTGAGAAAAGAATTGTGTCCAGAAAGCATGTTTTTAAAAAGCATGCAATGTCTGGGGCCGGATAAGAGCATAAATACATTTATAGCGATAGGGGATGAAGATTGGGTAGTGGGCGATTGGAGCCCGGTTATAGAGGCAAGAGAAGATATCGGCTATGAATATTTTTTAGGTTTGGATCATTTTGATTTTTGTAATAGTGAAACTGTTTTTACTGTGATGCTTGATAAGCTTAATAATGGCTTGGGCAGCAAATTTTTTAATCGTTATAAGCCATATAGGAATAATAGAATAATAGCGTTTTTGTCAGGGCCCGGCATAGATCATCCTGATGACACATATGACACCGTAAGTTTCGCCAAAGACATAGATACAAGCCCTAGAGATTTATTTGATATTTACATGAGGATAGCCGCCAGAAAACATAAGGAACATGTATTGAGATATTGGCAGGGTATTACGCTGTTTGAAAAGGCCCAGGATGAATTTATAAAAGGCAGCGGCGCAGAGGTTGTTATGGGTAAATGGCAGGGCATATTGAGTCAAAAAAATGATTTTTTTCATAGGATATACAATTACGCTTCACGAGAGTATGTAGAATCGCCGGACATCGCTATCCTGGCAAATGGTTATTTTAATGAGATCAGAAAATTAATAATAGAAAAAGTCAGAGAGCCGGTAAGATTGGTAGATCAGGGGTTTAACGCGTCTATTTTAAAAGAACAAAAGATACTTATAATTCCTTCAGGCGGGCTTAGGGGGCTTTCGCATTCGGCAATATTCAGGAATAAACTCGCGGAATACGCGAAGAACGGAGGCATTATTATATGTTTTTCTCAACAGTACGGTTATGATTTCAGTGCCTTGCCGGGAGGGATGCTTAAAGGGTACGGATGGCAGGAAGACGCCTCTTGCCATAAAAAGGCGGCATATATAGAAAACTTTCATCAGATTTTTTCTTCCCAGCATGAGTTGTATCCCGATTTAAAATTAGACGGATATTTTACTGATTTTCCAGAAGGCGCCAAGATATTGTTAAAAAGGTCAAAGAATTTAAAACCGGCAATGATTATGTATAGCTTTGGGGAAGGCGCGGTGATAGCCACATCGTTGTATTCGGATTGGGGTTACATAAATGGCCAGGCAAGTTCTTCAGAAATAGATCTTTTGAGAGATTTGGTAAGATGGTCGAAAAAAGGATCTGATCTGCCGGAATACAAAGCCGGATTAGATTTTAAGGAAACAATACCGGCAGTCAAGAATTTTAATAAAATAGAGATGATTCTGAGATCTCCTGACGGCGAAACAGTGGAAAAAAATCTTGGAACAAGTCCTCAGTATGAGTTAAAAACCAGTTTGAATAAACCGGGTATCTATTGCGTGGATTATATTCTCTATAACTCTAATCTTGAGATGATTCAGCCGCAGACAGAAGGGTTTTACTTCTCTTTTTCTGTCCCGCCCGATGGTTCAATAAAAAATCCGAATTTTACATTTAATGTGACAACCGATGCCGAAAATTATATATCTGGGTCAGAAGCAGTATTTACTTTTCATGTAAGGAACAATATGGTCCGGAAAGAATCCATAAAATGCAAGGCCAAGCTATATCATCATGACACGGAGTTTTCAAAAATAATAGAAGTCGATGGCGGCGGCGAAATGTCTTTTGAGGAAAGCGTAACCGTTACCGCTACGGGTCTCCTGTGCGCGGATTTTTATTCATCAGACAATAATTTTTTAGGCCGCGCAGAAAGAGGAGTTAATGTTTTTAATCCAAGCGTAAAGATAAACTTAGGTACTGATAAAATGGAATACGCGCCTGGTCAAAGCGTGTCAATGGGTTCCAACATAATAAATAATTCTCAAGCCGACGTAGAGCTTTTTTTGATTTTGAATATTGTTGATTCAAAAAATATGGAGATTTATTACGCGGAAAAAACAGTTAAATTAGCCGAAGCAGAAAACATCTCCTGGAATGAGATTTTTGATATACCGGAAGATTCGATAAGAGGTTTTTATAAGATTAAGTTGAATGTCTTGTTGAATTCCAGGCTTGTCGGTTCAGACAGCGTTACTATTGATATCCCGGATTCTTTGGTTTATCAAGGTGAGGAGCGTTCCTCTGGTCTATTATCATTAAATATGGAAGATACATATGATCCCGGCGAAACCATTAAGCCAAGCATCTTAATTGATAATAAAAATAAAGAGATAGGGCATGCTGTTTTGAATGTAAGCGTATTGCCGAGCGTGGATATTGGTTGTTTGTCGGGATTGATACAAAGCGATACGGGTGTTCCCGTGGAAGGGGCCTTGATTAATAATCTGTACGCTAACAATAACGGCGCGTATAGATTAGAGGAACTATGCAAAGGTAAATATGTCTTGAATATCAAGGCGCCCGGTTACGATAAGTTTTTAAAAGAAATAGATATTTTTGCGGGTGATAATAAGTTAGATATAATTTTAAATGCCACGAAATACGGAAGTCTTTCTGGATTATTTGAAGATTTGATAGGTTCTGATTTGACCCTCCAGCCTATTGAGGTGTCCGGATCAGATGGATCCATAAGGCATGCTGTTGTGTCAACGCAGGGTGTATTTGAGTTTAAAAATATCCCTGCGGGGGTTTATGGTTTTAGTGTTCAGCCGGAAAATATTGTAAAAGATGTAGAGATTCAAGAAGGAGAGAATGGCGTAGCCTATGACTTTCGGCGCTATCCTTTAAGTGAAGAGAATAGAATCAATGAAGCAGGGGTAAATAGCCCTGCTCAGGAGACGCAAGAGATAGAGCCGAATAATGATTTTAGCGCAGCTAATGAGATAATCTCTGGCGTTGCCATGCGTGGAAAAGTACATATTTTCGGAGATGAAGATTATTATAGTTTATCAGTAAGCCAACCCTCGGTTTTAACCATTTCAGTAAAAAATGTTGCGCAGGGCTTTAGGCCTTATCTAAGAATTTATAATTCTAATAAGATATGCTTTGATTCAACAGCCGCTCTTTCAGGTCAAGAAATATCATATTTCTTGGAAATTTCAGAGGCGGGGAATTATTTTATACTATTAAAAGATAGGTATGATACTTTTGCCTCCCAAGAGAGCTATTTGTTAGGCATAGATTTAAAAATAGGCGTTGATAATTATGAGCCAAATTCTGATTTTGCCACGGCTCGAGAAGTAGATATGAGAGAGGATCTTATTGCTACTATATTCCCCAGGGCCGATCAGGATTATTTCAAATGCGACATAAAAGAAAGAGGTATCTTTTATATTAAAATGAATGATGTGCCTGGCGGGTTTAGGCCTTCTTTAAAGATATATAATTCTTCAGGACAGGTAATTTCTCAGAAGGGCGGTTCTTTAGGCGAGAAAATAGATCTTGAGACAGAAATAGCGGAACCGGGTTGTTATTACATGCTGATAAAAGATTGGTATTCAAATTTTTATTCAACTGAGACTTATTCTTTTAAGGCGTATTTCATAAAGACACTGGATGAATATGAGCCAAATAATGCATTGGAAGAAGCCAGGCTTATAGAATTCGGAAAGACATATTTTGCGACTTTGGCCACTAAAGGAGATGTTGATTTTTATAGATTATCCGTGCCTGATGCGGGAAAAGTTATCGTGTATCTGAAAGACACGCCCGTTAACGTAAGGCCTTGTATTAAACTTTACAAAGATCCTCAAAAATCATATATTAATTACATTGCTGGTTCTACAGGTGAGAGTTTGACAATGGAATTTCAAGCTGATGGCCCTTCTAATTATGCCATACAGATTCAAGATAAATATAATAGTGAAAGCTCTATCTTGCGATATTCTTTATTGGTTGTTTATATTCCAGATGATGAATATCTTCCAAGAGACATCAGATACTTTAAGCAGGACATTGAGATTGATGATCCCGCGTCTAATAGGGTGGTGGATGTTGATATCCCAGGCATCAGCAAAAATGGAAAGTATTATTTGCAGGCCGCTTTAAAATTTTTAGAGGCCGGAATGAGCAACCAAGTTGTAAAAAAGTTTTATGTAGGGGATGTTATTGAACCGGTTTTGTTTTCGCAGATAGAAGTTTCGTATTTAGAAAGCGAGGATATTTGTTTTAAGGCAGGGGAGAAGGCGTGTTTTAACTTTAAGGGTGTAAATAGAGGCACTCTTGGGGGAAAGTGCGATATAAATTTTAAATTTAAGGACATCTGCGATCAAACGGTGTCAGAATTTTTAGAACCAGACATTGAAAAGAATATTCAATTTGCATTTATGCTACCGGAAGATCTAGGGGGAGGGGTAAGCGAGGCGGAGTATGTTTTTAACGGAGAAAGGCGCGGGATTAATTTTAAAATAGAAGGACTTGAAGTCGAGATTGCGTCAGAATTAGCGGAGGATGTTTTTAAAATCAAAGTCAACAATATCAGCTCTCTGACAAATATAGGTCTTTTCGCGGAAGTAAGATGTGGTGTTTTCGAAGACAAAAAAGATTTTATATTAAAAGATTCAGAGGAATTGATATTTCGAGTTCCGGATTTATCAGGTCAAGACAAGATTTATTATGGGATATATTTTGCATCAGGGAAAGGTCTGCATCTGAATTCTTTTTTATTAAACGGAGAGGAAGAAGAGGAAGATACTTCGATTAAAATTATTGAAGCGGGGTGTGATAAAAATGTTTATCAAGAAAAAGAAGATATGACTTTGACTTGGAAGATAGATTCCAAAGATACATATCATATTAAATTGTTGGTGGAAGTAATTGTGCCCGGGCAGGGAACTTATAATGTCGCAGGGGAGGATATGGTGTTAAATAAAGGAATAAATTTATTAAGCAGGGACATGCAAGAAGACTTTATGGAACACGGGATTTACAAGATTGTATATATGTTTATGAAAGATGGTTCCATTCTTTCGCGGGGATTCATGTTTTTTGATATAGGGGACAAGGAGGAAGAAAAACCGCCCGGAGAGGATCCTGATTATCCTCCGGCAGATCCTCCTGGGCCGCAAATAATAGTAATAGCGGATCCATTAAACGGCATCGCGCCGCTAGAAGTACATTTTGGGGTAAGCGGGTTGATAAGTTCGGATAATATTGTTAAATACGAGTGGGATTTTGATGGCAAGGGTATATATGATTTTAGCTCACTTGAATCAGGAGAAGTTATTTTTACATATACAGGAGAAGGTGTTTTTCCTGCGAAGTTACGTCTTACCAGAGAAGACGGATCCATTGAAACTAGAACAGTTTCAGTGAATGTCGAGAGAAATTTGGAAGCCCCTGTGGTTTATTTAGATGTATCTTTAACAAAAGGTCTTGCACCGCAAAGGATATTTTTTAAAGCCAGTTCATTTTGTTCAAGCGATATATGTAGATATGATTGGGATTTTAATGGGGACGGCGTTTTTGAAGAAAGTTCCGGCGAATCAGGGGAAATAGTCAATGTATATACGCTGCCGGGAGAATATTTATCCGAGGTAAAAGTCATCGCGGCTAATGGGTTAAGCGGTTCAGGCGTAATTAAAATAGAAATTCAGGATCCCGAGGTCTTAAGCGTTAATTCAATAGTGTCCGATTTAAAAGGAGAATCGTCCGCGGAAATAACCTTTGGCGCGGTTATGGATAATAAAAATCCAATTCAGAAGTATCAATGGGATTTTGAAGGGGATGGAATTGTTGACCTTGTTTCTTTGGATAATGTTTTCGTGAAGCATAGTTATTTTGAGCCTGGCATTTATTGTCCCATGCTTCGTATCACTGACACGAAAAATATTTCTAACGAAGATAAGCAGGAGATCGTGATAGTTGATACCGATATGAAAAACATTGTTTGCAGGATAAATGTTAATCGCAAAAAGGGCCAAGCGCCGCTCCTGGTTGATTTTGTTTTAGAGACAGATTTTAAAAATAGCGACATGAGTTATTATTGGGATTTTGACGGAGACGGTTTATGCGATTTAATAACAGAATCTCCAACGGCAGAATTTGAATATAGATTCCCAGGTCTGTATGTAGTAAATGTTAAAGTCATGTCGAATAATAGTTTTATCGCTTCTTGTCAGGATATTATATATGTTGACAGCGCGCTAAAAACATCACAAGGTAGTCCTGATGTTTCAAAAGATGTATTTAAGGACAAGGCAAGCAAGATAGCAGCCGCAGATGGAAGTTTCGTATTTATACCAGCAGGCGTTTTAAAAAAAGACGATAAAATTCAAATTAGAAAATTAGGAAGGTATGAAATACCGGAAGAGATTTATTTTAAAGGCGAAGATAGCATTGTTTCCGGCATAGAATACAGGGAGTGTAAATTCGAAAATCATGAGGGGGCATTGAATCAAGAAATAATGATTTGCATTTCTTACGAAGATAAAAATAATGACGGGATAGTGGATAATAGAGGCATAGATGAATCAACTTTGGGGGCATTTTGGTATGATGATAGATTGGGAGAGTGGAAGGTTCTTTCTGATGTTTTAGTTTTTTCTCGAGAGGATTTTGTAAAAATAAAAACAAACCATTTTAGCATTTACGGTCTCGCGGGCATAGAAGGAGGTCTTGATAAAATAGAAGAAAATAACATGGTTCCTGATGTTGAGAGTAGCAGAGCTAATTGTTTTATCGCCACAGCTGCGTTTGGCACGTCTTTAGCTGATGAAATAAAGGTGCTGTGTGAATTCAGAGATAGAGTTTTATTAAAAAATTATATTGGGAAGAAACTGGTAAAGTTCTATTATTTAATTAGCCCTCCTATAGCGAATTTCATTAAAGATAAAACCCCCATTAAAATTTTTATAACACTAATACTTAAATTCCTTGTACTAATACTTAAATTAATACTATAATATGGTTTAAGTTGACAAAAGGAGTATTGCTCGAGTGTCAACTAAGGAGAAGGAATGCATATTTTAGAAGTGAGTTTAGACGATAATGGGAAAAGAGTGGATAATGTCGCGCTGAAGAACCTGGTCGCGTTAAAGCCGGAGCTTGAGATATCAAGGAATCTTGTCCAGTCGATGATCGAAAAAGGCGAGATTTTACTGGATGGTAAAATCGTGAAAGTGAGCCACAAGGTAAAGACAGGGGATAAGATAGAAATCGATCTGGAAAAATTGGAGGCGGAAACTTCTTCCGAGCATGACAGAAAAATCCCCAAGGCGGAAAAACTCCCGCTCGACATTATCTATGAAGATGACGATATTTTAGTGGTCAATAAACCCGCGGGCATGGTGGTGCATCCGGCTTGCGGGAATTATTCAGGGACACTGGTTAACGCGCTTTTAAACTACGAGGGGTTCAGGACTGAGTTTAACGAACCGAAAGATACCGACGACGAGCGGCATGTTTTGCGGCCAGGCATAGTGCATCGTCTGGATAAGGACACGTCAGGGATAATGCTTGTCGCGAAAACAGGCGTGGCGCACAGAAAACTCTCCGGGCAGCTGAAAAACAGGACCATGGAGAAAAAATACATAGCGGTCGTGAAGGGCATAATCGATCTGGATCAGGGGATAATTAATCTGCCTTTGAATCACGACAAGAAAAATAGGCTCAAGATGGTAGTAGACAGGGAAGAGGGCAAGGAGGCAATAACGCATTACAGGGTTATCGAGAGAAATAAAGAAAAAAATTTCACGGTTCTAGAGGCAATGCCAAAGACAGGCAGGACTCATCAGATAAGGATACATCTTTCGCATATCGGGCATCCTGTTTTGGGAGACACTGTTTACAATGGTCCGGTTGTAAAAGGTTTGTCAAGGCAAGCATTACACGCGAAATCAATAAGTTTTAGTCATCCCGCCAAGAATACCACAGTGGAATTTTCCGCGAAGATTCCCGACGATATCAGTCAATTTTTAAGCAAATAATCACGGGCTAAGTTGACAAAAGGAGTATTACTCGGGTGTCAACTTGGGTTTACCTGGATTTACTTTTAGCATAAAGGATTTCTATATAGTGGCAGGGTCAGTAGTGTGGATAATTTTTATTGACACAACATATTGAAATGCATTATACTTATAGTGGCTCAAGTGAATTTATCCACAATATATTGACAGGCACTTTTGCGTGTGATATACTTTGATATAGTTAAAATCGTTCAAAAGAGCCTAAAGCCAAGGTTGGGGGTTTTCAAAAGGAGCGTGCCTTGACATCAGTAGGCATATGTGGTAAACTTATAGTAGGCAGGAAAAGGTTATTTGAAAATTCTATTGAAAAAGGTAAACCATTCGAAAGAGTGGGGCACAAAACTCTAGAGCCTAAAGATCCGAAAGGATCAATGGCAGTCAGTTGCCAAAAGGATAAATTGATTGGATTTTGAGCCCATTTTTCGAAGGAAGAATGGGCTTTTTATTTTGACCAAGTTGTGCCCCAAAAGGGCACAGATGTACCGGAAAGGGGAACAATGATTGAGCAGTTGGTGACCTCCAAGACCAGAATTAAAATCTTAAAGCTTTTTCTCTATGATATAGATAAGAGATATTATTTGAGAGAGCTGGAGAGGATGCTTGGGGAGTCGCTGAGCCCGCTGAGGAGACAGCTTCTGAAACTGGTACAGATGGGGATCCTCAAAATAGAAGACGAGGCGAACCTGAAGTTTTACAGATTGAACAGGGATTTTCCGAAACTGGAAGAATTAAGAAGCATGGTGCTGGAAGAACCCGTAGTTTCCATCCCAAAAGAAATCAAACCTGAAATCAAGCCGGAACCGGAAAGGCCGATTGAGCAGGCGGGCGTGGTCCAGGCGGTGAGAAAACAGTTCAGATATGATCTATTGGCGCTCACGGCCGTTTCTGTTTTCATTGTCATAACAGCTATATTTATAATTTATACAAGCAATAGAAACTTCAATCAGGTCGCGGACCTGATTTCAGATAGAGAGGGCCAGGTCGCGGTGACGCGCAACGCGGCTGTTTCGCGCTCTGGACCGGATACGATGAAGAGCGGGAAATGGAAGATTTCACCCGGGGCGTCTTCGATCTTTTCTGAAAACGAACTCTGAACTTTTTAGGGGGCGGTTAGGATGACTGCTCGAAAAATCTTAGTCCTAATGCTGATATTGAGTTTGGCCGTATCCATGGCTACATGGGTATCAGCCGCTGTCCCCCGTTATATAAACTACCAGGGCAAGCTCACCGATAGCGATGATAATCCGATAACAGACGAAGTGGATATTACAGTCAGGATATATGACGTTGAGTCAGGCGGGGAGGCCATCTGGACAGAGACGCAGACAATAACTGTCACAAGGGGCTTATTTAATATATTATTGGGCAGTACGGAAGAGCTGGATGACCTGGATTTCAATGACGCGTACTGGTACTCGGTGGAAGTCGAGTCGGACGGCGAGATGGAGCCGAGACAGCGCCTGACAGCCGTGGCGTATGCCATCACGGCGGATAAGCTGGACGGTTATGACGCGGAACAGTTCCTGAGAAGCGACGCGGACACGTCTCTTTCCGGGAATCTGGCTATCAGCGGCACGATCACGGGCGGCGCCAATGAAGACATAACGCTGGATCCCACGGGCACGGGCAACATCGTGATGAAGATAGATTCCACGTCAGGCGATTTCAGGGTATCTGACGGCTCTACGCACTGGGTGGTAGTTGACAGCGCGACAGGCAACGTGACGATCGCGAAAGACCTGACCGTCAGCGGGACAATCTACGGCACGATCGCCTCCGCGGGCGGTAACAGCACTTTTACGAACATCGTTGTCACGAATAACGCTGATCTGCGCGGCACTGTTTATAATTCGAGCGGCGTCCTCACGATAGCTGACGCGCTGACTCAGACCGGGGAAACCAATCAAGTTACTTTTGCCGGCAACGTGGACGCCGGAAACGGCCTTGATGTAACGGGCGCCCTGACAGTGAGCGGCGCCACGACATTGGGCGGCGCCCTGGACATGAATTCGAATGTCGATTTGGATTATACAGGCGATTCAGCGGCATTGAGCGTCACGCAGGCGGGGAATGGCCCGTCCGCGTCGTTCGCCGGACAGAGGGTCGTGGTGGGCGCGAGCGAGATAACGAACGCGAACGCGCTTTCAACCGGCGAGCTTTACGTGCAGGGCGACCTGGAAGTGGACGGCACGATATACGGCGATATCAATTCAACGGGCGATACTTCGCTGGGTGATACCACGCTGGAAAGCCTTGTCGTGACCGGCGTGTCGGATCTTCGCGGGAATATCTCGGACACCGGAGGCGTCCTGACAGTGGCTGATAACCTGCTTGTCTCAGGCGACACCATCACGTCAGGCGATACTGATGATTACGCCTTTAGCGTCACTCAGACCCTGAATGATCCGGGCGCCGCGGGCGGCACGGATACGTACAGGGCCATAAAAGTCAATGTCACGGAAACCGATAAGACCGGCTGGGATAATGTCTATCTGATGGATCTGCAGGCCGGCGGGATATCTCAGTTCAGCGTGGACGACACGGGCCACGCCACAGTGGCGACCCCGACCGCCGATGGCCATGCTGTCACAAAGGCATACGCTGACGCCATCACCCCCGCCACGGCAGGCGGCTGGACAAATGTCGGCGCGAGCGTGTATGTGGTGGATAATGATTATAACGTGGGCGTGGGTACCTCCAGCACGGATACTTACAAGCTGAATGTGGCCGGCTCCACGAACACAACGTCTTTATACATAAACGGCACGCAGGTTACCGCTACCGCCGATGAGTTAAATAATGTTGACGGTTATACAGGGACGGCCGCCAATCTGAATACCCTCACGAATGGTTCCAACGCTGACACCCTGCATGTCCATGCCGCGGGCGCCCTTTCCGGCGTGGTGGTCCTGTCGCCTTCAGTGACGCAGACGATCACCGCGGCGGCGGCTGACGCGAAACCGCTGGTGATAAAAGGCACGGCCGGGCAGACAGCGAATCTGTTTGAGGCGCAGGATACCTCGGCGCTTTCCCATCTGACAGTTGAGGCGGATGGTGATATCCAGATAGATACGAGCGGGGACGCCGCGCTGGGCTCAATCACCCAGAGCGACACGAGCGCGTCGCTCGCCATAGCGACGGACACCACAAAATTAGGCGGAGGGGCCGGTTCTGATTCGGACGGCGTCATAAAGCTTGGCATAAACGAGGGGAATTATCAATACATCTGGTATGACGCGAACGCGGGCACCGACGGGCTCGGCGCGTTTTTATTCTCCGATCAGGCCGTTATACCCACGGCCTCGCCGGCTTATTTAAACTTCGGGGTGGACAGGGACGCGGGCACGGGAAGGTATAACCAGTATTACGCCATTAAATTAGATCCTGATGTGGCGAATGATCTAAGCTACTCCAAACAGAAATTCAGCGTGGTCAGCATCCCGAACCCGGGCGCTAACTGGCAGGCCTCTGAAAAGCCGCTTTTTGATATCGCGTCAGACGGCTCGTTCAATATCTATGACCCCAGCGCGGGAGACGCGGTGTTCCAGATAGAGCCGGGCGGAATGCTTTCCCATGAATTCAGGAATCTCATAAAGAACGGTTCGTTTGAGGCGTTTTCAGGTTTCGAGAGATTTGTCGGTTATGACCCGGATTACAGCGAAGGTTACAATAATACGACCACGGGGTACAGCGGCGGCTGGAATAATTTCGCGCCTGACGGATGGATATGGGTAAGCGGCAAGGCCGCCCAGCATTCCCCCGCGCTTTTTACCGCGGATAACCAGGGTACTTTTAACTTAGATTTTTATGACGGCTCCAGCGCGCTGGCCGTAAACGAGATAGAGGCGGACTACGGCGAGAATTACGCGCTGGAAAATCCATCGGACGGAAACGACGCGGCCATAAAACAGATAATAAAAGGACTTGAGCCTGATACCTGGTATTCCATAGGCGTCGCCGAGATGACCACGAGCGCCGCCACCACGACCGCCATATTGGATATCACGGGAGAGTACAAGCCGACAACGACCCTCACGGGCGCGATAGGCGAATCAGACACGTTAAACGGCAGCGCCACTTCAGTGGTCCAGGCCGCGGATACGGATGACTTCCCCACGGGCGGGACGTTCAGGATAGGCGATGAATTATTCGACTATAACGGCAAGACCGCGTCTTCGTTCACGGGCGTCACGAGGGCCGTTAATAATACCACGGCGGCCGCTCACGCTGAAACGGTTCAGATAAAAGGCATATTCAAACCTTTAAAGAGCGTCTCCACTACGTTTGAATACAAGAAAGGTTCTTTTAAGACAGACGCCACGGGGTCTGATATCA
>Ga0265297_10003112_pt1 | contig 31049 bp, 33 predicted proteins | sample Munlanlwell13791_FD_192502 | JGI IMG/M metagenome (GOLD analysis project Ga0265297, IMG submission 192502) | Leachate microbial communities from a municipal landfill in Southern Ontario, Canada - Leachate well 137-91 | ecosystem: Engineered > Solid waste > Landfill > Unclassified | place...
TTTTGTATTAAAATAGCTACACAGGGTTTGTTTGGTTATATCATCGTTTGTAGGTCCTATTCCACCTGTAAACAGGACAATATCAGCCCGTTGAAAAGCAGATTCCATGGATTCAATGATTTGTGCAGCATCATCGTGCACCGAAGTAATCTGGGCTAATTCGATTCCTATGCGGTTCAGTTCGGCTGCCATCCAGGCCGAATTGGTATCTACAATCTGGCCAATCAGAATTTCATCGCCAATGGTGATGATTTCGACTTTTACGTTATTACCTGACATTCAGTTTATTTACTATTTACTATTTACTATTTACTATTTACTATTTACTATTTTCAATTCACGGTCAGCAATTTCCAGTTGTTCAAACCAGTCTTTGCCAAATTTACGAATTAAGGGTTCTTTCAAAAACTTATATACCGGAACTTTTAATTTTCCACCCAACTTCCGGGCACAACTGCAAACACTCCACTGGTGGTAATTCACAGCTGTATATTCTTCGTACTTTTGCAGACGAACGGGATACAAATGACAGGAAATGGGTTTGAAAAAATCCGTCTTGCCTTCACGGTACGCTTTTTCGATGGCACATTTGCACTGTCCATTTTCATCCGTATAAGTAAAAACACATTCTTCTCCATTTACAATGGAAGTTACCGGCTCTCCATCTTCATCTATATAGGAGACTCCCTGTTTCTCAATCACTTCTTTCGATTTATCGGATAAATCATCCCATATGACCGGCAAAAGATCTTCGATAATTTTGATTTCATCTTCCTCAAGCGGAGCGCCGGAGTCACCTTCTATACAGCAAGCACCTTTACAGCTGGCTAAATCGCACACAAAACGTTCATCCAGAAGATCTAAACTTATAATTGTTTCGTCAATTTGAAGCATAATTACATTTACAATTTACCCCCGATAGCTATCGGGATTACTATTTAAACAAAACACTCATAATATTTTAGACGGTGTCTCATTATCATGTCCCCTTAAAACCGGCAGGCTAATGTGATATTTCACAGCCAAAACGCGTATAAGGATAACAGAGAATGCAGAAACAATTTGTGTGATAAGCGCTGAAACACCCAATTGGAAGCAGGTAAAAAAGACCAATCCTCCAAACAAACAAGCCAATGCATATATATCTTTTCTAAAAATCAGCGGTATTTCATTGATAAGGATATCGCGGAGTATTCCACCGGCCGAACCGGTTATCATTCCCATTGTAATGGCTACCCAAAACGGGAAATGAGCTGCCAGACTTTTTTCGATACCTACAACAACAAACAAGCCCAAACCAATGGCGTCGAAAATAAAGAAAGTATTATTCAGAAGAATTAATTTTTTACCCAGTAAAAACACAAAAATTAATGCCAGGGCGGTAACAACAAGGTAAGAGGGTTGTAACATCCAAAAGGGAGTGACGCCCAATAATAAATCGCGAATGGTGCCACCACCGATTGCTGTCACCAGACCCACAACATAGGCACCAAACAAATCGAACTGTTTGGCTGATGCCAGACGGATACCGCTTATGGCAAAAGCGAATGTGCCGGCATAATCAATTAAAAGAATAAAGTTCATTTGAATGGGAATTTTAAATGAACGATCTAATATTTATAAAGAAAGCGTATCAAAATAAAACTTTGATACGCTTCTGAATAATATCCAAAATTTTTATTTCTTTACGGGAGCAGCGGGAGTAGCAGGAGTTTTTGAAGCTTCAGGAGTTTCTCCAAAATTAGGAGCAACTACACCCGGTTCACTTTGCTTGGCATTTTCAATTTGTTGGTTGATCTCCGATTCATTCGTTGAAACTGCTTTTGTATTTTTAACGCCGACCGTTGCAATTGATAGTACAACTACAAAAGCGACTAATCCCCAGGTTGCTTTTTCAAGAAAATCGGTCGTTTTACGAACGCCCATAATTTGATTTGAAGAAGAAAATCCGGCAGAAAGACCACCACCCTTTGAATTCTGAACCAATACCAAAAAAGTAAGCAATACGGAAGCAATAACAATTAAAATAGTAAGAAGGACGTACATAATATGATTTATTTTTTTGAGTTTTCGATAACTTTTTCCAAAAATCGAATTTGGTCTGCAAAGTAAACACTTTTTTTCGGATTATTCAAATTTAATTCTTTCAAAATTACAATTGCCTGCCTGTATTTCCGTTCCGAAATAAGTTTTTTTGCATTATCCTCCGTAATCTCGGGTTCCGATAAGGAGAAATAGTCTTCAGTAACGACTGCTATTCCCTTATTGAACTTAATTTCAACTTTTTGTTTTTCAGGAATAATTTCTTTCGACTCCTTTTTAATGGCTGCCGGAGTACTGATTACCATGGCACGGGCAGATTTAAGTCGTTCGGCCAGGTTTTTCAACGATTCTTTCGTATTTCCTCCCCCGCGTTCAATCCCATTCATCATATCGAAATAATTCCCGGATGAATTTCCGTTTCGTACATGCTGATACGGTTTAGTTGTAACCATTTTTTCGGGATGCATATAATAATACAACCATCTTCGTCCCGGAACGTACAAAGAAGCTAAAGTCAGTCCGCTTTCGGCATAAATGCTGTTCGAAAGCTGCAAAGCCTTTGCCAGAAATAAGCGGGCAGGTACAAAATAAGGAAAACGTTCCACCAATTCTTTCAAATCGTTGACATGAAGTGCAGTTACCTTTTCGGGTTCCTTTACAAGCGATATGAATTCTTCGTGCGTCATGTATTTCCTGATTTGCTAAAAATCAAATGAACACTCCCCACGACAGCTATCGGGGCTATCGGGAGTAATTGTTTTTACCATTTAGCTACCGTATCATTGTATATCTGGTCTGTAATATCAGCTACCATGGTTGTCATTAATTGCTCCTGAACATCCTGAAGCATATTTTTTGTATTATCAAATGTTTGAAAAGCCGAATAACTTTTTTCAAAATCATCATCTGGATTTTTATTGTTGGTAAACCTCACCTTAACGGTCATGGTAAGTTTTGTCTCCGAAGCATATGAATCGGCTGTAACGGACATAGGCGTTAATTGATAACCCACAATTTCTCCTTCCAGATGCATATCACCTCCTTTTTTCAGTAGTTGCAAGCGGGTTTGTTTGCTGTAAACATCCCTTAGTCCCTCACTGAACGCGGCCGAAAGTGGAGGATAAATTAGCTCGGCTGTATTAGGAAAATCAGAGATCGAAATCGTTTTTGTTTTTGAATAATCAATGGACGATCCGTTAAATTTATAGGATATACTACAGGAAACAGCTGTCAGGGCTATAAGCGCAAAAATCAGCAGATAAGGAATATTATTTTTAAACGTATTTTTCATAAAAAACTAAATACTAACACTATATACTATAAACTATAAACTATAAACTATAAACTATTCAATTCCATATTCTTTAATTTTACGGTACAGCGTCCGTTCCGAAATTTCCAGTTCATCAGCAGCTGCCTTACGTTTTCCCCGATGTTTTTCGAGTGTATTTTTAATCATCTGACGTTCCATATCCTCCAGTGTCAACGGTTTGTGAACGGCTTCCGCTTCGTGGTATTCCTCGGCATCCTGATAGGTTTCAACATCATCCACATCTTCGTATTGCTTGTTGTCTCTGGAAGGCTTATCACTTTTATATTCAACAACTCCGGGAACAGTCGTTGGGTTTATCCTGCCATCGTTAGCGGCAATATATTTAGCCGGATAATGTTTTTCTTCCTGTTGGTTATCGGGCTGTTGTCCGTTAATAATTTCATGAACCACTTTTTTTAAATCGTTCATGTCCTTTTTCATATCAAACAGAACCTGATAGAGAATCTCACGTTCGCTGTTGAATGACTTTTGTTCACCTTTGCCATTCGAAAACAAAGCGGGCAATCGTTCCATATCATCTTTTGGAAGGTATGTACGGAGTATCTGAGCCGATATCTCACGTTGTTGTTCAATAACCGATATTTGTTCCGTTATATTTTTCAACTGGCGGACATTCCCGTTCCAGTAGTAATTTGTCAAAATAACCTTGGCTTCATCCGTAAGCTTGATACCCGGCATACGGTATTTTTCGCCAAAATCGGATGCAAATTTTCTGAAAAGCAATACAATGTCATCTTTCCTTTCGCGCAGAGCCGGAACAGCAATCGGAACCGTATTCAACCGATAATATAAATCTTCGCGAAAACGCCCATCGCGTATAGCCTGTATCATATTTAAATTGGAAGCAGCAACCACGCGTACATTGGTTTTCTGCGTTTTGGAAGAACCTACTTTAATAAATTCACCCGCTTCGAGGACACGTAATAACCTCACCTGCGTGGAAAGAGGCAATTCTCCTACTTCATCCAGAAAAATAGTTCCACCATCGGCCACCTCAAAGTAACCTTTCCGGTCTGCGGTGGCACCGGTAAATGAACCTTTCTCATGTCCGAAAAGCTCCGAATCAATTGTACCTTCAGGAATCGCACCGCAGTTTACGGCTATATAAGTACCATGTTTACGATGGCTGTAATGATGTATTATCTGCGGAAAGTTCTCCTTTCCCACTCCGCTTTCACCGGTAATAAGAACTGAAAGATCGGTTGGAGCCACTTGTACAGCTATATCAATGGCTCTATTCAGCAATTCGGAAGTTCCGATAATTCCAAATCGCTGCTTTACTGCTTGAATTTCTGACTGTTGCATAGAAGTATAATAACTTAACTGTAATTATGACATAAATAGACTGACAAAATTAGCAATAATAATGTGATTTGAGTGCTAATTGAAGGAAAAAAGAAGGAGAATTAAATCCTATTCAATTCCTTTAAAGAGATTTGTTATCACAGTAGTCACTAAAGCACTGGAAATCGGATGAAAATATGATACATATAAATTGTCCGTATGTTTCGATAAGCCCGTTTCTATACATTTCACCGGAGCTTATTCTCATTGAACACCTCTTGATTTCCGATATTATGATTGCATAGATCCTTCAGTGAAACTATTGCAAATTAAATAATTTCAGTATATTTGCGGTGTTAATTTAATGAGTAATGCCACGATACACTAAAATATATTTTCTGTTATTGATTACTATCCTACTGATTGGATGTTCCGGAAGTTTCAATAAGTTGAAAACTGCCGGTGATCTTATGGAAACTCATCCCGACTCCGCCCTGCATATACTGCAAGATATTCGTTCCGACCGCTTGATAAGACCATCCGATAAAGCATTGTACGCTTTGTTAATGAGTCAGGCACTCGACAAAAACGACATCAAAGTGGTATCCGATTCACTTATACAAATAGCGGTTGATTTTTACGATAATAATGAACCGTATTATGCCGGATGTGCACAATTTTATAAGGCACGTTGCGCCAAAAATCGTGGTGATGCTCAAAAGCAGGCCAATGCCTTACTGATGGCACAGGAGTTTGGATTGCTGGCTCATGATGATAAATTATTGGGACTGGTATATAGCGATAAAGGAAGCATGTATCAGGAACAAGAGCAGAGCGACAGTTCCATTGTGTATTTCCGGCTTGCATTTCGTGCCTTTGACAGATTAAAGGACAACCGGAATGCAGTTATTTGTTTGCTCAATACCGGATCAGAGTTTTTAAAAAAATCAAATTTCGACAGTTCACTTTACTACTATCGAATGGCTAAAAAAAAGGTACTCTTATCGGGTGACGCACTATTACTCTCGACCGTTTACCGCAGCATTGGTTCGGTTTATTTTCAACAAAAGGCCTACGACCGGGCATTGAAAGAATATAAAAAAGCTCCCATCACGAATATGGTAGTTTACGACAACAACAAATGGTACTTGCTGGCAGGGGCTTATCTTAAAACCAATAATATCGATTCAGCCCGGTTCTATCTGAAACGTTTAAGCAGGTTGAATGAAATGGATCCTGTATATTACCGTAGTTGGCAAACACTCTACGAAAAGGAAGGAAATCTGAAACAGGCATTGTATTTTGCCACGCTTGTGAATAATGCTAACGATTCCATTTACAAGAGTAAACTCAAAGTCAGTTTTGCCGGGATGGAGAAAAAATACAATTACCAAAACCTGCAGGTTTCAAACCAGAAACTGATCATTAAAAACAACCGGACCATGTTGATGTTTTTAATGGCCACTCTTATTGTAAGTGCTTTGTTTATAATGGTTTTACTTTTACGCGTACGATTTAGAAAGCAGCAACTGGAGATACAGACTCAACTTGTACTGAAGGAAAAAGAAAGGGTAGATCAGGAAAAAGAATACAGTTCCCTGCTTTATAAACAACTCAGACTACAGGAAGTATTGATCCAGAATATCGAACATTATCGACATAATGCAGTCAAACGGCCCGAATTGCTGACTTCTTCAAACAAACAAATGAATAATGATGCTTTTTACCGGGAACTCATTACCAGTATGGATCTCCGCTATCGCAATATTTCCAAACGATTAATCAAAAGTTATCCCGAATTAAATCAACAGGACATTATTTTTTGCTGCCTGCTGCTTGCCGATTTTAAAACGGGCATGATTGCAACAATTTTAAATATCAAGAACGATTCAATTGTTACCCGGCGTTATCGGTTACGGGTTAAACTCGGATTGCAAAATTCCGACGATCTCCTGGATTTCCTCACCCAATTTTAACCGTTTTTTTTCCTTCATTTCATCCTCATTTTTCCTGTCTATACCAATAAACATTTATTAAGTATTTAAAATACTTATAATAAGGCATTTGTGCAATTCTTCAAAAAAGCTTGTCTATAAAATAAATATTAAAAAATTAGTGTATATCAGATTTTTTTTTTATTTATTTGTAGAACAAAAAAACGAATAATTATCATTATGAAAAAACTTATATTCTCATTCATCTTTTTGTTCGTGCTAATCCTGACCGCACTCATAAATTGTCAGGAAACAAAAACCCGGTTACTGGTCGAAGGACCTCCACTGGTATCAGTTCCTCCGGTAAAAGGTCCGTTAAATATACCCGGAAAGACTTTGAAACCTGCAAAAAGTTTTCAATCATTATTACGGTTTACGGTTTAGGAAAGAATTGATTAAAGAAACAGGTAATTTTTCTCAGGCTCGTAGCCGAACTGTATGTACGAAAACATGCATCCCAATGTCTAATTTTGTCGATGCGCATGTCTGACTTTAAAGATGCGCATGTTCAGCGTAGGAGATGCGCATGTTTGAGTTTGAAGATGCGCATGTATGAAAACATGAAATATATATCTTGATTTTTTTTAGAACTATAATTATTAATTATTAAAACTTCATCGATTATGGCTTTACAGTTTAATGTAGTGGAGCGCATGAATCCACAGACAAAAGAAAAAAAATGGTATGCTTCAACAAAGCTTACAGGCAAACGGGCATTAAAAGATTTAAGTAAAGATCTCGCCGGGGTTTCATCCTTATCGGCCGGCGATGTTCAAAATGTGATTTCGAACCTGATTAACGAACTTCCTAAATGGTTGATGGAAGGTGACAGCGTGAAATTAGATGGCTTCGGCACTTTCCGGCTCTCGTTTTCGAGCGATGGTGCTGCTACAAAAGATGAAATAACGGCAAACAGTATTACCGATATTTATGTCATTTTCAAACCGGACGATGAGATTAAGGCCCTGGTAAAAAAGACGAAAGTAAATCCGGCGGAATAATTCCGAATGAAATTAATTTTAAAAGAGTAAAAAATAACCTAGAAGCTGTCTGTGATACTACCGTAAGGTAGTTAAAGCTATGAATACACTGCCGGGTTGGAAATAATTGTATGCAAATCTGTATGAAAATTGTGAGAGCAGTCAACATCCAAAGCAATACCATAGTCCGGCGAATTAATTAGTTAGTAGTGAAAAGTAGAATTCCTGCCGGGCATAAGTCCGGCGGGGTTTGAAAAAAAAAAACAATTAGCCCCGCATAAGGTAAATATAAAAGGTCGTTGTGTAGCGATAGCTAACGGATATAATCTCATAGCAGTGCGAAGTCTTTATGCATTTATCGAATTTATCCATTAGAAGGGATACAGGAGAAAATTGAATGGTTAGTAATAATGATAATTAATGAATTGAAAGAGTTGCAGACTCCGGGAGTGGAGGATCTCAAATCCGTATATACGGAGTTTTTATAATTGTGCAGTAATAATTTGTCAGTTGGTTGGCATATTCAATTGTAAGCATTTGTTTTATTTAAAGGCATAAATAGAAACCTTAAAAAAAACAAGATTATGGGATTACCGGCAGAAAATTGGAAAATAGAAGATGGTAGCGTTGGTAAGGAATGTCAATGTGGATCTTGTAAACAACATTGGATAAATAATACAGGAAAATTATGGCCAGGCACTTGTTCTGTATTCGGTTGTCACAATACAGCAACTGTAGGAGCTCATATAATGAATGAGGAAGTTGAAATTGCTCAAATTGCTCCTTTTTGCGATTCCTGTAATCATTTAACTAAAGTATTTACTTTAAAAGAAGGAGTAATTGTGGTTCGTGCGGCTAAATGCAGATTATGTAATCAGGAACCCCCGGTAAAAAGCAGCACGTAATTACAATGTTGTTTTTATAACTATTTATGAAGGTTTGAAGTAGAGTGAAGCATCTTTATTTGGATTAAAAGTAAGTCTAAGTTCTGCGTAGATTAGTCGTTTTGAGTTGGTCAAACGGACATTTGTCCACAATAACTATTGGTAGTGAATATAGAAGGAAAGCTCCGGTTTTCCCTTTGAAAAAAACAAATTCAATCGCCGGTACAGCTCTTTGATGAGTACCGGATGTAAGTAAAGTAAAAACCTATAAATTAGAAATGAAAGATTCAACATTCGGAAGGAATATTTTTTTAGTTTGTATAGTTCAGTAGAATACAGAATATTTAATACAATGCAAATTAATAGCACGGGGTGCAAGCCCATACTAAAGGATACAAAAACATAATATGATTATAAAAAGTAAATATACTCATTCAAAAAATAACAGATATGAGTTTTCCTGCAGAAAATTGGATACCCGTAAGGGAAACAAAAAATATATTTTGTAAATACGAATCCATGAAAAACCATTGGATTAAAGTTTCAGGCAAGGAATGGCCCGACAAATGTTCAGTATCGGGCTGTAACAATCCTGCGACCATAGGTGCACATTTAGTCAATAAAGAATTGAAAGCTGAAATAATTACACCATTATGCGATGCATGTTATCAGGTGAACAAGGAATTAAATTTAAAATCCGGAACAAAGTTAGTTAAAGCAGCTTTATGTAATTCATGTAAATATAACCCTTATCATTTCACTTCCGGTGATGAGGCATCGTAAAACATGCTTGTTGATAGATTATACGAATAAACTAATGGATAATGCAATATAAAAAGGAGAATCACCTGAAAATGCCCACAACAGAGTAAGGAGCGGTAGCTGAAAAGCTTATGAGTAAGCAAAACCATATCTCAGGCAGTATGATACGATGTATAAAGACAACGAATTTAGAAGTTCATTACAAACGAACTGATGGAGGGAATGACATTGAAAATGCAGTGGTTTTATGCCAACAATGCTATGCCAATAATAACGGTAACACTATGCATGAGAAGACAGCTACTTCTTTTCCCCAAAGTATAAAAAATATGGCATTTGAAAGAGCAAACAGGAGATGCGAATGCACAAGTGATATACGGAGCTGTCATTAATTTTAAACGAATAATCAGTGAGATATTATGAAAAAACAACTTACACGTTACTTACCCATCATCCTTTTTTGTCTGGTATTGTTGGCAATAAATGGATGCAGGATAACTTTTGTTCCGGCTTATGATACACAAGTAGCCACACAAATTGATGAAACTGCCAAAACAGTGGATAAGTTTTATTTATCTATGCTCGAAACCACCACAGTTGAAGATAGTACACGGTCTTACGCTCTGTTTATGGATCAATATGTTTCGATTGAAGCGGAATTAAACTCATTATTTATCAAAAACAAAATCAGACCATTAAATCAGAATTCTACACGTATATGCGAAATTACACTTCAACTCTGGCAGAAATACAAAGAGGAACACAAAAAGAAAAATAAACTGAGTAACGGGCTGATTAAACTTAACCAGAAAACCTTCAGTGATTTGTTTTATGCCATGCAGGTAGCTGAATCGGGGAAGAAAATAATCGATAATCCACCCAAATAATATTAAAGAATATAGCCATGAGCTTAGACATAAATAAAGTAATTGCCGATATGTTGGCAGCAATAAAAGGGACGGTAGTGGATAAGCACGAAAAAGTAGAATCCATTGCGAAACAATTTCTGATACAAAATAAAGAGACATTGCTTCTGATTGCTGAACTCCGTATTTCCGGTGAACTGGATGACGAAGATTTTAAAAGCAGAATGGAGGATCAGAAACTGGTTCTCGAAGCGCAGTTTAATGCCTTGCAGGTAATAAGTAAAGCTATTGCCCAACAGGCTGCCAATGCTGCAATCGATGTATTGGAAAAAGCAATTATTACAGTTGTAAAAGGAGTCTTGTAGTTGACAGTTAATAATTAATAATCAACAGTTAATAGTATGAAAAATGAACAACCGGAAATCAGCACCGAAAAATTGAGCAGTTGGGCTTCACGCAACCTGATTGCATTAATTATTACCGGATTGGTGGTCGGTGTAACCATCTATATCGCAATTTACATCCTGTACAATCCCGTGAAAAACACGGATGGTTCCGTTTCCATCAACCTGGCCTTCATCGGTCAGACCCTGCTCCCACTCTGGGGTACATGGATTGGCACGGTACTTGCTTACTACTTTGGGAAAGCAAATTTCGAAGCCGCCTCCAAATCCTATCAGGACGTCATTAAAAAACTGACTCCCGAGGAAAAAATCGCAAAACTGCTCGTAAAAGACGTGATGTTACCTATCAGGGATATCCTTTACCTCGATTACGATACCGAAAGTCCGAAACTGATCAATGATATTTTGAAATATCCGCAGTTTGAATCCTATAATCGCTTCGCTGTGTTCGACAATAACAAAGTGGTGAAATATATGATCCATCGCAGCACATTTTTTCAGTTTATCTATCAGAAGTACACCGAACAAAAATCTAACGGTGTCACTCCCGATACAGACATATTGACACTTGGCGATCTGTTGGGCAGCACCGATGAGAAAATTAAAAATACACTTACACGGGGTATTGGATTTATCTCCATCAATGCCAACCTGCTCGATGCTAAAAGAGTTATCGATGCTACCGATGAATGTCAGGATGTATTTGTCACACAGAACGGAAAACCGTCGGAACCGGTGTTGGGTCTGATTACCAATAACCGGATTTTCGGATTTGCAAAAGTATAAATTAGAATACATGATGGATAGATGAATATTTCAAATATTCTAAAATGGAAGAACTGAACGTTAACTGTACACCTCTTCTTAAACTGCCCATAGCAACCAAAAATAACACGATTAACCGTACTGGTTATAAACAAAATGCAATTTGCCTGTAAACTGAAAGGTAACAATCAGTAACCCGACTGGTACACGCTTGCAAATTGCGAACTACCATGAAGTATTGAGATTAAAAATGTGATTGGTACATCGAGACAGGTTAGTTTTTAAAGCAAAATATCAAAATAGCATATTTTTAAAAATTAATTCACTAAATATGTTTCGTAATCAAAATAAACAATTAACTTTGTGGCGCAATTCAATTAACTAAATCCCCGCTATTTATAAATTACAAATCATCAGTAAAATTAATTGTGGATATTCCCTGACAGAAGGATGAAACCTCAATTAATGTAGCTTTGCGTGTGTTCGCATCAACACTAATAAAAATAAACAGAAAAAAAAAATGAAAAAAATCTTTATTGTATTTTCAATTTTCTACTCATTGACAACGTTTAGCCAGACAGTTCACGAGTGTTATAAATCAGGGATTACAAAACACAAACAATTGGACTATAAAGGAGCCATTAAAGATTACAGTTCTGCTATAAAAGCGAACAACCTATATGAAGAAGCTTATTTTAATCGGGGTATTTGTGAGCTGAAACTTAAGGATTATAATGCAGCCTTAAAAGACTTTACAAAAATAATAGAAATTGATGCGACATATCCTAAAGCATATTACAACCGTGCAACAGTATATATCATTCAAAAAAAATACGCAAAAGCGTTACTGGACTTAGACAAAACAATAAAACTGGATATAACAATTCCAAATGCTTTGACTCTTCGCGGGCAGATTAGATATATTATCGGAGATAAAGCAGGTGCAATCGAAGACTTCGACACAGCTAAACAAATTGGAGATAAGCATGCTGATGAATACCTGGCAAAATGTCGCGATAATGAGCTGCAAATAGATATAAACAGACTGTTTGATCAACTGGATAGTAAACTTTAAAATTGGAAACGATGTGAAAGTTTTGTGGTTGGCTTATTTAACTTGAGAATCAAAATGAGTATTCTGTTATAAATTAGTTTTTAAATTGATTACAAGTCAGAAATATTAATTATTTTTGAAATCAAATTATTTTGATGAATCCGACAAGTATGAATATGTACATTAGAAAAACGTAAAAAAAAGTTGCTGAGAAATTAATTGAGAAAAATACCTTAAAAAAATCAACATAATTATTATTTCAAATAAAAAGTATTACCACAAATAAATATCGATTTCATTTATTCAGCTATGAAGATACTTCGTCAAACAACAACTTTGTTATTTTTGATCGCCGGTCTCTCTGGATTATATTCTCAAAACAGTTTTAAACCGGGAAAAATCATTACCAATAACAATGATACAATTGCTGGATTAATTGATACCAGTTCCGATTCAAAACTATATAAGGAGTGTCAGTTTAAAAAGCAGGAAAATTCGCAAGTGCTTATCTATACTCCTGTGAGCCTAAGGGCCTTTATAATCGGCAATGACAAGAGAAAGTTTGTACGGACAAGTAATCCATCAATTTCCGGTGAAGTGTTTTTTGAAGTTCTTTGCGAGGGAAGTATCAATTTATACTATTCAGTTAATAAAGTTGCCTTGTTTTTTATTCAAAAGAAGGATGAAACAACGGCACATTACCTTCCCTATAACCGGACCGAGAGATATGTTGACAATGGGTACACAAAACGCCTGAAAATAATTGAAACAACCAACCATTTGGATACACTCAAAATGCTGATGAATGATAAACCATTCTTGTATTCCGAAATTGATAAAATTCAAAGACCCGATAAAAAGAATCTGATTGAAATTGTGAGTAAATATAATTTAAACTCATCAATTTTCCAACCCCAAAATGACAGGAAAACCATAGTATCTTCCACTCAACCCGAATTACTGAGAACGGGAAAAATGAACTTGTATGTAGTGACTGATTCTGTTGCAGAGCAACATTTCTATATTCAGAAGGGATCAGGGACAAAACTGATAGAATTACCATATAAGAAAATGAAAGATATAAACTATCATGGATTGTTGATTCATTCGTATTCAAACCACACTACAAATCATATGGATACGTTGAAAAAATACATGTTTGATGCCCTACCGCTATATCCTTCTATTGAAGAAATAAGAATCACTGCGAAAAATAACCTTCAGAAATTAATTGACGAATATAATTCGTATACAGATGAGAAGACTTATGTTCAAAAACACACCTTAAAGCGACTTCCTTTAAATATAGATATAGTACCGGGTTTAAATTTTCTGTTTTCAAGTCTTGACAACCCGACTGTAAGATTCGGGTCTTTAATTGATATTGGATTTATACATTCAAACAAACACTTTTACTTGAAGTCGGGATTGTTTGTCTATAAAAGTTTTACGCCCCTTACCGACAGGTATTATGATCCTGCTTCAGCTGAATATGAATATCACTATTATCCTCCGAATACCACTTTTAAAATTCCACTGCAAATAGAATATCGGTTTTCGGAAAAACCGATACAACCTTTACTGTCAGTGGGCTATAACTTATATTTGTTTAATGAGATTAAGCCTGATAATAAAACACTATACCCTGTAATTTCACCCGGGTTGAATATTCAGATGGGAAGCAGATATTCCGTTCGACTTAATATTGAATTAGAATTTAAAAATGAAACACTGGTTTCCTATATTCCTGAGACCTTCAAAAGAGCCGGTTTATATTTTGGATTGCAAATTAAATTGTAATGCAAAATATAATCAATTTTGTTTAGTAATAAATTGATCAGGGTACATTAAGCATTAACATTATCAGGATTAAATATGAGTCAATATCAGGAGGATCAGTTTGATATTGTCAAATTTATAGATAATAACTGGAGCAATGAATTCTGTAGATTCTTTTTTATTAGAGGCTTTAAAGGCTCAGTTTAATAGGAGGTTACAAATATCCCATTCTTTAATTTGTGCATACTAATCTTCTTGCCTAATTTTTTACTCCGCCTGCATTTCACATTAATCCTTAAATATCCCGGCTATTTAAGTCACAAAAAAGCCCCTTCCTAACGGTTGGGGCTTATATTTTAGTTTCAGGTATGATCTACTTATTTATTTTTAGCCGCTTTACTTGCTTTCATAAACTTCTCTATTCCATCAATGGCCTTTAATGCAGTAGCATTTTTCGGTTCAATAGCAAGTATTTTATTCCAATAAGAAAGCGAAAGTTCATTATCTCCCTTAAGTAACATATAATAGCCAATGTAGCTATAACACTCTACAAGAACCGGATTATATCTTGGATCTTGTTTTGCTTCGACAAGCTTAGCAGTTGCTTTATAGAATGGATCTGCTAAACCAAGGGCTGTTTCAGGATCAAGAACCGAATTTGTACGGGCGCGATAAAAGTTACCTCTGTAATCTGTAGAATCCATGGCCGCAACTTTAGCAAAAACACTATCCGCTTTAAGTAAGGCAGTTTTCTTCACTATCTCAAAGTTACTCTTAGCTAAAATTGTATCTGCCTTTACTTTACTTGAATCATTTTTTTCAATTAAGGCAGGTGCTTTCGAAGTTCCTAAACTATAGTATAACTTACCCAAAGGCATAAGTGCATCCGCATTCTGTTTCTCCGGACTTAAAGAATGGATGTATTTAGTATAGTATATAATTGCATTATTATAATCTTCAGTATCATTGTACATATCTGAAATATCTTTCAACAATTCAGTTTTTGTTGAATCCATCTTGAAAGCTTTCTGAAATTGTACAATCGCTAAATCATATTGTTTCGTTTCCTTTAATGCTTGTCCATAATAACGATAATCTAAATATGTGAAACCGGGTTTGTCCGTTTTATTAAAGAAATTATCAGCAGCCTGAAGTGCTACGTCATAATTTTTCAAATCTACATTAATCCACATATTTAATCTGTTGAAAGCAGGATTACGGGGAGCTTTTTGAAGTCCAAGTTTTGCAACTTCCAACGATTTCTCAAAATTTTTATTTAAAAATAAAGTCATGGCATATTTAGTCAAATCCTGTACGTTTGAATTTCCCGATTGCAGGTAATTCTCATACAATTGAGCTGCTTTGCCAAAATCATTTGTTGCATAATAAATGTCAGCCAATTCTTTGTCAACCAATAAAAAAGAAGGTTCCTTTTGTTTCAGTTTCCCCAACATCTCAATTGCAAGCGGACTGTTTACATTTTTATAAGCACGTGCATATTTTATGTAAGCTTCTTTACAGGCATCGTCATAATAAATAGCCAGTTCATAGTTGCTACAGGCTGCACCGGTATTCTCTTTTGCCAGTTCTATATCTCCCAATAAAACATATACCGGGGCATATTTTGATTTTAGTTTTTTAGCTTCTGCCTGATAAAAAATCGCCTTATCAGTAAGTCCATTTGCCAGATAAGCCCTGGATGCTGCGATAAAAACATCAACATTTTTTTTGTTGAGTTTTTCTTTCAGCAGTTTTTCAATTTCAAGTCCTGTTGCTTCGGGCGCAGATTTGAGTTTCAGCATATCCAGTCCGATGGTATTTTGAGCATATGTTGGATCTTTTGCCAATCCTTTATTGAAATAGTAAGCTGCTGAATCTACCTGTTGTTCAGAAAAATATATATTTCCCAAATAAAAACAGGTCGCAGGTATATTTAAGGAGTCAGTAGTTAACTCTTGAAGCAATAAGGGTTTTGCAACATCCGGGAAACCAGCATCGTAATAGGCGATACCACTTCCGTTTTTGGCTTCCAGTGAGGAAAGGTTTAGAATGAAAGTTGTAAGAAAGAGAAAAGAATAGAATAGAAAGTTACGATTCATTGTAGCTTGAATTTATATGTAATTAATTGTTATTGGTCTTTAATATTGACTATACGAACCGGTTGCGTAGCAGGTACTAAACCTGATTTCAATATAATACGCTGACCCCGGTCAGATGTAAAAAAAGAAGTCAATCCTGAAGGTAACGATCCACGGGGATCATTCAGAATTATAAATATATTCCGCGAAAGAGGATAGTATCCGTAAAATAAATACGCTTGAAATGGTTTGTAGCTGTTATCTACAGTTGCAACACTTCCTGCACTAACTGACATTACCCGAACCTGATCATTAAATGAAAGATTCGTAGTGTCTTTCACATTGTTCAACCAGTTAGAACCAATAATTCCAATTGCATTCTTCGTTTTGGATACATAGTTAATTACTTCCTGGTTCGTGCTTTGTGCTTTTAATCCCGACGATAACGCTTTTCCATGACAAATAGAATCAATAGCAAATCGAACAGTACTTGAGTTCGGATTATCAAAAACAACGATAAACTTACCTAACCTCGAAGCCGGATATATCTCGTTCCAGTTTTTTACATCACCTGTCAGAATGCTTTTAATATTATTTACACTTATCAGTGAATCGGGATTTTGCTTATTTATTATCAGTGCTATCCCATCCGTCGCAATTTTGTATGATCGTGGTGAGAACTTTTTGCTAATCAGATAATTTTCTTCACCCGGAGATAGCGCACGTGTTGCAATGGCAAAACGTACGCTATCTTTTAATAAAAGGTTAATTGCATTTACTTCGTTTGTATAAACAGGAACAATACCTGCTTGAGGAAACTGTGCTTCAAAAACATCTAATTCCTGTTGTACAATCGGTTGGAAACTCTCATCTACTGCAATTGAAATTACACCCGATGTATAAGTGTCCGTCGAATTATCTTTGCTCTTATTTTGACATGAAAACAAGAGTAAAGAAACGAATAAATAGAGGAATTTAAAACTTTTCATGCTATTGTTTCAAACGGTATGTTATTGGCAGTGTATAATAAACCGGCACATTAACCCCGTTTTGTTTTCCGGGAATCCATTGTTTAAGCAATTTTACAACTCTGACAGCTTCCCTGTCACAAGCCGGATCAAGAGAACGTAAAACTTCAATATTAGATATTGTACCGGTTCTGGAAACCACAAAACGGATAACAACCCGACCTTGAATTCCATTTTCCTGTGCAATGATCGGATATTTTAAATTATTACCGATAAATTCCAGTAAAGCTTCTTCTCCACCCGGATACTGAGGCATTTGCTCAATAATAGTATAAGGTTTATCTTCTACTTCCTGAGTAACATTTTCCTTGATATCGGCAATGTCTTTACCGTTCAGTTCATCATTACCTTTTACATCAGCAATAGAAATGACTCCTCTTGCATCTGTCAGTTCTTTCTGACTCTTAATTTGTTCATCGTCATTTACTTCTTCGTCTTTCTTAATGACGGGTGCAGTAAATTTAATGGAACTTTTTAAGGCAGGAGGTGGCTCTGCAGCTACAGGCTTCTTTATATCATTCTTCACTACCGCCTTTTCTAAAGTCGACAAAGTAGTAACCTCTGTATTTAATTCTTTATTTGCCTTCGGTTTTGCCAACTCTATCAGTTTAGGAAGACTAAAAGCAATAATGGCGAATATGGTAACAATTAACATGGCTAAATTATGCCGTTTCCCTGATTCTCCACGGAGCTGATAAGCTCCGTATTCCTTGTTTTTACCTAGAAATACGAGTTCTCGCCATTCTAAGGAAGTTAAATCTATTTTAGACATAGTACTTTCATTTTTTAGGCGTTTAACTAATTAGCAACATTACGACTTAGTTCTCCCCTGGTTTGAAGATTTTTAAGTAAGAATTTATCTCCGGCAGAAATCGTATCAATCACATATTTACCGATATTGCATATTTGCATTTCGTCAAGTGCATCAATCAAATTCTTATACGTAGCATTGTCAGTTGCCTTAATAATTACTACAGGAGTATTTTTCCCGCTCTTTATTTCATCAGCTTGCTTCGTAAATTGTGCCTGCGTAATTTTTAGTTGCAGCTTTTTCTGCTTTAATTCATTAATTTTATAAACGGCATCATTGTTCCGTTTTAAAAGTAATGCGCGTATCCCATCCGCTTTATAAGAACTCAGTTTTAATGATGTATAATCCTTATAATTAGGTAATCCCGTATAATAGAATATGGAATCTCCACCTGCTAACAGCAATGTGACTGCCTGGGACTCTTTTACTTTTTGTTGATCTTCCTCAGTAACTTTTTTATCGTTACTTGGCATATTTATTTCCATCGTTTGAGGCGTACTCAACGACGTACAGAGCATAAAAAAGGTAATAAGCAACATATTCATGTCCACCATCGGAGTAAAGTCCACATGAACACTTATCTTTTTCTGCTTGCTGCCGCCTTTTTTCTTACCGCCTCCCTCATTTGTTTGCAATTCAGCCATAATACTTCTTGTGTTTTTTATTTATCTGATTGAACCTTCAAAGATGTAATTAAATTATAACGGTTTTCTCTCAGGTCTTGAAGTGAAGACATAACTCTTTTTATTACCTTATAAGGTGTACTTTGGTCCGCTTTGATGGCAATTCTCAATTCAGGATTAGCAATACGGGCATTCCGTACCCACACCTTAAACTGATTATCCGTACTATCAGTTGGGATTCCCAATTCAGGTAGAACTTTATCCTGTTGTTCGGTTGACATCGCTAAAAAAGCCTTCATACTTTTTATGGGAACACCAAAGGTTTGTTGCAGTTTAAACTTCTGAAGTTCTGCAGAAGTAAAATCAACACCAAGGTCTCTGCCCACACTGGTCAAGGTTTCAATCATATCGGGTTGTTTATCCAAACTCAAAAACACCTTTCCTTTCGGATCTATCAATATCTGTAAGATATCATGTTCTGGTATTTTGATTTCAGATACCGACCCCGGTGTTGTTACTTGTACTGGCGCTTTTTGCACGAACGTAGACGTTAACATGAAAAATGTGAGCAGTAGTACAGTAACATCACTCATCGCGGTCATATCGATAAGAGTGCTCTTCCTTGCTACTTTTATTTTAGACATAGCATTGTATTTTATTAACTAGAATGATTACTTGTGAGATGCAGCAAATGTTTGTACGATAGAGAAACTTACTTCATCAATACAGTATGTAATTTTATCAATTTTGCTTGTAAAATAGTTATAAGAAATAACTGCCAATGCACCTGTTGCAATACCAAAGGCTGTGTTAATCAAAGCTTCAGAAATACCAGCTGATAAGGCAATTGAGTCTGTACCTCCTGCACCTGCCAAAGCAGCAAATGAACGAATCATACCAAGAACTGTACCAAACAAACCCATCAGTGTACCTAAAGTAACGATAGTTGCTATAATCGGAAGATTTTGACTTAACATAGGAAGTTCCAATGCGGTAGCTTCTTCAACTTCTTTTTGAATGGCTAATATTTGTTGTTCTTTTGATAATGTTTTATCCTCTTCAACTTCCTTGTATTTTACTAATACCGAAGTTACTACATTACCAACTGATCCTCTTTGTACATCACAAATAGCTGTAGCACCTGCAATGTCATTTTTAGATAATGCTGATTTGATATCTTGAACAAACTTTGCCGTTTTTCCCTTACCTTCTGCTGTTTTAATAGCAAAATATCTTTCAACGCTCAAAGATATTACTGTAAGTAATAATGTTTGAATGATCGGCACTACGAAACCTCCTTTATAAATTGTACCCAACATATCACCTTGTAAAGGATGATTTTTAGGATCGTTGTTCATAAAGTGAGAAGGATCACCATAAACGAAAAAATAAATTAATTCTGCAAGGATAAAACAAGCTAGTATAACTAGACCTGCAGACTGAATACCTGTAAATTGCTTGCTTTTTTTGGGTTGTTTTTGATTGTTTTCCATAATGTTTTTTTACTACAAATTATTTGAATTGATTTAAATTTTAAAACCAGAAATATAATAAATGACTATGCGATTATTTTTTCACTATATGACATAATTATCCATCCTTCAATATGAAAGAAAAATAAATTGAAAAGACTCAATATTTTAAAATGAAAAAAGTTTGGGATTATGTAAGCTTCAATCTGTTCTGAAATTATACCCGTTACCTTCCTAATAAGCCAGCACAAAAGTAATAACAAAATGTTTATAGATAAACGATTTTACATTTTTTTAATTTAATGTTTATATAAATATCTAATATTCAGAATATTTGAAATAGTAAAATTGCTTTTTTAAACAAATAGCTAGTAATTTATAACACTTACATCCTATTAAAATAGCAAACTTTCACTTAGTTTTAACAAATATAAAACTGAAAAGTTCATTATTTAAAAGATAAAAAATGAAAACATACTTTTATATTGTTCTTTCATATTAAGTGAATAAAAATACTCAATCTAAATACTGAATATATTATAGTTTCTAACACAGTATAAAGATGAGAATCTCAAAATTTCTGAAAAAACAAACAACCTAAACTTCTAAAAGTTTATAAAATAAGTCGCATTTCATTAATATGAAAAATAATCCATTTTTCATATTGCTATTTTTCAATAAGTTATCAACATAATATCAAAAATAGTAATGCTATAACTTAAATAGCATTAAATTGCGATTTTAATGTTAAAGTATGAGAGTTTTTAAAATATTTGTCGTTCCTTTGCACCGTTTTTTAAGCAAACAAAAATTATTCATATTTATGAGCAGTTTATCGCTTTTTATGGTCGTTTTACTGGCCGGAATCGTATTAGTAGTTGCCGCACTTGGCATTGCCATACTAATAGCACCAAAATCTTTTAATTTTCAAAAGGGTGAGCCTTACGAATGTGGAATTCCAACCCACGGGACATCATGGATGCAGTTTAAAGTAGGTTACTACCTTTATGCTATTTTGTATTTAATGTTCGATGTGGAAGCTATATTTTTATTCCCCTGGGCCACGATAGTTCGGGACCTGGGTTTTCAGGGATTGTATAGCATTACGTTTTTTATAATTATTCTGGGCCTTGGACTTGCATATGCCTGGAAGAAAGGAGTACTAAAATGGAGCTGAAAAATATAAATATAAAAGGAATTCCAACCGAAGAATTCAACGACAACGAGTATCTTGAAAATTACATCAAAGAACTTGAAGCGAATGGTGTAAACGTAGTTTTAAGCAAACTGGATGAGATGATTAACTGGGGTCGTTCCAATTCCATCTGGCCATTAATTTATGCTACCAGTTGCTGTGGCATTGAATTTATGTCTACAGCAGCAGCTCATCATGATATTGCACGCTTTGGTATGGAAGTAACACGTAACAGTCCGCGACAAGCCGATTTGATGATTGTTGCCGGAACCATGGTTCACAAAATGGCGCCACTAATAAAACGGGTGTATGATCAGATGGCTGAGCCAAAATATGTATTAGCAATGGGTGCGTGCGCTATTTCGGGTGGTCCCTTTGTAAATTCATATCACGTGATAAACGGAGTTGATCAGATAATTCCTGTTGATGTATATGTTCCGGGTTGCCCTCCACGTCCGGAATCATTGTTTTATGGTTTAATGCAATTGCAACGCAAGATAAAAGTGGAACAATTTTTAGGAAATAAACAGAGATAAATATCATTTACTCCTGATAGTTGCAGAGAGTAAACAGTTACAATTGACTGAGGTAATTTAGATTGATTTTAAGAGAAAAGTGATAAAATGGAAAATATAAAAAAGGTCATACTTAGTGCTGTAAAAGAAGCCGTTATAGAAGATAAAAAGATTCTAACAGTTACAGTAGAACCTGACAAACTTCACCTTTTAGCCAAAACACTACGCGATAATGCGGAATTACAATTCGATTATCTGGTAAAATTAATAGGTATGGATTGGGGCGAGAAACTGGGTGTCATCTACCTGCTTTCTACGTCAAAAGATCTATCAAAAGAAATTGTACTGAAAACCGGGACAGCGGATCGTGAAAATCCACTTCTTTATTCTGTTACCGATTTATATGAAACTGCACATTATAATGAACGTGAAGTTTATGCCTTATTAGGCATACGTTTTATCAACAATCCCGATATGCGCAGGTTCTTTCTGAACAGTGACTGGGTTGGCTTTCCGTTGCGGAAAGATTATGATGCAAATCCGGAATTAAATCCGGTTTCGGTTGAAAGCGTAGAAATGGTTGACACAGCTCCTCGAATCATGGAAACAGCTGATGGTTTAGTGGAAGAAACTGTCAATATTTTTGAAGACGACGATTACATCATTAATATCGGACCACAGCATCCTTCTACTCATGGAGTAATGCATTTCCGTACTGCTTTGGATGGCGAAATTGTAAAAAAAATAGATGTGCACAGCGGCTATATTCACCGTGGCATCGAAAAACTGAGCGAAAACCTCACCTACCCTCAAATTCTACACTTTACCGACCGGCTCGATTATCTTTCTGCCAATATCAACCGTCATGCATTGTGTATGTGTGTTGAAAAGGCAATAGAAATTGAAGTTCCTGAACGCGCACAATATATTCGTACCATCATGGACGAATTGAATCGTATCGATTCACACCTGTTGGCATGGTCGGCAATGACAAATGATCTGGGTGCTACTACGGCTTTTATTTACGGAATGCGTGAGCGTGAAATTATACTGGATATCTTTGATAAAACCTGCGGGGGACGTTTAATCATCAATCAAAATGTGATTGGTGGAGTTATGTTCGATATTTATGCCGATTTCCAGAAAGATGTAAAATCATTTATTCCTTATATGAGAACAAAACTGATTGAATACGATCGTTTCTTTTCTCACAATGTGATTGCATTAGGTCGAATGGTAGGCATTGGGAATATGACAAAAGAAGAAGCCATCACCTATGCAGTAACCGGTCCTGCCGGACGTGCATCAGGTTGGTCATGTGATATTCGGAAACACCAACCCTATTCATTATACAACAAAGTAGAATTCAAAGAAGTTATTCGTACCGAAGGTGACTCGTATGCCCGTTATTTAAACCGTTTGGATGAAATTGAAGAATCGTTGCATATTATAGAACAACTGATTGACAATATTCCTGCCGGCGAAATTATTACAAAACCAAAAGCAATTATCCGAATTCCGGAAGGGGAATATTTTCAACGGATAGAAGCTGCAAAAGGTGAATTTGGTGTTTACATCGACAGCCGTGGCGATAAAACTCCTTACCGGATGAAATTCCGATCTCCTTCCATGGCATTGGTATCGGTCATGCCCTTGATTTGTCAAGGAGAGAAAATTTCTGACTTAATCGGTATTGGTGGTTCTATGGACTATGTAATTCCAGATATTGACCGTTAATCCCCTACCAAAAAATAAGGAATAAAATTCGTTTAAATTCGTGTAATTCGTTCATTTATGATATTAAATTATTCACAACCACTTGAATTTACAAACCTGATAACCTGGTTAGATACAGCATTGAGAAGCAGTATGTCTGAATTTTGGGTGTTATTGATTGAATTTGTTTTAGTCGCTGTTGGTTTGTTAGCTGCTTATTCAGTCATCGCGATGATTCTGATTTATGCAGAGCGTAAAATAACAGCATTCTTTCAGGCTCGTTTTGGTCCTAACCGCGTTGGTAAATATGGTATATGGCAAAGTGTGGCCGATGTTATCAAAATTTTACTGAAAGAAATTATCCATATCAACCGGTCGGATCGTTTCCTTTTCTTTGCTGCGCCGTTTTTTATGATTATAGCTTCGATGTTAACTTTCGGGGCCATTCCTTTCGGAAAATTTCTTCATGCTGTTGATTTTAATATTGGTGTCTTATATGTTACCGCAGTTTCGTCGCTGGGTATTATCGGAGTTTTACTGGCCGGTTGGTCAAGTAATAATAAATACTCCATGATTGGAGCCATGCGTAGTGGTGCCCAGTTTGTCAGCTACGAATTATCTGCCGGATTTGCGTTAATGACCATTGTTGTACTGGCAGGGACAATGCAATTTTCGGAAATGATTGAAGGACAACGATACTGTTGGAATTTATTTAACGGTCATATTTCATCTATGATTGCATTTGTAATCTACCTGATTTCAGGCCATGCAGAAACAAATCGCGGACCCTTCGACTTACCCGAAGCAGAATCGGAGTTAACAGCCGGTTACCATACAGAATATTCGGGTATGCAATTTGGATTTTTCTATTTGGCTGAATACCTGAACATGTTTATCATCGCATCCATTGCTACTACTGTATTTTTGGGCGGTTGGATGCCAATTCAAATACATGGTCTGGAAACATTTAATCAAATAATGTGGTACATACCATCTTATGTTTGGTTCTTTGCCAAGACGGGAGTTTTGATATTTCTGAGTTTGTGGGTTCGCTGGTCTTTCCCCCGTTTAAGAATTGACCAACTGTTGAATCTGGAATGGAAGTATTTATTACCGATTAATCTGGTAAATATTGTGGTTATGGTTATTATTGTTTTAACCGGCTTAACCCTGACAGATTTATTCCCGGGTTTATTTTAGACTAACCCCTAAAGGGAAACTTAAGCACAACAATTTAGCAATTAATTGTGAATTATTAATTATGAATTATTAATTATAAAGATGAGTTCAATTTTAGAATATTTTTCAGGATTATTTAAAGGAATCAAGTCACTGCTAATAGGTATGAGTGTGACATGGAAAGAACTGTGGACAAAAAAAGTGACACAACAATATCCCGAAAACAGAGACACATTGGTTATATCCGATCGATTCAGAGCTGAATTAACTATGCCACACGACGAAAATAATGAACATGCCTGCACGGCTTGCGGTATATGTCAAATGAATTGTCCAAATGGTACTATTAATGTGCTGTCGGCCATGATAGAAACTGAAGATGGAAAGAAGAAAAAAATTCTTGACACATATACCTGGGATCTCGGAATGTGTACTTTCTGTAATCTTTGCGTAATCACTTGTCCTTCGGATGCTATTAAATTTGAAAACACATTCGAAAATGCCGTATTTACCCGTAGTAAATTAGTTCAACAGTTGAATCATGAAGGTTCGAAACTAAGGGTGAAACCACCAAAATCGACAGAAAGTGTAACAAAGTCGACAGAATGTGTTACAAAAGAAGCTCAAATCAAATAAACATATACCAAATAAACGAATTAACTGAGTTATATGGCTGAACAAATTATATTTTACATTTTAGCAGCAATCATTGCTATTTTCTCTATTCTGGCAGTTACATCAAAACAAATCATACGTTCCGCAACGTATTTACTTTTCGTTTTAATCGGTACTGCCGGATTGTATTTACTATTGGGTTATCATTACCTTTTTGCTGTTCAGATAGCTGTTTATGCCGGAGGTGTAATGGTATTGTTTATTTTTGCGATCCTCCTTACCAACCGGCCCGGTGAAAATGCAAAAACAGAAAGAAAAGACAGAAGAATCGTAGCAGGCATAACTTCATTAGCAGGACTGGCTTTTTGCGGTCACATCATTTACTGGAATATATCAAAAGTTTACACATTTGTAGTTCCTGCTGAAATGAAGGTACAGGATATCGGTCACACTTTAATGGGAACCGGAAAATACGAGTATCTACTCCCTTTCGAATTCATTAGTATTTTGCTGCTGGCTTCTATTGTGGGTGCAATTATGATCGCAAGGAAACGATAAATTAATTTAGTGGAAAGTGAATAGAAGGAAGTCGAAAATAAACCGGCTGAACAACCAACTATAAACTATAAACTATAATATAAACTACAAACTATATCATGGGTGATTTATTTACAAATTTTCTATCTGGATCAGTTCCAATGGAAGCATACCTGGGCGTAAGTCTGATAATGTTTTTTGCAGGCGTATACGGATTCTTATCGCGTAAGAGTCTGTTAATGATCTTAATTTCAATTGAATTGATGTTGAATGCGGCTGATATCAATTTCGTGGTATTCAACCGTTACCTCTATCCGGGACAAATGGAAGGCTTCTTTTTTGCGCTTTTCACCATTGCCATTGCGGCTTGTGAAACGGCTGTAGCCATTGCCATTATTATAAACATCTACCGCAATTTGACAAGTGTTGAAGTTGGGGAATTAGACGAAATGAAAGAATAAATAAAATTGACAATTTAACCATTTACTTCCGATAACAATCGGGAGGACAATTAACAAAACGTATGCAATATACATTATTAATTTTATTACTTCCTTTACTAAGTTTCATTGTACTGGGACTTGTAGATTCGAAATGGAAGCCTAAAGTAGCCGGAACGATTGGTACGGTAGTTTTGACCATTATCACTGTTCTGTCTTATTTTACTGCTTTTGAGTATTTCACCACTGCCAGACTGGATGGCGTTTACCAAAAAATCATTCCTTTTCATATGGAATGGTTGCGTTTCACTGAATACCTGCACATCGATTTAGGTATTTTATTGGATCCTATATCAGTAATGATGTTGGTTGTAATAACAACGATATCTTTAATGGTAAATATTTACAGCCTTGGCTACATGAAAAATGAGAAAGGTTTTGAACGCTATTATGCCTTCCTTTCACTTTTCACTTTTTCCATGCTGGGTCTGGTTGTAGCAACCAATATCTTTCAGATGTACATTTTTTGGGAACTTGTCGGTGTTTCATCATACTTATTAATCGGATTTTATTATACCAAACCTTCAGCAGTTGCTGCCGCAAAAAAAGCCTTTATCGTTACCCGGTTTGCCGATTTAGGATTTTTGATAGGTATTCTGATTCTTTCATTTTATACAAAAACTTTCGATTTCGGCATATTGACATCAGCAAATCCAGCAGTATTTTCAGGATTTGCAGGTGTAACATTTTTGAGGTTCTCTGCATTGAGCTGGGCAATGGCGCTGATTTTTATCGGTGGTGCAGGTAAATCGGCTATGTTCCCTTTACAAATATGGTTACCTGATGCCATGGAAGGTCCAACTCCTGTTTCCGCATTGATACATGCAGCAACTATGGTAGTTGCCGGTGTATTTTTGGTAGCTCGCTTATTTCCTATTTATGTTGATTACACACCGCATGTATTACACGGAATTGCTTATGTAGGGGCATTTACTTCGCTTTTTGCAGCTGCAATAGCTTGTGTTCAAACGGATATTAAACGAGTACTTGCCTTTTCAACCATATCTCAAATTGGTTTTATGATGGTGAGTCTGGGAGTTTCAGGGAATGGTGGTCACGAAGGGCTTGGTTATATGGCAAGTATGTTCCATTTGTTTAATCACGCTATGTTTAAAGGATTATTATTTCTGGGAGCAGGTTCTCTTATTCATGCTGTTCACAGTAATGAAATGAGTCACATGGGTGGACTTCGGAAATATATGCCTGTTACGCATATTACATTTTTAATTGCCTGTCTGGCAATAGCTGGAATACCCCCTTTCTCAGGATTCTTTAGTAAAGATGAGATTATGGCAGCATGTTACGAATTCAGCCCTTATATGGGTGCGTTTATGACATTTACAGCAGGTTTAACCGCGTTTTATATGTTCCGTCTATATTATGGTATATTCTGGGGAAAAGAGCATAAACACGAACACACTCCACACGAATCACCTTTTGCCATGGCATTTCCACTTGTTTTCTTGGCAACAATAACTGTCTTTGCCGGATTTATTCCTTTTGGACATTTTGTCACCAGCGACCGTGCGAATTATGATATTGAACTGGATAATATGGTTGCTGGAATTAGTGTTCTGGTTGCCCTTATCTTTATTGCTCTGGCTACGTTCATGTACAGAAAAGAAAGCGATATTCCCAAAAAACTGGCTAAGTCTTTCTCCGGTTTATACAAAGCAGCCAGTAGACGATTTTATATTGACGAAGTTTATATATTCATTACTAAAAAAATCGTCTTCAATAGTATTTCCCGTCCCCTCGCCTGGTTCGACCGGAATGTGATTGATGCAACAATGAATGGATTTGCAAGCTCAACACAATGGACTTCCCAAAAAATTAAAGGAGTTCAATCGGGACAGGTTCAGCAGTATGCTTATGTATTCCTGTTAGGGACTTTATTAATAACAGCTTTGATATTATTTATTTAAGGCCTATCCTGTCCTCCGGAAAAGGAGAATCAGGGGCTGATTAATTATTCAGATATGAACTTTTTATCTTTATTCGTACTCATTCCCGTTTTAATGATGATGGGCTTGTATGTTTCTAAAAGCAGGAAACAAATTCAGTTCGTCATGGCTTCGGGAGCTACACTGTTAATGATTCTTTCAGGATTGCTGACTTATATGTACCTTACCGATCGTGCAGCAGGAAATGTTGCAGAAATGCTTTATACTGCGGACACTGTGTGGTATGCACCTTTTAATATCCATTATTCGGTCGGTGTCGATGGCATATCAATAGCTATGTTATTGTTAACTTCAATCATTGTTTTCACCGGTGTTTTTGCTTCCTGGAAAATTGATCCGCTACCGAAAGAATTTTTCTTGTGGTACAGTTTGTTATCCATTGGAGTTTATGGTTTCTTCATTTCCACCGATTTGTTTACCATGTTTATGTATTACGAAATCGCCTTAATACCGATGTATTTACTTATTGGTGTCTGGGGAAGCGGGCGAAAAGAATACGGCGCCATGAAATTGACATTAATGTTAATGGGTGGTTCTGCATTATTGTTGGTGGGGATTCTGGGTATTTACTATATGTCGGGTGCTACCAGTATGAATTTGCTGGAAATTGCAAAAACGCATATTCCTTATGAAGCACAAAAATACCTTTTCCCACTTACATTTATGGGATTCGGAGTACTGGGTGCTTTATTTCCTTTCCACACATGGTCACCGGATGGTCATGCCTCCGCTCCTACCGCCGTTTCGATGTTACATGCAGGAGTATTAATGAAATTAGGTGGTTATGGCGCATTTCGCGTTGCCATTTATTTAATGCCTGAAGCAGCGCACGAAATGGCCTGGTTCTTCTTAATCTTAACCGGTATTAGTGTTGTGTACGGAGCTTTTGCTGCCATTCACCAGACCGATTTAAAATATATCAATGCTTATTCTTCAGTAAGCCACTGTGGATTGGTACTTTTTGCCATATTAATGCTCAACCAAACAGCCATGACAGGTGCCATTTTGCAAATGCTATCGCACGGTTTAATGACGGCTCTTTTCTTTGCATTAATCGGAATGATATACGGCAGAACACATACACGGTTAATAACCGAAATGGGTGGACTGATGAAAGTACTTCCATTTCTGGGTGTTAGTTACGTTATTGCCGGTTTGGCTTCATTAGGTTTACCAAGTTTAAGCGGTTTCGTTGCAGAAATGACAATCTTTATCGGATCATTCCAACACACCGATTTGTTCCACCGGGTCCTGACAATTGTTGCAACCACTTCAATTGTAATAACAGCTGTTTATATTTTACGGGTAGTCGGTAAAATTTTATTTGGAGCCATACAAGATGAGCATCATAAACATTTAACAGACGCAACCTGGTTTGAGCGGATTTCGGTCATAACGTTGATAGCAGCAATTTTTGCAATCGGCTCGGCTCCTTTCTGGATATCAAACATGATTAGCGATAGTGTGTTGCCTGTAATTTCACAGCTCGCCAAATAGGACCTCATGATCCCTTAAAGGGAAAATATAAAAATTATACTTCAGACATTAGAAAAAAAGAAATATGGATTACAGTAGTTTTTTACAAATGAAAGAGGAGTTTTCGCTGTTAGCAGTGATGGTTTTCCTTTTGGTTTACGATATATTTGCCAGTGAAAAAGCACTTAAATACTTTCAACCGATTGCATTGGTATTATTTACCATCCACACTATACTAAACTGCGTTCCTCGTGGTGCGTTTGAAGTGGCCGGTGGCATGTTCCAGTATGTTCCTATGCAAACCTATGTAAAATCTATCCTTAATGTTGGAACATTAATCGTCTTGCTTCAGGCACATAAATTTTTGAATGAAGATGCCAACCGCATCAAACGCGGGGAATTTTATTTCCTTACACTTTCCACTTTATTGGGAATGTATTTCATGATTTCTGCCGGTAACTTTTTGATGTTCTTCATCGGATTGGAAACTGCTTCCATTCCAATGGCTACATTAGTTGCCTTTGACAAATACAATCATAAATCAGCCGAAGCCGGTGCGAAATATATACTTTCTGCTGTTTTCGCTTCATCAATTTCCATATTCGGGATTTCATTAATTTATGGTTCAACAGGAACTTTGTATTTCAATGAAATAGCTCCCCTGTTCACGGGTACGCCACTTCAGATTATGGCTTTTGTTTTTTTTGCTGTCGGATTATTTTTCAAAATATCATTAGTTCCATTTCATCTGTGGACTCCTGATGTTTATGAAGGTGCTCAAACAAATATCACTTCCTACCTTTCCGTTATATCCAAAGGTGCTGCCGTATTCGTACTTTTCACTTTGTTAGTAAAAGTATTTGCTAATATGATTTCCGATTGGCAACCTATTTTGTATGGTTTATCCATTGTCAGTATAACGGTAGCAAACGTCTTTGCCATTCGCCAAAAAAACCTCAAACGTTTTCTGGCATTTTCTTCTATTTCACAGGCAGGGTATATTTTACTGGCTATAATTAGTGGTACTGCAATGGGAATGGCATCGCTTGTTTATTATGTGCTAGTATATATGTTCTCCAATCTGGCTGCCTTCGGTGTAATTTCGGTTATTGAACAAAGCAGTAAAAAAGTATCCATAACAGACTACAACGGTTTATACCAAACCAATCCGAAACTCAGTTTCGTAATGATG
>Ga0265297_10003113_pt1 | contig 31044 bp, 39 predicted proteins | sample Munlanlwell13791_FD_192502 | JGI IMG/M metagenome (GOLD analysis project Ga0265297, IMG submission 192502) | Leachate microbial communities from a municipal landfill in Southern Ontario, Canada - Leachate well 137-91 | ecosystem: Engineered > Solid waste > Landfill > Unclassified | place...
CTCGACACACTCCCACTTGAAACTTTCCGAGGCCCCCTCCCCTCAGCCATTGTTGCCTTCGAGTGGCAGGCATGGCACAGCGATTCCAATGGGCTGCTGTGAAATATATTTGCATCGCCACGGTGGGCCACCAGGTGATGCACATCTGTAGCCGGTGTGTAGATGCCCTGGCGCAAACACTCTGCGCACCAGGGATGCTCAGCCAACCAGGCTGCCCTGCGCTTGCCCCACCGGCGATCATACAACCGGTGGACACGCTTATCACGCTTGACCGGTTCAGCTTGCTGATGCTTGGCGCAGCGCCCATGTTCCACCAGTTCAGGGCATCCAGGATGAGCGCATGGTTTCAATGCAGCTCTGGGCATGACTACCCCTCCACCTGTGGCCCTGTGTAGCCCATGCTGCGAGCCCAGGTATCGACTGCCTGCGCCCATACGTTGAGTGCAACTGGCTCAGGCTGCGGCTCGGGCGTGAGCATGGTCAGATCAACCAATGGCGTGCTGCCTATACGCAAACAGATCCACTCCACCCGCCCGGCAATTCGACGGCCCCAGTCGCCGTTGATCTGGTCCACCTGGCATAATTGACCGGGGTTCATGTAATCAATCACGGGCAGGTCTGCACCTGCCTGTGGAGACTTGCGCACATTGAGACCATGCAGCACACGGGCTGTGGCAATGGCAGGCCCTGGGACATGACCAGGTGCCCGCAGCCAGGGCCAGGGATCTACTGCCCCACCATAACCGGTTTGCCCACCCTCATCAGGTTTGATGGTCAGGTGCAGGTGCGGACCTGTGGAATTGCCGGCATTTGGATCGCCAACAGCCCCACCTGATAACCCCAACTGCTGCCCTGCAGAAACATGATCGCCCGTCTTGACATCACACCGGCTGAAATGGGCATAGATGGCTGTAAAGCCCGGGTGTTTGATGCGCACATGCAGGCCAAATCCACCAGGGTCACGATAGGCTGCCGTTACTTCGCCATCGGCAGTTGCCAGGATGGGCGTGCCCACGTTGATGGCCCAGTCCACGCCGTTATGCCCTTCCAGGCCAAAGCGGGCATAGGCCGCCCGATTGACGCCAAAGATCTGCGAGACACGGGCATAGATATCAGCAAATGGGAACAGACAGTAGTTCATTCCTTCACCTCGGATTCTGGCCGCCAGTGATCCGGCTGCCAGCAGGGCGCAATTCCAGCGTCCACGAGCTGCTGGATCAACCGACTGATGCCAGTCATCAGGTACTCAATCCGGCGGGCATATCGCTCCAGCACAGTCATCAGGTGGGTCAGTTTGCGTTCCTGCTCATCGAGGCGTTTCTGCAGGTCTGCAAGCTGGTCTTTGTAGGGTTGTAGTAAGGCCAGTGCCGCTTCGGTGATTTTCCCGGCGCCATCTGCCTCGTTTTTGTTCGCCTCTGTCCTTTTGAGACGGCGCTCAGAGATTGCCGTTGTCGCTGCTGAGGCGACGCCGCTGCTCAGCAGGATGGACAAAATCGTTACCCAAAGCGGCACCCCTTCCATGCTGGTTACCCTTTGTATTCGGATGGAGCCAGGAATGCCTCAACCCGCTCGGCGCTGAACGATTTGCCGATCACGCGTGTGCCTTTCAGGGTGTTGTGGGTCTTGATGGACACAATCAGCTGCCAGATAAACCCAAACAGCGCGGTGAGCACGCTGGCCAGTGCTCCAGCCTGACTGTCCAGGGCTGGGACCAGTTCAGCTTTGCCCAGCAACTGGAGCGTGAAGAGGGCAATCAGGCCGGCCAGGTTGAGGCCAGCCGACCAGTTGGCCGCCTGCCCGTCTTTGACCAGGCCAACGGTCTTGCCGATGTTCACCAGGACAGCGATCAGCGAGCCGACCCCTGCCAGTGAAAGGAACGTGGAAATCAGTTGTTCGAAAGTCATGGTGCACCTCCTAGTGCTTAAAATGCGAAAGCGCCCGACGTAAAATTACGTCGAGCGCTCATCTCTCGAGTTGGCCGAACTACATCGGCCTGCGATGTTTATATATTAGCACAGATGGTCTAATTTTTCAATCAACCTTGAGGATATCAAACAATTCTCATTACAAAAATTCTGCATTATCCACATCTATTACTTTTCCACATTCGCGGCAGAGTGTTTTATATTTGAATCAGGTCAGGGGTGATTCCAAAATGATTCAAAAAGCCCATCTCGAATACTCTCATAATACTCTCAAAGTCCATTGTACTAACGAGTTGTTTCTTCTTTCTCTCCGACCACACAATGTCAGATCCAAATTCTGTTATTAATTCCCCTTTATGAACGAAGTCAGATCTTATTTGATAAAGAAAGTTAACCAGATAGTCTAATGTCTTGTCCACTTCATCAAGCTCACCTGTCCCATTATCTTCTAATATAATAAATGAATTATGAAGATGTTGGATAACTTTCCTGTCTAGAGATCTAAAGAATTGAACAACTCTTGATTTGCTTCCATAATCGGCTATATACACTTCGTATTGCGTCGTAAGATCATGGTGGTCGTTGATTGGAAATACCAGGTTTTTTTGTCCCATTAACCACTGGTAAAATTCTACATAATTTTTTCCACCACATAAAGATTCTATAAAAGAAATAATTGCAACGTACTTATAAGTTTGATCTACCAACTTCAAATCTTCTGCTTGATAGTTAGGGCTTGTGACAGTACCCTCGCGGACAAAGAACAGGTAGTAACATGCTATTTTTAGGAAATCGTTCCGTTCCTGCTGATCTGGGATATTATGATATTGTTTAAGGAAGGATTCCTCGCTGTTAAAATACCGTTCAAAAACATTCCATGCATATTTTAAATATTCATCTTCATTTTCAATAAATCTTGTGCTGCTCATTTTTGCCTCCCAAAAATTTGATATTTTATGATAGCACACATTATTTCAATAATTGCCACTCCAATGTGATATTCTTACAGCAATATTATCTTGCTCGCATTATGTTTTGGGTCAAAACTTCATTCACCCCCCTCTGCCATATACTACTTAAGCGTTATACCCCCTGAAACTTGACATTTACCCCTAAAACAGGGGGGTAAATATCATTTTTTCGGGGTAAATGTCAGGGTAAATGTCATTGTCGATTAACGATAATGGGGCTAGAAGAAACCCCCCTCAAGTTATTGCCTTTGTAATTATTACAGCCTATAATAGAATATATTTTCTGAGTCGTTCATGGGAGATTAACTATGGAATCAAATGTTATCGGACGTGTCAAAAATACACATTTACCTAAGAGCCATAGCTTACTGCCTTTGTTTGAAGCAATAATCAATTCGATTGATGCCATTGAAGAAAGATTTGCTGACCCACGACAAGGACGAATTGATATTTACATTTCCAGATTGCCATCCTTACTCTCATCAGATGAGTTACCACCCGATCAACGCTCAAAAGATCCAATCTCAGGTTTTAGAATAACTGATAATGGCATAGGTTTTACAGAGAAAAATTTTCGTGCTTTCAATGAGGCGGATTCATTAAATAAAGCCAGTAAAGGCGGCAAAGGTGTTGGAAGATTTATCTGGTTAAAAGCATTTTCATCAGTTCGAATCCAAAGCACTTTTGAAGATGATGCAAGTTATTACACAAGAAGTTTTACATTTTCTCTAAAAATCCCCGATGGGATAGGAAACCACACTAAAGAGAGCGTTTCAAATAACCAGCCTATCGAGACAATTGTTGAACTCGAGGGTTTTCTGCCAGGCTACGAATCTACCAGCCCTAAAAGCGCATCAACCATTGCACAACGTATTGTTGAACATTGTTTAAGTTACTTTTTATTAGGCAATATGCCTGAAATTTATTTAAACGATTCCGACGAAGAGCAAATTGATCTTTGGGAAGTCTATGGTAACCTGGTAGAAGATAAACGACGAGAAGAATTTGAGATAGATGGAAGGCGGTTTGAGCTTATTCATTTTCAGCTCCAAGCTTACGGAGATATTAGACACCACATTTGCTTTTGCGCAAATAAAAGAGTAGTTAGAACAGAAATGTTAAACTCCAGGGATATTCCTAATTTGCCAGCGACAATCACTGACAACGAAAACACTTTCGTCTATGCCGGATACCTACTCTCAGATTACTTAGACGAGAATGTCAATCAATATCGAACAGATTTTGATCTAGCGCAAGAAGATGAGCTTCCATATAAAAAATTATCATACCAAGATATTTTTTCAGAAACCATAAAATTTTCTACGAACTTTTTGGAGCCATTCACAGAAGTTATTCGAGAACGGAAAAATCAACAAATCACACAATATGTGTATGAGCAAGCGCCTCAGTATCGCCATATTATAAAAAATCATCCAGAGCGGCTTGACGAAATCCCGGCTGATCTCTCTGAATCCAAGCTAGATAGCCAACTTTATGAAATTAATCGAGATATTGAGCAAGAATTAAGAACAAATGGCCAAAAATTAATCAGCGCAGAGGTAAATCCGCAGGACGAAAAAACCACGCAAGAATATTTTGCATTATTTAATAGATGGTGGGAAGAATATAACGAAATTGGAAAAGCAAACCTCGCCAAGTACATACTTCATCGTAGAATTATTCTTGAGCTGCTCGAGAAAGCGCTTAATATACAAGATACGGGCAAATACTCAAAAGAGGAGGTAATCCATCGAATTATTTTTCCTCTCCGAGAAACATCCGACGATCTTCTTTACGAGCAACATAATTTATGGGTGCTTGACGAGAAATTAGCTTATCATCATTATTTGGCATCTGATATCCCCTTGAGAAAGCAAGATATCCTAATATCAGATTCAACGCTACGCCCAGATGTATTAGTTTTTTACAATAATTCTTTTGCCGTTGTCGATGATGAGGCCCCTTATAATTCAGGAATAGTGATATTTGAGTTTAAACGTCCAATGCGGGATGATTATGAGGGACAAGAAAACCCTATCACTCAAGTCTATAATTACATAACTGAAATTGGACTTGGAAAAACAAGAACAAAAGACGGGAGATTGATCAATGTATCACAACGCACTCCGTTCTATTGTTATATTGTTTGTGATATAACTCCCACATTGAAAAGACAAGCTGAAAATTACGGGCTTAAATTAACACCAGATAATTTAGGATATATAGGTTTCAATCCAAATCTCGGCGCATATGTTGAAATAATTGGATTTGAAAAGTTGCTTATTGATGCCAAAAGAAGGAATCGCATCCTGTTTGATAAGCTCAACCTAACATCACAGTAAACAGCTTTACGTGTCACTGGCCTGATCATCCTGCCCCGTATACCACAAACCCCGCTGCTGATCCCGGCACAGGCTTTGAAGGTCAGTCACCAGCGCATCTGGTGCCCATTCGGCCAGCTTTTCACGGGCATACGGATAGATCGCCACAATGCTCAGGCTGCCCCCGTTGGCATTGGCGTACCGTTGAGCCTTTTCCCACTTGCCAGCCCGAGCCTTCTCCAGCCGCGCCCTGGTTTCAAACTCAACATACACACCATGACCATCGCCCTCGATATAAGCATCCGGCCGCCAGTCGGGCAGGTAGGCGTATGGCAGCACTGTACGCACGTAAGGCAAGAGATCTACTCGATAATAACGGCGTTTTCGGGCTTGATGAGCAAACATCAAAAGGCCAGCTGTATGCCGTGGGCAGCTATCACCGGCATGGTATTCTCGTAGATAATCCCATTCGGAATATTTAGGCCCGTACACGCCCCCTAAAGAATTATCAATGCACCACTGCCGCCCCTGCTGACTTAATTTGATCAGTTCAAAACTGCCAGAGCGGAATAGTCTGATGTGCTGGGTCTCGACCAATCCCATCTGCTTTATTTCACCGATCAGCCGTGTGACAGACCCGCTCGGATAGACCAGGCCAAACTCCTTGCAAATCTTCCAGGCCAGTTCAACCCGTGTGCTGATCCCGGTGACCAGCAGTTGCATTGTGTAGAATAAGCGGTCTTCTTTACTGCCCATGCCACACCCCGCGACGCGCCTCATCCACCATATAGCTGATCGCCTCAAAAATCAAGTCCATGTGCTTTCTGTCTTTACCGGTCTCGCAAAACTCCCGCCCTTTGGCGCGGACAATCAACTCGGCCCACGGGCTGACTGTTGACCGGCGGTATTCAATCTCCTTGATTTCGTCAAACCGGATAAACGAGAGCTCGCCCACTCGCGACCCATGACGCTCCCTGTTGACATGTGATAGCCGCCCCACGGCGAGTCCATTGTAGTCTTTCGGGACTACGAAATACTTTTTTTTCATACTATACCTCTATAGCGGCAGGGCCATCAGGCCACCTTTCTTTTTTCACTTCATCCTCCACCAGGGCAACGCTCCGCCCCATCTTGATCAGCAGATCCCGGATCGCCTCTTCACCAGGCACCCAGGTGCGTGAATACCCGCACACACTGCACACAATCTCAGAGGTCCCTTCTAAGGTGCCAATAACGTCATCCTCGGGGCCATCGGCGTGCCGGAACAACACCAGTTGACGAATGCGGCTCGAGCTGCGCTGAACTCGACCAAGCGCATGTCCATTCGGGCAGCGCCACACCTGTGGTTTGTCCTGATCCATCTGTGATTCTCCTTGTAAGTTTCACCATCGTAAAACCCTGTGATTGTCGCTCAGTGTGAATTGACGTTCAGCGCCTGAGCCAGCGCTCCAATGGCCTCAGAAGCCGCTGTAATGGCCTCAGACGAGATCTGCGGGGGCTCGGCCTCTTCCAATGCCTGTGCACTGGCCGCCGCGTGCGTCAGCGTCTCGCGGCGCAGCGCCACACCTGGACGCATATCCGGCCCACCCACGCGGATGATCTGGCCGCCGTTCATCCGGCTGCCCAGATAGCCCAGCTCGGCCGGCAGATCGATGGGCTCCACGTTGGTCGCCATGACGGTCAGCAGCCGGTCCGCTTCCTCGTAGCGGCTGTTCAGCAGCCGGAAAATGGTCTCCTTCGCCCAGCCCGTCAGGTTGACTCGGTCCACCTCGTCAATCGCCAGGATGCGCGCCCGGCGGTAGAGGTCAACCACCGCCTCGGCTTCCCGCGCCCCGTGATCTTCGCCAAACCGCTCCCGAATGTCGGAGAGCAGGTCGCTCATGGTGCTGTATTTGGCCATCACGCCGATCTGCCGGAAGCCGTTCACCAGCCCTTTGAGCAGGTGGCTCTTGCCCACGCCATACGCCCCCACCAGGGTGACAAACCCCGCCGCCGCCAGGTCCTGGCCCAGCAGCTGCTTGCAGGCCGTCAGGGCTGCGGCTTTTTCAGCCAGCAAAGGCCCATCCACCCGGAAATTGGCCAGGCCGAGGTTCAGCTCCGCCCCAACCAGCCCGCAGTTGCGCAGCACATAGGCCGCCATCTGCCCCTTGCAGCACACCGGGCAGGGTGCGGCGCGCAGTTCGCCGGAATACCACCCGGAGACGGTTGGGGTTTGCGGGTGACTGGCTTTTTCGGGCAATTCCAGCCATTTGAGCTTGCGCCCGTCAGGCTGCGGGTAAGGCCCGCCGTCAATCACAAAGACCATCATGATCTTCATGCCGCCGCAGTTGGCACAGAGCCGCTCGTAGGGGCCCGCGCCCATCGGGATCGCTTTGGGATTGTGCTGCAGCAGGCCCAGTTCTTCCGGCCAGATGCGCTGCCAGATGGTCATACCCCACCTCCCAGCGCGGCCGCCAGTTCGGCGGCCGAGGGTTGGCTGCCGGGCTTTTTCAGGTTATCCCTCCTGACAGGCGGAATCTCCCCCGCCGCAAACCAGTCTATCCAGCCGAGGTTGGTGCGCGAATAGGCGCGGCCATCGGCTGTGCGTCGGGACAGCCAGGCCTGGTAATAGGGTTTGAGTGCGGCCGCAAAGTCTTCGGCCGATGTGTACCGGCCAGATACCGACTCCAGCACTGGCAGGATTTTCGGCAGGTCTCCCGGTGGGATCGCCGGCATGTCGGTGGCCATCGTCCAGGCTCTCAGGATCATCGCATCGGTCTGATAGCCAATCCGGGCCGCCGCAGCCGCGGGAGTCTTCTGCTCCTGCTCCTGCTTAACTTCCTCTTTCTTCTCCTCTTCCTTCTCCTTCTCCTCTATCGGGCTAGGTAGCTCACTACATAGCGCACTAGGTAGCGGGCTAGGTAGCTGGATAGCTAGCGGGCTGGGTACGCCTTCGGCAAACCCGCCTTCACTTTCCCAGTTCAGGACGGTGATTTTGTTGCCCTTCGTGTGATACTTCACCCGGTCCACCCAGCCTTCCGGGGCCGGTTGGCGGCTCGGTGAGGCCCAGCTGGGCTGTTGATACGTCCACCAGTGGGTGATCTGCACCAGCCGCTTGCCCGCAGCCAGGTAGCGGATGATTTTCCCCGCCGCGGCCAGTTGCACCAGCACCGCTTCCACCTGGGCATCGGTCACGGCATCAAACGGGAAGACCCGCGCCCGGATGATGGCCGCGTTGTCCAGGAACCGCCCCTGATCATCCGCCACCGCCGAGAACAGGCCAATCCACAGGTAGCGGCCAAAGAAGTCCAGCTGGCCGATAAAATCATCTTCAAACAACTCCGAAGCGATCATCCTTTTGGCCATTTCAACTCCACAGGGAATACTGCACAGATTTGGACCGCTCAAAGCGCGGTGTGGTTGCCGGCACCTGCGCCTGGCGCAGGCTGCGGATCACGTCCCCCAGGTGATCGTGCCGGCTTTGCATTTCGGCAATGCAGGCGTTCAGTTCGGTTTCGTCAGCGGCCAGCCAGCGCCCGGCTTTGCCGCTTTCCGAGATCACCGGCACATGGAAGTCTCGCCGCAGGGTTTCAATCGCTTCGCGCACCTGGCGCTCCGTGGAGATGTTGAACACCCCCAGTACGGCCCGGCACAGGTCGTCCAGCCGGATTTTGTTGATTTCCCCCACGTGCTCCCTCAATACGTCAAAGATGCGCCGTTCCAGCCCGGGGGGCATGGTGGCGATCAGATCATCATAAAACGGAGTGGTACTCATGGCTCACCTTTCGAGATCCCGGGCTGCCGGCGACCAACCGGCAGCCCGTTGAGGAGGAGAAACGCTAATTCAGGTTGTCCGCCGAACACTCGCACGCGTCGCACCGCATGTATCCGGGGCCAATTTCTTCGCCGCACCCCACGCACGGATGGCTGGCCGCCAGGGCGATCTGCTTGCAGTTCCCGCAGCATTCCACGCCGTCCAGCCGGGTCAGGCTGTCGTGCGCATCGCCACAGTAGCTGCAGATCCTGGCAACTTCGGGGATTTCGGCATACGCCGGGACTTCGGAGAGTTCAATCAGCCCGGCCGCCGCCGCCTGCTCGGCGCAGCAGTGGCACAGCCACAGATCGCCGTAGGCCCGCATGTGCCGGACGGCGTACCATTGCTGGCATTCACCACACAGCCGGTAGCCCCGCTCTGCCTGACGGTTCAGGTAGTCTGCGTACAGGCTCCAGGCGTTGTCCAGTTCGCTGTCGGTCATCAGGGATGGGGCGATCATTGGGCCCCTCCTTCGGCAGGTAATTCCAGCTGCTGGCCGTTGGCTTTGGCCGCTTCCACCAGCACCAGGTTGGCTTCGCGGGCGGCATAGAACGATGGATAATACGCGCCGCCTGTGTCGGTTTGCGGGTCCAGCCAGTCCAGCAGCGCCAAAATCATGCCGTTTTCCATTTCTTTCAGGCTGGAATGGCCGGTCAGCCATTTCTGCACATCTCGCCGGCGCTGCTCCGAGCCGTCCAGGGCCGCCGTCAGCAGCATGGCCACCAGGTTGCGCTGGGCTTCGGTGGCGGTTCCCGTGTGTTTGGCCGCTTTCTTCTCCAGGAAGTTCTTCAAAGAGTCGGGCGCCAGCGGGCGGAGCGCTTTGGCGGGGCCTTCGCTGTTGCCTGGGGCCGGGGTGGTCGTTTCGGCCGGGGGTTCGGGGGCTTCTGCGCCGTCCGTCAGCCAGGCGGCCAGGGTCTGGGCCACCTCTGCACCGGGTTTGTTCACCACCGCGCCGCTCAGCTGCGGGCAGCGGGATTTGGAGACGATCAGGTCGTTTTCCAGCGACATGTCGGCCACCAGGTCAAATTCGTATTCCACGCCGTCCCGCTGGATGGGCGCCAGGCCCACTTTGCGGGGGGTGTTTTTGCCCTTTTCGTTCACTTCCATCACGTACTCGGTCTTGGCCCGCATGGTGACGATCACGTGGGCTTTGCACTGCAAAATTGCGTTGATCATCGCGTTGTGATGCGGGGTCACTTCCCGCCAGGCGGTAAACGAGTTCTGGCTGTTGGATCGCTTGGCCACCTGGTCCACCTGTTCCAGGGCGCCGCCTTTGCCCATCCAGGCATGCGATAGCGAGTCGATGATCAGTACGTCGTACCCGGCTGCATCCGCGGCCTGAATGGCCTGGACGTAGATCTGCGGGCTGAAGGTGTCCAGCTCCAGGGTGTCGAATTCAAACAGGCCGGCATATTTGCTGGCCGAGCCGCGTTCGGTGTCGATCACCGCCACCCGCCCGCCTTTGACCAGCCGGGTGCCGATGGCCAGGGCGGAGTAGGTTTTGCCGCTGCCGCTGGGGCCGATCAGTGCCAGGCGCAGCCGGGCCTGTTTTTTGGTTGCTTTGGTGAATTGAATTGCCATTTGATTTTCCTTTCAATAGCTGACAATTGCCCCGGTTTCGGGTTCGAGCGCTGCCGCAATCAGCAGGATGATGACGCACGCAATGGCGATGCCCAGCAGGATCCGGGTGGTTTTGTCCATCTCCAGTTCCGGTTTCATCTCAACCTTCCTCTTGCTGGTGACGCATCAGCATCAGCAGGCCAATCGCCGTCAGGCGGTCAGCAATGTTGGTCAGTTCATCAATCAACACGCCATCGCATGACTCTGCTGTATGGTCAGTTTGCAGGAGTACCCGGATATGGCATTCATTGTCTCGCTGCTCAGCCTCTGCCCGCGCTTTTTCCCGTTGCATCGCCTCGTACCGCGCCGCGCGCTCTGCCATCCGGGCCTCAAAGGCTGCCTTTTCAGGGTAAACCTGGTGCGCCGCTGCCAGTGCTTGTTCAAATTCATCGTATCGCTCCACGCCCCGCGCCGCCCAGTAAACCTGACCTTCATTGTCATCCAGGCATGTGGGTACGCAGTAATAGGGATCGCCGAAGGTTTCTTTCCCGGGGACACAGTCCAAACCCACAAAATCCTGTTGCGAATCCTGTCGCACGTAGATGGGTGCGCACTCCGGGATCTGCAGCTCTGCCTCATAAGTCCCTCTATATTGGTCAAACCCCGATGTTACGGTAAACTGCAGCGCCACACCTGGCACCCGATCTTTGACCCGCTCCCGCCATTGTTTCATGGCCTCTGCCGCGGCCTGGGCTAATTCCTCCTGATGCTTGGCTTTATTCGCCTCCTGGTTCCTCTGGTACTCTTTCAGGTCGGCCTGTCCATCGGCCAGATAGGTTTCCAGTTCGACTGGAAAATTTGTATCTGAAATGTCGCTCACGCTATCCTCCAATCTAAAATCTAAAATTATTGAGGGGTTTGTCCGGATCTGAGGTTTCGATTTCGACAACTTTAAAACGGCCGCTGATGATGCCGTTTCCGTTATATGAGTTTGAGTAAAAATCGATCCTTGCCCAGTTCCATTGGGCCGGGGTGATTCCTGGTTCCGGTGGGGATACGCGCAGGATTTCTGTGCCACCGAACAGGCTGTTGCGGTGGCCTGTAAACGCGATGGTAATTTTCCCGGTCCGCGAAAAGTCGATGGTGTATTTCCCTTTCCCCGATGCCGTTTCATAAACGGCCAGGTTCGAGGACTCCCATGCAAATCTGGGCTGCGGATCACCGCAATCCTGGGGGTCGAACTTTTTGAGATTGCGTTTTATCGCGGCTTTGGTGTCTGACGTCACCAAAATATCAAATGTAACTTTCATTGCAAATCCTCCTCGGTGCTATAATGGAGGCGTGCGTGATGGCCATCACGCCTCCTTTGATCCGGCTCGCTGCAACGAGCCGGGTTTGTCATTCCGCCTCAGGTTCGGCGGGTTTCGGTTCTTTGGCTGCCTCAAACGCAGCCAGGGCGTCATCAAACAACCCCTGCCCCAGGGTTTTCAGGTCCACCGCCTCCGCCGCCGAGATCGGCAGCTCCACCGTGGTGGATTCTTCCGCTTCGGCCGCCCGGCGGTAGCCGATGCGCTCGTACACTTCCACCGTCAGGCGGTACAAGACAAATACTTTGGGTTCTCCGTTCATGGGTCTCCTTCTTTGATCTAGGCTCTTCGAATGGTTTTAAGCGTGCCCACGCTCTCGTGAATATGATGGATGGCCATTGCCAGCCGCCGGGCCTGTTCTTCGGCTGTGGCCGGGCTGCCCTTCACCAGCGGCAGCAGTTCCCGCAGGGCGTTCGCCAGGCCCATCAGGGCCTCATCAATGGCCTGGCCGGCACTGTAGGGCAGCGGCCGGGCTTTGGTCATTTCAGCACCTCGTCAATCTGCCGCAGGGCCTGGTCCTGCTGGGCCTTCAGGGCGGCTTCCCGGGCCACAATCGCCCGCCAGATGTCGCCCACCACCATCGGCAGCCCGCTGGCGGCAAATGCGCCCAGCGTCAGCACGGCGGCGCGCCAGTCAATCACGGCCACGCCAATCAGCGTGACCAGCACGCCCACCACCACCAGCAGGCTGGTGTAGCCGGCATGCCGCCGCCCCAGCCACTGCACCAGCTGATTGAACAGCACGCCAAACAACAGCAGCGCCACGGCCACCATGCCGATCAGCAGCCCGTCCGGGGCCGTTCCCAGACTCATTCCTGTCCCGTTCACTGTTTCACCTCCGTCTGTGTTACTCTGGATGCGATGAGACCATACTGTCGCAGCCAGGCTTCAAACGCTTCCACCGAAATCACACGCCCGTCTTTTCGGCGGTATCCCCCGTCCACCGGCTCATATACGTTGGTTTCGCTGAGTACGACCGGCAGATGGTTCTGCAGCGCGTTCAGCCGCTCCTGGGCACAGGCCTGCCCGCGGGCGCGGCGGGTGTGCAGCCGTTTGCTGCGGCTGCGCCCCGAGTCGCCCCGGCATTCTGGCCCCACCCCAATCGCGATGCTTGTGGGGTCGGTCAGCACCCGCCCGCATTTCGAGCAGCGCGGAACAGTGGTCCCCTGGCCCATTTACTTGGCTTCTCCTGATGTGATATCGGGCACAATCACCGGAGGGATAATTGGCATCATGGCAGCAGGTAGGCCAGTTCGCAGCGCCCACATCTGGTGGATAATCCAAGCGTTCTGATCCCCGATTGTGCGCTTGTCCATCTTCGCCATCACCTTGAGTTTTTCTGCCGCTTCCAAATCATTCATCCTGACCATGTAATCGTCAGCCATCGTTCCTCCAAACTGCGTCATCTGTATTTTATGGTGCGCCATTAGTATACAACTTTCCACCAATGTTGTCAATAGACTATTTACTGATTACCTATGCCCAGTACCGAGCCGACCAGGAACGTAAAGCCAAGCGTCGCCCAGCTAATCCGCTGGAGCAAACTGTGGATTAGCCTCCCTCCAGACGCCCGCGCCGCCATCGTCAACAGCCGCCCTGGTCAACTACATAACGCCCACCGCGCCATCCGCCGCCGCTGGGCCTGGGCCGTTTATCTCGCCGGCGCAGTCTTCTTCTGCCAATCCCACGCCCTCACAACCAAAAAACTCTACCAGCTCAGCCTGCGCACCCTCATCAACTACCTGCAAGATCGCCCCGTCGCCGACATCACCATAACCGACCTGCGCCGCTACATGGCCTACCTGCGATCCGACTACGTCCCGCACCGGGTCAGTTCATCTACACGCAAAAATACACCCCTGTCCAGCGCAGCCATAGACAACCACTGGAAATGCCTCCGCTCGTTTTTTCGCTGGGCAACCGATGAACTGAAAATCCCCAACCCCGCCGAAAACCTGGCTCGCCCCCACTACCAGGACCCACAGATCATCCCATACAGCGCAGAAGAAGTTGCCGCCCTGATACAGGCTGCTGAATTTTACCGCATCACTCGCGGCGAAAAAGTGGTCGCCAAACAACGCCCCACCGGCAAGCGCAACCGGGCCATCGTCCTCACCCTGCTGGATACCGGCATCCGCATCGGCGAGTGTTGCCGCCTCAAAGTCGCCAACGTCCTGCTGGAAGGGTCCGAAATTCAGATCCAGCCGTTTTCAACCGGACGCAAAACCAAACCTCGTACAATTCCCCTGGGCAAAGCCACCCGCCTGGCCTTGTGGCGATACATCACCTCGCAGAGTGATCTGGATCCCGCCCACTTATTGTTTGGTATGGGAACCGAATCAATGCACCGGCTGATCCTCAGCATCGGGAAATGGGCCCACTATCAAGCCGTTGGGGAATTATTAACCGCCCTTAAAGGGAGACAATAGACAGAACAATAATTCCTAGATTAGAATACTTTAATTATATAGCCATTCCCACTATAATGTTCCTACTTTCTTTTCTAATCCACCACACTGACCTTCACCGCCAGCAGATACGCGTCCCCGGTTCGAACATCACTGGCATGCGTCCCGTACCTGTAGATGCGGAATTTTACCGCCTCGCCATCAACCAGCACGGTAGTGTAGTTGAACGTCATGCTCGACTTGACGATCAGGTTGCTCGATGATGCCAGGACATTGGTCGTATCGCTCCCAGACGACAGCAGGCCGCCGCCGTCAACGATCTTCCGCAGCTGAGCGTGCCAGTACACATTCCCGGCCGCCGCCGACCACCACCAGAACGTAACCTTGATGATCCTACCGGCCCAGCCGTAAGGCACTGCAAATTCCGTATCAATCGCATCCACCTGGGCATCCCGGAACGTGATCTGTGGATTACCGGTCACGGCAGTGCTGAACGCCGCTCCGGTGGACAGGTAAAACGAGTTCAACGGGAAGTTAAGTTCTGCCACCCCGAGTGGATAGCGATAGTTCGAGCTGTCATTTTTCCCCCACAACCAATCCTTGCCCCCGCCGTACCAAACCTTCCCATACCCGCTGGCATTGGTCGGGTCGGTATCCTGCTGCACCAGCGCAATCGTTTTGGCGTCCGTAGCCTTCGCCGGGTTCACGCTGCCAACCACCAGGCCGCCGCTCACCAGGGTTTCATCGGCTGTAATGGCCGCAATGCCTTTCAGCGCGCCCTCGACCCCAATGGTGCCGTAGTTGAGTTGAAGCCACGACTTGACTGCCCCGCCAGAGCCTTCTGTCTCCCGCACCTGCAAGTTGAGAGAACGCTCAGCCTGGGCTGATAGGTACTTGCTCCAAATCTCGGCCACCAGGTCATCCATCAAATAGGACTCAAACTGGATGGCTGCGCTTTGCGCATACGCCTTCGAGTTCAGCGTAATGCCCCCGCTGCCCACTTCCACATCGCCGGCGCCCGCTTTCAGCATGCCAGTCGCCGCATCAATGCTGACTTGCACCACGCTGGACGCCAGACCATAAAACCCATTCCGGTCCAGCCACAGCCCCGTCCCCGCACTGGCTGACGTGGGTGGCGTCGCCCCAATCGCAATGGCGCTGGATGCCCCCGGCATGCGCAGTTTCCCGGTGATGTCGGCATTCCCCGCTGCAAACGTCATGACATCGGTGCTGTAAATCCTGAACTTCAAATTGCCGTCTTCGTCCACAACAATATTGGGCTTCCCACTGGCATATTTGCCAATGGCCAAGCCATACTTCTCGGACGTATACCCCCAATTCCCATTCAGGTCGCCCAGCCGGATCAATTCGGTTTGTGCGCTGTAGGTGGTCCCCTGCTTGATCACGCTCAGCCTGGGCGTGTCGTAGGCGTTCAGTTCAATGCGTCCCGTGCCGTTATACCCCAGCACCGCAAACGGAGTCCCCTTCACCCAGTCGTTGGCACCCGAACCATCCAGGTTACGTGTTACTCGATACAGGGTGCCAAAGAAAAGCGACAGGATTTTCACATACTCCACCTGGCCCTTTGAGCGGAGCAAAACGATGTCACCGATCGTCATCGTCTTGCCAAAATCCATGTAACTGGAAGCCGAAGCGACGTCGGCTGCCAGGCTGCCCTGATCCTTGCAGATCATCAGCCAGCCCCCCACCAGCGTGATGGTTTGCTCGGCAAACACCAGGGCATCCAGTTCGCTCAGATACCCCTTGCGCCACAATTTAACGCTGCTGCCGATGTCATAGGTGTCGGTCGCTGCCGGCGTCAGATTCCCGGCCATATCCCGCGTGCCGTTCACCAGCAGGTATTGGCTGTGGTCATCGTCTCCCAGCCCGCTCAGCGCCCCGTGATCATCATGCGGCACCACCGCCCCCAGCGGATGCCGGGTCGTCATGTCATGCCGCAGCGTATTCAGGTACTGGGTATGGTCATCATCCCCCAGACCGCTGAGCGCTGCCCCGTGGTCCAGCTGACCCCCGTTGCCCGCCGACTGGTGATCATGCGCCCCCACGCTGCCATGCCCCGCAGCCGCCGTGGCGCCGGTGTGCCCGCTCACGGTGCTGGCCAGTGCAGACAGATCCACGCCGTCAATTGTGATGCCATCCGTCACGGCCAGGTTGCCCGTCAGCCCTCGGCTGCCGTCTGTTTTCAAGAACTGGGTAGCCTGGCTGTCAGCAATCGATCCGCTGTGATGCGCGCCGCTCAGGTCGTGCGGGCTGGGCGCAAATGGGCCCGATCCGCCCCCTGCCAGGCTGATTAAATCCAGGATAAACGGTCGCAGTTTTGCGAACAACTCACTGATTTTGAAATCCATCATCCCTCCGTAATTTCACTGCCAAAATTCCAGGCGCCCGTCACGATCGGCCGGTACACCCCGGTTACAGCATCGTATTCGGCTTGCTCGATAAAAAACAGCCCCGGATCGGCTATCTTGCTGGTATCCAGCGAGCTGGGGATGACGTCTTTCAGCAGCCCCCACACGCCCACCGGCGCATGTTGGGCCAGCACGTCCACGCCGTAGCGCCCCTCCACCCGCCCATCCGAGCGGATGAATATCTCGGCGTTGTCGCCGCTCCGCTCGGGCATCTCCCAGATGCGCAGCTCCCGCCACCGGTTGACTTCCGCCAGCAGCCGCCTGCCGTTGCTGGTGCCGCTGGCCAGCAGTTCAGAGATCCAGAACAGGGCGCTCTGGTCGCCCTGCCGGTACTCGCTCGAGCTGATTCCACTGGCATTCTCAATCAGGGTGCCGGTCAGATATTCGCCTTCTTCGGTCACCATTGCGGCGATCTGCGTGGTCGTTTCCACGCTGGAGATGCAGCTCTCGCCAAAATAACGCCAGGCCAGGCTCTTCCACCAGCCGCTGCATGTGAGTGTTGCGCCGTTTGTCCCGCCGCCCGGGTTGACCTCCACCGTCGTGGTGGGCAGCTTGTACATCGCCAGCGCCGCATCCCGCGCCGCCTCAGCCTGGGCGGCCGTGGCCCCGCTGATCGATAGCAGCAGCTCGTGGACGCCATACAGGCCGATGCTGTCATCATCCTGCACCCAGGTGGTTGTGGCTCGTGTCCCCACTGTCGTCGAGCCTGGCGCTACATAGCTGTACACCACCGCCACCCGGTTGAATACCTGGCCCATCCGCACCGCCAGCCGGATCGCTCCCACGGTGATCTCCAGCGTGTCCAGGTAGCCCCACCACGCCGGGTCATTGTGGTCGTCATAAATCTCGACCGGGCACTGCATCCACTCCGCCAGTTCAAACAGCGCCCGCTCGCTGCCGGTGGCCGTGATGGTGGCCTGGTCGGGTCCACCTGGCTGCCGATTCGAGAGCCGCTGCACCGTAAACGCCAATTCGGGCATCGTCAGCGGTGAGCTGAAATCCCGCTGCAACAGTTTGAACTGCATCAGATTGTCCTCCGCCGTGGCCGATAGTACACCGTGACCTCAATCGTCCGGTCAATCGCGGCGCTGCCAACCTCGGTGATGTGCATGAATACCAGCCGCTGATCAACCCCCGGCCGCAGCATCAGCGTGCCCAGCCCGGTGACGATTCCGATCTTGCCCGGTGTGGACCAGCCGCTCAAATACGTCTCCTGATTGATGCCATCGTCCACCAGGCTTTCCTGGTAATCGGTCGTGCCAATTGCATCCAGAAACCGGTAGCCATCCTGCGGCAAGAGCACCAGGTCATCAATAGCCAGGCTGCCCCCGCCCGCCTTTTTGGCATACAGGCAGAGGTCAATCGGATACAGCCCGGTCTGCCCCTTCAACCAGGGCGGCAGTTGGATGGTCCCAATCTCCTGGATGGCCTTGCCCGCCGCCAGCTGCATGTCGGAACCCAGGCCCACATCCACCAGCGGTGTGCCGCTGGGCCAGCGGGTTTTGAGCTGCACCCGTGTCCCGCTCAGCCCCACGGTGGACGCAAACCGCGCCAGCACCCGGAACCACTGCCCCTTTGCCGCATTCAGGAAGGTTGTATCCAGCGCCCAGCGGGCAATCAAAGCCTGGGCATCCCCCGACCAGGTGAAGGTCTGGTACGCCCCGTTGCTGAAGGTGCTGCCGCTGGTCGGTGTGCCGCCGTAGCTGGCGTTCTCGCCCTCCAACACATGCTGGAAGGTCATGCTTGACCTGTAATTATGCCCGACCCACACATCCCGCAGCCCCGTGGCGCTGTTGTAGGTGTTTTGGATCTCGATCCTCGCCGGTGCGGGCTCAGTCCCGTCCACATCCGCCCCGTCAATCTCGACGTAGTTATCCCGGTAGGTCGGCCCCGAGCCGGTGACATCGCAGCAGTTATGCAGGCTCACGCCTGTGGTCACGTCCGAGTTGTTGTGATTCGACAGCGGCAGGCTGGCCTCTGCTCCCTCCCAGTACGGCTCCCGCTCAATCACCAGGGTGATCGCCGCCTTGCCGTCTTTATACCGTGGGTACAGCCGGCTGTCATGCAGCACTGTCCCATCCAGGAGCCTGGCCCGCCAGGCAGTCTCGGTGCCGTTCAGCGCAAAGTGCAGGTATACCCCATCCGGCCCGCTGGTGTTCTCTCGGGCCAGCAGAAAGGCCCGCTCGATGTCCCGCACCTTCTCAACCACAGTTGAGCTGACCACCATCACGTCAATCCGCTCAACCGCGCTGGTATCCAGCGTCCCCGGCGTGGCTGGATAAAACCCATCCTTCACCCGGTATGGGTCGGCGTTCAAATCAACCAGTACGGTTGACCCCTGTTTAATGTAGAATTGCTGGCTCATTACCGTCTCCTTTGGATCTCTTCGGCCACAATCCGGGCCATGCGGTACATATCCACGCCGTTGGCCACTGTAGCGTTGATATTGATGGTCGCGCCCCCCGCCCCGGCTCCGGCAGCGCTCAGGCCGCCCCCGGTTACCGGCACCTTGCCCAGGTCAGCCACCGCTCCGTTGATATCGCGCTCGATGTCCCTGAACGCTCCGGCAAAGCCCTCGCCCAGCCCCAGCGCCAGGTTCTCGCCGATTCCAGCGAACACCGTGGACGGTGATTGGATGCCCAGCAAGTCTTTGACGCCGCCGATCAGGTTATCCCAGAACAGGCCAAACTGCTCAGTCAGCCAGTCAAACTGCCCAGCGATGCCGTCCCAGATGCCCAATACAATGTTGGCGCCCACCTCCAGCAGCGTGTTGGTCATGCCCAGCAGCCCTTCCACCAATGCCCCGATGATTTCCGGTGCGCTCTCGCCCAGGGTGGGCAGCATTTCAGCAATCCCGGTGATCAAGGCCATGATGATTTCCACTGCCGCCTCGCCGATGGTCGGCAGCAGGCCAATCAGGGTCTCAAAAATGGTGGTGATGATTTCCGGCGCGGCCTCAATCAATTCGGGCAGCGCATCAATCAACCCCTGGGCCAGGGCAATGATCATCTCCAGCGCCGCTTCAATCAGTTCGGGCAGCATGTCCAGCAGGCTGGTGACCAGGGTGATGATGATTTCCGGGGCCATCTCAATAATTTGCGGCAGCGCATTGGTCAATCCTTCCACAATCGCCATGATCAGGCTCATGGCCGCCTCAATCAGCAGCGGCAGGGCTTCCAGCAGCGCCGAGATCAGCACCGGGATGATTTCAATCACCGCCGTGATGAGCTGCGGAATGGCGTCTTTCATGCCCGTGACCAGGGCCACCAGCAGTTGCACGCCCGCCTGAATCAGGATGGGCAGTGCGGTGGTGATAAATCCGACCAGGGCCTGGAGCATTTGCACCACGGCCGGCAGGATGGTCGGCAGGCTGCTGATCAGGGCATTCATGATGCCCGTCAGGATGTTCAGCCCGGCCTGGAGCATCTGCGGCCCTTGCTGGGCCAGGTCGGTGGCGATCTGCCCGATCAGCCCGCCGATTCCGCTGGCCATCACGCCCAGGTCGCCGTTGGCCCCGCTGACAATGCTGGAGAACTGCCCCAGGTAATGCTGCGCCGTTCCGGCCAGTCCCTGAAATGCCGGCAGGAAGGCGCTCGCCAGGGTGCCCAGTGTGCCCTGCAAGCCCATTTTCAGGCTGGCCAGCTGGTCGCCAAACGATTCCAGCGCCGCCACATTTTCTTCGCTCATCACGGCCCCTACCGTGTGCGCTTCGTTGGACAGCCGTTCAAGCTCTTCCGTGCCGGTCTTGATCAGCGGGTTGAGTTCCACCGCCGAGCGGCCAAACAGTTCCATTGCCAGGGCATCCCGCTCAGCCTGGTTTTCCACGTCTCCCAGGGCGGTGATCGCGTCGTTGAATACGTCCTCCGTGCTGCGCAGATTGCCGCTGCTGTCCACATACGACACGCCCAGCGCCGCAAACGCTGCCGCTGCATCTGTACCGCCAGCCTGCGCAGTGCCCATTGTACGGGTCAAGCGCACCATCGAGCTGGAGATTGTTTCAACGCTGGTCCCAACCTGTTCGCCGACATAGGCCAGTTCCTGCAGCCGGGTGGTCGATAGCCCGGTTTTCAGGCTCATGTCCACCAGCTCGCCGCCAGCCTCAGCCGCATCCAGCACCAGCTTGGTGATGCCCGCCCCCAGGGCAGCCACACCCGCCACCACGCCGGCCACCGCCCCGGCGACAACCGTCAGAGTGCCTTTCAGCCCATCCAGCACCCCGCCGAAGTTGACCGTCTTTTCAGCGGTCTCTTCCTGTTTGACGCCCAGTTCTTCAACCTGCTCGCCGGTCTCGCTGCTCTCCTGCCCCATCTCATCGAGCTTGCCCTGGGTGGTTTGCAGTTCTACGCCCATCTTGCCAAGCGTTTCGGTCTCCCGATTCAATCGGATTTCAAGCTCCTGGGCTTCCCGGCTGTTGGCGCCCTTCTCGGCAGCGACCCGCTCATACTCCGAGCGCACCGCCTCGACCTTCGACTTCTGTAGTTCCAGCGCCGTGCTCAGCGTCTTGATGCGCATCTCCAGCCCGCTGGCCTGGTTTCCCCAGTCCCCAAGCTGCGCTGCATTGGCCCGGAAGCTGCTCTCCAATACCCGCATCTCCCGGTTGATCTGCGCAATGCCCGACTTGAAGTCGGTGGTATCCAGGCTTATTTTTCTTTGCAGGTCATCTGCCATACGTTCTCCTCTTTCCCTTCCCCGCTTTGTTCCCCTTCCCTTTAGGGAAGGGGCTAGGGGTTAGGTCACAACCAATCCACCTGGTCAATGGGCGTCTGTCTGCCAGAACCCGCCGCCGTCCGGCCAAAGCGGCTCACAAACGGCAGCAGGCTCTCAATCGCAGTTTCGTCAATGGCCGCCAGCGGCCACCCAAACGCCCGCACCAGGCTGATTTCCAGGTCAATGAGCACATCTGCTTCATCACCTGGTGGATCATCCGGGGCTACATCCCCGGAGGGGTAGGGTTTCCACCCATCCCCGTGCGCGCCTTGCTCACAATCAGGTTCAGCACGGCCAGCATCTCGCCGATGTCCGCGCCGTTGTTCAGCTGGTCCACCGTGAACTGGCCGCTAAAGGCCTCTACCACCAGGGCCGCCAGGGCATCTACATCGTCATCGGATAGATCTCTGGGGTCGAGACCTTTTGCCAGTTTGGTCGCCGCCTTCAACATCTTCCACGGCACAAACGACCGGGTGTAGGTGTGGACGGGTTCGCTGTTTTCGTCATACAGCGTGATTTTCAACGGGGTTGCAATGGGTTCGGGCATGATTCCTCTCGTTCTCCCCGGCCCCCCTTGCAGAGGGCCGGGGCTTGATCAATTTACGCTGTGGTGAAGTTCACGGCGCCCTGCAGCACCTGGCCGTAGATATCGGTCACGGCGTAGGTCAGCAGATAGCCCGTGAGGGCTTCCAGGCTGCTTCCAGGGTTGATGGTGGCGATCTTCTTGGTCGCATCCAGCGACACCAGGGCAGTCACCAGGCTGCCATCACTGGCCTTGTACAGCGCAATCCCGTAGATCGCCGAGGCGACCAGGGCATTGTTGAAGGTCAGGGTCTGGTCAGCCGACACAGAAACGCCGCTGACGCCATCAGCCGGGGTGCTGGACGAAAGCGCCAGCGCGCTCGGGACCGCCACAGACGGCACCTGCACCTGGCTGAACCAGCCGGTGGCCGAGAACGCATCGGTGTCGGTGTCGCCAACAACCCGCTTGACCGAATCAGTGACGCCGCCGCCCAGGCTCCACTTGTACACCGTGCGGATCGCTGTGTACACCAGTTGGACGGTCTGCGCTTCGGGCTTGTCGGCCTTCGTTTTTGCATCCTCTTTCGGCATCGAGAACACGCCCTTGAGGAATTGGACGTAGCGGTAGCTGCCGTTGGTCTTTTTGGACCGGAAGCTGAGCGCCACATACGGCGCCGATCCGCCGTTGTCGTACATGCGGCCGGTGGTGGCGTCAAACGCCCGCCCCGTGATTTTCGCCAGCATCGCCAGCGGCAAACCGGTTACGGTCAGATTGACTTTGGTTTCCCCTTCGCCGGTCATCACGTCATAGGGCTGATCATCGGCGAATTGGATTTCAAACGAGCTGCTCGGTTCCTGGGTGGCTTCGGCGGCCGGAGCAAAATACTCCGGCGTATCCGCCACATAGCCCAGGCTGTCATCCTGAGTGACCTCAGCGATATACAGACTGTCCAGGCCAACCCGGCTCTTATACTCTCCTGCATTGGCAGAGATAGGCATGGTTACACTCCTTCTGTGTAGGTATAGTCAAGCGCCAGGCCGTTGTGCTGGCTCTCCTGACTGAAAGGTAATTCGCGGAAGGGTCCAGGCATGAACCCCGCCGCCTTCATAACAGCTTCAATATCTGGCATTTCAGATAGGTCGTCGCGGGTATAGTAACCGACTTGCATGGTGTAGCTGCGCACCGTGATGTCATCGTCCGCAAACTGCACCGGGGGTGCCGTGATCAGTGTGTACACAAGGTACTCGTCCGGCAGCGTTTCGCCGGTTTCCATCACCATCTGATTCTGCGCCAGTGGCAGCCCCAGGCCAGTCAGTGCGGCCAGCGTTCTGGCCCAGATTGTGGTTGTCATTCTCCCAGCACTCCCTTCAGTTCATCCCGCATGGCTTTCTTGATGGCGCCTTTGTCCTCTTCGATCGTGGGCCGCACATACGGCTGCGCCGCCATGCTGGACGTGCCGTACTCCTGCGAGTTGGCATAGCGGGCGGTTTCGGCATCTACCGGGCTGCCATCGTCCTCCATCACACCCACCAGCACAAAGCTGGTGTTGTCTTCCTGTTTGACCTCGGTCGCATGGAGGTGGAATTCCAGGTTATGTGTGTCCTTCGGCACCCGCCGCCGCAGCCCATCTTTGGCCACAGCCGCGCCGGCTCTCAGCGCCCGGTGGACCGCCTCGTCAACGTCCAATCCGAGTTTGGTAATGTCCTCCAGCCAGCCTTCCAGCCCGCTGGTTGAGACTTCTACCCGGGTGACCATCGTTTCACCTTCAGTTCCAGCAGCTCGTGCCGCTCCTGAATATCATCCACCGAAACAATTTCGTACACTACGCCATTTTTTTCAACCGCGCAGGTTGTATTGATATCGCTCCGGTAACGGATCGTGACGGTGGCTGCCGATTCTGCGCCCGCCGCCTGGGCGTCCCAGGCTTCCCGTCCGTGGACGTTCACCCATTTGGCCCATACGGTGGCGATGGTGGTGATGTACTCTTTTTTCTTGAAGCCACCGGCCCCCTGGGTTATGGTGCGGCTTTTCAGCACCACGCTGGTGCGCATCTCGCCCGGATTCCAGACCCGTCCGTTGATGATCATAGTTCGCTCGGTTTCAGGATGTACGCCGTGTACCATTTGGCACTCAGGTCATCCGCTGAAAGCTGCTGGATCTGGTCGTCCACGCTGATCACGCTCTCGAATTTCGTGCTCTGGTCGCCGGAGACACCAATCAGGCCGGTCAGGGTCCGCACGGTATCACCCACCCGCACCCCGCTCAGTGAGACGGCTCCAGCGCCGTTGCGCCCGGCAAACTGCCGGTAGCTCAGCGCAATCGCCTCCAGCTGCGTCAGCGCAGCTCGCAGCCCGCCAGAAAGCACCTGGTTGTCCTGGCCCAATCCACCTGGATTTTCGTACCACTGCACCAGCAGCAGCCTGGCCGCCGCCTTCGCTTCCGGGCGGATCGGACTATCTAGCGTCCAATCCCGCCCGGTTGCATTGCGCAGATAGGCATCCACCTGCGGCAGCAGCGCCAGCATCACCGCATCGGTCGAAAGCACACGCAGCACTTCGGCTGCTTCGGTTGCTGTCAGAACATTTGCCACAGGTGGAACCTCCTAAACCAGGTAGTACAGGTCGAGAACCTTCGCACCATTCGGGGAGCCGTTCAGCGCAAAGAGGTTCTTTTCGATTTCGTCACTGTCCACAGCCAGGGTGCCAGTGTCGGCGCTGCCGTCAAACAGCTTGACCAGCAAACAGGCTGCGTTATACACGATGTGCGGCAGGCCGAATTTCTTCGCCATGCCAATGCTGACGGTATCCGTCCCGGCGTGGGTCTCAACCGGCAGGTTGATGTTGGTCACGGTCTTGAACGCCTTGATGCCCTCAACTTCGGTTGTGCCGTTGAGTGCAATCGTGTCGGTGATGACCTCATCCTCGATATTCGTGCCGGTGATCACCACATTGCCGGTGATGCCAGCCGCATTGCCCTTGATCGTCACGGTGCGCGGGTAATCCGGGTCGGTGATATCGGTATCCACGTCCTGGATCGCAGCCGTCAGCGCAATTGCCGCATGCACAGCCGTCGCGCCGGACGCATCCGGGGTGATCTGGTAGTGCTGCAAAAGCGCAGCCTTCACTTCGTCCAGTTCCAGCGCGCCCGGGCGGTCAATCGTTCCAGCCGCATGCAGCGTGATTTTGCCGCCCGTGTTGACGGCGATCTGCCCGCCATTGTCCACGTCCAGCTCATCACCGCCGCGCTTCAAATAAACCTTAGTTCGTGCCATTGCTCAATCCATCCTTCCTCTATGGGGCCTGGTTGCCCAGGCCCCGTTGGATTCAACTGCCCCGGATTAGTATTCCAGGGTGAGCAGCGTCATCGCAGACGCATCCATCACCGCTTCGTCCAGGCGGTAGATCGCCCGCACTTCGGTGTTGTTGAGCCGCCAGGCGTCGCCGCCGATGGTGGTCACAGCCATTTCCAGCGCCTGGCGCTTGAACAGCGTCAGCCAGGACTTGCCATCGCCAATGGCCAGGCGGGCCCGGTTCGGGGTGCCCAGGTTGGCCCAGATGCGGTCAGCCAGCACAACCACCGGGCGGCCGACAATCCGGTAGGATGTCGGGGCGCTGGGGTCGGGCTGCAGGAGCGGGCGGCCCAAACCGTCAAGCTCCTGATCAAGCAGGTCGAGGCCGGTCTGGTTGGTGAAGATGGTCGCACCCGCCGAGATCACCGGGTCCAGGGTCTTGTTGAGTGCTGTCTTGATGGCCGCAAAGCGGTCGTCGCTCGCGCCCACCGCAGTCGGGGTGATCGCATTGACAAAGGTCAGCACTCGGCTGGTATTGGTCAGGGCAATCTTTTTGGCGCACCAGCGGGCCAGGTAAGCCTGGATATTGACCGGGGTGTCGGCCAGCAGGTCATTGCTGATCGGCAGGTAGCCGCCGTAGTCCACCACGGTGTAGGTCACCTTGTCGAACTTCGGCTGTTCCATCTCCGCCAGGGTGACGTTCTCGGTAATGGCCGCAAACGCCAGGCTGGCCGCAGCCTGCTCAACCGCCCGCCAGCCAGTGTAGGCCGTGACGGTCTCCACGTTGACGTACGGGGCCAGGTCGGGGAACTGCCGCCCAAGCTCGTGGATCATGTTGTCGAAGTCCTGCGGGAGCAGGAAGCCGCCATCTTCGCCAGCCGGGCTGCCGCCCGTCTCGGTCAGGGCGCTCATCAGCACGCCGAAGCGCTCGCTGCTGTGCATCCCGGCGCGAATGGATTTCGGCGATGCTCCAGCCCGGACAGCATCCCAGAACGCAGCCGAATACTGCGGCGTAGCGCGCAGTTCAGTCACCACCCGCGGTTCCGGGTCGCTGCCCATCGGCACAAACCGGGCAGCCGGGTCAACGCCGCCAGACGTGGCGGACTGCATGGACAGGTAGAGCTGATGGGCTTCAGTCGCAGACGCTTTGGCCTTGTCCAGTTCGGGGCGCAAGGCCAGCGCTTCGTCATTGCGGCCAGCATCAAACAACTCATTGATTTGCGCGGCGATGCTCTGAACCCGCGCCTCGGCTGCATTCGCAGCATCAAAATACTTTTTGAGGTTCATGGGGTCTCCTTTCCTTTACCTCAAGCGAGAAGTTTGGCCTCGGCGCGGAGCCGATCAGCCAGTGGATTGTTAGCCGGTGCTTCTGCGGTCGGCTGCTCCAGCAGCGCCCGCAAATCCGCCGGTAGATTCCGATAGTTGCGCAGGCCATTCAGCATGGCCGCATTCTGGCCAGGCCGCAGCCCAGCCTTGTTCGGGTTGGCCGTCACCACCTGGTCAACAAACCCGTATGCCTGCGCCTCAGCCGCAGTCATCCAGGTTTCATCCGCCATCAGCTTGCCAATCCGCTCAGCGTCCAGGTTCGACCGGCTGGTATAGGCTGCCACAATCCCGTCTTTCACGGTCTTCAGCAGCTCAATGACAGCCTTGAGTTCCTCAACGCCGCCAATCGCCAGTGTATAGGGATCATGGATCATCCAGAATGCCGTGTCCTGCATCAGCACCTGGTCGCCCGAGATTGCCACCACCGTGGCCGCACTGGCACACAGGCCATCAATCCGGCAGGTCACCCGCCCAGGGTAATCAAGCAAGGTGGCCCGCAGCAGCGATGCCGCCGTCACGTCCCCACCTGGGCTGTTGATCCGCACCGTCACCGGCCCACCCTTGCCAATCCGGTACAGGTCATCCTTGAACTGCTTCGGGGTGATATCGCCCTCAAAAAAGGCGTACTCCGAGACTGCTCCGTAGAACTGGATTTCCGGCTCGCCGCTCTCGCTGGCCGCCGCATTCACCACCCGCCAGTAGGGTTCACCCGGCTGGGCAGTGCCTTCAAAAATCCGCACGGCATTCATCATCATGCTTCATCCTCCTGCTCCTGAATCTGATTTCCATCCACCCGCATCATGTTGGCCGGGATGTAGTAGCCATCTCCGCCCTCATACGGGTTAAGATCGTCAATCTGGCGGCCCTCATTCGGGGTCAAAACACCAGACAAAATCCGCTTTTCAATCACTTCGGCCCGCGTCTTTGCGTCCGTCCGCAGCAGCACGTCCCGGTTGAAGCGCAGGTAGGTGTAGTTCAACTCTTCCTCGCTCAGCCACTTCAGCGCCGCTTCCTGCTCAAACTGCACCAGGTACGGGTCCAGGGTGGTGCTCAAATAGTCCAGGTTCTGCTGCTCGTTGCTGTTGTAGCTCTGCTTGCCCATGTTCAGCTTGTAAAGCGGCATCCCGAAGAAGTTGGCAATCTGGGTGTCGTTCTGCGTAATCCCTTCCAGGAACTGCATGTCTGTCGGCTTCATCGTGATTGGCTCGAACTTCGTGACCTTGTTGTCCATCACCGCCAGCCGGTAGGCATTCGATGATCCGCTCATGGCTTCCTCGTAGGCATCTCTGACCTTTGCCCGCGCGTCTTTGTTCAGGTCGCCATTGAAGTAGATGATTCCAGCCGGGTTCAGCCCCTGCGAGTAGAACTTGCCCTGGGTTTCGTATGCGCCCAACTGCCGCCCCAGCGCTTCACGGGCGTGTTCAATGACGCTGTGGCCCACCAGGCCGTCCGTTGCATTGATCCGCAGGTGCATAATCTCCACATCCGGCAGATAATCCACCTGCTGTGGGCTCCAGGTCACCTGGTACCATACGTTGCCGCTGGTGTCATAAACCGGCAGCACCCGGTCAGACCGCAGCACCAGCAGTTCTCGCATCTGCCCCGGTCGGCGTGTCGGCTGCCACACATATGCATTGCCCCAGCAGATCAGCCACTGGATGATCGTCTTCTTGAAAACAAACGGCGTCATAAACCGGTTGGGCCGCACTTCCAGCAGCCAGGCCAGGTTCTGGTCCCAACTGGTTGGGCGCATCCGTTCAATCCGCCCCGCCACCCGGCTCGCAAACGTCTGGAGCGGCATCTTCGCCACATCGTCCGACAGGATGTTGATGCACCGGTCAGCCGTGTGAATGTTCCTGGAATTTTCTGGCGTTACAATCTGCCCGGAGCTGGTCGCTATGCTCAGCATGTCGGTCAGTTCGGTCACCGTCATCGGTGTAGATGTACTCGCCCGAACTTTCGGCGTCAACAGTCTCGATACAATCATTTCTTGCCCTCCATGCCAACCACAAAGCCAAACAGCACCAGCATCGCCCCACCCACCAGCCAGGTGCCAATCGGCCAGATTGACCAGGTAAATACCATCAGACAGGCGCAGCCGGTTACGATCATCAAATCGCTGAGGATCTCTGCCAGCTTGCCGGTTTTGGATTTCTCGTTGTTTTCCATGCTACATCCCATAGTCGTCATCCAGAATCGCCTGGGACAGGTCCAGCGTCCCGTTGTAGAAGCGTGCCCGGCACATGGCCGTAATCCAGGCTGCCACCGGGTCAATGCGCTTGGTGCGCACCACAGATTTGCCCCGGTGCTCCTTCACAAACTTGATCAGCCCCTGGCCGTTGGTCGCAATCGATGTATTGCCAAACGCCCACCGGGCCACCGGGCTGGGCTCGTGCGTCAGTTTCTTTTCCTTCAGCAGCACTTCAACCTGGTTCATCGGGTCGGTCAGGTTGGCGTAATTCTGCGGCACTGTCACCACCGTCAGCCCGGCCTGCTGCAGTTCCTGGAGCAGCATGGTCGCAAACGCCGGGTCAGCCACCACTTCCCGCACCCGGTACAGCTTCGCCAGCTCTAAAATCCGGTCACGGATCGCCGTGTAATCAATCACGTTGCCCTCGGTCGGCGTCACCCAGCTGCCATCTGCCCACTGGTTGTAGGGCACATGGTCCTGGTTCACTCGCTCGGCCATGTTCTCGGCCGGGATCCACGTCTCCCACATCACCCGCCAGTCCAGCTGCACATCCTGTGGCGGGAACACCAGGCTGATCGCCGACAAATCCGTCGTCGTGGACAGATCCAGCCCGATGTAGCACTCCCGGTCAATCTGCTCCGCCCGATTCCACGCGCCCACCGTGCTGTCCCATAACTCCAATGGCAGCCAGCTTGTCAGCTTGCTGGTCAGCCACTGATTCAGCCGCAGCCAGCGGAACAGCCGCTCATTCGCCTTGCTCTGCTGGGCCTTCGCAATCTCATCGGACAGGGCATCCTCCGAAATCGAAACGCCCAGGCTGGGGTTCGCCCTGGCAATGTTCTCCCTGTTGTAGATATCATCGCCATCGTACCCAAAAATAACCGCATAGAAACGCGGGTCAATAATCTCGCCCGCCAGCACTTTAGACGCGTACTCATGCAGTTCCCAGCCAATGCTAACCCGGTCTGGGTCATCCCCTGCTGTGGTAATCGACCAGTAAATCGGCTGCGCCCTGGCCGCCCCGGTGCCAAATGTCATCACATCCCACAGCGCCCGGTTGGGCTGCGCATGGATCTCGTCAAAGATGACTGCGCTGATGTTGTAACCGTGTTTGCTGAACGCATCCGCCGAAACAACTTTGTAAATCGTCCCGCTGACCCTATCCGTCACCGTTTTGGTGCTCAGGTTCAGCTTCGCCCGCTTTTTGAGCGCCGGGAGCTGGTCAATCATGTCCACGGCCACATCAAAAACAATCGAGGCCTGGCTTTTGTCCACGGCGCACCCGTACACCTCGCCATTGCGCTCGCCATCCGCAAACGTATGGAACAACCCGGCGCCTGCTGCCAGCTCTGACTTGCCATTCTTCTTCGGGATCTCCACCCACACCGTGCGGATGGTGCGCAGGCCCTGGTCGTTCACCCGCCCATACACATCCCGCACAATGTCGCGCTCCCAGGGCAGCAGCGCAAACGGCTCCCCGTAGAATTTGCCCTTCGTGTGCTTCAAATGCTCGAAGAACGCCACCGCCCGGTCTGCCCGTCTGGCGTCAAACATGGCGCCCACCTGGCTGATCAGCATCACAGCAGCGAGCAGGGCAAGCAGCAATCGCCTCATTGCGCATTGCTCCCACCACCGTTCACAAAGTCTGTCACGCCGTTGAGGATGGCATCCAGTTCATCTGGTGCCTCTTCCTTCTCCTTCTGTTTGGGCGCCACCCCGGCCCGCGCCCTGGGCGTCAGGTACAGGCTCTGCCGCATCTGGGTCGCCAGGGCACGCTTACGGTCTGCCCGCGCATCAATCTTCACCAATGATTCCAGCAGGTCTTCCGCCAGCGCCGCGGCCTGTAATGCCACCTCGAGATTGGCAGCGTTCATATCCCCAGACACACGCTCCCACATGGCATAGGTTGACCGGCGCATCTTGTCCAGCTCTGCGATCTGCTCAATCAGCATGCAGTAATCCACCAGCAGATCTGCATCCAGCCGGGTCACCACCTGGGCTTCCAGCTCGCCGTACAGGCGCATCAAGCGCCGCCAGGCCGCACCCGCCACCGGGTGCCCTTGCAGTCGTGCCGGCGCGTTCATCGGCAGCGCTCCGCCCGGGTCCACCGCCGATTCCTGCGCGTTTCTCTCGGCTCGGTCGGCGGCCGTGTCGTGGCGTACAATCAGGCTTGCGGGCTTCCGGGCTGGCATATTAACTGGATTCTCCACATTGGGAAGTTTTTTCACGTCGTTG
>Ga0265297_10003114_pt1 | contig 31043 bp, 28 predicted proteins | sample Munlanlwell13791_FD_192502 | JGI IMG/M metagenome (GOLD analysis project Ga0265297, IMG submission 192502) | Leachate microbial communities from a municipal landfill in Southern Ontario, Canada - Leachate well 137-91 | ecosystem: Engineered > Solid waste > Landfill > Unclassified | place...
TTCCGGGCGCAGTCTGCCCACAACTGTAGAGGTTAAGTGGAATACAGTAGGGAAAGTTTCAAGTATCGCCAGTTCTGTTACTTTTACCGAACCATATCGGCAAACTTTGCCGATATCGTTTCGCTCCAGGTCAACAATCATCACATTTTCTGCCCTGTCTTTAATACTATCAAGTAACTCCCTGGCTAAAATAGAATCCTGAACCGGGTCTTTACCGCGCGGTTTGGTACCTTTAATAGGACGTGTTTCAACAAAATCACCATCAACTCTAAGGAATCTTTCAGGAGAAGCTCCAACAATAGTTATCCCATCGAAATTCAGGTAACTGGCAAACGGAGCCGGATTGATCTGTCTCAAACGCCGGTAAAGTTGATAAGTAGAAACGGTCAAATCGGTCTCGAAACGCTGCGACAGATTGACCTGATAGATGTCACCAGCGATTATATATTCTCTGGCTTTTTCTACAGCCCTCATATAATCTTCCGGAGTGAAATTGGACTTGAGTAAAGCTTCGCTATTTCCTTCAATACTCCGAAAGCCAGTACCCGAGATGACTTTATCTGGCGAGTACAGCCTTTTTCTCGTCTCATCAATGCGCAATCTTGCCCTTTTCAACCTCTGGTTTTCCTCAAGCTCAGGGAAGCCTGTAGAGACAATATAAGTTTTATTTTTCAGGTTATCAAAAGCAATAACAGTATCGTAAAAAACGAAGTAACTTTCCGGAAATTGAAGGTCGTCTACAGCAGTTGTTGGCAGGTGCTCTATAAAATGGCACAGGTCATAGCCTAAATAACCTATGGCACCACCTAAAAATGGAACCGGTGGCTTGGGAGGACAATCCAGCTTATATGTTCCCAGCAACCCACCCAGCATATCAAATGGATTGCCTTGTTCAATCCTCTGCTCATCTTCCTTAATAATGGTTATGGAATTGCCACGGCTTCTCACTGCCAAAAACGGGTCAATTCCAATAAAAGAATATCTACCCAGACGTTGGGGATCCATGCCGCCATCCAAAAAAGAACTATGCGGCTCACGATAAAATAATTCAAAGACGTTTGGCGGACCTAAAGGTAAAGAGATTTCCTCAATCAGAGGATAGCGGTTCATTCTTATTGTTCCCCTTGATTTTCATGTATTCTGGCCAGAAATCGATAAGCAGAAGGCATCAGCCAACTAAAATCTTTCCTCCACTCACCTGATAAATAACTAAGAAATCGGACTACGAGTAGAATAAACCTCAACCTACAGGACTTATATTCTTATTGAAAATATTTGCGGACGAAACTAAATGCACGCCATTAAAGGTAAGTATACATAGTTACTTATTTTTCTCGGCCTATTGTTTTATAACTATGCCTCTTTGGGGCAAAATCTCAAAGATGTGGTCGCAAGGTTCCACGGCAGTACATCGCATTTTTCTAATAGAAAGCGTCCGAACACAATAGCCATTAAACCTCAACGTATCCAGTACAATTACACCTTCTGCCAAGAACTCCTCAACACCATAACGAGAAAGGAAAGTAGACCCCGATGGTATTCCAGAAGTCATGAGTGTCGTACATCCCAGTCCATTCTCGACAGCCGTTACTATACCCCTAATATACCCCAGAACACAAGCTAGATTTTCCTGTCCAAAGATCAAAGGGGCTATAGTATCAATAACAATACGTTTAGCTCCAATATCTTTTACCTCTTGGGTGAGATCGGCAATTACGGCACTAACGTCAACCTCATCTGTCTTGCCTGCACGTATTTCAGCAAAGTGTTTAGATATATCAAGCAATGCCAGTTTTCGCCCCTCAATATATTTTCTCAAGTCCCAGCCTAAAGACTCGGCATCTATAATGATATGGTTTGGTTTATCATCAGCCGAGATATAAATACCATTCTCGGCACGGATAAGTCCATCATAAAGGTACTGGAGTCCAAAGACAGTCTTGCCAGTACCAGATTCCCCACTTACCAGATAGGCTTTTCCAGACAGAAAACCGCCACCTATAAGAGGATCGAGTCCAGCTATACCAGTAGATATTCTATCAGGTATCTTCATATCTAATTCTATTTTTTCTGCTGGCTCTGCTTCTGTTGCTTTTTCCTCAACCTTCACTGCCTCCTTAGGCTCTAATTCTTCTTTCGCTTCTTCCCCAGCTTCTTCTTTTATCTCTGGTATTGCTTCTTCTTCAGGTCCTTGACTAATTTCTGTTTCACTTTCTTGTTCACTTGGCATTTTTATCTCCGTCTTCTCCTCTTTTTCTCCCTCTACCTCAATTTCCGGACTTTCTTCCTTCACTAACACCGGTTCTACGGAAGTCACCAAGCTGTTTCCACACTGGGAACAATACGTAAATTGATGGGGGTTACTGGCACCGCATCTAGGACAGTCTTTAGCTAATCTTAGTCCACAATGACGGCAAAACTCCGCATCATAAAGGTTGTCTGTTTGGCACCTTGGACATTTTATTGTTATCATTACTGGTCCCTCCATTTAGTAGTACTCTGATGGCTCATATCTCTCCCTTCAACCACCCACCAATTCAAACAGATATACTGCCGGGAACCGCAACTCCAGCACCATTTTGGCAATTAAGGCCTAGGGAATTTCGTATTAGACACTTAGACATATATTATTTCATATATTATTGTTAGTCAATAGGCATAATTCGAGAAATAAATAAGCTCATCTAAATTAATACTATCGTATCGCTATGGTTCATTTGCTAGCTTGATTTCTAAACAAAAATATTCACAACCATCATGCCCGCAGCACTAAGAAAGGGAATTACCAAATTATCATTCAACTTGAGTGGTAACGCTTGAAAAACAGTGGCTAATATAGCTCCACTGACCGCGACTACAAGTGATGGCTCACCGATTAGAATAGCGACCAAAACCCCGATGCATAGGCAAGCTATAAAACAAGCTATGTTTCCCTCTATACTTCTCCCCCAAAGTCTTGTATGTCCTTTCCAAACACCTGCCAATGTGGCGACAGGATCGCCAAGCGCTGCAAATAATATAGCCAGAGCGGCAATATCTTGCGGAAATACTAAGACAGTAGCCAGACTTCCCATCAACAGATAACTGCTTCCAGTGATCTTGTTTTTCTCTTCTTTACGCAGCAGAGGAGCGAAGAAGCAATAAAACCATTCATTCAGGGAGGTAATACGCAGCCTTATCATCTCAAACAATAGTAGAATTATAGTAGCCACAGCCAGAGCTATCAGCACCACAAGCTTTGGCAAAAGAAATAAGGCCAATGCAGGCAATGAGCCAGCAATAATATGGAACAGGCATCGCTGCAAGACATGGCGGACTGATAGGATTTCCACACATGCTAGTGTACCCTTAGTAATCAAGCTAAGCAACAAACATCACTCTTATTAGTGATACCGTTCTTAGCAATAGCAGAAAAAGATTAGGGGATAGCCTTCGCTATCCCCATTCAAAACACATTACGGATTAGCTTTACAGCAACTTACGGCGAGTTTTAACAATAAGCACCAGAAGCAAGATGATTAGAATCGTACCAATAGCAATCAAAGTCCAGCCCCATAGAGGCACTCCTGGCTCTTCTGTTTTTGTCGGTTCAGGAGCGGGTATTTCAGGTTGAGTCATGAAGCTGAATACTGCACTCCATTCACTCGGTGCCGGCTGTACAGCCATGACACGCCAGAAGTAGTTCTTGTTACATTCCACAGTGCCGGTGTACTGATATGCAGTAGTTGATACAGTTGTCGATACCAGAGGACTGCTCATATCAGCATTCTCAGATAGCTCTAACATATATTCTGTCGTCTCCTTGAACGGCGACCATGAGAAGCAAATTGGAGCATCGCAGGCACAGCCACAACCATTATCAGGCATTAATAGCTGCGGTCCATAGTATGGTGTGGTCACACGGAACCCTGCTTTTATGGTAAAGCTTCTAATTTCAGAGTACGGGCTGACAACAGCATCAGCAGTAGTTTCGTCAACGACTCTGACCTTCCAGTAGTAGGTATGACCGCATTCCAACGGTACAAAACCAAGAGGCGAACTGCTTTCATTAGACAAGTATATCGCCGCCGGGGCAGTCAAGTCAGCTGGTACCCAGATAGCTCCGCTATCGTACACAGGCAGCGTAAACGTACTGTCCTTGGAAATTACCAGCTGGTAGGTGTTGGCAATACAGAGCTGTTCCCAGGTGAAGTTGACTTCCTGCGCCCTGCCGGTAGCCGGGTCACAGCCAATGATAGCACCATCATCCATGGTCAGCGCTGGGCCTTTCTTAGCCACACAGTCCTCATATGCCCAGAGCCGACCAGATAGAGGCGGTACAAGCCAAACACCAGCACCAAAGCCATAGGTAGCATTATAAACGCCATTGTGATTGCTACCATAAACATCATCATCAATAGCATAAAGAGTGGTATTGGTATCCTGTGTCAGACAGCCACATAGCTTGAGTGACTTCGGTTCAAGAATGAATTGCGGATTGTTAGGTCGATATGTCCCATCGGCATCGAGACAACTCCATTCGATGCCGGGCTTAGGTATGCCATCAAGCGGCGATAATGTCCTTTCCACACCACTCCAGGCAGTAAGAAGTCCCGGAGTAGTAACATTACCAGCGTGCGCTGCATATAGAGTACCTTGTCCTGCCACATTCTGGGAATTGGTCTGTACCAGACCATAGTACTCTACATGAGTGGTGAATCCGGTGATCATGTCAGTCCAATTCACATTGGCTCCGGAAGGAGCATTATTGCGATGTATCAGACCGGCACCTGCAGCATCACTACCCTCATATATAGTAGTATTGTTACCCACACCATAATCGGTATCGAAAATGGCATGGTAACCAAACTGCGCTCCCTGAGGTATAGTCCGCACCATAGGTATAAAGGTAACACCGCCATCAGTAGAGATAGCAACAGGAAACGGAGTAGCCGCTGCTGAAGTTACATTACCACTAATTGCAATCGCCTGGTTACCCACCAGTACCTTATCGGTAGACTTGGCTTCTATGGTATGACCACCACCAAGATTAGTGCTTACACTGGGCATGGCACTGGACCAGGCTGTGCCGGTGTAAGGCATCTTCTGAACATTGCCACTACCAGCCTCCAATACATAAAGTATGGTGCTGGATTCAAAGGCAAAGTCATTGACAGTCAATCTGGGGCTAATATTAGCCCAGTAATCACCAAAGTCAGGCGACCACGCCATAACATTGGTATTAGCGCCAGTGAGAAAGTTGCCATTCCCCACTGCGTTATTGTTATGTACAAAAGTTTTACCATTGGACCCACCTGCTGCCCAGCCAACCACCTGTCCGTCAAGCTTGTCAGGAGCCAACCGCAGTATGGCGTAGTTAGCATGAGCTACATTACAGGTGCGAGCAGTCGGTGATACGCGTACCCTCTCCCAGATAGAGCCTATCGGCAATGCCGGTAGAGGCGGCGCTACCACCTTCTCATTGACACTGCTCCGCCACACACTGTCAAAACCTTTACAGGCTTGAGCATTGTTCACTGAAGCCAGATATATGGTTGTGCAGTCCGCCGACGGTGCAACATCAGTAAGTTTGTTTATTCGGGTATCGATTAAGGAAAGCTGGTTCCAGGTCTCTCCATTGTTCCGGGTTAGACTAAATGCCGATTCGTCAAGCGAGACCGCGTTGAGAAGTGCAAATGGCCAGTTAATAGCACCAGCTCCATAACCAGCATCGTAGCTGGAAGCGCCGGTTACCGCATAGGCTACGCCCTGTGCAGCATAGGTCGGTGACCAGACCACATAGGCATTGCCATAGCCTTGCGAGTTAGCAACACAGGCAATATTGCCAGCAGCACCGCTGACCGGTTTCTTGGCCGGATACCAGCATGGCACCGGACAGGTCGTCGGTGAATCGGTAAACCAGGTGTCTACCGCAGCAGTACACTGCTGTCCAAGCCTCTCGCCAACCAGCAGTTTTCCTGAAGCATAAGTGCCCCAGTAAGCTATGCTGGCAGCTCGCCTGCTGCTTCCTACAGCTAACGCTGGAGACGTAACACTATTATCCATAAGGGTATACAGTACATTATCATCAACACGGAACACGCCTGGATCGGGCTGTCCCACAGCAACGCTAATGGCATCAGTACAAACATAGACACGGCGCAGACTGGCGCTCTGCCCCGAATAGTCAGATGGCAACTGAATCATTCCAGTTATGATCTGAGCCAGAGTTGGTGATGCACCTGCAGCCGGGGCTATCTCAACAGCAGCACTCTCCGCCTGCCAGGTAGTTACGTTAGTAACAGTATCATGTGCACCAGTTAGCAGGTATGTTCCGGCAGCCAGTACCGGGCCAGTACCAGCCGTCGAGAAAAGTACCACTATGGTGGAATCACCGATATAGGTCGGTGAAAACCTGGCGTCAATGACATCGCCAGTGAAAGGATTGATCGACGCTGGCACACCGGCTGCATCCTGCCTGTTCCAGCCACCGTAGCCAGGCATCTTCATAGTGTAGATGATATTGGTACTATCAGCGCCGCTTCGAATACCAACCAGGATATCTCGGGCACTGCCATAGTCCATGGAAATGTCCATACAGCTGATATACATGCCAGCCACAACACCACCTGCAAGATTCCACAGGGTGTTCTCCCAGCTGGTGCCGCCATTGGTGCTGACCCAGATCTGCTGTGCAGCAGCCATACCGCCTGCACCTATAGATATCACAGCAGCGATGATATTGGGATTATCCGGAGCAATCGCTATGTCCCATACTCTGACGGTCTGTGTGCCAGCGCCGGCAACAAAGGTACATAGATTGTTATAAGCAGCAACACTCCAGGTAACGCCACCGTCTACTGATTTCAACAGTCTTAGCGGTGAGGTAACGTTAGCAGTATCACCACGGGTAATCCTGGTGTACATGGTAGTGCCATCGTTACCGATGAGCAGTTTGGTTATTTCTGAGCCCAGTTCTGGACCAGCTGGTCCAAACGCACCACCAGCCAGGGGCACTGGCGAGTATAGCGCTTTCAAAATGCCAGGCTCACTGTCAGGAGTATCCACAGGCAGCCATTCCATAGGAGGCTGTTGTGCGAATACTGGCTCCGTGGTAGCCAGTTTAACTGGTACCACAAAACTGGCAATTAATACCAGCACCACAAGAACACCAACTATACTTGTGTATTTTGTTTTCATAACTTTTGCTCCATTTCTTAACAGATATTCCGTCTGCCAAGACATTAAATTAACTATATTTTGTATTAAACATAACTATACCTACTACTTATAGAATATATACATCTTATTGAGTTTGTCAAGAGGATAGCACAATATATTGTATTTTTGTATTTGAAGTCACATATTTCATCAATTCGGCTTTTAAGTGCCAAACATAGTTTTCGGGCAAAAAAGTACACGAAATGATGAAAGTCAAGCAAAATTGCCAGCTATACAAGCTTGTTTTTATCAAAAGCAGAAGCTATAATAAACTCCACTTTTAAAACAAAACTTGGAAAGAGGGAGAAGCAATGCCTCCATATGCTTTTTTTCACAAGCAGTTTATGCCCCTTAAAGAAGCTAAGGTGGGTATACTAACTCATGCCCTGCACTATGGCACCGGCTGCTTTGAAGGTATAAGAGGCAATTGGAATCCTGAAGAAAAGCAGCTATTTATATTTCGCGCCAAGGAACATTACGAGCGCCTTCAGCAAAGCTGCCGCATTTTGAGAGTAAAGCTACCTTATTCTATTGACAAATTATGTGACCTAACTATGAAGTTGGTCGAAAAAAGCGGTTATCGTGAGGATGTTTATATTCGTCCACTGGCATCGAAGAGTGCTGAAAGAATCGGAGTTCGACTGCACGATGTAGAAGACGACTTTCTAATCATAGTTACTACTTTGCCTGCTTACCTAGATATGGAAAAAGGCGTACGTTGTTGTATATCTTCCTGGAGACGTGTCGACGATACCATGATCCCGGCCAGGGCTAAGATAACTGGTATCTATGTAAACAGCGCTCTGGCAAAAAGTGAAGCTATTGAAAGAGGTTTTGACGAAGCTATTTTACTCACTCAAGACGGCCATGTGTCAGAAGGCAGTGGGGAGAATGTCTTCGTCGTGATAAATGGCAAATTGATAACACCGCCAAGCTCTGACAATATCCTTATGGGTATCACCCGTGACACGGTTATCCAACTTGCATCCAAAGAGCTAGGCCTAGAAACTATAGAGAGATCTCTTGACCGTAGCGAGCTTTATATAGCTGAAGAGGCCTTTTTCACCGGGACTGCTGCCCATGTAACGCCTATAATCGAAATCGACGAACGTCCCATAGGAAATGGGAAAATAGGTAAGGTCACCAAGAAATTGCAACGGCTTTATGCCAATGTGATACAGTGTAAAGACCCCAAATTCCAAAATTGGTGTACTCCGGTATACTCTTAAACTAAGCAAACCTAAACGTCGCTAGCTTAATAAAGCACTGCTCTTGATCAAGCCCACTAATCTTGATTAAGAGCAGTGCTACAAAAATCGCCGAGCAGATTCAAAGGCTATTCTTTGCTTTTTCTTCTGCTAGTTTTCTTTTTAACTTTCTCAGTTTTTTGGGTCTCGGCGGCTTCAACTTTAGCGGTTGCATTAAGGTTAGCTTTGTTAAACTTTTTCATTAAACGGGATTTGCGCCTGCTGGCAGTGTTAGGATGGATTACTTTCTTCTTAGCAGCCTTATCCAATACGCTTATAGCTTCCAACACCGCTAATTTTGCTGATTCAATCTGATTGCCATGAACCAGTTTTTCTGCTTTACCCACGTAGGTTTTAGTAACGCTTTTAATCGAGCGATTACGTATCCGTTTCCTTTCTCCTGTTCTGGCCGCCCTTTGAGCTGACGTACTTCTAGGCAAAATGCCCTCCTTTCTTATCCTAAGTATTAATAGCAGTCTTGGTCTGGCTACTCCTCAAAGCACTTATAACCCCTCGCACACTGCGAATTCTAGATAAAAGATGGTTCAAATGAGATATATCGTCGATATCTAAAATAAACGACATTGAACTCGTATCACCATGATCCTCAGTGGTTATACTTGATATATTGACATTCTCTTCAGCAATTACCTCTGCTATATCCCTAAGCACACCCACTCTGTTCCACGCTTCAATCCCAACATTTACAGAATAAACATTCTGAACCTCTCCCCACTTCACCTCAATCAGTCGTTCCCTCTCTTTCAAGTTAACAATATTAGTGCAATCTTTACGATGTATTGAAATCCCCTGGCTACGAGTAATAAACCCAATTATATCATCGCCGGGCAGAGGATTACAGCAAGAAGCCAGCCTGGTGAGTAAATCTCCCACACCCAAAACCTGAACGCCCAAAATATTGGGGCTTCGAGTAGGTAAGACCTTAGGCATAGCCGAAGGTGGTTCTGGCTCGCCAGCTAATTTTATCCCCAGCTGATGAGCATTAATTGCTCCGCTACCGATAGATGCTAAAAAGTCATCATACGTATCACAATTGAATAACCGCGCCATATCTTCTGTATTAGGTAAAGTTATACTTAATCGCCTGACCTCTCTTTCCAGAAGTTGTTTACCTCGCTCAATATTCTGTGTACGCTCCTGCTTATTAAACCATTGCCGGACTTTATCTCTACCATGAGAAGTCCTGACATAACCGAGGTCAGGGTTAAGCCAATCAAGGCTGGGGCCTCTATCGGCTTTAGTTACCATGATTTCAACGATATCACCATTTTTAAGTTCGTGGTTCAACGGCACAAGTTTGCCATTTACCTTAGCCCCAATGCATCTATGCCCCAGTTCAGTATGAATTCGATAGGCAAAATCGAGCGGCGTAGCCCCTCTGGGCAAAGCTTTTATCTCACCCTTAGGAGTGTAGACAAAGACTTGATCGATAAATACATCTGTTTTCAAGGACTCCAGGAATTGCTCGCTATTAAGTTCAGTCTGCCATTCAGTAAGCTGACGCAGCCAGGATATTTTATCTTCAAAGTGCATATCTTGTTTCCCACTCTCTTTGTAACGCCAGTGAGCAGCAACGCCATAGTCCGCAACACGATGCATCTCATAAGTCCTAATTTGTACTTCCATAGGAGTAGCACCATGAGTAAGAACCGTGGTATGCAAAGACTGATATCCATTATCTTTGGGATTGGCAATATGGTCGGAGAATTCCTCCGGGAGCGGATGCCACAGATTATGAATTATACCAAGAGCTTTATAACAATCAGGTATTGTATCTACCAGGACTCGAAGAGCAAAAAGGTCGTGTATATCACCAAAATCTTTACCCATGGCCGCATATTTATTGATTTTATTGTAAATGCTATAAATGTGTTTAGGCCTACCGAAAACTTTAGCCTTTATACCTGCTTTCTCCAACGCTTGCTCTAACATTTGGGTAACTTCAGCTATAAAACTTTCTCTTTGGGCTCTGCGTGCGGCTATTAAACGTGCAACTTGATGATATTTTTGCGGCTCTAAATAACGGAAGGCCAGATCTTCCAATTCCCATTTTACTTCCCATATCCCCAACCTATGGGCCAAAGGAGCATATATTTCCAGAGTTTCGCGAGCAATATTACGTCGTTTATCGTGCGATAATGGGGAGAGAGTTCGCATATTGTGCAATCTGTCAGCAAGTTTAATAAACACCACACGCAGATCTTCTGCCATTGCTATCAGCATTTTGCGCAGATTTTCCGCTTGAGAATTTTGTTTATTCTCCGAGCTTCCACGCCATGACAGCTTGCTCAACTTGGTCACACCTTCGACAAGCCTCCTTACTTCCGGGCCAAACTTAGATTCAATTTCAGATAAAGGTACCCCGCAGTCCTCAGTAACATCATGTAACAGAGCTGCTGCCAGAGTAAAAGCATCAAGTTGGAGCTCAGCCAGGATTATAGCAGTCTCAAGGGGATGTTCCAGATAAGGTGCCCCAGACTTGCGTACCTGACCTTCATGTGCCTTCGAGGCAAATTGAAAGGCTGCTTTTACCAGAGCCAATTTCTCCGGAGGCAGGTATTGTTTGACTTTTTCTATAAGAGAATTAGCATCCATCCCAGCTACTCTATAATCGTTATAATAATGTAATTTAGACAATTGAGCAAATACATTTACTTCAAATCGCCTTTCACCTTGCCCGGCCTCATAATCTCTATCAAAAAATCGTATAATATCAAATCATGGTTATATGCGAATTGTAAAATATTATGCCCGATGTACTATTATATTAGAGCACGTTTATATAACATGAGCTCATAGCTGCTGAACGGAGATATAAACAAAATGGGCACTGGCGATGAACTGCTGAGATACGAGAGACAAATAATGATAGATGGCTTTGGTATCGAGGGACAGGAAAAGCTAAAAATGGCAAAAGTTGTCATTGCCGGAGCCGGGGGATTGGGTGGTATTATATCTATTTATTTAGTTACAGCCGGAATAGGAAAGATAAGGCTAATTGACTATGATCATGTGGAACTTAGTAACCTGAACAGGCAGATTCTATATGCAGATAAAGACATCGGTAAAATAAAAGTAGAAATAGCCAGGGAGAAACTCAAATCGCTAAACAAAGATTCACAGGTAGAAGCTATTAAAGAAACCATAACCGAAGATAACGTACTCAAACTTGTGGATGGCTATGATTTAATTGTAGACGCCATGGACAATTTCTCGACAAGGTTTATATTGAATAAAGTAGCAGTTCAAAAGAAAATTCCTTTGTTTCACGGTGCAGTCCGTGATTTTGAGGGAAGAGCAACCACCATAGTACCAGGCCAAACACCATGCTTGAATTGCCTTTACCCTCAAATCTCAGAACCAGGCATTTCTCCGGTAATCGGAGTAGCACCGGCAATTATAGGTAGCATTCAGGCAACCGAAGTGATAAAACACATTGTGGGAACCGGAGTATTGCTAACAAACAGGTTATTGATATACGACGGTCTGGACATGGAATTCATGGAAATACAAATTAAAAGAAATCCGGATTGCAAAGTGTGTTATCACCTCTGGGAGAGCAAAATATGAGTATAACAGTGCGTATACCTCTTTTCTTACGGAAATTCACGGGTGGACAGAAGGTAGTTGAAGTAGAAGGCAAAACGATTGGTGAATGCATCGAAAATCTGGAATTCAAATTCCCCGAGATCAAGAAAAATTTACGTGACAAAGAAGGCGCATTATACAATTTCTGGAATATATATTTAAATTCAGCCAGCTCCTATCCTGAAGGATTGTCCAAACCTGTGAAGGATGGTGATGAACTAAACATCATTGCTTTAATCGCCGGTGGTTGATTCTTCCTGACGATGGCGAGTTGTACTTATTCCTTCAAGTTGGTATAGAATTTCATGTAGAGTTTTTAGCCCTGCGGGTGGGGCTATTAGGGTTTTAGAGGATTATTCATAAAGATCATAATAGGAAGGAGAAAAGATGAAAATAGTATCATTATGCAAAGAAGGTTCCTGCTGCCCGGTAGTCAAAATAATGGATAACCAAGTAGAAATCGGCGAAAAAGAAAATACCTGTGTTCTCACAATAACGGAATGGGAAACACTCAAAGAGAAAATTCTCAATAAAGAATTATAAAAACATAAAAGTCTACTTTTAACAAGCTGTACCCCACCCGCTTAATCTAATATATTATGTCTTTATAGAAACAACTCTGGTATTATTGAGCTTGAGGGTTTTACGCCTGCAGCTATTTATACAAGTACTCAACCAAGATTAAGTGGTTTTGCTCGATCATCCGTGATGAGGACAGTGCAGTTATAAAGAATCAGGAAGGTATCTTAACGGAGTTATCATATGGCTAAGGTAATTGCTGTCTGTAAAAGTGAAAAGAAAGGGACTGTTAAAGAAAATATCGGTAAAGGGCTGCTTAAAAAGAATTTCGGCCTTGCTGGTGATGCCCATGCCGATTGTTGTACTCATAGACAGGTAAGTTTACTTGATATAAACAGTATCAACAAAATGCGAAGCCTGGGATTCAATGTCAATCCAGGTGATTTCGCCGAAAATCTCACCACTGAAGGAATCGAATTGATATCATTACCTGTAGGCACACGCATAAACATAGGCAAAGAAGTCGTTCTGGAGATTACACAAATAGGCAAGGAATGTCATGCAGGTTGTGCTATCTTCAAGCAGGTAGGCAAATGTATTATGCCCAAAGAGGGAATATTCGCTAAAGTTATTTTTGGCGGAACTGTTAGTATTGGTGATCAGATTACAACAGAGAAAGCGAATAATTAAACGGAGCGCTTTAAGATTGAATAAAAGTATGTTAAATGGTATAAAACATATTGTCATATTTATTACCGCTATCAGTGAAAATGAAGCCCAAAACATAGCTAATGTTTTACTGGAACAGAAAAAGGCTGCCTGTGTTAATATAATCTCTGGCGTAAATTCAAAATTCTGGTGGAAAGGCAAGATTGATTCGTCACAAGAGACTCTCCTGGTTATCAAAACCAGAGCCTCAATGTTTCCTAAGATAATCGAGCTGGTTAGAACCGTTCATAGCTATGAAATTCCGGAGATAATTGCATTGCCTATCATTGACGGCAATGATGCTTATTTGAAGTGGTTAGATACTGAAGTTAAAGAATAAAGTATGATCGAAATCTGTTCTCCGATAGAGGGAGCGTTCGTTGTATAAGTCACCGCGCGGAACTACAGATATTTTGCCTGAAGAGCAGCGATACTGGAGGCACGTCGAAAGTAAGGCTGTTGAGATATGTCAGCTTTACGGTTATGAGCGTGTTGATACGCCAGCTTTTGAAGATGCTGGGCTTTTCAAGCGCAGTATCGGCGAGGGTACTGATATAGTTACCAAAGAGATGTATATCTTTCAAGACCAGAGCGGCAACGAACTGGCACTGAGACCTGAGGGCACCGCACCGGTATGCCGCTCCTACTTAGAGCACGGCATGAGCAATCTGACTCAGCCGGTGAAGCTTTACTACCTGGCGGCAATTTTCAGGTATGAGCGTCCACAAGCTGGACGATACCGACAACATTACCAGTTTGGTTGCGAGGCTATCGGTGATGCATCTCCGACTATAGACGCCGAAGTAATCGACATGGCCTGGCAATTCTTTCTATCATTAGGGCTAAAAAATTTATCTCTTCAACTAAATAGCATCGGCTGCAAAGAATGCCGCCCCAAATATCTGGAAACTCTAAAGCAATATTATTCCAGCCATGCTAACGGTCTTTGCCCGGACTGTAAAACAAGGATGGAGAAAAACACACTTCGTTTGCTCGATTGCAAAAAACCATTTTGCCAGGAAATCGCAGGCAAAGCACCAGGTAGCAGTGATTACCTGTGCCAGGAATGCGGAGAACATTTTGAAAACGTTCAGAAGCATCTGGAGATTCTAAAAATTACTTTCCAGGTGAACCACAGGCTGGTTCGCGGACTGGACTATTACACCAGAACCGTTTTTGAGATCCACCCCCCAGAGGAAGCAGCACAGAGCGCTTTAGGTGGCGGGGGGCGCTATGATAATCTCATTGAACAACTTGGTGGCAAACCTACTCCAGCTATCGGTTTTGCTTCTGGCATAGAAAGAATTGTAATAAATTTAAAGAGACAAGAGGTTAATGTACCTGATTTACCCAAACCCAGGCTTTTTATTGCCTGTCTGGGAGAAGAAGCTAAACTAGAGGCAACAAAACTTATTTCCAATCTACGCCAGCAAGGTATTGCCGCCATAATGGCAACAGGTGATAGAAGCCTGAAAGCTCAACTACGACAGGCTAATGGCTTTGCCATTGACCACGTAGCCATTATCGGAGAAGACGAGTTGAAGAGTCATGCTGTAACCCTGCGCAACATGGCAAACGGAGAACAAAAAACTGTAGCTGCAGATAAACTAACATCATTACTGAATAGAGAATAGTACAGCCGGAAAATAAAATTAAAGTAGTTTCTAGGAGAAAAAAGAATGGATATATTTGAAGCCATCCACACAAGACGCAGTATTCGTCACTATAAGTCCACACCGGTAAGCGATAAGAATATTGATATTATTCTGGAAGCTGCTCACTGGGCGCCATCCTGGAATAATACTCAATGTGCTCGATTTATAGTAATTAAAGACAATCATACTAAAGCAAAGTTAGCTGAGACATTGCCGCATAATAATCCAGCCGCAGTTGCCATCAACACAGCGCCTGTAGTCATTGTGGCCTGTGCCGAATTGAAAAAATCCGGCTTTATGGGAGGACAGGTAAAAACTGATAAAGGCGACTGGTTCATGTTCGATGTAGCTCTGGCAATGCAGAATCTGACATTAGCAGCTCATGCATTAGGTTTAGGTACTGTACATGTAGGCCTATTCGATTCTGAAAAGGTTGCCCAAATATTAAACGTGCCCGATGGATTCACCGTGGTAGAGATGATGCCGTTAGGAGTACCTGCTGACGAGGGAAAGACATCCAGACGCAAAGAATTGGCGGAGATTGCCTTCTATGAGTCCTGGGGGAAAACAATAGTGTAGTCCCGGATATTTTCATATTTGTTCGATAATGAGGTAAAAGTAATGGATGAGATAATAATATCTAAAGCAATAACCGAAGGCTATTTCAAAGACCTTATCAATTCGATGGAAGTAGATGTAGCCATTGTAGGAGCTGGTCCTTCCGGACTGGTTGCCGGCTACTATCTGGCAAAGAACAATATTAAAACGGTTATTTACGAAAGGAAATTGAGTGTTGGGGGTGGCATGTGGGGCGGGGCCATGATGTTTAACAAAATTGTTGTTCAAACCGAGGGAAAAGCAATCCTGGATGAGTTCGGCATTGAAGCTACAGAATATCAGAAAGGTTATTATGTGGCCGACGCTGTGGAATCTGTCTCGACTATTTGCTCCAAAACCACCAAAGCCGGAGTTAAGATATTCAATTTAATCAGCGTTGAGGATGTAATGATCCGTGAGAACGATAAAATAGTCGGGCTGGTACTAAACTGGAGCTCGGTAACTATGGCAAGGCTACATGTAGACCCTCTGGCCGTTAGAGCCAAGCTGGTCATAGACGCCACTGGGCACGACTCTGAAGTTTGTAACATAGTGGCCAGAAAAGTGGCCAATAAACTGCAAGTCCATGGGGAGAAAGCAATGTGGGCCGAAGTTGGAGAGAAAGAAATTGTAAAGAATACCAGGCAAGTTTACCCTGGACTACTAGTTGCAGGCATGGCAGCCAATGCTGTTCTGGGATCACCTCGAATGGGAGCTGTATTCGGCGGTATGTTACTATCGGGGAAAAAATCTGCCGAACTGGCGATTGACCTGCTCAAATCTGTATAATTGCAAACTTGCATCGATATAATGAGGCAAGGAGGTTGAGATAAGATGTCCAAAACAATAGCTGAGATTAATGAAAAAATTAAAAAAGGGCAAGCTGTAGTTGCTACTGCCGAGGAGATAATCGATATTGCCAAAAAGAAGGGAATCAGCAAGGCTGCTGAGGAAGTTGATGTAGTAACCACAGGCACTTTTGGTCCTATGTGCGGTTCGGGTGCTTATTTAAATGTTGGACACACCAAACCCAGAATCAAACTTGGCGGAGGCAGGGTAACACTCAATGATGTTCCCGTTTATACCGGCCTGGCAGCCGTAGATATCTTCCTGGGCGCTACCGCTCTGCCTGATGACGATCCCAAGAACAGAATATATCCAGGTGAATTCATATATGGTGGAGGACATGTTATAGAAGACCTGGTAGCAGGTAAGGATATCAGACTGGTGGCTGCAACCTATGGCACTGATTGCTATCCCAGAAAGAAACTGGAAACCCTGATCAATATAAAAGATGTCAACGAAGCGGTTCTGTTTGATGTCAGAAACGCTTATCAGAACTACGGTGTGGCGGTAAACTTATCAGACCACATTGTTTACACCTATATGGGTGTGCTCAAACCAAAGTTAGCCAACGCCAATTACTGCAGCGCCGGCCAGCTTTCTCCCTTATTAAACGATCCGTATTATAAAACCATCGGCATCGGTACCCGCATATTTCTCGGCGGTGGTATTGGATACGTTGCCTGGCAGGGCACTCAGCATAATCCCGGTGTTCCTCGCAGTGAGAATGGAGTACCCAAAAGGCCAGGCGGTACACTAGCTGTTATCGGTGACCTGAAGCAGATGAAACCTGGATGGCTGATGGGGATCAGTATGCTCGGTTATGGCTGTACCATGGCCGTAGGAATCGGTGTACCTATTCCCATACTATCAGAAGAAATACTTAAATACACGCTGGTAACCGACAGCCAGATTTTGGCCCCGATCATTGACTATTCGGAGAGTTATCCTCAAAGAAAGCCTGATATTCTGGGAGAAGTTAATTACGCTGACCTCAAGAGCGGTAAGATAACGATTCAGGGCAAAGAGGTTCCCACTGCATCCCTATCCAGTTATCCCAAGGCAATAGAAATCGCCAGCGCTCTGAAAGATTGGATAAAGAACGGGAAATTCCTGCTCACTGAGATGGTAACTCCATTGCCCGGTGCAGATTCCGGTATAGTATTTAAGCCGCTTGAGGAGCGCCCCATACCATAATCAAGGAGGTAGAAGATGGCAGTTTCGAGAAGATTAGTATTACATTTTCCACAACGGTTATTGGACAAGGCCATAGTCAGTCACCTTGTTAAAGATTTCAACCTGGATTTTAATATACTCAAAGCTTCGGTTACTCCTGGTGAGGAAGGCCTCCTGGTTATGGAACTTGTTGGCGAACGTGGAGATTATGATAAGGGCGTAAAATATCTGACAGATGCCGGAGTAAAAATACAACCGCTAAGCCAGGATGTGGTTCGCAATGATTTAAGGTGTACTCACTGCGGAGCCTGTATCACCCTGTGCCCCACTGGCGCTTTCACTCTGGAAAAGGGCACCAGGAAGGTCAAGTTTGATCATGCCAAATGTGTAGTTTGTGAGCTATGCATCAAAGCCTGCCCACCCCGAGCTATGGAACTGCGTTTTTAGCGGAATTCGAGCATTTAAGCTTTGGATCTGTTTAGGATTCAGAGATTGGTGCTTGGGATTTAACAACAGGTAAAAACAATAAGGTATTCTGTATTAATAAAGACCGGGAGAAGGGGCGCATAAACCTCCTTATAAATCCTCATGTATGAACCCAGGACGTACCGCCACTGGATAAAAGGCAAAGATCTGGTTTCCTTTACTGCTGTAGTCAGGGAAACCGACCTCCATATTCGCGCTCACAGTAATCTCAAACCTCATGCCTTGAAAGCTATAAAGAAATCTCGCAAGCCATTAGAGAAATATATCGAAAATCATCCTTTATTTCTTCACAGCCTGGAGCCTTTCGATGTAGAAGATGATGCACCTGAACTCGTTAAAGACATGGCAAATGCGGCGCGAGTGGTTGGCGTTGGCCCTATGGCAGCGGTAGCCGGAGCAATCGCAGAAGCAGTCGGCAAAGATTTACTTGATTATTCACCTGAAGTAATAGTTGAAAACGGCGGCGATATATTCATGAGGAGCTTAAAAAAAAGGCTGATCGGCATTTACGCTGGCAGTTCCACTTTCACCGGCAAAGTCGCTCTGGAGATCGAGCCTGAGGACACACCCTTAGGTATATGTACCTCTTCAGGTACCGTAGGACATTCAATCAGCTTCGGAGTCGCTGATGCGGTAATCGCACTTTCTCCATCCACAGCGCTGGCGGACGCTGCAGCCACTGCAATAGGCAATCATATTAAGAGTGCCGAAGATATCGAAATGGAGATAGAACGAGCCTCTCATATCCCAGGATTAAGCGGGTTAGTCATAATCAAAGACGACAAGATAGGAATTTGGGGCAAAGTAAAACTGGTTTCGCAATCAAAGGATTCAGCCAATTAGCTCTACCCTGAATTAGCCACCGGCGCCACAGCAGGGGACATGAAAATAAACTGAAGTCTTGGTCTCAGCGCCTCTGCTATCGAGCACAGTAGCGGTAACGGCAAAATCACCTGTAGTAGAGGCAATATATTTGACAAAAGGCCCTTCTCCATCAATTTGCCCGTCTGTAGCAGACCATCTGTAGCTCAAAGTATCATCATCAGGGTCTTCAGCCTGGCATTCGATTTCGGTGCTGCTCCAGCGTTTAACGGTTATCGGCCCTGTTTCTTCACTAATTATAAATTCAGTTCCATTACTCTTTTTAACAATTAGCTTAACAATCGGTACCCTATTAGGTTTCTCCAGCAAAGAAATAGTAACCGATTCTCTGGCCTCTGCGCCTTTGGTATCTGTTACTATGGCAGTAACAACGTAATCTCCTGTTACTGCAGGGGCATTCCAGGTAATCGTATCTCCTGTACCTACAATAATGCCGTTGTCAGCCGCCCAGGCATAGGTAAGCGTATCTCCATCTGCATCGGTAGCGACACAGGTAATACGTATACTTTCCGATGGTACACCCTCCTTGGGTGCTGTTACATAATTTATAACCGGTTTGTGATTTTCGGGCTCTGCCGGCGTAGAGGGAACAGGTTCCGGCTCAGGTGGAGGGGCTACAAATGAACAGCTAATACAGAGCACCATTATTATAACCAATAATGAAGTAACCCATTTAGCCCAAACTTTTAATCTTAACATCTATTTTTACCCCTTAGCTTGATTTACGTCTGCCTTCTTAAATGGTTTAGTAAGCCATTCTCGAGACGCTAAAAACACTCCTGGATATAGCAAAATTATAACTACGGCAAGAATCAGAAGTCCAATGTCATAACCCAGAGACTGTACCGGAGTTAATCCTCCAAGCAGCTCCTCCCATATACCGAAGCAAGCGCACTCAGGATATTTATCCAGCCCCTGCATAATAGACCAGATATTATTTGACATGAAAAGCAAAGTAAGCGGTATGCAGATCACAGCCGTCAGTCGCGGTACGAAGCCGATAAGCAAGAAAATACCCAAAATAAGTTCCGCAGCGGGGAAGATATAAGGTATAAAGATTTCGTAGATGATAAAAACTGTAGTAGAGTTAATAAAAGCTGCCGGAAGAACATCACCGACAAACTCTGCAGTTTGGCCTGGCACCTCGCCGAACCCGATGGCCTTACCGCTACCAGAAGCAATAAGCGTCAAGCCTACCAGAATACATGCCACCAGGCTTACTATATACCTGGTCCGATACCATTTTTGCGTATTTTCTTCAGACATTGAAACGATAAATCGCTCGTATTTGACCTGACGGTTATTATAACCTACAATGAACAACGTAGCAAAGTATTGCATTGCTTTTTATATTGTTCATTGTTCGTTATTCGTAAACTGAGATAAGACCACTGAATCATTAACCATCATAACAACAGTAACTTGTTTTAAATCGGTTAACAGATGAATACTGGCATATGTAAACTACAATTGCATATACCCGGAAATCAATCGCTTAAGGAAAAACGACGGGTAGTCAAGTCTATAATATCCAAACTCCACAACCAGTATAATATCTCGGTAGCTGAAGTAGATGATCATGACCTGTGGCAACTGGCAACCCTGGGCATAAGTTGCGTAAGCAATAACGGACAGCATATAGATGAAACCATCACCAAGATTATCAATTTTATCGGCCAGAATTATCCCGAACTGGAAATAGTCAGCCAGGAGATAGAGATTATTCACGGCCCTTAGGAAATAGATTTAACAGGTTATAATGCTTGCCGATGCCTTTATCCACCATCTTATCACCTTACCTGACTATGAACAGCAGATCGTCCATACTCAGTATATCCCTCCCCAGAATGCCCGCTGGGGGAAGTTAGACAGGCCTCTGCATCCGTTACTCCAGTCCCGACTTGAATCTATAGGGATGCCTTCGCTATATACCCATCAGGCAATGGCCATCAACAGAGCTCGAAGCGGCAAGAATATAATGGTTTCCACTGCCAGCGCCAGTGGCAAGACATTATGCTATAACATACCGATTCTGGAATCGCTTCTGAGCGATCGGACAAACCGCGCTTTATATCTTTTCCCTACCAAAGCTTTAGCTCAAGACCAGTTAAGAAAACTAAACGAGTTAGCCTGTCCTGATCTCCTTACAAGTGAAGAATGTGCTACCTTCGATGGTGACACTCCTCAATCAGAGCGAGGCGAGATAAAAAAGCGGGCAAGAGTAGTGCTTACCAATCCTGACATGCTGCATCTGGGCATTTTACCCAATCATGAATCCTGGTCAAAGCTACTTAATCAACTAAAGTACGTGGTGATAGACGAGGCTCATATTTATCGCGGCGTTTTCGGCTCTCATGTCGCCCAGATTTTGCGGCGGCTTCGTCGATTGTGCCGACATTATGGCTCAGCTCCCCGATTTATCTGCTGTTCAGCGACTATTGCCAACCCAAAAGAGCATGCCGAAAAACTTTTCGGCACGGATTTCGAGGTTATCGACAGCGATGGTTCATCCCACGGCGGAAAGGCCTTTGTCTTCTGGAATCCCCCTCTCTTAGACAAGGCAAAAACCATAAGGCGAAGCCCCAACAGCGAAGCCACCTTCATCTTCACCGAGCTTATCCGAAATAATATTCGCAGCCTTGTTTTTACCCGTACCCGCAAGCTGGCGGAATTGATTTGTATATACAGTCGAGAGCATCTGGGTTCTAAACTGGCAGAACTGATCAAGACTTACCGTGCCGGCTACCTGCCCGAAGACAGGCGGCAAATCGAACAGGAGCTTTTCACAGGAAAGTTACTTGGCGTCGTGGCGACCACTGCTCTGGAACTGGGAATCGACATCGGCGACCTGGAAGCCACAGTGCTTACTGGATATCCCGGCAGCATTTCCAGCACCTGGCAGCAGGCAGGACGTAGCGGCAGAGGAGAAGAAAAGTCCCTGAGCTTTCTTATCGGACAGAATAACCCCCTCGACCAGTATTTTATGAATAACCCCGATTCCTTCTTCGGCAAGGATTTCGAGAATGCCTTAATAAACCTGGAAAATAGAAATATTCTGAATCCTCATCTTCTCTGTGCTGCCTGGGAACTGCCTTTAAGCGAAAACGATGAGAAATTTTTCGGCAGCATCCTGGACAAAGCTGGTCATGAATTGGAAAAAGAAGGGGTTTTCCGGAAGACGAAAGGTCGCTGGTATCTTTCTCCCCGTATCGCTCACCCAGCCCAGAATATAAATATCAGGTCTACATCGGATAAACACTACTCTATCCTTGATGCTTCCCGCGGTTTCCAATTACTGGAGACCATCGAATCCGGTAAAGCGTTTTATCAGGTACACCCGGGAGCTATTTACCTTCATCAGGGTGAAGCTTACTTTATTAACGAGCTTGATCTCGAGAAGCGAATTGCCGTGGCAACTCCTGCCACAGTTCCCTATTACACACAAACCAAGGAATTGACTGATATTAAAATAATCAGGACAAATCAGGATAAAAATCTTGTGGACATGAAAGTCTGCTTCGGTGAAGTAGAGGTTACCAACACGGTGGTAGGCTTTAGAAAAAAGAAGCAATTAACCGAGGAGGTCATCGGCGATGAACTCCTTGATCTACCGCCACAGCATTTTTTTACTGAGGCATTATGGTTCGATATTCCCCAGAAAGCTATCGACCAAATCGCCGAAGCCAGCCTTGATTTTGCCGGTGGACTGCATGCTGCCGAGCACGCCTCCATTGCCCTGCTACCGCTTTTTGCTTTATGCGACCGTAATGATATCGGTGGCGTATCAACTCCGTTTCATCCTGATACAGAAAAAGCTCAAATCTTTATTTACGATGCTTATCCCGGAGGAATCGGTATTGCCGAAAAGGGCTTTGAAATCATACCGGCCCTTTGGAAGGCTACTCTGAAAGCAATCGAAGAATGCCCCTGTCAAAGCGGTTGTCCCAGTTGCATACAATCGCCCAAATGCGGTAACAACAACGAGCCGTTAGATAAACAGGCGGCTCTGGTATTGCTCCGTAGAATACTGGGAATTCAGTAATTCATTCTATAAACCTTATCACAATCACATTCATCTCCGACCTCATCGGAATTCGTATCCCAACAATTCTGTCATTGCGAGCGTAGCGAAGCAATCTTTAGGTCTTTGTTTTGACTTAGAGATTGCTTCGGCATTGCCATGCCTCGTAATGACATTATTATCCTTTTCCCTGATAGAGAGTTAAGTTGAGGGGAGATTAAATAAATGTGATTTCTTTGCTCCAGTATAAATCGATATGTTAATATAGCTAACTGCGCCGTTAACAAGGATATGTTCGATTTACTGAATAAGACTGAGCAAGGAACAAAGCGAAGCAGGGAAAGCTGGTTCAGCAAAGTATCCAGCCTTTTCAACCGTCCTCGCATAGAAGAGGAAACCTGGGAAGAACTGGAGGAACTACTGCTTGCTGCCGATGTCGGCGTAGCAACTACAGAAAAACTCATCCAGAGGGTAAAGCAGCGAGTTAAGGAAGAGAAGCTGAGTGAAAGTTCACAGGTACGAAACGTGCTGAAAGGTGAGATGGTAAAGATGCTCAGCGTGGATAACAAGGCAGATAGCACCACAGTTGCCGACGCTTTACAGATTATCCTGGTAGTAGGTGTAAACGGTTCCGGTAAAACAACCAGCATCGCCAAACTGGCCTACGAACTTAAAAATAAAGGAAAGAAGGTGATACTGGCTGCAGCAGATACCTTTAGAGCTGCGGCGATAGAGCAGCTAACACTGTGGGGAGAACGTGTTGGCGTTCAGGTGGTAGCGCATCAGCCTGGCGCTGATCCCGGAGCAGTGGCCTTCGATGCCATCCAGGCAGCGCAAAATCGAGGCGCCCAGGTAACCATTGTCGATACCGCCGGTCGACTGCATACCAAGTTCAACCTCATGGAAGAGCTTAAGAAGATAAAACGCATCGCAGATAAATACAATTGTCGCCAGGAGATTCTGCTGGTGATAGATGCCACCACAGGGCAGAACGGATTAATTCAAGCCAAAAATTTCACCGAAGCAGTTGGAATCAGCGGTATATTCCTGACCAAGCTCGATGGCACTGCCAGGGGAGGAATAGTGCTGGCAATATGCGATGAGCTTAAAATACCGATAGTATACATCGGGACAGGCGAAAAACTGGATGATATAGTGCAGTTCGATGCCAGAGCATTTGTCGAAGCGATTTTTGCCAGTTAAAGGAGAAAAATGTTTCATATTGATGTAAGTCCTATCGCTTTCAGCCTCGGGGTTTTTGAGGTTAGATGGTATGGGATTATGGTGGTTCTGGGTGTCATAGCAATTATCGGTATCTCTTTGCTGGAAGCCAAAAGAATCGGCGTTGCTGAAGAACATATCTACAGCCTGGGTCTTTACGCTATCATCGGCGCCATCATATTCTCCCGGATAATACATGTCATCGATAAATGGGACTATTACATCGCAAATCCCCTGCAGATTTTCAACTTTGAGGGGCTGGCTGTTTACGGGGCAGTTATCGGTGTGATTCTGGCGATAATAATCTATTGTCGTGTCAAAAAGTTGTCTATCTGGTTGATTGCCGATATTATCTCGCCGGGAGCGCTGGTGGGAATGGCCATAGGTAGAATCGGCTGCATATTCAACGGCTGCTGCTACGGGCTGACCACATCCCTGCCATGGGCTGTCGAGTATACCTGCCCTGATAGCTATGCACCTGTGGGACTCCCGCTTCATCCTACCCAGTTTTATCACCTCATCTGGAATCTTATAGCCTTTGCGATTATATGGTCGCTACGCCGCAGGCTTAAGCCGCAGGGTTCGATATTCCTTCTCTACCTGGCTTTTTATGCCGCCGGTGACCTTGTCATCAGGACTTTTCGCGAGGGAGACCCTTACCTCTTCGGCTTACAGCAGGCACAGTTGATCGGAATTATAATACTGGTAATAACGGTGCCATGGCTTATTGTCAGAATGTGGCGAGCCAGAAAGAAAGCCTGAATAAAGCGGACTGCGGAAAAACTACTTAGCCGGTTCAAAATCAAGAAGGCAAAGACGAAGTTTCTCTTCTCCGTTCCAGCAGTCCTTGTCCAGAGTATAAACAACATCCATACGTGGAGTTATTTCACCAAACCACCCACCTAATCCGAAGCCAATAGCATCCCAGATCACTCCCGATTGCTTCACTTTCAGCTTCAGGTGCTCGTTCTGGCTGCCCACAAGACGCTGTTCTACTACTTCTACATCACGGCTGACAAAAGCAGGCAGAGGATTACCGCTGCCGAATGGTGCCAGCTGCTGTAGTTTTTCATAAGTATCGCCGCTAAATACGGACAACGGCACTTCGTCATCTATATCTATATGAGGGCGAAGGTCGAGACCATCCAGTCTTTCCTTCGCCAGATTCAGCATCTTTTCCCGGAACTGGTTCAGATTGCCCAGCGGCACACTGAAACCGGCAGCTCTGGTATGTCCCCCGAAATTAGACAGCAGGTCGCTACAATATTCCAGAGCGGACATAAGGTCGAACTCGTCTATGCTCCGCCCGCTGCCGCGGCAGAACTCACGGCCGATTTTAAGCAATATCACCGGACGGTAGAATTTTTCGGCAAGCCTGCCGGCAACCAGGCCCATAACACCGGGGGTGTAATCCTCACCGCCTGCAATGAGCAGCGGCTGCTCCACACCCATAGCGATTACTGCCTGTTTAGCCTTATCCATCAGCTCATTGGTCTGCCGCAATCGCTCGGCATTCTTCTTCTCCAGCTCCGTTGCCAGGAAAGTGGCCTCATGTATATTATCGGTCACCAGAAGACGATAGCTGGTAGTGGCATTATCGATTCTGCCGGCGGCATTAATTCTCGGCCCCAGCGTCCAGGAGATGCTCTGAGCATCAAGATTGCCTGGCTGCAGCCGGGAACATCGTACCAATTCCTGCAGCCCTAATCTCTGAGTCCTATTTATAAGCTCCAGGCCTCGCTTTACCCAGTAGCGATTCTCACCGAGCAGCGGCACCATATCGGTAACAGTACCCAGGGCAACCAGGTCCAATAGCCTGTTTACTACGTCCTGTCGCGGCCCTTTGTCGGGAATAAGCGCCTGCAGAAACTTGAAAGCAACCCCTACACCGGCAAGCTCATGATAAGGATAGGCTGAATCGCTCCTCTTGGGATCGACCACTGCTATCGCTGAAGGCAACTGGCTGGGTACAACATGATGGTCTGTGATAATTACATCCATACCCAGTTTCTTTGCCTTCTCCACCTCGGCAACAGCGGTGATGCCGGTGTCAACAGTTATCACCAGGCTCACTCCCTGCTGGTGCAGTTTCTCCAGAGCCGCCGTTCTCAATCCATAGCCTTCTGAGGAACGGTGGGGAATATGAGGAACAACTCTACCGCCGATTGCCGATATACCCTGAATCAGCAGCGCTGTAGCGGTTATACCATCGGCATCGAAATCACCATAGACAGCAATTTTTTCACCGGAGTACAATGCCCGGTTAGTCCTGATAACCGCCTTAGACATATCAGGGAGAAGCAAGGGGTCGACTTCCAAACGGTTATCGTTACTTAGGAAAAGTTCGATTTGAGCAGAGTCTGTAATGCCGCGATTGCAGAGTATTTGAGCCACCAGCGGATGGATACCGTCCGTATTAACCGGTTTTTTAATAGAAGATAATAAATTCCAGTGGGTATGGCTCAAACCGTTTCCTTGGTCATAATATCTGTCTGCTTTATATCACAACTGGTCGCTTACTTCAACCCGTAGTCTGAAACAGCACTTTCATTTTAGTTAAATCTACTAAATCCCTATTAATCAACTTACTAAGGCCAGCTACCTTTTAATTTAGAGAATGATAAGTGGTAGAATTAAATGAGGGAAATAGCAATTCTGTTTGGAGGTAAGACGATATGTTAGCTCAGAACGAAAAAAAGAAAATAGGTTACGCCCTGGGTGGCGGTTCGGCTCGCGGGCTTTTTCACATTGGCGTTCTGGGTGTGCTGGAAGAACATGGCATCTACCCGGACGTTATAGCCGGTACCAGCATGGGCTCTATAGTCGGAGCGCTATATGCCAGCGGACTCAGCGCCAGCGAAATCAAACGCATAGCAGTAGAGATGGACTGGAAAAAGCTCATCCGCCTGGCAGACCTGACCTTGCCGCTCAGCGGCCTGTTTCAAGGGAAAAGGGTCGTCGCTTTACTTAAATCTATACTCCGAGACAAGACTTTTTCCCAATTGAAAATCCCTTTTGCCTGTGTGGCTACTGACCTGATAACTGGTGAACAAATCGTCTTACAGGATGGCTCGTTGTTGGACGCCATCAGAGCAAGCATATCGATACCGACTGTTTTCACTCCGGTAAAGGTTAAAGGGCGTTACCTTGTCGATGGCGGCCTGGTAAATGTGGTCCCCGTCAGTGTTTGCCGTGATATGGGAGCTGATTTCGTTATAGGAGTGAATGTTATTCCCGGCCCCGGTGAAAGAGTATCCATACAACAGGCATGTGAAAAATACTACAGCCAACAACAAAAACATATGGCTGCGCCTAAAGTGGCTTCACCTTCATCGGAACAGAGAGACAAGCATAGTTTTTATATCGAGGATATTGAAAAAGCCGTCAGCAAGTTTCTTCTTTATCGACCGTCAAAGCGCGACACCGATACGGATAAACCGACCAATCCCATTATAGACATTGGAGACAGCTCTCTATTTTCCCGGGAACCAAGGCTATACGACGTGGTCAGTCAAACATTTTCCATTGTGGAACATCGCATAGCCATGGAAAACCTTGCCGAAGCCGACCTGGCGATCGCACCTTTCACTGGAAACATCGGATTCTGGCAATTCAACAGGGCCAGCGAGGCCATAAAGGCGGGAGAGATAGCTACCAGACTGGCTTTGCAGAGAGATGATGTAGCCCGCATTATGTTGAGCCGTCGCCAATCGATTATTCCACAATTGGCTAAAAAACATTAGTTGTATGGGGATGAATAGGCGCTTATATTTACCGAAAGAACTATGCTATCATAGCACCATCTTTGTTATATGAACACGCGTTGGACATGGGAATCGGAGATAAATAATGAAAAAAAGCACCTTCATGATAATAGCAGTTCTGCTACTTGCGGCAATACTGATACCCGGCTGTAGCGGAGCACTCGGTCCGGGACAGGCTAACTACGGCGATCTGGTAAAGGTGGATTATACCGTAAAATTGCAAGACGGTACTGTGTTTGACACGTCAATCGGTAAAACCCCGCTGGAATTTACTTTGGGTTCAGACAAAATAATTTCCGGATTTACAAAAGCCGTCCTGGGTATGCGGGTAGGAGAGACTAAAACCGTTACCATTCCGCCTGATGATGCCTATGGTTCTTCTCATGAAGAATTGATTGTGGAGGTACCCCGGAGTGAAATCCGCGCTGGCGTAATCCCCGAGGTCGGTATGGAAATGCAACAGGTAGCAGAGGATGGTTCCGTCATCACAGCCGTCATCACAGAAATGACTCCTACAACAGTCACCCTCGATGCCAACCACCCGCTTGCCGGTAAGGAAATTACGGTAGATATCAAGCTTCTAAGTATAGAATAAATTGTTCAAAAGAAACCAATTAAACGAGAGTTGGTTTAAAAGCCAGCTCTTGTTGTGTATATATATAACGAAACAGCAGGAAGGCCTGCGCCTGAGCGCCGGTTTTAAATGATCTCGATAATAGTTCTGCTCATTGTCTTTATCCTGATTGCGGTAAGGCAAATAGGCAATATACGTCTCCAGATCTGGCAAATAATGCTCTTCGGCGCTATGGTGGTGCTCATTGCCGGAGAAATCTCCCCCTGGGAAGCGCTCCAATCAATCAACCCCGACGTAATGCTCTTCTTGTTTGGCGTTTTCGTCATAGGGCAAGCCCTGGAAGAAAGCGGCTATCTTTCCCACCTGTCCTATTTACTCTTCAGAAGGGCGAAGTCGGTAAGCAGCCTGATACTATTTATTCTATTCGGAATGGGCATACTATCCGCCTTCTTGATGAACGATACGCTGGCAATAATCGGAACTCCAGTTATGCTGTCGCTGGCAATGAAAAATAAGCTGCAGCCCAGGTTATTGCTGCTATCCCTGGCATTTGCTGTGACCACAGGCAGCGTCATGAGCCCAATCGGCAACCCGCAAAACCTGCTAATTGCCATTAATGGCAATGTTATCAACCCGTTTGTCACTTTCCTGAAATATCTGCTGGCGCCAACCCTGATCAACCTCTTTATTGCCTATCTTATATTGCAAATTTTTTACCGCAAGGATTTTCACACCGAACCATTGCATCACGAAGTAGAGTTGATCAAGGATGCCAGGCTGGCTATTCTCTCCAGAGTTTCTCTAATTCTACTATTCGTCCTGGTACTGGCCAAGATAATAGTGGTATTTCTCGGTTTAGACATCGATTTCAGGCTGACTTACATCGCACTGGCATCCGCCCTGCCCATCATCCTTATCAGCCGTAAAAGGTTTCAGGTAATCAGAAGAATTGACTGGTTCACTCTGATTTTCTTTGCGGCCATGTTCGTCCTCATGGAAAGCGTCTGGCAGTCAGGCTTTTTCCAGTCCGGCATGAGTGCCATGAACCTGGAATTGTCGTCGGTTAACGTGATTCTGGGTATAAGTGTTTTGCTAAGCCAGCTTATCTCAAACGTGCCGCTGGTGGCGCTATATCTGCCCATGCTCAGCCAGTTAGCAATCTCTACAAAACAAATGATGGCGCTGGCAGCGGGAAGTACTATTGCCGGCAACCTGACCATCCTGGGCGCAGCCAGCAACGTGATAATAATCCAGAATGCCGAAAAGAGAACGGGTAATACTATAACTTTCCTTGAGTTTGTAAAAATAGGCGTTCCTCTGACAGTGATAAATATACTGGTCTACTGGCTCTTCCTGTCGATGTTCTAGAATCGCTCCCAGACAAGCGGGCCTTCCTTTTTCTTACGTGTTACCCGCCTTTGGGTGACCGTAAGAATCGACATACACTATCAGGTCTGCAGGGCTGGTTTAAAAACCCGCCCTTACATTAGTCTTAACCCAAACAAGCGTAAGGGCGTTCCTTCAGGTGCGTCCTGGGACAGGCATAGCCTGTCCTCCTTTATCCATTATCCAAATCCTGAACCGGCCGGCGCAAGCGCTTAACCCTGGCACGTCGTCGTTTAGCTTCCAGGCGAAGCTCTTTCGAGGCCAGCGTCGGCCTGGTCTTGCGGCGGGTTGGGGGTCTTTGTGCAGCCTTGCGAATTAACTCCACAAGCCGTTCCATAGCATCATGACGATTCGCTCTCTGGGAACGGAACCGCCGTGCCTCGATAACCAGCACGCCATCATCGGTAATCCGCTTACGAGCCAGTGACAACAACCTCCGACGGACTTCATCGGGCAGGGATTTAGAGTTAGCCACATCGAAGCGAAGCTGAACAGCCGTGGCTACTTTATTCACATTCTGCCCACCCGGCCCCGAAGCCCGGATGAACTCCTGCTGTATCTCATTCTGATCAAGCGCAATGCTGCGGGTTATCCGAATCATACCTTGAGCTTACCCTGAATGGCCTTTTTATGCAATATCCAGCCTATAACTTACCTTGTGACCGAAGTGTTTGCTAATCTTCCAGGCTAACATTAAAACTGAACTTATTTTCGAAGGCAGATCAAAATTCCTGTTAAAAATGACCATACATCGGAGATGACTGAACTCCTAATAGTATTGCGGCTGGTTCTTGGGAGATGTTATACTATACCTAGCATTACTAGGTATAGTATCTAACCTGCAAGGCAGAATATTTAGGTTCGGGGGAAAACTATGATTAAAATCGTCACCGACAGCGTCTCCGATTTGCCACCTGAAGTGGTAAAGGATCTGGATATCACCGTAGTGCCAATGAACGTACATTTTGGCAAAGAGGCTTATAAAGACGGTGTAGAGATCACTGCCGGGGAATTCTACAGGAAACTCGAAAATAGTACTGTTCTGCCCAAAACATCTGCGCCTGGTCCCGGCGTATTTGCCGATGTTTTCGACGAACTGGCAGAAAAGTGCTCCGGAATTATGGGTATATTTTTGTCGCATAAGTTCAGTGCTGT
>Ga0265297_10003115_pt1 | contig 31039 bp, 23 predicted proteins | sample Munlanlwell13791_FD_192502 | JGI IMG/M metagenome (GOLD analysis project Ga0265297, IMG submission 192502) | Leachate microbial communities from a municipal landfill in Southern Ontario, Canada - Leachate well 137-91 | ecosystem: Engineered > Solid waste > Landfill > Unclassified | place...
ACCATTAAAACGGAAAATGTCGGGAGCAGGCATACCTTCGTAAAAAGGTTCGATAATCATGTGAACTTCACCAAACTGACCTGAACCGCCTGATTGTTTCTTATGACGGTAGTCGGCACGGGCATTCTTTGTAATGGTTTCGCGGTAAGGTATTTTTGGTTCTTTGAATTCAATTTCTATTTTATCATTGTGTTCAAGTCTCCACCTCAGGGTACGCAGGTGGAACTCACCTTGCCCGTATAAAATAGTTTGTTTTAATTCTTTCGATAATTCAATGATACAAGTCGGATCTTCTTCATGCATTCGGGTTAGCACCTCATTCATTTTTTCTTCATCCGATTCTGATTTAGCTTTAATAGCCCGGCGATATTTTGGTTCCGGATATTTAATTTCTTTGAAATCATACTCACATCCTTTTACATTCAGGGTATTGCCGGTACGGGTGTCTTTTAGTTTTACCGTAGCACCAATATCACCGGCTTCAATTTCATCAACTTTATTTCTGATTTGCCCTGCAACAGCAAAAATCTGACTGATTCGTTCTTTAGAACTCCGATCAATATTCACTAAATCATCGCCTTCTTTCAACTTTCCACTCATTACCTTGAAGTAGGAAACTTCACCAATATGCGGTTCAACGCTGGTTTTAAATACATATATACTGGTTGGTCCTTTCGAATCGGCTTCAACTTCTTGACCATCTTTGGTTTGAGGTTTTTCGGTTTTATTGACGCTTGGAACCACATTACCCACAAATTCCATAAGCCTGCGAATAGCCATATCTTTACCTGCACAAACACAAAATACAGGGAACATATCACGATGAACCATCCCTTTGCTGATTCCTCTTCGCATTTCTTCTTCGTCGAGTGAACCCTGATCGAAAAATTTTTCCATTAATTCTTCATCATGTTCTGCTGCTGCTTCTACTAATATATTATGGAGATTTTGAGCTTTTTCTATTTCACTATCGGGAATATCCAGTATCTCAGGAACACCACCTTCGGGTTTCCATTGATACAATTTCATTTTCAACACATCGACTATAGCATTGAATTGCGGACCGGTGGAGAGAGGATATTGAATTTGAACTACTTTATTTCCGTAGTTCTCTTTCAATTGCAACATGGTACGTTCGAAATCAGCTTTTTCCTGATCAAGATGATTCGCGACAAAAATTACAGGTTTGTTAAACTTTTCGGTGTAACGGAAGTGATTGTTGGTTCCAACTTCGATGCCGTACTGAATGTTGAGAAGGATTAGTGCCGTATCGGTAACATTGAGAGAAGTTACTACACCACCGATAAAGTCGTCGGAACCGGGACAGTCGATAAAATTTAATTTTTTGCCGAGCCATTCTGTTTGTGCAATGGTAGAAAAAACAGAATAGCCATACTCTTTTTCAACGGGGAAATAATCAGAAACAGTGTTTTGAGCCGCAACAGTGCCTCTGCGTTTTATAATACCACTCTCGTAAAGCATTGCTTCAACAAGAGTGGTTTTCCCGGAGCCAGAACTTCCCAACAATGAGATGTTCTTAATTTCATTAGATTGATATACTTTCATACTGTATTAAAATATTAATGATTAATACTAAAAAATAAGTTGTTTTTTATAATGAAAAATCGTATGGCAATGTATGAAATCTCTATTAAATTTGTATTTCATTTTGTATGTTTTACAACATAATTTTAAGAGAGTTTATATAAATCACACGAATCTAAAGGTCATTTCATTATCCTTATGATTTGCCTTAATCTCAGAACTTGTGCCGATCTATAAATTGAGAATAGAAGAATTTGGAATAATATTGAAGATATGTGAAGTGAGCCGGTTGTTTATCTTGAAATGAGTCAGGAGAAATTCAGCTCAACAAATAACATATTATATTGATAAATAACAATTTAAAAAGCCAATATGATAATTATACAGCCAAAACTAGTTGGATTTTTTTAAAATTCTTTTTGTTTCTGACAGAAACTCGGGTGATCTTTTTAGAAAATAAAAAGTTACGAACAAACATATAGCCAGAATAACTCCGAAAACAGCGAAACTATTCTCTTCTGTAAAATAGGTTGTCAAGGAGAAGAAAAGCGTTCCCAACAACACAAATACGAAAGTTATCAAATTTAAATAGGCAATCATATCACCTAATTTTCGCCCCAGTTTCGCGCTCTGGAGCATCGATAAACAAGGAATTTGAAAAATACCACCCATAAAAGCGACAGCAAAAATACTGCCGGCAAATATCCAAAAATTGAGTTGAAAAAATGTCAGCATAAAAAACAGGATACTCATACCTGAAATACCTATCAGTATGAGTCCTTTTTTGACCTCTTTTCCCGAAATTTTCCCGGCAGCCCAGGTTCCCAATGCAATGCCAATAGCAGCAAAAGCCATAACAACACCTGTAAGAGTATTTGAAACATGATATACATGTTTACAATGGATTACCAGATTCATTTGCAACATACCTCCGATTAGCCAAAAAGCTGAAGCCCCAAAAACAGCACTATTTACAAATTTATGCCCGCGGGCATAGCGGTAAGATTCGATTAAAAACGGGATAGGATTTATATGTCCCGGGTTTTCTTTACTTTCTGGCAGTTCTTTTGCTCTTATGGATTGGGTGAATAAATATCCCATTAGCGCCAGTCCCATAAAAAGTCCAAACGTCAACCATTGGTTGTAATGATCCGAAATAACAGAAGCAATTACAGTCCCGGTTAAGATTCCTAAAAATGCCATCATTTCAAAAATTCCGCTTCCAAAGGACACGCCTTCTACGCCTCCAATGTCACGAATTAAACTATATTTAGATGGGGAATACAGACAACTCAAAATGCCCATAAGTAAAACAGAAAAAACAGCAAGCATGACCCATTGAAAATAAAATGCCACACAGGCAATTAACATGATGGGAAATTCGAGTAGTTTAAAAAAAACGAAAACCTTTTTCTTGGAATGAATAACGGCTAACCGTCCGCCAAGGGGAGAAAGGAAAAGGTAAGGAACAATTAATGATGCAGAAACAATGGAGATAAGTTGCGATTGGGTTAACCAATTGGGCATAGTCCAACTTACAGCAATAAAAATAATGCTGTTTTTCAATAGATTATCATTAAATATTCCTAAGAAATTACTTGCAAAGAGTGCTGTCCACTTACTTCGGATTATTGCCATGTGAATTTATTTCCTGGTTCAATAACTTGTTAATCACCATTTAGTAAATGGATTTTTCACTAACATGGCATTGTAATATTTCCGGTCACCGGTCACTTCTTCACCAAGCCACGCAGGTTTGATGAAATTTTCATTTTCAAAGCTTAACTCAATTTCAGCAACAATTAATCCTTGGTTATCACCCTGAAATTCATCCACTTCAAAAGTATGATCACCTGATTTCACAAGGAAACGGGTTTTATCAATCACTCCCGGCCCGCATAATTTCAAAAGCTCTTCCACATCTGCAACCGGAATTTCCTTTTCCCATTCAAACCGGCTGATTCCGGATGCATCAGCTTTACCTTTTATGGTGATAAATCCCTGATTACCTTTGATTCGAACTCTTACGGTTCGTTCCGGGTCAGACGATAAATATCCTTGTTTTATTGTGAACTTTTTAAAGGCATCTATCTTAAAATCACCCAGAACTAAAAATTTTCTTTCTATTTCCTGTGCCATATTTTTATAGTCTCATAAAAAACAAAGATACAATTTTGAAGTGATATGACAAGTATAAGGATTTCGTATCCTAAAAAAACAAATGATTAGATATTGAATTTGAATAGATCTATCCGTAATCTGATTTTATGAATTATACTGTACGATTTTAATTTTTCGGGTACAAAAAAACCGCTCTCGAATTATTCTTAAGCGGTTTTATTTTATTATACAGTGTTGAATTGATTATCTGCTCTGTTCTTTTGCCCAACTGTCTTTCAGCGAGACGGTACGGTTGAATACCATTTTTTCCGGCGTTGAATCTAAATCCACGTTGAAATATCCAATCCGTTGAAATTGAAAATGATCCAACGGTTTCGCACTGTTCAAAGAAGATTCCACTTTACAATTTGTGAGTACTTTCAGCGAATCAGGATTCAATAATTCACGGAAATCACGTTCATCGGCCGATGGATTTTCGACACTAAACAAACGATCGTATAAACGCACTTCAGCGTTTAAACAATGAGCAACGGAGACCCAATGAAGAGTTCCTTTTACTTTACGGCTCGATTCGGGCATTCCGCTTTTTGTCTGTGAATCATATTCACAATAGATTTCCTCCACCTGTCCGTCAGCATCTTTTTTGAAACCTGTACATTTCACAATATATGCACTCTTCAATCGAACTTCCTGACCAGGTGTCATACGGAAGTATTTTTTTGGAGCTTCTTCCATGAAATCTTCACGTTCAATATACAGTTCTCCTGAGAATGCAATTTTATGGGTGCCTGCCGATTCATCCTCCGGATTATTCACTGCCTCCATCATTTCCACCTGATTTTCAGGATAATTACTAATTATGAGTTTTACAGGATTAATAACAGCATTAACACGGGCAGCCGTTTTATTTAGATTTTCCCTAACCGAGTGTTCAAGTAAACCAATATCATTTTGAGCTTCGAATTTGGTAAAGCCAATTTTATCAATAAAATTATGAATTGATTCAGGCGAAAAACCACGACGACGCAAACCGCATATGGTGGGCATACGGGGGTCGTCCCAGCCGCTTACCAAACCCTCCTGAACCAATTGTAACATTTTTCGTTTGCTCATCACCGTATAAGTGATGTTTAAGCGATTGAATTCAATCTGACGGGGACGATAATCAGAATCTCTGAATTGGTCAATGAACCAATCGTATAGCGGACGATGAACTTCGAACTCCAATGTACAGAGTGAATGTGTTACACCTTCGAAATAATCCGATTGGCCATGAGCATAATCGTACATTGGATAAGCTTTCCAGGTCCAACCGGTACGGTGATGCGGGTGAGAATTAATAACGCGGTACATTAACGGATCGCGAAAATGCATATTCGAAGAAGCCATATCTATTTTAGCACGTAATACCATGGCACCTTCGGGAACTTCTCCGGAATTCATTTTTTGAAAAAGTTCCAGATTTTCTGCTATCGGACGATTGCGGTACGGACTTTCTGTACCGGGTGTAGTTGGAGTTCCTTTTTGTTTAGCAATCGTTTCTGCGGATTGTTCATCCACATATGCCTTTCCCTTTTTAATTAAATCAACCGCTAAATCCCAGAGTTGTTGGAAATAATCGGACGCATAATATATATTTTTCCAATGGTAACCGAGCCATTGAATATCTTCCTGAATGGAATCAACGTATTCCACATCTTCTTTAACCGGATTTGTATCATCAAAACGAAGATTACAATATCCACCGTAATTATCAGCAATACCAAAGTCAAGACAAATGGCTTTTGCATGACCTATGTGAAGATAACCGTTTGGTTCGGGTGGAAAACGGGTTTGAATTCGTCCTCCGTTTTTACCATCTTTCAGATCTTGTTCCACAAAAGCTTCAATAAAATTCAGGCTCTTTTTTGGAGATTCTTCAATATTTTCAGTTGTCATAATATAAGAGGTAAGAGCTAAGGAGTAAGAGGCAAGAGGCAAGCATTTTAACTACTTGATTCTTAGCTGTTACTCCTTATTCTGTTTATTCAAAATATCCTTTAATAATTCCGCGTGGAGAGTTCTTGATAAAAAGCAAAATTTCATCGCGTTCCTTTGTAGCCGGAAGCTCAGCCTGAACGCGTTCAATGGCATGTGAAGTATTCATCCCTGACAAATAAATATAACGATAAACATCCTGTATATCACGTATTTGTTCATTTGTGTATCCCCGGCGACGAAGACCTATAGAATTAATTCCGGCATAGGATAGTGGTTCACGTCCTGCAGTTACAAAAGGAGGTACATCTTTTCCAATTTTAGAACCACCCTGAATCATCACATGTGATCCGATACGTGTGAATTGATGAACCAAACAGCCTCCGCTTAAAATAGCAAAATCGTTTACTTCCACTTCACCGGCAAGCTGGGTCGCATTGCCCATAATTACATTATTACCAACGACACAATCATGAGCTACATGGCAATAAGCCATAATCAGACAATTATCGCCGACTATCGTTTTTCCTCTTGCTGCAGTTCCCCGGTTAATTGTTACAAATTCACGAATGGTCGTATTATCACCAATAATTGCAAGCGAATCTTCTCCTTTAAATTTTAAATCTTGTGGAATTGCTCCAATGACTGCACCCGGAAATATTTTGCAGTTTTTTCCAATTCTTACACCTTCTAATATTGTCACGTTGGAGCCAATTTGTGTTCCTTCGCCAATAACCACATTTTTATCTATTGTTACAAAAGGTTCAACAACAACAGTTGCTGCGATTTTTGCATCAGGATGAATATATGCTAATGGTTGTTTCATTTTTCTTTATTTAGTTCAGTTTTTAGGGTAGGAGTTATTTATTCTTCACAATCTGAGCCATAAATTCGGCTTCACAGACAATTTTACCACCTACGAAAGCATGACCTCTCATAAGAGCACAACCTCTACGCATTGGTTCGGGCATGTCCAAATGGAAAATAACCGTATCGCCGGGAACAACCTTCTGACGAAATTTCACATTATCAATTTTCAGAAAATAGGTGGAATAACGCTCCGGCTCTTCAATGGAATTCAATACCATCAATCCGCCGGTTTGAGCCATAGCTTCTACAAGCAAAACTCCCGGCATAACAGGTTCATCAGGGAAATGCCCCATAAAAAAGGTCTCATTTACAGTCACATTTTTAACCCCAACTATTACATTTTGACGAATTTCAATTATTTTATCAACCAATAAAAAAGGCCAACGATGAGGTAACAATTTTCTAATCGCATTTACATCCATAATCGGAGCGATAGTATCGTCATAAAAAGGTGCCTGTATTTCTTGTTTTTTGATGTCTTTTCGAATTAATTTCGCTACATCTGTATTTATTTTATGTCCCGGATAAGTGGCAATGACTTTTCCACGAATGGGTTTCCCTATTAATGCCAAATCTCCAATAACATCCAGCAGTTTATGAGTTGCAGGTTCGTTATCAAATTTCAGGCCCCCATTTAAATAACCCAATTTGTTCGCATCATGATGCGGTTGATCCATCAAATCAGCCAATTTATCCATGTCCGCTTGGGGCATTGCCCTGTCATAAATAACAATCGCATTCTTTAAATCACCACCCTTAATCAGATTCATATTAACCAGAGGCTCAATTTCATGTACAAAAACAAAAGTTCTTGCTTTCGAAATTTCCTCCTCATATACATCCAAAGAGGACATGCTTGCAAACTGATTCGGTAAAACAGAGGATTTGAATCCAATATGAACATCTACACTAAAAATATCATCAGGTAAAATAGTAATTTTTGCTCCGGTTTCAGGTACGAAGTATTCAATTTTTTTACGAACAATATAATAATCCTTTTCAGCCGATTGTTCTTCAATTCCAACCTTCCGGATCCCTTCAACAAAGTATTTTGCACTTCCATCCAGAATTGGGAATTCAGGTGCATCGACTTCCAGCATACAGTTATCAATACCAAGCGCATAAAGTGCTGACAAGACATGTTCGATGGTACTAACCTGCATATCCCCTTTTCTTAAAACCGTTCCACGCGTTGTCTCCGTAACATTCTCTGCAAGTGCATCCATCTGTGGTTCACCCGGTAAGTCTATCCGTTTAATTTTAACTCCATGATCTTCTGGAGCCGGGACGAATGTTAGATTTATTTCCAATCCGGAGTGTAAACCTTTTCCGGCAAGTGTAAAACTTTGTTTAAGCGTTGTTTGTTTTGACATATGTTATAAGAGAAGCTATTTTAATCTGTTTTCTAAATCCTGTATTTGTTTTTGTAAATCGTAAACTGCTTTTTGAAGCTCCGGTAGATTTTTATATACTATCGATGATCTATGAAAAACCCCCAGCGGTACCGCAGGATAACCCTGTAAAACCTGATTAGGTATTTTTATTGATTTTGGAACACCTGTTTGTGCGCCAAAGATTGTTCCATCGGCTATGTTTAAGTGTCCTGCAATACCAACCTGGCCTGCTAAAACACATCTTTTTCCTATTTTGGTAGAACCGGAGATTCCTGTCTGAGCTGCAATGACTGTATTCTCACCAATTTCCACATTATGGGCAATTTGAATGAGATTATCCAGCTTAACACCTTTCCGTATGATTGTACTACCCAACGTAGCTCTGTCAACCACTGTATTTGCTCCAATTTCCACATTATCTTCCACAATAACATTTCCCATTTGGGGAATCTTATTGTATGAACCATCGTCGGTAGGAGCAAAACCAAATCCATCAGAACCAATAACCGAGCCAGAATGAAATATACAGTTATTTCCAATCACACATTCGTTGTAAATCTTTACTCCTGAAAACAATGTTACATTCTCTCCAAGTTGAGCACCCTCTTCTATACAACAATGAGCATGAAGCCTCGCATTTGCTCCAATACTCACACCTTCACCTATATAAACAAAAGGTGCAATATAGGCATTCTCACCAATTGTGGCTGTGGATGACACATAAGCCAGCGGTGAAATTCCAACTTTCTTCGGTTTATTTTGATCAACCAACGACATTAATAAAGCCAGTGATTGATATGCATCGTCTACACGGATAAGCGTTGCCTGAACTTCATTTTCGGGCTTAAAATCTTTATTCACCAACACTATACTTGACTGACAGTCATATATATATTGGGTATATTTTGGATTTGACAAAAAACTTAATGTTCCGGGCTTCCCATCCTCAATTTTGGAAAAAGTACTTACCTTTACCGAGGGATTTCCCAGAATCTCACCTCCTAAAAAATCAGCAATTTGTTGAGCAGTAAACTCCATATTAAAAAATTTGGTTGCAAAAGTACTAAACTATTTTCAATATTCTGTAATGAAAAGGAAGCTATTTCCAAATCGCATGTAGTGAATACTTAATAAAACTGTAATATAACAGCGGGTTGACCTAAGATTACAATTTGAAATAACAAAAATAATATTTCTCAACCTTTTTTGTTAACACAGTGATGTTTAACATGTCTGATGCATCGGCTATGTCTTTAATAGTCCCATCTTTAAATAAAATATTAATATTATCGTCTTCAGGGCTATAGGTATCGGTACTAACGATTTCTTCACCTAAAAAGTATTTTGCATCGTGAATACTTATTCCAAAATGATCTGCGTATTGAACCAGGTACGGTTGCATCTTATCTTCTTTGACCGATTCTGTTCCGATTTTTACCTTGAACAAACGCCTGTTTGTAAATGCTTTACATAATGTTGACAATACTATATCTGAATGTGACGACCAGACTTTTATGGAACAAATCACATCCGAATCATCAAGTAATGCAAAATTATTCATCGGCTCATCCGAGACCATAAAATTCAGCTCATTGATCTCATTGTAAAGAAAATAGTGCAAAGCCGGCGAAGCAAAAAGCGATTCCCCTTTAGTTGCCAATTCTTTGGCTCGTTTCAAAATATTCAAAAGCATTTGTTCGGCCGCTACTGAAGTTTTGTGGAGATACACCTGCCAATACATTAATCTGCGGGCTACCAGAAACTTTTCAATAGAATAAATACCCTTGGCTTCAATGACCAGTTTGTCATTATGGATGTTTAACATTTTAATTATTCGGGCCGCACCGATAATTCCTTCGCTTACACCCGAAAAAAAACTGTCACGGCTCAAATAATCCAGCCTGTCCATATCCAGTTGACTGGAAACTAACTGATGTAAAAACTTTTTTGGATACCTGTTAGTAAAAATTTCCAATGCTAAATCCAGCTTACCATCCATTTCGCTGTTTATTTTCTGCATCATCCATAGCGAAATTTCTTCGTGACTTATTCCTTTAACCAGACTATGTTCCAAAGTATGTGAAAAAGGTCCGTGACCAATATCATGCAAAAGGATACAAGCCCGCACCGCTTCAGCTTCGGGCGCTGTAATTTCATGCCCTTCCTGTTGCAATTGCGCGATGGCTTCCCCCATAAGATGCATAGCACCTAACGAATGTTGCAGGCGGGTGTGCTGAGCACCGGGATAAACAAATGAGGTTAACCCAAGTTGTTTGATCCGGTTTAATCGTTGAAAGTACGGATGCTGAATTATATCATACAAAAAGTCATTCGGAATATTGATAAAACCGAAAACCGGGTCGTTGATAATTTTTCTCTTGTTAGGTATTTTCATAAGCCCCACCAACCTCCCCAAGGGGAGGCTTTTAATTAGTTTTGTTCAATTATCATTTAAATTTTCTAACTCTTAAAGTCCCCCTCCGGGGGATTTAGGGGGCTATATTTAGTATGTAAATGAGCCATTTCCAACATTTCTGTGTGGACGAAATGCTCAATCGTTCATCCGGTGAATGTACGCCATACATTTGAGGCCCAATGGAGATCATGTCAAGATGCGGATATTTTTCAAGGAAAAGCCCACATTCCAAACCGGCATGAATTGCGCGAATTTTCGGTTCATCCGTAAAAAGCTTCAGGTAACTTTCCTTTGCCACTGATAAAATTTCGGATTTCAGGTTTGGTTTCCAACCGGGATAACCCTCTCCATGCGTGGATATTGCCCCTGCCAGAGTCATCACGGCTTCCACCTGATTAGCAATATCGTATTTTGAAGATTCCACCGAACTTCGCTGACTGGTGGTAATGAGAACAAAATTGTCAGGTTGCATTTTTACAGAAGCCATATTGGTGGAAGTTTCCACCAGACCCGGCATGTCTTTACTCATGGCTATAACACCATGAGGACAAGCATAAAGCACATTCAGCAATGCATTAGATGAATTTTTATCGATTACTGTCTCTGGTAGTTTTTCCGATTCGAGTACAAGTTGCATTTTAGGATCCGTTTCACCGAATTCATTTTCTACATCGGCAATGTAATGGTTTAACATCACACGTATATTTTCTTTTTCGGAATATGGCACCGAAGCGGTGGCATTTGCTTCGCGGGGAATGGCATTTCTCAGGTTGCCTCCATCGAAGGTATGAAGTCTTAAATCCATTATTTTATTTACATTCCAAAGGAAACGGTTCAGAATTTTATTGGCATTGCCGCGTCCTTTGTCAATATCATCGCCCGAATGTCCACCCGTAAGTCCTTTCACTGAAACATTAAAAGCAAAATATCCATCAGGCGATTTTTCTGAGGTATAAGGCAACAGTGATGTCGTGTCGATTCCACCGGCACAACCCACAAAAATTTCTCCATCGTCTTCCGAATCAAGATTGATCAACACTTCGCCTTTCAGTATTTTGTTATCTAATGCAAATGCTCCGGTAAGACCGGTTTCTTCATCAACAGTAAATAAACATTCCAAAGCCGGATGTTTCAAATCATCGGAAGCAAGCACAGCCAGCATCATCGACATCCCGATACCATTATCAGCACCCAGCGTTGTCCCTTCTGCTTTAACCCAGTCCCCATCAATATAGGTTTGAATCGGGTCGGTTTCGAAATTGAACTGCTTATCGCTGTTTTTTTCACAAACCATATCCATGTGCGCCTGAAGAATTACAATTTTCCTGTTTTCATAACCAGCAGTTGGTGGCTTGCATATTAATACATTACCTGCAGCATCAACTTTGGATTCTAACTTATGTTTATTGCTAAATCCTATCAAATAGTCTATTACCTTCGCTTCTTTTTTTGAAGGTCGTGGAATTTGAGTTATATCGTGAAAAAAATTCCATACTTTTTGAGGTTCCAGTGTTTTCATTTATCTTTTTTTGAAATAATATTGAATACGTGAATTACAAAGGTAGAAAAAAGTTAATGTTATTTGGCAGTTTAATAGTTGTAATATGTTGTTTTATGATTTAAAGTTAATCAGTTAGATAGTTTTAACACGACTCAGCTTAAAATAAGCAGAAAGCCCAATCTTTTTTGAAGACTGGACTTTCTGCAAAATCAAAATTAACTATTTATTGTAACTTAATCTCTCCTTTCGGTATTTTCATTTCTCTTATATTTGAGCTTCCTGCATTTCCTAATTTATAGGTAAGATTATAGGTTTCATTTTCGGTTGTTGTAAATTCGTGCGTATGAATCACCAAATTAACTGAATCACCAACAGCCAATGGTTGTAATGAACTCAGGTCAAAGGAAACAACTCCCCACTTTGAATAAGTAGCATAATCATTATTGGCATTATGCCGGAATTCCAGATGAACTTTCCCATCGGTATAGGTTTTTGTGCTGTCTGATACCAGATTGATAAAATGGATTTGATTGTAACCCGGATAAACAAATTCGACATTCAGGTAATTGCTCCCTACCCACATATCCCTGATTTCAATCTGATCGTTCCCAATACTATCCTGAGTTTCAGGTGTTATTTTAAAAATCCCTTTTGTAAGCACCTCATAAACATCGTTTAGTTGCACTTTGTGGTTGTATAAATTACTGTTATCTACTGTCGATAAAATGTTGTAAACAGCAATAATCCGCTGCCCGTCTTTGGGACGATAATACGGAAAATTAGTCGATGTAATCCACATTTTGTCATTATTATCCAGTTTAAAATAAAATCCGGAACTCTGATTCGGATTTTCAACTGTTGCTATATTTGTGAAATTGGATTGAAAATACTCATTATTGTCGTCATTATTGCAAGCGACTAAAAATGCAAGAACCAAAACACTCATCAAAATCTTTTTCATAATACTAACGAATTAAAATACTGATAATTAAAAAAAATCTAATAACTCTTTTATTTCCATTCAAATAAGAAATAATTTGTCTTATTTTATCAAGAATTAAATATGAACAATCATAAGATGCCATCTGAGCATAAAACGTTGCATTAGCCTTACAAATATAGTATAAATTGCCTGTGACCGGAAAATATTTTAGTGTTTTTTTTCGGTTTCTCATAATACTTTCTTTTTTGTATATTTGCACATTGTACCAGACAGGTCCGAAACTGAAAATTACTTGCATGTTATTCTCCGATATAATTGGTCAACACGAAATAAAAAAACGCTTCATTCGCACGGTAACCGAGCATCGGATTCCGCATGCACAGCTTATTCGTGGACAGGAAGGAATCGGGAAACTGGGTTTGGGGATAGCGTATGCCCAATTTATCTGCTGTGAGAATCGCACTTCAATTGACTCTTGTGGAGTTTGTCCATCATGTGTGAAATACAAAAAATTGGCTCACCCTGATTTACATTTTGTTTTTCCTGTAATAAAACCAACGGGTAAAAGCTCAGTCATTTGCGACGATTTTATTTCCGAATTTAGGGAAATGGTCATTCAAAGCCCTTATTTTGGAGTAAATGACTGGTACTCGAAAATTTCCGGGGATGCCAAACAGGGCTTGATTTATTCCAATGAAAGTGAAGAAATCTTGCGTAAATTGAGCCTGAAAACCTATGAGTCAGAGTATAAAGTAATGATTATTTGGCTACCTGAAAAAATGCATACTACTTGTGCAAATAAATTATTAAAAATACTGGAAGAACCACCCGAAAAAACAGTTTTCCTGTTGGTTTCCAATGAACCGGACCAGATTATTACAACCATACTATCACGTACCCAACATATTCATATCCCCCGGTTAAAAGATGATGAAGTAGTTGTTGCTTTACTTCAAAACGAAGAGCTTGAAATTGAAAGGGATACTGCAATTTACGCAGCTCATATTGCCAAAGGAAGCTATCTGGCTGCTCTATCGGTGCTTAATGAAGGCGATGAAAACAAAATGAATTTTGAGCGATTCGTATCGGTGATGCGTTTGGCCTGGCAGGTTGGGAACAAAAAAGATCATGCTTCTCTGAAAACATTGCGAAAATGGGCCGATGATTTGGCTCAGTCTTCTGTTGGACGGGATCGTCAGAAAAATTTCTTAAGTTATGCACAAAACATGACCCGTGAAAATTTCATCCAAAACCTGCATGAACCTGAATTAAATAATTTAACTTCGTTTGAAGCCGATTTCTCACAACGCTTTTCGCCATTTATTAATGAACGGAATGTGGAAGATTTGATGAGTGAATTTGCTTTAGCGGAAAGACATATTGATCAAAATGTAAATGCAAAAATGGTTTTTTTTGATTTAACACTTAAGATCATCATGTTATTAAAAAAATAAAGTAAAGAAGAACTTCATTGTTGATATATGGTGTCTTTTTACTTTATCAAATTCAAACTTTAAAAAAAATGGAATATAAACTCGATAATGGCGGTTGCTGCATGAATAAAAGGGGTTGTAATAACAACTCTACTCAAAAACTCAGCACATTCGATTGGATGTGCGATTTACCCGAAACTCAAAAAGAAACGGATTTCGTGGAAGTACAATTCAAAAATACCCGCAAAGGATATTTTTTGAACAACACTAAGATTCCCCTTGAAAAAGGAGATATGGTAGCAGTAGAGTCTTCACCCGGACATGATATCGGTGAAGTTACACTGGTAGGAAGATTGGTTTTACTGCAAATGAAAAAATACAATGTCAACCCCGATAAGATGGAAGTCCGACGTATCTATCGCAAAGCCAAAGAAACTGATCTTGAAAAACTTCAGGAAGCAAAGGCAAAAGAACAAGGTACAATGATTCGTGCCCGTCAGATTGCTGAGAATCTTAAATTAAATATGAAAATCGGCGATGTGGAATATCAGGGAGATGGGAACAAAGCTATTTTCTATTACATTGCTGATGAACGCGTTGATTTTCGACAACTGATAAAAGTATTTGCCGAAACCTTCAGAGTTCGTATTGAAATGAAACAAATAGGGGCACGACAGGAGGCCGGTCGAATTGGAGGAATTGGTCCCTGTGGGCGGGAATTATGTTGCTCAGGTTGGTTGACAACCTTCAATTCCGTTTCAACCAGCGCAGCACGCTATCAGGACATTTCACCAAATCCGCAAAAAATGGCAGGACAATGTGGCAAACTTAAATGCTGCATGAATTACGAGCTGGATACCTATGTGGATGCATTGAAAGTTTTCCCCTCGAAAGAAATTCAACTGGAAACGCTGGATAATACTTTCTATTATTTCAAAACCGATGTTTTCAAAGAACTTGTTTCTTATTCCACATCACCTAATTTCGGGGCAAATGTCGTTTCAATTTCCCCTCAAAGGGCAAAAGAAATCATTGCACTCAACAAGAAAGGGATAAAACCAGATTTGCTCGATGACCAGTCGGATATTGAGGCAAAGCCTGTTTCAGTTAATTATGAAAATGGTGTTGGGCAAGACAGTTTGACCCGTTTCGACAGCAACAATAAACGTCCCAAATCAAATATCCGGAAAGGCAACCAATCACAGGTTGGCAAAACAAAAAGAACTGAGACTAAAATGAATCCACCACGATTTGAAAAACCGATTAAGAAAATTGACATCGATCCAAAGCAGAATGAAGAATGAAAAATAAACTATTTTGGGCGATTTTCATTTCGCTCTTCACCGTTGCCTGTAATAACAACGATGTCTATATAAAATACCAGACAATAGTTCCCGAAGGTTGGAGTAAAGACAGTACTTTTACATTCGACATTCCTATAACGGATACAACGGCTAGTTATAACGTATACGTAAATATACGGAACAGAGGTGAGTATCCATATCAAAACCTCTGGCTTTTTCTAAGCGAGACTACACCTGAAAAAAAACTTCAAAATGATACAATAGAATGTTATCTCGCCGATCAAAAAGGCAAATGGATTGGTTCGGGTGTGGGATCTTTATTTAGTATGCCTGTTTTATACAAGCAAAATACCCGTTTCAAAACTCCCGGCACTTATCGTTATCAGATTATTCAGGGAATGCGCGACGATTTGCTGGTAGGCATCAACGACATTGGGATGCGGGTAGAGAAAATTGAAAAATAGTTGGTAATTGAGTGAATGAATTCAATTATAAATTTTAAAAGTATAAATACAAAAGTGGGAAAAAATAAATTGTCCAAATTTGCCGATATGGAAACATATCCCCATGTCTTTCAGGTTCCGGCGCATACTTTGCGAGAGGGTACTACTTTCGGGATGAAAGGAAAATGGAACGAAATGTTTTTCAAAAATAATCACCCTATCGTTTTGGAATTGGGCTGTGGGAAAGGCGAATATACAGTTGGTTTGGGTCAATTATATCCGGATAAAAACTTTGTGGGAGTGGATATTAAGGGTGCCCGCTTATGGACCGGAGCCCGGGAATCGCTTGAGAAAGGAATGAAAAACGTTGCTTTTTTACGAACCAATATTGAAATGATTTTTCATTTTTTTGCTGAAAACGAAGTGAGTGAAATTTGGCTTACTTTTCCCGATCCTCAAATGAAAAAAGCAACCAAACGCCTTACTGCCACTAATTTTATGAAATCCTACCAACAGTTTATCAAACCTGACGGAATCATTCATTTAAAAACCGACAGCAATTTTATGTTTACATACACCTGCGAAATGATTAAAAAAAATCATTATCCCATTGTTTTTTCGTCAGACAATTTATATGCTTCCGAATTACATGACCCTATTTTAGGTATTAAAACCTATTATGAGCAACAATGGCTCGACAGAGGAATAACAATCAAATACATTCAGTTTTTAATTCAAAAACGAAATGACTTTTATGAACCTGATATCGAAATAGAACCCGATGCCTATCGTAGTTTTGGCAGAAGTAAACGTCAACATTTAGACTAGTTTCGTTGTTTAATCATTTCAATCTCTATAATTAATAAATTTATGACAATAAATTCGCAAATAATTCTCGATGCACTCCTGCATGTTCGTTATCCGGGAACCGGAAAAGACATAGTTTCATCGGGTATGGTTCAAGACAATATAAGTATTGAGGGCAATAAGGTTTCATTTTCTTTACTATTCGAGAAAGCCAATGATCCTTTTGCAAAATCAGTTGTAAAAGCAGCTGAACAAGCCATCCTGACCTATGTAAGTGAGCAGGTTGAAATTAAAGGTAATATTGAAATAGTATCTTTGGCACCACCTCCAAAGCCTAAAACAAATTCCATTCTACCGAATGTAAAGAATATCATTGCAGTTTCGTCCGGAAAAGGAGGAGTCGGGAAATCGACGGTTTCCGTTAATCTGGCAATTTCATTAGCTAAACTCGGATATAAAGTTGGGTTACTCGATGCTGATATTCACGGCCCATCCATTCCCAAAATGTTTGGAGTTGAAGATTTAAAACCGGCCATGGAAAATATTGATGGACGTGAAATGCTTATCCCCATTGAAAAATATGGGGTGAAAATTCTGTCAATTGGATTTTTTGTCGATCCATCACAGGCTTTAGTTTGGCGGGGTGCCGTTTCAAGCAATGCGTTGAAGCAACTGATTACAGATGGTAATTGGAGTGATCTCGACTTTTTTGTAATGGATTTACCACCCGGTACCGGTGATATTCATTTGACTTTGGTGCAGACCATGGGTATTACCGGAGCCATTGTGGTTACAACACCACAAGATGTTGCGTTAGCCGATGCACGGAAAGGTGTGAATATGTTCACAGGCGAGAAGGTAAATGTACCGGTTTTAGGACTTGTTGAAAATATGTCATGGTTTACACCAGCCGAACTACCTGAAAATAAATATTATATTTTCGGGAAAGATGGCGGAAAAAGACTGGCAGCAGAACTGAACATACCCTTGCTTGGACAAATACCTTTAGTACAAAGTATTCGTGAAGGTGGAGATGCCGGGCTGCCCGTGGCATTTGAAAATAACAGCATAACCTCTATTGCCTTTCTTGATCTGGCTCATAAGGTCGTTGAACGTGTTGATTACAGAAACGAAAATATGGAAGCGACAAAAAAGGTCGAGATGGCAAAGTAATCTTCTGATTTTTGTACTTAAACTTAATAAAACATTTTTTGTTAATAAATTATCAGTTAACACATTATAAATAGACTGAATGCATGAAATATCCATTACAGGCTGTACTTACTCCATTTTTAATGAAATTTAGAATTATTTCTTGAACAGAAATCATATTCATAAAAAACTCTATTTCAGTATAATGATAAATTAGCCGCATGATTGTAATAAAATGTAATTAGTCATGCGGCATTTTAAATTCCTCTTTTAATAAATTATAGTACTATATTTGCCTTCAATTCCAGAAAACAAAAACTGTGTAATATCTTTATTAACAGTATTTTGTTGTGTACTTTTTTTATATGAGGCAATTTATACTTTTACTATTATTTTTCTTAGCTGAATCAACTGCTTTTTCAGAAACAACCAATTTCTCCAGATGGTCATTTACTGCTGAGTACGATGCAACCTTATTTTTCGGTGATTTAACTCCGGTATTACAATTAATACCATCAAGTTTGCAAGATTTCGCATTTGGTACTAGTGTTGAATATAATTTAAATGCAGTATGGGGATTATCTGCTGATTATTACCATTTACCTTTTAGCGGACGAAGTAAGATTGCCTATTTCAAGACCAACCTACATAGCGCTGATTTAAACGCAACCATTAATTTTACAAAATGGATATTCCCCCTGACAAGATCTAAATTTTCTATTAGTGGAATAATTGGTGTAGGTGCTGCACTCTTTACTTCCCGTAACAGATACCCTGACCCTGTTAATTCCCCGCTGATTGTCAATGATATTCCATCTTTCGTTAGTTCTGTCCCGGTTTCATTTTTAGCTGAATACAACCTGACTAAGTTTGTTGATTTAGGTTTAAAAGTTCATTACAGAGCATACATGTCCGATAATCTCGAAGGTATTCCTTATCTTAATTTCAAAGGAGTTACCAATGATTACATTGCTGCAATCGGATTATCTTTACGTTATAAGTTAGATGCTATCAAAAAGGAACATTTACGGAATATAAATCTGGAAAATGAATTTTCAGGACTTATTGAGAATGACCGTCAAAAATTGGCTTTTTTTCAAAATAATGATAGTTGCTCTTCCTGCCAGGCATTGGAAGCAACCAAAGAAAATGCAAAATTAATAGCCAAATTGGCAACTAACGATGCCAAACTTAGAAAAGACTTAGATTCAGTTCTGACCCTTTTGTCTAATTATAAACAAGATACCGATGGTGATGGCGTTTCGGATATCATGGATAAATGCCCTCAAACTGCACAGAAAGTACGGGGTCTAGTTGACAAACATGGATGTCCCCTCGATTCTGACGGTGATGGAGTTCCAGATTACGAAGATAAATGCCCGAAAACATACGGAGATATTGCTAACAATGGCTGTCCTGAAATAAAAAAAGAAGTGAAAGAATTATTCCGGCAAGCCCTTCAGGGAATTCAATTTGAAACAGCTAAAGCTGAAATTTTACCGGCTTCGTCTGTAATTTTAGACAAAATTGCAGATATTCTTTTACTTAATCCAAGCTATTTAGTAGAAATACAGGGGCATACAGATAATTTTGGTAATTCATCCTCAAATTTAATTTTGTCTGAAAGTCGTGCGGAAGCCGTACGCAAATACCTTGTTGAGAAAGGGGTGAATAACAGCCGTCTTAGTTCTCACGGTTACGGTGATACTAAACCGGTCGCAAATAATAATACCAGCGAAGGAAGATCAAAAAACAGACGGGTAGAATTTATCGTAAGTTTTGAGAAGTAATTTTCATTTTGCTTATGTATCAATAAGGGCTAATAAGAAAAAGTCCTTATTTTTTTTCCATAAAATTCAATATCAAATTATTACAAAAATTTTTATTTAAGTTTTTGATAAAATAAAAAAGAGTACAAATTTCTAATATATTCTCATAAAACTTCAAATTAAGTTCACTCAAAATTCAATCAAACAGACACATAAGATTTATATAAATTCTCAAAATCAATACAAATCACTGTTGATTAACCACTTAAATACCAAACAATAATGCATTTTTAATTAATTTATTTCAATAAATTTTATATACCTAAATATCAATATATTAACTGATTAGAAAAATGACAATATCTAAATGTAATGTTTTGTAATGCTTAATAGTGTGGTTAAATTTACAATATGTAAATATATTCATAACTTTGAGGCATAATTACTAATTCTACCGGGTTTTAATAGTATATTTTAAGTAATATGCTTGCAATTTTTACATACATAATTTTATATCATCATACTAATTTGTGAAAATCACGGATGATTAAAAGAATTGAGAGCTACAATTTTCATGGAACTTGATAAAAGAGCTACCCTTAAGTATAAATAAAGACTGTTGATTATTTTAATTATTAATTGCTAATAAGTAATTTGTCGAAAAAAAAAATCTGGCATATTCAATGACAAGAATTCAGGTACATCATTAAATTAATTATTCTGTTTATAATCTTTCCTGCAATGAAGAGATTCTTATTACTGGTTTACTCGTTATTAATTTTCACAAACGTTTTTTCGGAAGGTAAGGACTTTTCGAAATGGTCAGTTACCGCGGAATATGGATTGAATTATGTATTTGGTGATTATATAGAAGAGGTTTCATCTCCACTACCACCAACCTACGGATTAACAGTTGAATATGGACTTACTCCCGCCTGGGGTTTAGCAGTAGATTTTTACAATTTTCCATATAAAGGAGTAAATGGTACCAAAACTGCTTCATTTACAGCTGATTTAATTTGCTCGGATTTAAATGCCACCATTAATTTTACGAAATTAGTTTTTCCCTATTCCCGTTCAAAATTTTCGTTTAACGGAAGTATTGGTGTAGGTGTTGCACGTTACAGCACAGAATTTACTCAACCATCTGCCATTGGTGGGATAAATCATCCAATCATTGATAGTATTACCCCTCAAAAATTAGTCACATCAATACCCGTTTCCTTTTTATTCGAATATAATCTGTCTAATCAACTGGCTTTAGGCGTCAGAGCCCATTACAGGGCATATATGACCGATAATTTGGAAGGTGCACCTGTTCTTAACTGGAAAGGAAGTACCAACGACTATATAGCGGCCATTACTTTGTCGGCCCGATATAAATTTGGGGCTGGCAATAAAGATCATGTACGAAACATTTCAGTGAAAGATTTCGAACCTAATGAAGCATTGGATTTAGTAAAAGCAACTAACGATAGGGTAAATAAGTTAGGTACAGCTTTGAGTAAATTAGAAAAAAAGGTAGATAATCAGGGAAGACGTATTGATTCGATTCAGGTATTTCTATCAAACGATGGGGCTGATTCAGATGGCGATGGAGTTCCGGATCAAAGAGACAGAGGGGCTAATACTCCTCCAAATACAGCCGTTGATTTCTGGGGAATTCCAATTCCGGTTACCACTAATATAATCAATAATAACAATAATAGAAAAGGCGGGAATCAAACTTTCATTAATCAATATGGTACCGACGATGTACCTTCGGTATATTTTGATTTCGACCGGATGGATTTGGATAATGATGCATTAGAAACTATTGGTAAGGTAGCAGAAAAATTGAAAGCCGATAACGGACTTATGGTCGAAGTGAGAGGTTATTGCGATTACGTTGGTAAAAGTCCTTACAATGAAAAACTTAGTATAAGACGAGCTGAACGGGTGAAAGCAGAAATGGTGAAAATGTGGAAAATAAAACCGGAAAGGATTATAATAAACGGTAAAGGACGTATTTTAGAACCTCGTGCTCAATATCGTCCAAACAGAAGATGTGATTTATTCCTGAGTAAATAAAATAATGTAAAATCAATTTAGCATAAAAGCCTATTTCAAAGTAGGCTTTTTTGTGTTCAGAAGTTGAAGTACACATTCCTGAGCTAAAATATCAAAAAAACAATTATCTTTACTGCCGATTTTTAAACTTCCTTGTGTTATATTTATTTCTATAAAATGAAGTGTTTCTTTTTATAAACCTAAAATCAAATAGATGAAACCAACGATTATTGATTTATTAAACCAAAGTGTAGATAAATACGCTGAAAATCCATTTCTTTGGGAAAAAACTTCTACCGAATTCACCCCTACAACTTATTTCGAAACCAAACAACAAACACACTTACTGGCTGCCGGCTTAATCCATCTGGGGGTTCTTGCCGGAGACAAAATTGCCTTACTATCTGAAGGCCGGAATGCATGGATAATTGGGGAGTTGGGAATTTTACATACCGGAGCAATCAATGTACCACTGTCGATAAAACTGGAAGAAAGAAATGATCTGATTTTTCGCTTAAAACACTCTGAAGCAAAATACATATTGGTTTCAGGTTCTCAATTAAAAAAAATTCGGGCAATTACATCCGAACTGGATCATATAGAAAAGATAGTGATATTTGATGATCAGGAAAAATACGAGGCAAATGAATTAAGTTTGAATCAACTACTACTACTTGGAAGTGAATATCTCAAGAATAATCCGCTTGCTGTTGAACAAAGAGCTAAAGCAATTCAACCCGATGATTTAGCCAATATCAGCTATACTTCAGGAACAACTGCAGATCCTAAAGGTATCATGCTTACACACCGTAATTATACTGCAAATGTAGAACAGGCACTTACGTTAATGACAATTCCTACAACCTACCGGACACTTGTCATACTGCCACTCGATCATTGCTTTGCACATGTAGCCGGCATTTATAGTTTTATGGCTTCGGGAGCAAGCATTGGTACTGTGCAAAGTGGAAAAACAGGTATGGAAACACTTAAGAATATCCCTATCAATATCAAAGAATTAAAACCAAACTTATTATTAAGTGTTCCGGCTTTGGCCAAAAGTTTTAAAAAAAATATAGAAGGAGGAGTACGTGCAAAGGGGAGATTTACTCAAATGCTTTTTAAGCACGGTTTACAAGTGGGATATCTTTATAATGCCGATGGTTGGAATAAAGGTAAAGGTTGGAAAGCATTCTTAAAACCTGAATATGCTTTACTTGACAAAATTTTATTTTCCAAAATCCGTGAAAGTTTCGGTGGAGAACTCGACTTCTTTATCGGAGGCGGTGCTTTGCTGGACATAGATTTACAACGTTTCTACTATGCCATTGGCATTCCAATGTTTCAGGGCTACGGTTTGTCCGAAGCGACACCGATTATTTCCTCGAACGGGATGAAGAATCATAAATTGGGATCGTCGGGTTATCTGGTAAAACCGATGGAACTGAAAATCTGTGATCCGGAAGGAAATGAATTACCTAATTTTGAAAAAGGAGAAATCGTGATCAAGGGAGAAAATGTAATGGCCGGTTATTACAAAAACCAAAAAGCAACAGAAGAAACAATCATAGACGGTTGGTTACATACAGGTGATATGGGTTATATGGATAATGACGGATATTTATACGTCGTTGGCCGTTTCAAGAGCCTGCTAATATCCAGCGATGGAGAAAAATACAGTCCCGAAGGAATAGAAGAATCGCTATCCGATAATTCCCATTTTATAGACCAGGTTATACTTTACAACAATCAAAATCCGTATACAACGGCATTAATCGTTCCTAACAAGGAAGCATTGAAACGGTATGTAAACCGGAAAAAACCACATTTGAGTTGGGACACGACCGAGGCTAAAGAACTGGCATTAAATAAACTCCAACGAGAGATTAACGACTACCGAAAAGGTGGAAAATACGAAGGGATGTTTCCCGAACGATGGTTACCATCTGCAATTGCAGTTATTGGTGAAGCCTTTACAGAACAGAACGGATTAGTAAACAGCACGATGAAAATAATGAGAGGAAAAGTAGAAGAACGTTATGCAGCACGTATTGAAAGTCTTTATACTTCAGGAGCAAAAAGCATCGAAAACAAAGAAAATATTGAAGCTATCTCCTGAAATTCAGGAGTTACCGGCTAAATTTTATCTATTGATTTGTTGATATATTTATCTTGAAATATAAATTCTTAAATTTGAAAACTTTAAATAAACCAGAAATGAGAAAATTAAGTATTTTATTTTTTGTATCACTGATGTTTATACCATCTGTGTGGTCACAAAGTACAGATTCTTATGATTTAGGAATTGGCGTGAGGATACAAAAAACCGAACAACTCTATTGGGAAAATGGCTTTGGAGCTGATTTTACATCCGACTTTTTATTGAATAGAAAGATTCACCTCAAATTAAGCTACATTTCGAGCAGGATGGGAAGTGCATTCAATACCAATGCGATAAAACAGGACAATTACCTGATTGGAGCAGACTGGCGGTTTCGTTCTGAAAAAAGTCTGCAAATATTTGCAGGATTCAATACCGGTTTTTTTCATGCCGATATGGAAATTCCCCGTTTTAATGTATTGCCTCACAATTCAATGCTTTTCTCCCTTGAAACAGGGTTGGCCTACAGATTTAAATTTCCGGTAGCAATGAATTTATCCCTTGGTTATAATTTAATTAACGGAAACGGAGTAAGTTCCCCGGGAACATTATTTCCTGTATTTTATGAAATGAGTATTTTTTATTATCTGGATTTACCGGAAAAGAGTAAAATTAAAAACTTAGCACCGAGTAATGCCCCGGAATAAATTTAAAATTGAATTCAGCTACCTGATAAATATTAATCCCCGATTTTCAGAAAATAACACACTTATATTGTAAAAAATATGATTATGAAAAAAAATATAACCTTCCTATTCCTGTTGCTGTTAGTTTTGGCATCGTGCAGCAAAACTCCGGACATTGATAATGCAACAATGCTGGATGGTGATCAGATTTATGATCCTTCAATAGCAAATCCGAAAAAATACCTGATTTCCGATTCAATTGTTAGCCCCTCAGATATACAAAAGAACACACCAGTGATTATTGCGGCTCATGGATATTCCGCCACAACATTTGAATGGGATGAACTACGAGCGTATGCCGATTCGGCAAAAACATTTTACGTTTCACAGGTTTTATTGGGCGGACACGGCCTAACCTATGCAGATTTCAAAAAAGCAACCTGGGAGGATTGGCAGAGTTCGATTATTACAGAATACAGGAAACTCGATAGCCTTGGATTCAAGAAAATCTTCCTGGCTGGATCTTCAACAGGGGCACCACTTATAATTAATATGGTGAAATCCGGTTTTTTTGCAACACAAAGCACCCAACCAAAAGGGATTTTTCTGGTGGATCCTATTATAGTTTCTTCGGACAAAGCCTTGACAATGGTTGGTTTATTAGGACCAATTCTGGGTTTTACTACAGTAGAACTTAGTAATGGTGAAAAGGGGCATTGGTATGTTTACCGGCCTCAGCAAACACTTAAGCAGTTGATGGCATTAATTAATATTACACGAATTGACCTGCAGAATGGTATTCGTCTGCCAACCGGAACATATATGAAAGTTTACAAAAGTAAAACTGATGCAACTGCCGACCCTATAAGTGCACTGATGATTTATAAAGGAATGCAAACGTCGGTCAACGGAAATATCGATGTGGAAATGATCGATTCAAAGTTACATGTTTTCACCCGTCTGGAAGGAAGAGCAGATGTAACAGCCGCCGATAGCGCCACTCAAAAAAGGGTTTTCAAAGAAATGGAATTGAAAATGAAAAATTAATTTCAGATTATATCTTTCCTGATAAAACATACTACAAAAATTAATCAAAAAATAAGGTCTGATAATACGCTGTTATTATCGGACTTTATTTTAAATTTTCATTTCATGTTTCAACGTATTTGTAATCATTTTGCTTATAAGTTCTAAATAATAAACATCTATTTCATCCAGAACATCAAAACGTTCGCTGTCCAAATCCAGCACACCTGCCACATTCCTTTCCCGATCAAATACAGGAACAACAATTTCAGCTACAGAACTGCCGCTGCATGCAATGTGCCCCGGAAAAGCATTTACATCGGGTACCAATTGACTTTTTCCTTCCATCCATGCTGTTCCGCAAACGCCTTTCCCAAATTTTATCCGGGTACAGGCAATGGGGCCCTGAAAAGGACCTAATACCAATTCTTCCTGTTTGACCCAATAAAAACCGACCCACCACCAGTGAAAAGTATCGTGTAATGCGGCACTAATGTTAGCAAGATTCGCCGTTAAATCACTTTCTCCATGAATAAGTGAAGTTAATTGGGGAAGTAATGTTTCATAGGTTTCTTTTTTACCGGCTCCCGTCACCATATATAATTCTTCTGCCATTGTATTTTTTTTTGTATGCACAAAAATACGAATTAGTAACCAAATATTTCACATTCAATTGGGCGTATTTATTATGACTTTGATTTTCAGTCGTTTTCAAACATAATTCAACAACAGAATGATTTATTTGATATTTATAATCTAACATCTTAACTATTACTTTTTAAATCAACACCGGATTTTAACCGTTACTGTAAAAAAATCTGTAATATATTTTGTTAATTAAAAAATATTACTTTCCTTTGTGATTCTGTATTTAAAAAAAAATGTTTTGAGATGACCAAATTAACATTTTCACTAAATTAAATGACAAATATGAAAAAGAATTTTTTAAGATTTATTTCCTTGGGCTTACTGCTTACTTTGTGTGTAAGCGCAATTGCTCAGCAAGTTCAACCACTACCCATTGATCCGAAAGTACGCTACGGAAAGTTGGATAACGGACTCACGTATTACATCCGGGCTAACAAAGAGCCCAAACAGCGGGCAGAATTTTACATTGCCCAGAATGTAGGTGCAATTCTCGAAAATGACAATCAAAACGGGTTGGCTCATTTTCTGGAACACATGGCGTTTAACGGAACCAAGCACTTTCCGGATAAAGGTATAATAAACTTTCTGGAAAGAGTTGGAGTAAAATTTGGTGAAAATATTAATGCATACACTTCATTGGATGAAACTGTATACAATCTCTCAAACGTACCAACAGTAAGCGAAGGAATTGTTGATAGTGCATTACTCGTTTTACACGACTGGTCCGGTTCTTTATCATTATTGGGAACTGAAATTGACGCCGAACGCGGCGTAATTCGTGAAGAATGGCGTCAGGGAGCAGGAGCCGACCGGCGTATGTGGAAAGAATCAAATAAACAGAAATACCCGGGTTCGCAATATGCTAAACGAGATGTCATCGGTGATACGGCCATCATTAATAATTTCCCGTACCAAACCATTCGCGATTATTATAAGAAATGGTACCGCCCTGATTTGCAAGCGATTTTAGTAGTCGGAGATATAAATGTAGATACGATTGAAGCCAAAATAAAATCGTTGTTTGCCGATATTCCAAAAAAATCAAATTACGGTGAACGCCCTGTTTATCCAATTCCGAACAATACAGAACCGATTGTGTCGATAGTAACAGATCCGGAAGCACGTATGACACGTATTGAACTGGAATACAAACATGATGTTCTTCCGGCTGACGTTAAATTATCGATGAACGGATATGTTTTCGGAGTAACAAATTCACTTATTTCAACTATGATAGGAAATCGTTTTGAAGAGATCACACAACAGGCTGATGCTCCATTTGTTGGGGCATACGCGTACTATGGTGAACTTGTAAAATCGAAGGATGCATTTCAACTACTGGCCATCCCAAAAGAAGGGAAAGAGTTGGAAGGATTGGATGCTTTATTGCTCGAGGCAGAGAAAATAAAACGTTTTGGGTTTACCAATTCCGAACTGGAACGTGCTAAAACAGATTATCTGAAAGGAATTGAAAAAGCTTATAACGAACGGGACAACCAGAAAAACAATTCGTTAGTCAGGGAATATGTCCGTAATTTCACCAGTCAGGAAGTCATCCCCGGTATCGAATGGGAATACAAGACTTCGCAAATGCTTGTACCACATCTGACTTTGGATATGATCAATCAACTGGCAAAATCATATGTGACAGACACCAACCTGATTGTTTCCATAATGGCTCCTGAAAAACCAGCCGTGAAAGTTCCAACCAAAGAACAGATTCTTGCAGCGATTGACAATGCAAAGAAAGCGAAACTTACGGCCAAAGCCGAAGAAAATCTCAATAAACCCCTGATTAGTGTAGTACCAAAGGCAGGAACAATAAAAAAGACGACTCAAAACGCTTTGCTGGGAACTACCGAATGGACATTAAGTAATGGTGTAAAAATCATTATCAAACCAACAACATTTAAAAAGGATGAGATATTATTGAATGCATTCAGCGAAGGAGGTCTTTCAAAAATAAGCAATGTTGCTGATTTACCGTCAGGGATGCTGGCTACAGCCATTGAGAGCAATAATGGTTTGGGTGATTATACTTTAATCGATTTGAACAAGATTCTGACCGGTAAAATAGCCTCTGTCAGTCCCGTTATAGGTTCCTACGATGAAGGATTCAACGGGAACTCATCCGTTTCTGATTTTAAAACAATGCTACAGCTGATTTATCTGAACTTTACGGCACCACGCAAGGATGACAATGCATTTAAAGCTTTGATAAACGGTTATAGTGCAAGCCTGGCTAATACCGCAACCGATCCGCGTAAAGCCTTTTCCGATTCAGTAAGCGTAACATTGTCAAATCATAGTCCACGTACTATATTGTTTAATTTAAAAACCATCGGGTTAGTAGATCAGGATAAAGCACTGGCAATTTACAAAGAACGTTTTGCTGATCCGGCTGACTTTACATTTATTTTTACCGGTAATATCGATCCGGCGAATGATAGTACAAAGCAAGCTATTTGTACATATTTAGGTGGTCTGAAATCGAAAAAAGGCGGCGAAAAATTCACCGATAATCAAATACGGAAACCAAAAGGGAAAGTATCCAATGACTTTATGAAAGAGATGCAAATTAAAAAAGCGTCCAATTTCATTTTGTATAGTGCTACCATGCCATTTAATATGACAAACCGGACAGCAGTTACAGCTATTGGAAGTATCTTGAGTCTCCGTTATCTTGAAAGTATCCGCGAAAAAGAAGGCGGTTCGTATGGAGTTGGAGTACGCGGTGGTATCAACAATACGCCAATTGACGAAGCAACATTGATGATGCAATTTGATACCGATCCTTTAAAACAAGCCAAGTTGATGGGTATTATTCATTCGGAAGTTGATGAAATTGTAGCCAAAGGACCCCGTGCCGATGACTTACAAAAAGTGAAAGAAAACATGTTGAAGAAATATACCGAAGATATTGCCGAAAACAGTTGGTGGTCGAACGCATTGGAAAGCTATTACATGGACAAATTAAATTTAGTTGATGACTACAAAGCATCGGTTGAAGCTTTAACTCCCGAATTAATTCAGTCTACCCTGAAAAAAATTGTTGATCAGGGCAATATTATGGAAGTAGTTATGAAACCTGCAGAATAAAATAGTTGCCGGTTGATTTTCTCCGGAAAATCCAAAAAGATTAATTATATAAAAAAAGCAAGGTTGACAAAGGAAGGTGGGACAAAATGTTCCACCTTCCTGTTTTTAAAAATATAAATCCGTATGATAACAACTGTAAATTTAAATTAGTTTAATTACAATTTTCTGGCATAAATAATTATCTTTGCGACGCTCATAAATCTACGGGTTATATCGGGTTATTTATAAACTTAGCTTCACTAATTTCAACAATGAAAATCTACAAACAATTTATTTCTCTTGCTTTTCTTTTTATAACACTCACCGCCTCGGCTTACGATGCAGTCGGTCATCGGATTATTGCAGATATAGCATATCAGAACTTAACTCCAAAGGCCCGTTTGCAGGTTGACAAAGTTCTTGGTGTAAAAGGGATTATTTATGACGCTACCTGGGCGGATGAAGTACGCAGTGACAAAAAATATGCTTACAGCTACCCCTGGCATTATCAAAATTTAAAAGATGATTTGAAAGCAACAGATTTTCAGTATTTGCTGAACAACCCCAAAGCGGATGGTGAACATTTGTTTTTTGCGCTCGATTCACTAACACAGCGGTTGAAATCAGATAAAAACGATCAGGAAGCACTTAAATTCCTGGTTCATTTCGTTGGTGACTTGCATCAACCCATGCATTTAGGCCGACTGGAAGATTTAGGTGGAAATAAAGTAAGTATCAACTGGTTTGGAAAAACAATCAACATCCATTCTTTGTGGGATGGTGCTTTGATCGAAACAAATAAAATGTCCTATTCGGAATATAGTCAATATTTGCAGGATAAGTTCGAACCGCAAAAACCGAAGTTCAAAAAATACAGTATCCTTCAATCAGTTGAAGCCGGTTATGCTATCCGTACTCAAATTTATGCTTATGGTGATTCCGACACCAACAGCTATCATTACATCTATCATTTTGCTGATAAACTGGACGAAATGCTATATCGGGGAGGAATACAACTGGCAAATGTACTCAATGATATTTATAAATAACTCATCTCAAAATTCAGAGAAAGATTGTATTTGATTTTTAATCTGTTCCCAAAACGATTACAATCTTTCTTATTCTTCCGGCTCTACGTTTGATTTTTTTATTTAAACAGAACAGACCAGGGTTGCACAAAATTAATTGATTATTATGGATATTGGAATATTAATTCTGGGTATTTTGGCGGGAGTATTATCCGGCTTGTTTGGAATTGGAGGAGGTATAATTATGGTCCCTGCTTTAATCGCCATTTTTGGCATGGATATGCTCAATGCGAATGCAACATCATTGGCAGCCATGCTCCTACCGGTAGGAATTCTTGGCGTAATAAATTATTACAAAGCCGGATTTGTCAATATAAAAAATTCACTCTGGCTTGCATTGGGTTTATTTGCCGGCTCTTTTTTGGGTGGCGAACTGGCCATTTCCATTGATGTAAAATTATTATCAAAACTTTATGCCGCATTTCTACTCTATGTGGCAGTTGGTTATCTTGATATTCCTGCAGTTATATCGCGTATAATAAAAAGGCAAAAAAAAGAAAAACCAATTTCCGTTGAGAAGAAACATTATTCTTTATGGCTTTTTATTGTCGTTGGCATTTTTGCCGGCGTAATTGCCGGGATGTTTGGAAAAGGAGGCGGAATTATCATCGTTCCTATTCTGATTAAGTTCTTTCAATACGACACGAAAGCAGCTTCGGCAACTTCATTAGCAGCCTTACAATTACCT
>Ga0265297_10003116_pt1 | contig 31032 bp, 25 predicted proteins | sample Munlanlwell13791_FD_192502 | JGI IMG/M metagenome (GOLD analysis project Ga0265297, IMG submission 192502) | Leachate microbial communities from a municipal landfill in Southern Ontario, Canada - Leachate well 137-91 | ecosystem: Engineered > Solid waste > Landfill > Unclassified | place...
ACCGGTTTGATAATCCCTTGCACTCCAATCGCGTAAGGAACCAGAGCCTTGGCTTCGATCCCGCAAACAAATAAAACCGCGAAAATTATTAAGAACGAACTTATTATTTTTTTCATAATCATTTAACTAACCTCTTACTCCTTTTTACATCCAAATCAAATTACTTTTTTATTATATTTACTATTTTCTTCAGCTCGTCGATTTCTTTTTGCTGCTCTCTGATGGCTTCTAAAAGAATCGCCGTTACCTTCCCGTAATCCAATGACTTATAGCCATCACTCCCGGTCACTACTATTTCAGGAAATTCTTTCTCCACTTCTTGTGCTATCAAGCCGATTTGTTTGCCTTCTGGATAATGTTCCGTTTTACTGTTTTTTATCCAATCATACTCCACCCCACGGAGTTTCAACGCCCTCGGCAACACATTCGCTAATTGCTTGACATTGGTTTTAAGCCTCATATCCGAACTCCAAACATTATTGGAACAATACGCCAAGCCTGCAATCATAACGTTCCCACTAAAATAACCGGCCCAATCTGTCGATTTCGTAACCGCCCCAAATACTCCGTAGGCGGGAGAAGATTGCATGGCCAAGGCACCCATTACTCTATGGCCGACTCCCGTTGTCCAGCCGGCCGTGACCATACCACCAGTCGGAGCCATGTTGCCATAAACCCAACCAACAGATACCGTTCCTTTATCAATTCTGACATTTCCATTGGCCACATCCATCGTTAAGCCCCAGTTAGCGCCCTTATTCCCCCAGAACCCAACACTATTAAAATTCGCATCCGCAATGCCCACGAAAGCGGCATCTGTCATAGCACTATAATTACTTGTCTGCTGCGAGAACCAAAGCCCTGGAGAATTATAATTCGTCCCATCCGTAGCTATCTTAGCCCGACCACCCCTGGCGAGGAATGAAAGCCCCCCGCTCCCATTTGCCGCCACAACGCCCGGAACCGCGGCCGAACTAACGCCATAGACCCCAGCTCCATTCGCCGCGGCAGCTGATGTCCCGTAAATACCGTAGCCAGCATCGTTTTGGCCATAAATAGCAGCTCCGCTTGATTGGCTGTTCTTTCCCTTAATGGCAAAAGCTCCACTCTGCGTTTCTGCAACAATGGCATAACTGGTAGTTGAGTTGGCTTCAATTGCATGCCCGCCATAACTATCAAACCTACCGCCAACCGAACCATTCGCGTAAAGAGCGGTCCCGGTGTTGTTATCGGCATAAAGACCGATCCCGGTCCCTGTATTACTAAACCAGCCACCATAGCCGCTAGTGCTTTTTGATACGCCCATAACCCCAACCCCGCCTTGGCTTTGGCCGTAAACCCCGATTGAACTATTCGTCAAACTTGTTCCCGTTGTTTCGCCATAGACTCCCTTACCATAGGAAGAAGAACCTAAGACTCCTATGGGAGCGCCATATGTTGTCCCATAAGTAATCCCTTTAACCCCTGGCCCACTTCCATTATTAGAACCATTAATCGACGGTTGGGTCGAATTATTCGATCCATAAAGCGCGTATCCGCTCGCCGCGTAACCGGCAATCGCCGAATCTCCGGTATTCGCGCTATTATTAGTCGAGGTTATGCCTAACCCTGAACTAGTCGTTACTATTAAACCACGGGTTGTACCGGTGAAGATTCCGCCAGTGGCCCCTCTGCCATAAACACCAGTTCCACCAGTTGACCAACCATACAAACCGTATGCATTAGCAGTTGTTCCGGCCGAGTAGCCATATACGCCCATTCCCTTTTCACTCTTCGCAAAAAGCGCATAATTTTGATCGCCGGCATTTGAATTATAGGCAAAAATCCCGTTACCGGAACCGGAGTTTTCCGCTTTAATAGCGGGAGAAGTACTATCATTAACCGCATATAGCCCCGGTATTTGCAAGGCTCCTTTAGCGTATACGCTAGCCCCGGTATTGGACCCTTTTACCGCTTCAAAATACCCGCCATATCTCCCGCCTCTCCCTTTAACGCCAATCGTCTCTTCCAAGCTGCTCCCCGATGGATCATAGGCTAAGCCATAAACTCCAACTCCGCTATAATGCTTCATGACCCCGTAAATCGCGTTTGGAGGGTTACCGCCATACATGTTATTCGTTTCAACTGTTAATAAGCCTGTCATCTTATCCCCGGTTTTACTCACAAAACCCAGCATAGCCGTCGGATCCAAACTTTCAGCGACCTTCGCCTTGTAGGCAAAAGGAACTGATAAGAGCAATTGTTTTGGCGTCAATATCGTAGGGGTCCCTAACGGATCAATTACGACTTCCACGCAGGTGCCATCCGGAAAAGTACCGGAGTAACCCAAGGTCGCGGTAAAAAAACCTTTTTCATCTACGTATAATCCGCCGGCATTATTTGTATATTTAACAAACTTGGCGACAGTGGAAAAACCCGAATTCGGATTATTTATATCAGAATAAAATTTAAAATCAATTCTGGTGTTCTCAGCCGGTCTTGGATTAATAATTCCTTGCAAGCTAATGTTATTGGGAATAGCGTAGGCTGAGCAACTAAGCCCGCCAATTAGAACGATCGTTATTAATATTTTTTTTAACATATCTTTATCTATCTCTTACGCTACTTTTAATAGCTATTCCAATTAAGCAAGTCTTTGTTCAAGAGCTCCAGCACAACTTTGGTCCGATTCAGCATCTCAACAGTTTCAGCGCGAGTCAGCTGCTTATTCGGCTCAAATCCTCGGCCTTTAAGGTATTCCAAGAGGCCCGCATTATAGGCGCCGGAGATCCGCTGGGCCGCCCAGTGATTAACTTTAATATCGGGGAACTGGTTCAGGTAAACTTCTTCCTGGATCCCGGCAAAACGGGCGATCATCAATAACCCTTCAGCCCGGGTGATCTTGCCGTTCGGCTTAAAGAGATTCCCCGGATAACCCAGGACGGTCCCTTTCTTCGCGGCTTCGGCAATGAACGGCGCCGCCCAATGCTTCTTGGAAACATCTTTGAAGACCGCTTTGGCATTGGCATCCTGCGACGGGACGCCGACCAACGCTTTGATCAGGAGGGAGCACATTTCGGCCCGGGTAATATTCCCCTCCGGCCGGAAAGTCCCATCGGGGTAACCGGTGATCACGCCGGCCATCGCCAACATTGAGGTCGGCTTGTCAACCCAATAACCAATCGGCACATCCGGGAAGGTAATAAGCCGGAGAAGCCGCGGCCGCTTCCCGAAAATAAAGTTCTTTTCCGACCAGGATTCAATTGAAATGGCATTCTTGCCGATCGAGAGATCGTAGGTGGTGGCAAACGCGCCCTTTAAAGTGAACTTAACCGGAACGCCGTTGGCCCGCAAACTCTTGACCCGATAATCGACGACTTCACCCGAAACCGGGACCTGGCCGGCAAAGGTGATCGTCTTGTCTTCCGGCGAATAAAGTTTGAAGGCTTCCTTCGGCAGCTCGATCTTCTGCGGCTGGAAGGAATATGAAAGCGAGAAGAAACTATTGTCAATGTTAGGCGCGCCGGCAAAAGTATGGTAAGCATAATCGAAACGGAAACCACCGTAATAAAGGCCGACACCATAAGCCATGTCGGAAACAGTGGTCAGGCCGCCGTTACCGTCACCGGCCGAATCCTGATCGATACCGGCGCGTAAGCCGATATATTCCATCGGTTTCCATTCCGCCCCCAGGTGCATAAGCATGGGATATCCGGTCAGGGTTGGATGCATTTCAAAATCACCGAGTAGTTTTAATTGATGGTCGCCGATCTTGTAAAGGCTGTCTTCTTTCCCTAAGAGGTTAAAACTGGAACCAAGAAAGAAGATCGCCGGATATGTTTCAGTGTGACCCGAAGCATAAACCAACTTGCCGCCCATGCTGGCCGGTAAAATGTTAGAAGCGGTCAACCCGACCTTCATCCATTTCTGCGGCTTAGCGGTAATACCAAGATCAAGTTCATAGCCACTGGCGTCGCCGCCGACGATACTATCACCATAGAGGGCGGCTTTAAATAACTTTACGCTGGCGCCGATCGAGAGCTTGTCGGCAAACGGCACTTTATCCAAGCGCAGGTAGCCCATTTTCTTTAATTCGTTCGCGTAAGAAATAACTAAAGCGTTATTATAGTTGCCCATCACCGGTTGGGAGGAGTCAACGACGTAAATCGGATCGTCCGGATCGGATGCCGCTTCAATGGTCGTGGCAAACGCGCCGCCGATCGAAGTTCCGGCAAAACCAAAACCAATTACGCCGTAATCAGTCGCGTACAAGCCGGAAGCGGATAGGTAGGTATACTCATCGAGGAATTTACCGGACATGGAAGATAACTGCCAGCCCTCAATTCCGGCCATACCGGCCGGATTGGAGTACATGGCGCCGGCATCATCGGATAAACCAATATAAGCCTTACCCAGCCCAAGAACTCTGGCGTTAGGGATATAACGGGTTGGGTCCTGGGCAACATATTGCGCCAGGGCAATTCCCGCGAACATTACGACCATTATTAGAGCTAATACTCTCTTCATTAAAATCCTTAAACCTTTTTATCTACGGTAAATGATGCTGCAACATCGTCCCAGGGATCAATAGCATAGAGGCAGTCGTCAGCTTCTTCCCGGTCGCCGGATCAAAGAAATAAGCCTTGGCGATCTGCGCTCCCTTATCGTGACGTAAGTCGGTAACGCTCGCCGTCAACCTCACCCGGTCAGCTCTGGTGCTGACATCCATTATGCCCGCGCCGGCAATTCTGGAGAGAGAATGCGTCTTACGATAAAGGACCTGCCCGGTAACACCACTAACAATTATCCACTCAATCCTGGGCGGCAAGGTCCCATTCCTGGTCCAGATGGTAGCGTAGAAATTGCCGCCGCCGTCGATCTCAATCGGGGTCGTGATCGCCCTGGTTTCTTCAACCGCGGTCGATCCACCAGTTGATTCGGTCACTAGGTCGTAACGAATAATACCGACGTGGGCACTGTCGTCCTCGGCATAAAAGAACATCGTCACCGCCCGCCCGTCGCGCGGCAAATTAGCATTGAACCGGAAACCGGAAACCGTCGCCCTGGTCGGCGGAAAAGTTGAACCATCGATCGTAATATTCGAAGCGGGGACATCTTCGATAATCGTTACGACGTCGGTCCCGTCATTATATCTGGCAACAACCTTACATTTGATCTTGGCCAGGCTCAACTGATTCCCGGCCGAAGCGTTGATCTCATAGCCGATAAGAGGATTGCTCGTGACCGTTGTCGCCGGCAAGCTTGAATACAAGGCTTCCGGATAAATATTGCCATTGATATTAACCCTCGAAATTGTGACATCATTTGTCCTGGCTACAACGGTAAGCGCGCTAACGTCGCGGGTCGCGGTCGAATCCGGGTTCGTTACCAATAGATCCCTGACGCCAGTCTCAGAACTTGGATCAATAAAGACGTTAAGAATGATTTTGCTGGAAGTTTCGTAAGTCGTTGAACGGACATCAACATTATAGTCAAAGGCCGTTTCTCCCGGCTTAATAAAAGCGGACTGCAGCGGATTGGTCCCGGCGGCGCTGGGCATAAAGTCAACCCCGGTCACCTCGATAGTTCCGATCCACCCCTGATACTGGGAGTTTGGATTCAAGGCGGTCACGCTAGGCGATCGCAAACGATAAACCCGCCCACCGTCGCCGCACATATAAGCGTAAACCCCAGCCAGCTCACCAGGGTAAACCAACCGGACAAAAATATCCCGAACATTAGTCGTTGGTGAAAGGTCGTAAATTCCCCAGTGAGTCCCGCCATTAGTCGTGTAGGCGATAGTCCCGCCATCTCCAGCCGTCCAGCCAAAATCCTTAGTAATAAAGTAAATGGCGTTCAGGGGCCCGCTGGCTGAAGAGAACGGATCGACATTTGTCCAGCCGGTCCCGCCGGTCGTCGTCTTGCTGACAGTCCCATCGGCTAAAGCGATAAAACCATTAAGCCGGTCGTAAAAGAAAAGATCGTTAACAACCGCCGCGAAATAGGAAACGCTGCGGACCGTGCTGGTCGAAGTGTCGTAATTTATCGCGCAATGCGACCCGGTCAAAGTCTCCCCCCACAACCAGGTATCGATCGAGGTTCCCTCGCCGGTAGTAAAAACGCCGCGAACAGTAAAGCCGGTGCCAAGAATTAAATTAGTGATATTGGTGGTTGTCCAGCCGGCACCATCGGTGGTCATCAAATAGCTGGTTGCCGGAGAAGTAGCGGAACTATAGCCAACGATTGAACGCCGCGCGCCGTAAACAGAGCCGCGCAGAAAATCAGTTCCGGCCGCGACCGCGAAACCCGAACCGATCTCGGTTACGGTCGTCCCGTTGCTTTGATAAGCTTCTTTGGTAGTTAAAAAGTAACCTTCCGTTACGCCGGGGAAAAACACGTCGTTTATGGTGGACGCGCTCAAGCCGCCAAAATTGGACCAGGTCGTGCCGCCATTGATCGATTTTAAAGCGGCCCCGGAATTACCGACGGCATAACCGACGGTGTTGCTGGCGAAGAAAATGGAATTGATGTTTTGCGTGGTGCCGGTTTCCTGCGTAACCCAGTTCGCCCAGGAAGTCCCGGTCAAAACAATGGAGAGCGCTATCAGCAGTGTTATTATTTTGCTCTTCACGATTGTGTGTGTATTTTAGAACAACCCATTATTAAAATCAAGCCCTTTTTTGACCCAACTTTTCTGCGAACCAATCACGTGCCCAGAAGTATAAATGAGGCTTGGTAAAAATGCAAGCCTGAGTTTTTTACTCTTTTTGATGATATAATAATTGGGCCATGATCAAGATCGATGCCGGCGCGGAAAAAATAATTTACCGTCTAAAAGAACGGGGCTTCCAGTCTTACCTGGTCGGCGGCTGCGTGCGGGACTCACTGCTTGGCCTGACCCCGGACGAATGGGATATCGCCACCTCCGCCAAGCCCGATGAAGTCGGGGCCTTGTTCGAAAAAATTGTACCGACCGGGATTGATTTTGGCACGGTCACCGTCCTCTTACCGGAAGGCCAGTACGAAGTCACCACTTTCCGCTCCGATTCCCGGTATGTCGACGGCCGCCATCCGGAAAGCGTCGCGTTTTCCACCGACTTGAAAGATGACCTTGCCCGTCGTGATTTCACGATCAACGCCCTCGCTTACGACCCGGCGGGGAAAATACTCATCGATCTTTTTGACGGGCAAAACGACTTAAGGGAAAAAGTGATAAGAACGGTCGGAAACCCGCTCGATCGATTCAGTGAAGACGGCCTGCGCCCGATCCGCGCCTGCCGTTTCGCCGCTAAGCTTAATTTTTCCGTCGCCTTAGACACGCTGGCGGCAATCCCCTTATGTCTCGAAACGGTCAGGAAGGTCTCGCCGGAAAGATTTCACGACGAGCTGGTTAAACTGCTTAAGGCCACGACCCCGTCGATCGGCCTGGAACTAATGCGTCAAACGGGACTACTAACGATCATTCTCCCGGAAATCGAAACCTGTTACGGGGTGGAACAGCCGGCCGAATACCATAATTATGACGTCTATTGGCATAGCTTACGGGCTTGTGACGCGGCGCCGGCCGGAAATTTGATCCTCCGCCTGGCCGCCTTGCTCCATGATATCGGCAAGCCGGCCTGCAAAGAAGGCTTTACATATTATAATCATGACCAGGTCGGGGCAAAAATGGCGGCCGAGCTGATGCGGCGGCTTCGCTTTGGCAGCAGCGAGATCGACCAGGTCTCCTTGCTGATCGCCAACCATATGTTCGATTACCGCCCTGATTGGAGCGACGCGGCGGTCCGCCGTTTCATCCGCCGGATCGGCGGGACCGAAAACATCGCCGCGATCTTCGCCCTTCGCCGTTCCGACGCCAAAGCAATGAAAGAGACGATTGGGACCGATTATTTAGCCGAACTTGGGGCGCGGATCGAAAAAATAATCGCGGCCGAAAACGCGTTACACATTAAAGACCTCAAGATCGACGGCAACGACTTAATGGCCGCGCTTTCTCTTCAACCAGGGCCCAAGATCGGGGAAATTCTCGATTATTTGCTGGAAAAGGTCTTAGACGATCCAACTCTTAACAACCATGAAACCTTGCTTGATCTAGCCAAAAAGCATGGGTAGAAATTTTATAAAGTCTGGTCTTCTGTCGGTTTTGCTGCTTATAATCATCATTATTCCGCTATTTTTACCTGTTTTTGCCGACCAAATCACCCTAACCCAAATTGAAGCCGGTCGAGACCGGGGGATTGAATACATTGATATTAATACAAGTGGTTGGACTGAAGCTAAAGGATTATTACTGGAAAGGACCCTCTATATTGATTTCCCAGAAACAAGGAAATCGCCTAAATTTGAATTGATAAAAGGCAAATTAAAACATATAAAAAGCCTTTCCGTAATTCAAAAAAACGCCACAACCACCAGGCTGGTGATCAGTTTAAAGCATGATGTTGACTACGACATAGTTAATGTTTTTGGCCGGAACAAAACGGTCGTCGAGCTTTATTCCCGCTCCGCTAGTTCGTACAAGGAACAATACGCTTGGGAAGAAAAGAATACGACCCCTAAATTTGCGCCGTTAAAACCGGTCAAGTTATCGCCTAAAATATCCACTATTAAGCCCAAATCAACCCGCCAGGTCAACGAATCATTACATGGTCGGTCGATCATTATTGACCCCGGACATGGGGGAGATGACCCGGGCGCGACCGCCTGCAACGGGGTCCAGGAAAAATATCTAACGCTTGCCACTGCCAAGCGGGTAGCCGCCCTACTGCGGGAAGCCGGCGCGACGGTCTATATGACGCGGGCCGAAGATCGGCGCTCCAGCCTTAGCGACGTGACTAATTTTGCCAATAAAACAAGAGCTGACATTTTCATTTCAATTCATTATAATTCCACATACAGCCGTGACATTGCCGGAACCGAGACCTATTACTATAATCCGGTCAGCCGCCGCTTCGCTGAGATCATGCACGAAGCGCTAATCAGAGGGCTTGGCCGTAAAGACCGGGGCTTGCGCCGGGTCCGCTTTTTTACCGTTAAACACGCGACCATGCCGGCGGTGCTGCTGGAACCGGCCTTCTTGTCCAACAATGATGAGGCCGACCTGGCCCGTTCCGCTGAATTTGAAGACCGGATCGCTGAATCAATCAAGAGAGGAGTCGAGCTTTATTTCCGAAATAGCCCACGTTAGCCGGGTCTCGACCGAAAGGATCCTTGGAAAACCGAGCGCCTTAGAAGAAGGGAAGATCACCCCATCTTCTCCGATCGGGGTGTTTGATTCCGGGGTCGGCGGCCTAACCGTATTAAAAGAGGTCATGCGCCAATTGCCGCATGAGGATGTTATTTATTTCGCCGACACCGCGCGCGTCCCTTACGGCAGCCGCTCGCCGGAAGAGATCTTAGCCTTTAATCGGGAGATCATCCCCTTTTTGATCAAACGAGGGGCTAAACTGATCATTATGGCCTGCGGCACTTCATCTTCAATCGCTTACCCGATCGTTAAAGATGAATTTCCTGTATATTTGGTCAGCCTAATTGAGCCGGGAGCCCGCGCCGCCCTCTCCGTGACCAAGCGAGGACGGATCGGCGTGATCGCGACGGCGGGAACGGTCAATTCCGGCGCTTACGAGAAAACTATTCGTTCGATCAATAGCGATGTAATAGTGGCCGCCCAGGCTTGCCCTCTTTTTGTGCCGCTGATCGAGGGGGGTCACCTGGAAGGAGAAGAAGTTCAGCGAGTCGCCAAGGAATATCTAACTCCGTTACTCGCCCAAAAGATCGATACCCTGATCCTCGGTTGCACCCACTACCCCCATCTGGCCAAAGTTATCCAGGCAATAGTCGGCCCGGATGTTATCCTGGTCGATCCGGCCAGTGAAGCGGTCGCGGAAGCAAAATCACTGCTCAAAAGATTTAAGACCATAAAACAAGGGACCGGACAGCCAGCTTACACATACCTAACTACAGGACAAGCCAGATCTTTCCAGGAATTGGGGACTAAACTGCTGGGAAAAACTATCGCCCGCGTCTTAAACGTATCCTTATAACGCCTAGCAACATTTTCCAAGGATCAGAAAATATATTCAAACGAGAAGGGAGGGAATTAGCCCAGCGGACCGGAACTTCTTTGATCCTAAATTTAAGCTTTTTCGCTAAATATAGAGCTTCGACATCAAAAACAAACCCATCTTCCTTTTGTCTTTGGAAAATTTCTCGCGCCGCTTGCCGGCTGAACAGTTTAAACCCGCACTGCGTGTCCCTTATGCCTTTAATTAACAAAAGCCAGATCAACGAGTTGAATAATTTCCCGAAGATCTCCCGGCGCCGAGGCTGACGGTCTTCGATCGTCGAATCCTTCAGCGCGCGCGAGCCGATAACAACGTCCGCTCCTCCAAGCAGCGGCAACAAATGAAGAACCTCTTCGATGGGAGTTGATAAATCGGCGTCGGTAAAAAGAATTTTCTCTCCGTCAGCGGCTAACATCCCTTTTCTGACCACGCAGCCCTTCCCGCGGTTTCGGGCGTTTTCCAACAGTTTGATCCGCGAGTTAGCGCGAGCAAATCCAGCAACTACGGCCGAAGTTCCGTCTCTGCTTCCATCGTTCACTATTAATAGTTCATAATCGGGGATGTTTTTTTCGAGAAAATTGACAATATTTTTAAGCGTGGCGCCGATTCTTTTTTCCTCGTTATAAGCCGGAATGATAACGGAAATTTGATGCGGCATAGCTATTTCGACTTGCTCCGGTATCTGACGAACAAATAAACTATCAGCAACAAACCAAAGCCTGACAAGCCCCACCCAATGAAATCGAAGACCGAGTTCCCATATTTAAGCTCCACCGTCCCTTTGCCGTAAACTAACATTAAATATGGGGAAGCAACAAATATCGGGGCTTCTTTTCCGTTAACATACGCCTTCCAACGGGGGAAATAACTGACTTTAAATAAGATCGGAACCGCTTCCTTCGCTTCAACTTGGACTTTATAATAATCGCCGCCTGGACTCTGTTTCAAAACAGTCAACCGATCATTGGGTGAAGCCGCGGAATTGAACGGCAGAGGGGCGCGGACCAAGATCTTCCGATCTTCCCAACAAAACCAGTTTCTGATAGTGGCAACCCAGTCGGCCTCTACCGCGGCCGGCGGATACTTCAACAACTCAATTTTCTTAGAGCTGCCTATCTTGTAAAGATAATAATCTGGCTTCTTTTTTTCGACCTTGACCCTTTTTTCTAGCGGCAAGCCTTTGATCTCATAATTAACCAAGAGGTTGTTAACGTTGAACAAATCGAGGTTTTTCTGCAAGACGTTCGGGTTAAAGGTTAAATACTGCGCTTTTTCCATTGGAATAGTATCCGCCCCCCAAACAAAACCGCCTCTAACGGTATTATAGTGCAAACTTAATATGAACGGGCCATTAATGGCCGATTCAACAAACAACCCCTTCAAGGCCTCGCATCGAGAAGCCATGGTAACAAAAGCCCGCAGGTCGTGGACGTGCGGCAATATATCGCCATTATAGATAGCCACTCGGCCGGCTACTTTGCCGATATTTAATTGATTATAATTAATATTTACCGGCTGGCAAGTATAAAATCTGGCGGCCTCAAGCGCGTCCCTGGGAAAAAGGATCTTTCCAGTATAAATAAGCATCGCTAAAATAAACACGGCCAAAACAATCGTTTTTGTTCGATTTGTTTGGCGGTTAAACAGCATTTTTATTGGGAAGATCATCACCATGATCAAAGGATAAATTAAAAAACGGTAAGAATGAAAAGGAAGCTTATAATCCTGAAAATCAACAAAATAGAGCAGGAAAGAAAAGACCATCGCGACTAAAAAGGCCCCGGTTAGTCGTTTATCGTCTTCCATTAAAGCCAACGAAAATCCCAGCATAGCAACCAATAAAATCGGCAAAGAAATGAACCCACCCATGCTGATGTTAAGGTAGGTCCCTCCATAGTAATTAATATAAGCAAAAAATGGGACCAGCCAAAAACCGCAAAGTAAAAACGTTATTACAAAATGAGCCAGCGTAAACAAGAAGCTTTCAATTTTATTTCGATATAAAAGGAAAATAGCCGCCATCGCGACCGCCATGACCCCGGTAATAAAATGACTTAAGATAATTAAGGACAATAACAATGATGAAACCATTAAATTCCGGAGGTCAAGCTCATCAGCCAACTTGCCAAGATAGAAAAATAAGATAGGCAAAGATAACGCGTTCGCCCCAAGACCGACAAAAAACGAAGAATACAGGGTCCCGCCAGAATGGATCGGCAACGTAACAATTGGCAGCATCATTAACAAGGTCGCGACGGCCGATTCCGAGGCGCTTAGCTTAATTTTCCGAGCAAAGTAATAAAACGACAAAGGCAAAACAAGCACGCTCCCCACATTGACCAGTTTCAGGGCCAGAGGCAGACCGACCAAAAAGCTAATTAAAGCCGTCAGGTAATGATAGAGCGGGGGATAAAAAGTGTTTTGCGGATACCCCGCATAGAAAAAAGGGTTCCAACCAGTATAATTCGGAAAGGTCATATTTTTGACGAACCAAGAAGCAAAAAGGTGCCCGGCCATATCCCAGGACTGAAGTAAATCTTGCTGAAGAAAAGGTCTCACCACAAAATAAAGCAAATATATTTCAATTATCGATAATATAATTACTGTGGGCCAATTAAGTTTACGGAAATTTTTTAGCATTGCCGTTTTTCATTTTACTTATTTATCGTTCATTATGCAAGGCTTAAAGCATGATTCTTGCGTCAAAATAGTGTAAAATATAGACATGTTTGAACTAATGGTTGAAGACACTTTTGACGCCGCCCACGCCCTCCGGGGCTATGAAGGGCCCTGCGAGAACCTGCACGGCCACACCTGGCGGATCCAGCTTTTTTTGGGCGGGACCAAACTAAACCAGCTCGGTCTGCTGGAAGACTTCAAGGCGATCAAAAAGTTCCTGGCGGCAACGCTGGAACAATTTGACCACAAATACATCAACGAGACCGCCCCGTTCGACAAAATAAACCCAACTTCTGAGAACCTGGCGAAATATCTCTTTGAAACGATCAAGAAACATTACCGGAACATTAATAAGGTCATAGTTTGGGAGAGTGAAAGGACCTATGCCGCTTACTATTAACTTCACAAAAATGCAGGGTTTGGGGAACGATTTTATCCTGATCGACACCCGCAAGGAAAAGCTTGACGGCAACCTTAAACAGCTGGCAATCGACCTCTGCGACCGCCATTTCGGCATCGGCGCCGACGGGTTGCTGCTGGTCTGGCCGTCGACCAAGGCTCATTACAGGATGCAGGTCATTAATTCCGACGGCTCAGATGCGGAAATGTGCGGCAATGGGATCCGCTGTTTCGCCCGCTACGCTTACGAAGCCGACAAACTGACCGAAGAAGTCCTGTCCGTGGAAACCGCCGTCGGGACGCTACTACCCGCGATCATCAAAGAGAACGGACGGATCAGCGGAGTAGAAGTCGATATGGGCCAACCAAAAAACGAAGGGACCGTTAGCCTCAAAGGGTTCCAGTTCCAAAAGATCTCCATGGGAAACCCCCACGCAGTCACTTTCGTTGCCAACCTCACTGAGATCGACCTGGCGGAACTTGGGTCGGAGATCGAAAACGATCCCCACTTCCCTAACCGGACCAATGTTGAATTTGTCAAAGTTTTAAGCGAGAAGGAGATCGAGGTCCTGGTCTGGGAACGCGGAGCGGGCGAAACTCTCGCCTGCGGAACAGGCGCCTGCGCTTCCCTAGTCGCCGCTAACCTGGCCGGAAAAACCGGTCGGCGCGCTCTGGTTCGGCTTCCCGGCGGCAACTTGGATATCGAGTTAAGCGAAGATGGGCACGTCTTGATGCGCGGCCCGGCTGAAACTGTTTTTGAAGGAAAATACTCGCATGAATAAGTCAAAAAGACTTGAGAAGATCCCTCCCTACTTGTTCGTCAAGATCGAAGAAAAAAAAGCCGAATTGATCAAGTCGGGAATGGACGTCATCGACTTCGGGATCGGCGATCCGGACCTGCCAACCCCCGCTCATATCTTTAAAAAGATGCATGAAGTCCTGGAGACTAAAGAAGCGGGGAATTACCCCTCAACTAAGGGGGAGCTAACTTTTCGCCAAGCGGTCGCGGACTGGTATAAAAAACGGTTCGGCGTTCAGCTGGACCCGGTTAACGAAGTTTGCAGCCTGATCGGTTCCAAAGAAGGGATCGCCCACCTCTCTTTCGCTTTTATCGATCCGGGCGACATCGCCCTGGTAACCGATCCATCTTATCCCGTCTATAAGATCGCGACCACCCTCGCCGGCGGCGAGGTTTATGATCTACCGCTGACCGCGGCTAATGGGTTTCTACCGGACCTCGACGGGATCCCGGCCTCGGCGCTCAAGAAAGCGAAACTGCTATATATCAATTACCCAAATAATCCGACCGGAGCCGTGGCCGACCTAACTTTTTTCACCAAAGCGGTCGCTTTTGCCAAAAAACATAATCTACTGTTAGTTTCCGACCTCGCCTATTCGGAAATGGGCTATGCCGGATACAAACCGCACAGCGTCCTGGAAGTTCCGGGGGCCAAGGAGGTAACGATCGAGTTTCATTCTTTGTCTAAAACTTACAACATGACCGGCTGGCGGATCGGTATGGCAGTCGGCAATAAAGAGGCGGTCCAGGCCCTGGCCACGATTAAATCGAACGTCGACAGCGGCGCTTTTAAAGCGGTTCAGTTCGCCGCGATCGAAGCTTTGTCTGCCGACCAAAAATGCGTTGCCGATAACAACGCGGTCTTTGAAGAACGAGCCAAAACTCTGGTCCAAGGACTTAATTCTCTTGGTTGGAAAATGGCCGATCTGAAGGCAACCTTTTACGCCTGGGTCCCGGTCCCCAAAGGCGAAACATCCTCCTCGTTCACCGAAAAACTGCTGGATAAGTGCGGGATCCTGGTCGTCCCCGGCAGTGGCTATGGGGCTTCCGGCGAGGGGTACGTCCGCTTTGCCATCACTCTCCCCAAAGAACGGATCGAAGCGGCAATCGAACGGCTAAGAAACGCCTTCCACTTCTAACATGAAAGTACTTGTCGCCAAACACGCCGGTTTCTGCGTCGGAGTGGAACGAGCCTTTAAGATCGCCCTGCAAGAGGCCGGGAACAATCCGGTCTTCATGCTTGGCAACCTGGTCCACAACAAACAGGTCGTTGACCGGTTAAAATCGCAAGGCATTATCAGCCTCTCCTCCCTCAATGAGATCGCCCCCGGAACGACTGGCACGCTCCTTATTTCTGCGCATGGGGTCGCGCCGGAGATCTACGCTGAAGCGAAAAAGCTCTCTCTAAAGATCGTTGACACGACCTGTCCGTGGGTTAAAAAAGCCCAGAAGATCGCCGCCGACCTGACCGGTCGCGGTTGCCAGGTGATCATCATCGGGGACCGGGGACACGCCGAGGTCAAAGGCCTGCTCGGTTGGAGCAGGGGAAAAGGAATAGTCGTCCAAAATATTTCCGACCTGGAAAATTTATCGATCGACCAAAAAACCTGCCTGGGGGTGCTCGCCCAAACGACCCAAGCGGAAGAACATTTTGAAAACCTGACCACTAAATTAAAACAACGCTATGCCGCGGTCGAGATTTACAATACCATCTGCGGCGCTACCTCAAAACGGCAGAACGCCGCCGTTGAACTGGCCAAACAGGTCGAATTAATGCTGGTCATTGGCGATAAAATGAGCGCCAATACCAATCGGCTGACGGAGCTTTGCGCCAAAACCGGAACGGAAACCCACCAGATCGAAACCCTCCAGGAAATGAACAAGGAATGGTTAAAAAATAAAGCTTTGATCGGCGTAACCGCCGGCGCCTCAACCCCGGAATGGGTAGCCAACGAAGTCCTTGATTTTCTGCGCTCCCTGTAACGCCTTGTGTTCTTCTCCCGGTATTATGTTATAATACTATCCGAGCAAAAAAACAAGCAATGAAGAGAATTTTATCTTTTATAATTGCTTTCGCCGCTTGCGCGTCCCTCTCTATGGCGCAAGCCGAACGCCTTGACAAGATCCGGCTGGGTTATTACCCGGATAGGATCAGGGCGGTATTTGACTTCAATTCAATCTTCAGTTACGCCCCGGAAGAAAGCAAGGAAAAGATCGTCCTTCATTTCCCCAACGCCGAAGCAAGCCGCGACATTCCAAGCTATGTTGAAGTCAACGACGTCATTATCCGTTTTTTCGAAGTGGAAAGAGAAGGGAACGGCCTGAAGATCAGCATCCCTTTGGGCGAACCGATCCCTTACAACATCTTCGCCCTGACCGAACCCTATCGCCTGGTCGTCGATTTTGACCGGGAATTCACCAATCTGAGCTCCGGCGGCACGATCATCGACGGCGTTGAGTCCCTGACCGTCAACAAAGGGACCCAGAACGGCCGGGTCATCGCCCAGGTCCTGAAAGTTGATCCAACCAAAGCCGAGATCTCCCCCGCCCTGGCCCGGAAACACAAACCGAACGTGCTCGAATCTTTTGCCGACGCGGTTACCCCCTGGAACGAAAAAGACGACGACAAGGGAGACCAGCATTTTTTCCGCGCCACGGTCGGCAGCATCGCCGAAGAACAGAGCGCGGTCGCGGCGATCAACGGCACTTATTTCGCTTACAACGGCAAGCCGCTCGGCACCCTCCTGGTCGATAAAGAACTCGTCTCAACCCCGATCTACGACCGGACCGCGCTGATCATTTCCGACGACGGCAACGCCTACATCGATAACATTATGATCGAATGCTATTTCAATTCCCCGGCCAACGAACGGTTCGACATTACCGGGGTCAACCAGGGGATCGGCGGCAACTCGGTCATTATGTATACCCCGGCCTGGGGAGAAAAAACAGGGACCGGCCGCGGGGGGGTTGAATTATCGGTCGTTAATTCCAAGGTCACCGGTATCGGGCTGGCTAACTCAACCATCCCGCAAGACGGCTACGTCCTGTCAACGACCGGAACGGTCAGCCAGGTCATTACCGAGAAATTCAAGATCGGCGATCCGGTCGATCTTCACATCCGGGTCATTCCCTACACCAGCTCCCCCAGCACGATCCTGCACATGGTCTCCGGCGGGCCACGGCTGGTCAAGAACAATCAGGTCTACGTTTCCAAGAACGAAGAGAACTTCAAAGCCGACATCGCCAAGAGCCGGGCGGCCAGGACCGCCGTCGGCATCACTAAAGATAATAAGATCCTGCTGGTCACGGTTGACGGCTTACCCCGCAAAAAGAAGATCCGCAATGAAAAGAGCAGCATCGGCATGACCTTGGAAGAACTGGCGGAGCTAATGATCAATCTCGGCGCGGTCGAAGCAATGAACCTGGACGGCGGCAGTTCCACCACCATGTGGATCGACGGAAAGATCGTCAACCGGCCGGTTAACGGCTACTCATCACCAGTCAGCAACGCGATCGTTATCCGCCCCAAACTATAAAAAAGGGCGGGGTCAAAACCCCGCCCTGTAATCAAACCGCTAACTATCGATTAATTGAGATCTTTTTTATCGACTACGACGGCCTCGGTGACAAAAAGCTCTTTGAACTCTTCCGACAGTGGAACTTTCCCGTCCCAACGTTTAACGATATCGGACTGATGTTCGATCACCGTCGCCGGGATCTTGGTCACGCTGTAAAAAGCCCCTTCCGCCAAACCATCGACCGTTTCCATGTCAAAAAATGATAGTTTTGCCTGGGTATCGCCGATATTCCAGCGGCCAAAAAATGTCTCGAACTTTTTCACCGTCGTCTTACAAAACTCGCAGCCTGGTTTCCCGAATACTTTCACTTGTAGTTGCTTTTCCATTATCAAATTCCCCTTTCTTTCATCCCCGCTCTTGTGACGGGGTTATATTATACTACAGATCAACGGAACGGTAGCGATCTTTCAACTCTCCCATTTTACCTTTGTTCCAACCGGGGACCCGGGAGAAATAACCGGTGATCCTGGTTATCCCTTCAATATTAGCGGAGCTGCAGTGCGGACAACGATCGACCAGGCCTCTGGTCACTTTCCCGCAGTCATCGCAAGCCGTAAACTCCGGTGAGAAGGCGATCTGGGCGTTATCGGTGTTCTTGAAGGTCTTAATGACGAAACTGGCGATCGACTTGGCGTCCGGCCGCGATTCACCCAGCCAGATGTGGGTCAGCGCCCCCGCGTCGATCAACGGATGGAAGAGCCCTTCCTGTTTGACCCGATCGATCGGGCTCATCTTGTGCGCGACGTTAATGTAAGTCGAGTTCGTGTAATAAATTTCCGAACCTTCATAATTCCCCTTGATAACGGTCGTCGCCTGGGTCGGGAATTGCTGGAGGTCGAGCCGGGCAAAGCGGTAAGCGGTCGATTCCGCCGGGGTCTGCTCCAAGACAAAATGGAGATCGTATTTTTCCGACAATTGCTGGCACTTAAATTTCATGTAGGAAACGATCTTTAAACCGAAACGGACCGCTTGCGGGTCCTCGTGCAGTTCTTTGCCGGTGTGGAACTGGACCAGTTCATTAAGCCCCAGGATCCCGACCAGCTGGGTAACCCGGCGCAGACGCAGATATGATTCCCCGTCCCGTTTCATCGCGAGAAGCGAGAGCGGACCATTCGCTCCTTCCTTGAGCAACGCTTCGATGAATTGCCGTTTTTCCTTATGAGCCTTGGCGACAAGCTCCAGTTTTTTGTCGATCTCTTCAAACAGCTTTTTCTCGTCCCGGTTCGCCAGGTAAGCAAGCCGCGGCAGGTTAACGGTTACGTTCTGGATCGCCGAATAGCGCATCCGCCACGGCTCTTTGGCGTCCTGCAGATCAGAATAATCAAGCTTAAATGAAAGTCGGCAGCATTCCGAGATCTTGGCCGTTTCGCCCCGGTCAAAAACGAAATAAGTCGTTCCTTTTTCGGCCGCGACCTGCGAGATCAGCTCCAAGAACGTTTCATGTCCCGGAGTAACAAAGAATTTTTCAGTCATGTGGACCAGCGGCTTGGGGAAGAAGAACGGCCGGCCCGCGCCATCCCCTTCCAAATAGACCTCGAACATCGCCGTGGCAAAAGCCTGGGCTTCGGTTTGGTAGTCGCCGTAGGTCTTGCCGGTATACTGGCCGCCCGGCCCCATCGCCTTAACAGTTTCAAAATGTTTTGGTATCTCCCAGTAAATGTTAAGGTCGGAAAATAATCCCTGGCCGCCGCGAGCGACCGCCGCGGTCGAAAATTCCAAGATCAGCTGGCGGGCAAGCCGGCGAATTTGGTCTTTGTCGTAGCCGACAATGAACGGCGCGATGAACATATTGACCGCGTCCCAGCCGATCGCGCCGGCAAAATAACCGTGGAGAGCGATGGAAAACTTCACGACCTGGGAGATCAACTCTTCCGGTTCATTGGCCGGCTTTTCCATCCCCCGGGCATCCGGCAGGTCGAGGCCGAATTTTTTCACGAATTCGATCGACTGGCCGCTGCAGTACGGGCGGTCGGCAAAGCCAAGATCGTGCAAATGGATATCCCCCCGCATGTGGGCATCGGCAACCGGCAGGGAAAAAACATTGAGCAGGGCGAATTCTTTCTTAATGTTCTCCGCCAGGGTCAGATTGGTCGCTTCCGGAGAATGCGGGGTATTGGCGTTCTCCTTGTTCTTGTGGAAAATGATCTTCTTGACGTCGTAAACCGGGACACCGAGGCGGGTATGCTTGCGCCGCGCCTCTTCCAACCCGTATTCCAACAGCTTGACGTCGACCAGTTCGCGGATCAAGGGGGCGGTAATCGTTTTTACCGCCATTGCCTTGATCTGTTTTTCCACTTCAATGGCGATGATCAGCGCGACCTCCGGCTTCAGTTCGGTCTCCCTGATCAGGGCATCAATGATCCGGTCCCGGTCCCAGGCAATAATGTCGTCGGTCGAGGTCCGGACAAAGACCGCAAGATCGGTCGCTTCTTCCTGGCGCTGCTCGAGCGGCGCTTTAGCTGTTAACGTTTCCATTGCGGTACCTCTCTTTTAGTTCGGCGAGCTTCCCCTTGTTCCAGCCGGAGATCCTGGAGAAATAACCGGTGATCCGGGTGATCCCTTCGATATTTTCGGACTGGCAATAAGGGCATTTGTCGCGCAAGCCGCGGGTGATCTTGCCGCACTGGTTGCAGGACGTAAATTCCGGCGAGAACGCGACCTGGGCGTTCTGGGTGTTGTGGAAGGTTTTGGTCACGAAATTGGCGATCGATTCCGGCGACGGCTTGCTCTCGCCGAGCCAGACGTGGGTCAAGGCTCCGGCATCGATCAGCGGATGGAACAACCCTTCCTGCTTGACCCGTTCGATCGAGCTCATCGGGATCGAAACATTAAAATAGGTCGAATTGGTATAGTAGATCTCGCTCGTCCCAAGTTTTCCTTTGACGACCCGGGCGGCCGCTTCAGGGAAATGCTCCAGGTCGAGCTTGGCAAAGCGGTAAGCGGTCGATTCGGCCGGGGTTTGCTCGAGGACAAAATGCATCCCGTACTTTTTGGTCATTTCTTCGCATTTGATCTTCATATGAGAAATGACCTTCAAGCCAAACTTAACCGCGTCCTGCGATTCGTGCATTTGCTGGCCCTTGTGGGCCTGGACCACTTCGTTAAGTCCCAGGATCCCCATCAGGTAGCTGACGCGGAACATCCGCAGGTACGGCTGGCCGTCCCGGTTCATCGCCAGCATGGAAAGCGGACCGCGCTGGCCGGCTTCCAGGATCTCGGTAATAAAGGACTTTTTCTGAACGTGCGCTTTGGCCGCGAGCTCTAAATGCTGGTCGATCAATTCAAACAGTTTTTCATCGGAACCGCCCGCTTTGTAAGCTAAGCGCGGCAGGTTGACCGTCACGTTCTGCAGGGCCGAATAGCGCATCCGCCACGGTTCTTTGGCGTCGTCAAGATCGGACTGCTCCAACTTGAATGACAGCCGGCAGCATTCGGAGATCTTGGCGGTCTCGCCGCGGTCGAAAACAAAATAGGTGTTCCCCATGGTGGTCGCGACGTCGGAGATATGCCGCAGAAATTTCTCGTGCCCTTCGGTCACGAAGAACTTCTCGGTCATATGGACCAGCGGCTTGGGAAAGAAGAACGGTCGGCCGGAGCCGTCCCCTTCTTTGTAAACATCGAACAGGGCCCAAACAAAGCGCTGGGCTTCTTTTATGTAATCACCGTAGACTTTGCCGGTATACTCCCCGCCCGGTCCCATCGCCGGCACCTTTTCAAAATGTTTCGGCACTTCCCAATAAAGATTGATATCGGAAAAGATCGCCTGGCCGCCGCGGGCAACCGCTTGCTGGCTGTATTCGTAGATCATCATCTGGGCGATCTGCCGGACTTCGGCGTCGGACATCCCGACCAGAAAGGGAGCGAAAAACAAATTGACCGCGTCCCAGCCGATGGCGCCGGCAAAAACCCCTTGCAGGGCGGCCGAAAATTTCACCATTTGGGCCAGCAAAACCTCGGCGTGTTTAGCCGGTTTGGCGATCGACAGGGCGTTTGGCAGGTCCAGCCCAAATTTCTTGACGTACTCGACCGACTGGCCGCTGCAATACGGCCGGTCAATGAAACCAAGGTCGTGCAAATGAAGGTCGCCGCGCATGTGGGCGTCGGCGATATCGGCCGAGAAGACCGAAAGGAGGGCAAATTCCTTTTTGATGTTTTCCGCCAGGGTCAGATTGGTCGCCTCCGGCCCGTGAGGGACGTTGGCGTTCTCCTTGTTCGGATTGAAGATTATGTTTTTGACGTCGTAAAGCGGCGACCCGAGCCGGGTATGTTTCCGGCGGGCGTCTTCGAGCCCGAACTCCAACAGTTTCACGTCAACCAGCTCGCGAATAAGCGGCGAGGTGACATTTTTCAAATTCAAACTTTTGATCTGGACTTCAACTTCTTTACCGATCATTTCAGCGACGTTTTGGTCGATCCCGGTCTCACGGACGAGAGCCGCGACGATCTTCGCCCGGTCCCAGCCGACGATATCCTCTTCCGAGGTCCTCACAAACAACGCCAAATCGGTCGAATCGTTCACTTTTCCCATTTTTTCAGCCATCAAATCAGTGGACATCTAAGTACCTCCCCGTTAATTCTTCGACTTCTCTTTGGAATTCGGAAACATGTTCGAACTTGCGATAAACGGACGCGAACCTGATATAAGCAACTTTGTCGATTTGGTGCATTTTTTCCATCACCATTTCCCCGATCTTGGAACTCATTACCTCCCTCCCTGCCTCTCGATGTAAAGCTTTTTCCACTTCATCAACGATCGTTTCAATTGTATCCAAAGAAACCGGCCGTTTTTCACAAGCCCTAAGGATCCCGGTCATGACCTTCTGGCGGCTGAATTGCTCGCGCCGGCCATCCCTCTTAATGACCAGGACCGGCCGCTCTTCGATCCGCTCGTAAGAGGTAAACCGCCCCCGGCAGGAAAGGCATTCCCGACGCCTTCGGATCGTTACGGCGTCGTCAACTTCCCTGGATTCCAGGACCTTGTCTTCAAGGCTATCGCAAAATGGACATTTCATAGATTTAGGGTGCTGCGAACTTTATCACGCTACCTGTGGGGGTGTCAATAGTGGATTTTCCCCTTAATTGGGAAGGGTTTCGCCGATTTCTACGTCGTGGCCAGCGAGGAAACTGGCGCAGGACATGCGTTTGCCGCCATCTAGTTGAATTTCTTTGATCAAGAGATGCCCAAGTCCGGTGGCAATAACCACGCCCTCTCCCTTAAGTATAGCGACTATTTCACCGACTGTCCGGTGAGGGGCAATTTCCGGCAGGTTAATAGCTTGAACATTAAACAACTTCAACTGCCTACCCCTATATATAGTGTGGGCAACCGGCCACGGCAGTGTTCCCCGCACCAGATTAGCGATCTCGATGGCTGTTTTTCGCCAATCAATGGCCCCACTTTCCTTTTTCAAAGTCGGCGCATAGGTCACCTCAGACTCATTCTGTTCGATCGGCTCAATCTCGCCTGATTCCAGCTTCGGCAACAGGTTGAGCAGTAGCTCCTGCCCGGCAATAAAAGCTTTACGCAAGTAGGTTTCGGCGTTATCCTCCGCCGTGATCGGCACCGCCCGGCGCGCCAGGATCGGCCCGGCGTCCAACTGTTCGGTTAGCCTAATTATACTTAGCCCGCTCTCCCGCTCTCCATTGATCAACGCCCACTGGACCGGAGCGGCCCCGCGGTACTTCGGCAAGAGGGAAGCGTGAAGATTAATAAAACCAAACCGGGGAATTGCCAGGATTTCAGCCGGCAGGATCTGTCCATACGCGACGACAACGCAAAGATCGGGGTTGATCGATTCCAATAACTTTTTAAATACCGGATTATTTTTTACCCGCTCCGGCTGGGCCAGCGGCAAGTTATGGCCAAGCGCGACCTCTTTGACCGGAGAAAAAGCGATCTTTTGCCCCCGACCTTTCGGCCGGTCAGGCTGAGTAACGACCAGCTCCGGAACAAATCCGGCTTTTAACAAAGCGGCCAAAACATCGGCGGCCGGATCAGGGGTGCCAAAGTAGACCAGCTTCATAACAGATCTTCCTTGGGCTCTTTCTTGGTCACAAATTTTATCAGAGTGGGATCTTTAACCCGGTCGATCAGGACCTTGCCATCAAGATGATCTATTTCATGTTGAAAAACTGTCGCTAAAAAGCCGGTGGCGTCGATCTCCAGCGGCTTACCGTCGCGGGACAGCCCCTTGACCAAAACATGGTCCGCCCGCTCGACCGGCGCTTCAACGCCGGGGAGCGAAAGGCAGCCTTCAATATAGACCTGACAACCGCTCCGCTTCACGATCTTGGGGTTAACCAAGGCGATCGGCCCGGCACCGATGTCAACAACTATAATCTGCCATGATTTACCGACCTGGGGAGCGGCCAAGCCAACCCCCGGAGCGGTATGCATCGTCTCGATCATCGCATCGATCAGCCGAACGATCTCTGGCGTGACCTTTTTTAGCGCTTTGGCCTTTTTGCGCAGGATCGGACTTGGAAATTTTACGATTTTCAGCTTCATATCCATATTATATATTACATTATATAAGAAGAAAACCGTTCTTACAGTAAATTCATCGGATCAACGTCAATCGTCAGCGAGACCCCCTCCGGCTTAAAGTCATTGAGGATTTTTTTTATGACCGACCGGCTTTCTTCCAATTCCCCTTTGATCAGCAAGCGATAACGCCATTCGCCATGCAATTTGCCGATCACGGCCGGGGCCGGACCTAAGACCCCTTCTCGTTTGACCGCCATGATCAAGCGGCCAACCTCTTCCGCCGCTTTCAGGGTCCGGGTCGCCTCCACTCCGGTAAAAAGCAGACTGATCAATCTGGAAAACGGCGGATAGCCAAGTTCCTGGCGATGAACAATTTCCTGGCGATAAAACAGTTCATAATCCTGCTTGGCGGCGGCCAAGATCGCGTAATGGTCCGGGACGTGGGTCTGGACGATCACTTTTCCCGGCAGTTTATGCCGGCCGGCTCGCCCGGCCACCTGGGTCAGTAGCTGAAAAGTATATTCGGCCGACCTAAAATCAGGCAAGTTAATAGCCGTGTCAGCCGAGACTACTCCGACTAGCGTAACTTTAGCGACATCCAGCCCTTTGGCGACCATTTGCGTCCCGATCAGCACATCGGCCTTCCCTTCGGCAAAGACCGAGAAGAAGGCCTCATGCGAACCGCGCTTACTGACCGAGTCGCGGTCGTAGCGGAGGATCCGGGCGGCGGGGAAAACTTCCGCCACTTCGTTTTCGATCCGCTGGGTCCCGGTCCCAAAATAGCCAAGGCTCAAACTGTTGCATTGCGGACAACTCTTTGGCGGCGCGACGGAATACCCGCAGCGGTTGCAGCGAAGCAACTGATCGCTGCTGTGGTAGGTCAGCGAGATCGAACAGTGCGGGCACTGGAGCGCGAAACCGCAGTCCCGGCATTGAACATAGGTAAAATAACCGCGCCGGTTGATAAAAAGGATCGCCTGTTCACCCCGCTCTAAAGTTAGGCGGAGCTCATCGCGCAATTTTTTTGACAGCAAACCTCCCCGCTCGCGGCGCATATCAATGATCTCGACCGGCGGCAAAGGCCGGGCATCGATCCGCTCCGGTAGAGCCAGAACTCGCAGGTTCCCCTGCTCCGCCTGGTAATATGTCTCGACCGCCGGGGTCGCTGAACCTAAAACGATCGTCGCCTTGGTTAATGAAGCCAGGTAAGCGGCCGTTTCCCGGACATGGTAGCGGGGAGCGTTGTCCTGTTTATAGGAGCGTTCGTACTCTTCATCGATCACGATCAAGCCAAGGTTGGTCGCCGGCGCGAAGATCGCGGAACGCGCGCCCAGAATGATCTTCGCTTCGCCGCAAGCGATCCGGTCCCATTCCTGGCGGCGTTTCGCGCCGGTCAGATCGCTATGGACCAGGGCGATCCCAGCCCCAAACCTGGCCTTAAAACGCTGGACCAACTGGGGGGTCAAAGCGATCTCGGGAACCATAATGATCGAACTTTTCCCCTGACTAAGGGCCTGTTCCACGCTCTTCATGTAGACTTCGGTCTTTCCCGACCCGGTCACCCCAAATAAAAGAAAATGAGCGCCAGCGCCAACCAGCAGAGAAGCGGTGATCGCTCCGACCGCCTTCGCCTGGTCTACCATCAAATCCGGACCAGAAATTGCGCGCTCTGCCTTAGCCTCTGCCTTCAGACCCCTTGGTTTCGACTTTAAACTTTTAACATCCTTTTTTCCGGGGGGCATGACCAGCCGCAGGGCGGAAAGCCGGAAAGCGCAGTAATATTCGGCTATCCAGTTGGCTAATTTGACCTGGTTTTCGTTAAACAGCGGTTTGGCGGCAATGATTTCCGCGATCTCTTTGATCTTTTCAACTTCCGCTTTTTCAACAAAACCGATCACATAACCGATCTCTTGCCGCTTACCGAACGGGATAGCGACCGGCTGGCCGGTTTTAATGATCGGGAGCAGGGCTTCCGGAACGGCATAATGATAGATCTTGTCGATCCGTTCCGCCGCTTTGGAGAGGATCACTTCAGCGTACATGCAAAAATTATAGCTGAAATCATTCGCTAAAGCGAACGATAGAAAAATGCGGGCTAGCGCCGCTGAAAGCAGGTCTAATTTGAGAACAGATAAACTATTACCGCAGCACTTTTTCACGCCCCCCCTTGAGAAGGACCCGTTGCGGCAGCTCGCCAAGCGTTATGGGGCCGGAGGCCGGCTCGCCGGACGGGAGGAAGTGTGCCAAAAGCTCGGCCAGGGATTGGCCAAAATAACCGCTGAGTATGGCCGACTCCGCCTCTGCCAGGCGGTCGACGCGGAATTCGCGGCCAGCGCCAGGAACAGCGCCGCTTCGCTGATCGACTTTGAACGGCAGCTCCCCCTTCATGAACGAGGAATATTACTGAAAGTTTTACACGCCAGTATTGCCGGCCACCATTTCGCGACCGCCCAACATGAACTACGGGTCGCCAAACTTTGCAGGTGGTTGGGAGCGGCGCTCGGTCTGCCAGGGAAGAGTCAGACCAGCCTCTTCCAAGCCGCTTACTTGCACGATGTCGGTAAAATTATCGTTCCGGCCGCCGACCTTGATAAAACCGGCTCGCTTGACCCTGACGAAAGCGACCTGATCAGGCGCGGACACATCCTTTTCGGTTATTACCTGATTAAACAGTTCACGGCCTCCCAGGAGGCGGCCAAGATCCTCGGTTTTAATCATATCTTTGACGGCAATACGCCAGAGGGGTTTTCTTTTGCCAATATCACGGTTGAGGGGCAAATCCTTTCCCTGGTCGATTATTTCGACGCGATAACCGAACCGCGCCGGTATCGCGAATGGCATTGCTCAACAGAAGAAGCCTTGAATTTAATTAGAGAAAGAGAAAAAGAGGGCTTTCGGTACGATCGATCCCTGGTCGCGGCTTTTGAGCGGTTATTAAAAAACAGCGTCTAGGATCTGGTCGGCAACGATCAGTTTAGCGGCGGACGGCAACGCTCTCTCTCCCCCATTCTTCCCAATCAGCACGACTTTAGCCAGATCACTATCAAAGTTCTCCGGTCCGTTCGCGACTATCAGGTCAAGCTTTTTCTCCGCCAGCTTTTTTTTGGCGTTCGCGACCAGGTCATCGGTCTCCAGCGCGAAGCCGACTAATTTCTTTGTCCCTTTTTGACTAGCTATGGCCGTTAGGATATCCGGATTCTCTTCAAGCTCTAAGGTTAGCCCGTTTTCTTTTTTGATCTTTCCCTTTTGACTCTTTACTTTAAAATCAGCAACCGCAGCCGCCATGATTACCGCGTCGGCATTTTTAAAATGTTCCAGAACCGCGGCCAACAGCTCCTGGGCGGTCTCAACTTTGACTGGCCTAATATCCAGGGGAGCCGAGAGATTGACGTTAGCGGAGATCAAAGTGACCGTCGCGCCGCGCCGCCTGGCCGCTTCTGCCAAAGCATAACCCATTTTACCTGATGAGCGATTGGATAAATAGCGGACCGGGTCGATCGGCTCCCTGGTCCCTCCAGCGGTAATCAGGACTTTTTTTTCTTTTAGGTCCTGCCGGGGGACCAGCAACTCGACGATCCGGGCGATAATTTCTTCCGGTTCGCTCATCCGGCCAAGGTCACTATCGCCGCAGGCCAGTTTTCCTTCGACCGGACCGATAGTTTCCCAGCCCAGCCGACAACATTTTTCCACATTGGCGGCAACCGCCGGATTGCGCCACATTTCGCAGTTCATCGCCGGGGCAAGCAATTTTTTCGCGGTGGTCGATAAGGCCATGGTGGATAGAGCATCGTCCGCCAACCCGCCGGCGATCTTGCCGATCACATTGGCGGTCGCCGGGGCGATGACCATTAGATCAGCTTGCTGGGAGAGTGAAATGTGGGGAACAGGCGTATTTATAATTTCCTGGGAGTAGAGGTCAAGAATGACCGGATTCCCGGATAAAGTGCGGAAGGTCAGCGGACCGACCAGCTGGGCCCCTTCTTTGGTCATTACGACCCAGATATCGGCGCCAAGATCTTTTAGGCGGGAAACGATCGTCGCGGCCTTGTAAGCGGCAATACAACCGGTCACGCCGAGAATGATCGTCTTGCCTTTTAACATAAAATCCCCGAAGCCGTTATTTCTTCTTCTTCGGCTTCTCTTTCTTCTCTTTGGCCCCTTTAGCCAACCGTTCGAGGTGAGTTACGGCATCTTCGTCCTCATCGGCCACTAAAATTTCCTGCGGCTTTTTGCTGTCGGCGCTGGCAACCTTGATCCGGAACTTATCGGCGGCGATCTCCCTCAAAGAAGTGATCACCGGATTGGTCGGATCAAAATTGTCGATGTACGGCAGTGAACCGTCGGCCACCTGTTTGGCCCTGGCTGAAGCGGCATTCACCAATAAAAATTTGTTCTTGGCCTTGGTCAATAAATTATCAACTGATAGTTCTGTCAATTTAGCAACGTCCTTTCTTTTTCAACATTAATAATGGCCCGGATCTTGTCCGAGGCCGACTCGACCTTATCATTTACCACTATGTAATCGTATTTTTCCATGACCTGCAACTCGGCGATCGCCGCGCGCAGTCTGTAATTCATGACCGTTTCGTCCTCGGTCTTCCGCTTCTTGAGCCGAAAAGCCAGGATATCGACCGACGGCGGGATCAGGAAAATGAAAACGACCGACGCTTTCATCGATTTTTCCACCGCTTGTTTGATCGAAGCGGCCCCCTGAACATCAACCTCTAGCACAACAACCCCACCCTGGCTCAATTCTTTTTCAACATAGGAACGGGGAGTTCCATAGTAACTGCCGTGAACTTTGGCCCATTCCAGCAAATCGCCATCTTTGACCCGCTTGTCGAATTCGGCCTGGGTCACAAAATAGTAATGTTCGCCGTTTGCTTCGCCAGGCCTGGCCTGACGGGTCGTCATCGAAACCGACAGGGCCAGATCGGGGTTGGTTTTCATCAGTTTGCGCACCACAGTTGATTTTCCGACCCCCGACGGTCCGGAAATGACTACCAGTAAGCCACGTTTATGCCGCGCTTTTTTAGCCATTAATATATATATTTTAGCATATATTGGGTAAGATTTCAACTGCAGGGTTGACAAAGCCAAGGGTGCGTTCTATTATTACCCCACCTTAAAAGGGAGGTAAGAATAATGAGAAGAATTATCGTGGCTTTTTCGCTTCTGGGTCTCTTTGTTTCCAGCTCTTTTGCTATCCAGTCCGGTCTCCTGCCTTACGGGATTGGCGCCAGGTATGCCGGCATGGGTGGGGCCGCCTCCGCGATCGTTGATGACATTACCTCCGCTTATTACAATCCAGCCGGGATCGTCAAATCCGGCCGGGTCGAGCTTAAACTCGGGGCCGGCGCAGCAACCGCCGGTCTGGCCGATATTTTGAAGGTGGCCAGCAACGCTTCCGACCCGGCTAAATTCATCGCCGACAACGTTGCCAACACCATTAACATCAATGGCGGGGTTAACGGGCTCATTGGTCTTAATATCGCCAAGATCGGGGTAACGGTTATTCCGCTGGGGAATCTTTCCTTGATCAAAGTCCCTGGCTTTAACGGAAACGCCACGGCCCGGTTCGCTTATGAAGGGATCCTAACCATGGGCTACGGCCTGTCGACTCCGATCCTGCCGGTCGCCAGTCTCGACCTTGGTTTGAACGTCAAATATATCGGGTCGGTCCTCGCGAACAGCGGCGCCGCGCTTAACCTGGCCAGCAATTCAATCACCAACCTGTCCGGGACCGGTTTTGACCTTGGCGCCAAAGCCAAGATCGACACCTTCGCGATCCCGTTCTCCGCGTCGATCGTGATCAAAGACCTGGGCGCCTCGCTTAGCGGCAAGACCAAGTCAAACACCACTACTTACAACCCGATCACCGGCACGACCAGCAACTCGGCCGACGTTGAAACCGACGCCAGCGCCACTTCGCCGACCACCCTGGTCATCGGCGCATCGACCACGATCCCCGGGATCGGCCTGAAAATCGCCGCCGACATCGACTCGGTCTCCGGCTCCGGCGCCTCATACTCGGTCACCCATCTTGGGGTTGAGTACCCGCTGACCGTCGTCGCCCTTCGCGCCGGCTATGTCACCGGGAATAACGGCAACATCTCCATGACCACCATCGGCGCCGGTTTTAATTTCTTCGGCAATCTCAACATCGCGATGATCATGGACGGTAAAGACAGCAACAACAACTCGATGATCTTTGACACCGGTTTCGCGTTCTGATATTCTTAAGATTAAATAAGGAGGAAAAGATATGAAGAAATTGTTAAGTTTGGCTCTGGTTCTCGGCCTCGGCGCGATGTTAATGGCGGGGTGCAATTCGACTTCCAGTGGGACCGCGTCGACCAGCGTTACGGCGACAGCCGCCGCCACCAGCGTGGCCGCGCTCGCCTCGACCAGTCTGGGGATCGACAACAGCATCCTCGGCGTCTTCTCTTACGCTTCGGTCAAAACTTCCGGAATGAAAATCGCCACTCCAGGCGACATTGCCTACGGCAGCGACGGTTGGTGGACATGCCTCAACACCTGGGAAGCAAGCGCTTATAGTTATCGTTATGAATACGCCTTCAAAGCCTGGGACAAAGCTGGAGCGGAAATCAAGACCGCAGCCGGCTTGAAAGGTGTGGCGGAAATGGAAGGCTCGGACAAAGTCAGCAAGATGTGGACCTTCACCAACTTCACCACCACCTGGACCGCGACTTCCGGAACCGTTTCGATCACCTATCAGTTCGGCGAAAGCAAAGACAAACCGCTGAAATTTGAAGGGATTGGGACCGCTTCCTACAAGATTGACGGTTACACCAAGTATAGCGGGAGCTACGCCGGTGAAAGCTATGATGTAATCATGAATTACAACAGCCTCACCCTGACGACCGCCGGTTATCCTTCCGGCACGGTCAGCTTCTCCCTTAAAGTCAGCGCGGGAGAAGCCTACGCCGGGACCATCACTTATGATGGGACCAGCACCGCCACCCTGGCGATCACCAGCGGCGGAACCGGGACCTACACGGTTAACCTGGATAGCGGAGCAGT
>Ga0265297_10003117_pt1 | contig 31016 bp, 26 predicted proteins | sample Munlanlwell13791_FD_192502 | JGI IMG/M metagenome (GOLD analysis project Ga0265297, IMG submission 192502) | Leachate microbial communities from a municipal landfill in Southern Ontario, Canada - Leachate well 137-91 | ecosystem: Engineered > Solid waste > Landfill > Unclassified | place...
TTCAAGCAATACGCTGTTCGTCTCGGGTATGCAAGAAAATGGATCGAGAAGTTCATGAGTGAAGATATTAAGTATAATATAATAGGTTCTTAACTATATTTAACAATTTTTATATGAGTTTGCAGAGCCACGAGTTCATCGGGAATTTTCTACAGAAGGCCGGGTGATGTCAGGATTGAACCGTTCATCTCTGCACTCACGTATCTCAAATTCTCCATGTATCCTGAAGCGTGAGTGAGGAACCGATAAATGAGATCCCCGCATCATTCCACGTATGGGAGAACGCCCGGGTATTGTAAGATCTATCAGACCGGAGCCTCGTAATTCCAGTCTTCAAAAACACCCAGTTCCGGCACAGCAGGGACGAAAAATACTGCTGGGAGATGGCGATCCTCAACGATGAATTCGTATTCGAACTTATATGCGGGTCGCAGCAGGTCAGATTCCTGTGTATCCCCGCCAAAATAGGCAAGACTGACCCGATTCATATTCACAATCAACGGGCCGATATCCTCATATCTCCCCTTCTCACGGCGTAAATCCATGTACAGGCTGCCCAATGCCATTTCAAATCCATCAATCATATCCGATTTCAGGAGATGCCGGTACGCTTCTTCGGGGGATATCAGGGGATACTCACGGTCCGGCCGATACTCTGACCATTTCTTCCTGACTTCGACGATATCTCCATTCCCTCCCACTTCAACACTGATGGAGTTCTCAATGACGGGGATTCCATCGATTGTCCTTGGAAAATACACCCTCATAGTCTGGTAATGGATCTCCGCGGTTTCATTGGTGAAGGTCCCACCACCTCCGATGTACATATCCGGGATCGTGTCGGGTTCATACAATCCCGATTTGATGAGAAAATCGATGGCCAGAACCTTGGCCTCCTCCTTGGTCGGGGTCAGGTTGATCTCATCCTGGGCCCCGTTTGGCCGGTTGAGGAGATCGTAGCCAATATTCCCAGGCATCACTGAGAGTTCGCGACTCTTATCCCTGATCCAGATTATCCTCTCTGAGGCTTCCGGTGTGCCATTCATTCCAAGGTTGTGGGAAATGTTTCTTGCCGTATCCTCATTCAACACCGAGACATCACGAAAGACCATCATCGTCCTGGGAAACAAAGGACATGCCGGGAGCGGGTGCACCCAGAACGATCCGCGGATCTCGGAGTCAACTTTGTCAAAGAGCGGAGCGGACAGGATAGGCGGGAATGGGAGGATTCTGCCTGAAGGGGGAAGCGTGAACTGCACACCGTCCCCTGTATATATGATAATTTCAGGAACACCGGAGAGGGGTTGCACGGTATCGAGAAGTAACCGGGTCTCCTCATTCTCTTCAGCCCAAATCCAGAGTGAAGTCCGGGTTCCGTTCCTGGCTGTACCCGTCAGGATCCATGTAGGCTCCCAGACGTGAACATCCCCGCATCTTCCCTGCCGCACACGATGGAAATAGCCTGGCTCGATGTGATCAACTACCAGGGGAAATATAGAATCGTCAAGTCCGCCAGGGACCTCTGTTGCATCAAGATTCCTAAGAAGAGTCCTGAGAGGTTTCATCCCAACGTTCCCTGTTTCATTCAGCGTTTGAATTTCTGTCCGGATTTCCGGGATCCCTTTCCACATACTATTGGCAATAACTGCCGACGCAAACTCCTGTGTCCGGGGTGTGCGGTTGACTCCCAGGCTTACACCCATCGAAGACACATAGGAGGTATTCCCATCTATTCCGAAATTGGTATAATCCCGTGTCACAACATGTGCATTTTCAGTGTTATTACGGATTGACTGGAGTGACCATTCCTCCGTGGCAGTGAAAGGAATAGGAAATCCTTTCCATGGACCAGACTCCTGAATTTCAGTCGTCGGTTCGTTTCGAATATACTGCGACTTACTGACAGTGAAGATTGGAGTTTTATCCGGAGAACGTGGGATATCATTGATGAGGACCACATCGCCAAAAGGGGTTACAATGGTCTCGTTCTTCTCTGATACATGGTATCCGTCAGGGGATAGACACCCTGAGCCGATGAGAACAGCTATGAGGATGCACCAGATCACCAGAAGTATCTTCCTCATCAAATCATCCAATCTCTTTCAAGGCTCAAATATATTCTGCCGGTTTTATACCTGAATCTCATGAAATTCTCTAACCCACTCAAAGCGGATAAATCCTGTTTCAACATCACAAAATGAACATGACTGACAATACCCTGCCATTCTTGTCTTTGTGGTAGTTATGCAAAAATCGGTAACACAGAGTTTCTCCATTGATCCTGAAACATGTGTGAGGAACCGATAAATCAGATCGCTGCATCATTCCAGGTATGGGAAAATGCCCGGGGGTCATACTCGTCCCGATCGGAGAGGTGGATCCGGTCACCATCGCCTGGCTGAAGGAGGATATCCCGAAGATCCTCCCGGCCAATGTCAGGGAATCCGCTCCTCAGTCGCTCTCTCCCCGCCACTTCCAGAACGACCGGAACCAGTACTTCGCCGACTCGCTTCTTTCTGATCTTTCATCCATCGCGAGGGACGAAAACACGCTTTTGCTTGGTATCACCGGGGCAGATCTCTTCTCAGCCAGCCTGAACTACGTGTTCGGCATCGCCTGCACGGGAAGGGCGCTTATCTCCACATTCAGACTCCGTCCCGAGGTCTACGGCATGCCTCCGAATCCAAAGGTCTTCCGCTGGCGGGTCGTCACCGAAGGAGTGCACGAGCTTGGGCATGCGCTCGGCCTCCCCCACTGCGAGTATCCCGGGTGCGTCATGTACTTCTCCAACTGGATAGGTGATACTGACAGGAAAAGCCCGGAGTTCTGCTACCGGTGCAGGAGACGAATTGAATATTTAGACACGGTGGTGAAGAGGAAAGAAGAGGTATAGCTCCCTGTTCCGCAGCATGCAGGCTTTTTTGGAATTTGCGAATTCATCCTGATGAATATGATATCGGATCCATACTGATCTTCATTGTCAGTGAACAACACTCTTCGAGAACAGGTTGATGACAAGCACTCCCGCGAGGATAAGGATGATTCCGGCGAAAGCCGGGATGTCAAGCTCCTGGCGGTATACGACATACGCAACAAGCGTGATGAGCACGATGCCGATACCTGACCAGACGGCATACGCAATCCCTACCGGGATCTCCTTGAGCACCAGGCTGAGAAGGTAGAACGCGGTGATGTAGCCTCCGAGCATGAGCACGGTCGGACCAATCCGGGTAAACCCGTCGGTTGCCTTTAGTGCAGTTGTGGCAATCACCTCTGAGAGTATGGCAAGGACCAGGAGAACCGCGGGAGGAATATTCATAGGAGATCACTGGTATCCGGGCAGGACAGTCCGGAGATACCCGGATCGTTTGACTTCATCCTATTTAAGAGTGATAAGAATCATCTTCCATCCTTCTGCGAGGCAATCCGGGGAGACTCACACACGATTCCCGGAATTGTGGTGCACGAGGCACACCCAGGGATCCTGGAATATCTTGGGTATAGTGTCATTGTTATCACCAATCTCGCTCATAAAACACGACGAAGAATTAAGAAAAATCCAATTCCTAAAATCCGGGGTAAAAAAGTGCGGGTTGTCGGTCTCACTTCTCATATGAGATTGACCCCGTCGCCCCCGATGGGCACCCCGGCGGCGATTCAAAAACTATTCACATTGGCCTTGAAAATGAAATTGTCATCTGAGATTCATAAAACAACATAGAAACCCGCCTCAATGTAACGCGATTATATTCACTATTTGACAAAAAGGTAGCTGGCTAGAATGTTACTATACCCATATCTTTTTTGGCAAAGGTTCTCACCAGCTCCCGTAAGGCACCTGTGTCTGCGATCCGTACCGGTCTCACACGGAGTGTAGAAATCCTCCCCGGATCTTCCATGGGATAGTCTCTCACTTGATCTCGATCCGCTCGCCGACGATCGCGTAATGGATATTCTCAGCCATCTTGCAGGCATGATCCGCGGACCGCTCCAGGTAACGGGCAGCCATAATATAGGACGTATACCGGGTGATCGTCCTGGGATCCTCCATCATTATCGTAAGCGTCTGCCGAAAGATGGAATGCCAGAGTTCGTCGACGACATCGTCCCGGGACGCAAGGTCGTCCAGGAGTGAGAGGTTTTCCTGCTCGAATGCATCGATCACATCATCGATCATGGCAGCGACGAGCGATGCCATGTGGACAAGCGGCGGCTCCCTGGGAAACGAGGGCTGGTCTGCAAGGTGCTTTGTGATGCTCGCAATATCCTTCCCGTATCTCCCGATGCGTTCGGCTGCCCCGATCACCTTGAGGATGCAGACGATCTCCCGCATGTCCCGGGCCATCGGCTGGTAGAGCGCGATCAGCTGGTACGCACGGTCTTCGAGGCAGATCGTCCGTTCCTGGACCTCCCTTTTCCGTGATTTTACCTCTATCGCACGGGTCACATCATCGTGTACCAGGGTCTCCACCGCATCAGCGAGAAGGGTACGTGTGAACCGTGCCATCTCGATTGTATCCTGTTTCAGGAGATCGAGTTCTGCATGGAATTTTTCCGACATCGTATCCCCCTACCCGAACCGCCCGGTGATATAATTCTCGGTCAGCTCTTCCCCCGGGTGCTCAAATATCTGTGTGGTCGCTCCGAACTCGATAAGTTTCCCGAGATACATGAATCCGGTATCATCGCTCACCCGTGCTGCCTGCTGCATGTTGTGAGTCACGATGATCACGGTATACCGCTGCTTTAATCCCTCGATAAGGTTCTCGATCTTTGCAGTCGCAATCGGATCGAGTGCCGAGCAGGGCTCGTCCATCAGGATGACGTCGGGGCCTACCGCGAGCGTGCGGGCAATGCAGAGCCGCTGCTGCTGTCCACCGGAGAGCCCCATCGCTGACTGGTGAAGGCGGTCGCAGACCTCCTCCCAGAGTGCTGCATCGCGGAGACTCTGCTCGACGATCCGGTCAAGTTCGCACCTTTCCCTGATCCCGTGTACCCGTGGCCCGTAGGCAACATTCTCATAGATCGATTTCGGGAAGGGATTGGGCTTCTGGAAGACCATCCCGATCTTCTTCCGGAGGAGGACCACGTCGGTCCCGGGAGCGTAGATATTCTCACGGTCATACGTCACTTCCCCGGTAATTTTCGTGTGGTCGATAAGGTCGTTCATCCGGTTGAAGCACCGGAGAAGCGAGGATTTCCCGCACCCTGACGGGCCGATCAGGGCTGTCACCCTGTTTTGCCGGATATCTATCGAGATATCCTGCAGGATATGGGCTTCGCCAAACCAGAGATTCAGATTCTCAGTATGAATGACAGGGGACGGTGTTTCACCTGGCTGCAGGGGAACATCATCCCCGCATACATCTCCAATCAGGGGATTTTCATATGTTTTTACGTTCAGACCGGAAGGTTCAGGGGTTGCAAGAGTCATTGTGTTCACCATCGTGAGGATTTCTGGTACCGTGCACGGATCAGGACGGCCGCCCCATAGAACAGCGTGACTGTAATGAGGAGCACCAGTGCCGTGCCGTAGGCATTCTGCTGTGCACCCGGGACACTCGTCGAGAGGATATAGAGGTAATAGGGAAGCGCCATCACAGGCTCGAAGATCGAGTCCGGGAGGAACCGGGAGGTGAAAACCACCGCGGTGAACATGATCGGGGCTGTCTCCCCGGCAGCACGGCCGATCGAGAGGATGGTTCCTGTAATGATGCCCGGGATTGCGGCAGGGAGAACAACTTTCCGTATCGTCTGCCATTTCGAGGCACCGAGCGCAAGGCTCCCCTCCCTCATCGTATTGGGAATGCTCTTTAAGGCCTCTTCACTGGTCCGTATAATCGTCGGGAGGACCACGAGGGCGAGGACGATCCAGCCGGTGAGGAGCGAGACCCCGAACCCCACGAAGATGACGAGGAACGCGAACCCGAAGAGGCCGAACACGATCGAAGGTGTTCCGTTCAGGAGGTCCACGCCGGTCCGGATGGTCTTGGTGACCCACCCCTCGCGGGTATATTCCGAGAGATAGATGGTTGCCCCAATCCCGAGGGGAAGCGCGATCAGGATTGCGCCGGTCACAAGATAGATTGTTCCTATGATCGCCGGGAATATCCCTCCTTCACGGCCAAGGTTTGACGGATACCCGGTGACGAACTCCCAGGAAAGGACCGGGAGCCCCTCCATGATGATATCGAGGATGAGAATGGCAAGCACTGCCATCACAATCCCGACTGCCGCAAAGAGCCCAGAATAGGCGATCTTTTCCATCACCTTTGGGGAGATTCGCGCCCGTGCAAGGGAGAGACCGATGATCCCGATCAGGATAGCGAGGCTCGGGAGGATCCCTGCCGCAACCGCGACCAGCAGGAGGACCATGCACGCAAAACCATAGAGAAGGATCTTCCGGATCGTTCCCCGGGTCTCCCGGGAGATGACGTGCTCCTGGGTGACTCCTCCTGTCTGCGCAGCCCGGATACGGCCGAGGATGATCGTCGCGGCGAGGTTGATGCAAAGTGTGATGAGCAGGAGCACGACGGCTATCCCGAACAGCGCGTGGTAGTGGAGGCTCCCGATCGGGACCTCCCCCGTCTCGATACCGAGGGTTGCAGTGAGGGTCCGGATAGGGGATACGATGTTCCAGATCGGATCGGGGATGACTGCGGCGTTTCCGGTCACCATAAGGACGGCCATGGTCTCCCCGATTGCACGCCCGATCCCGAGGATGACGGCGGCAGTAATCCCGGAGAGCGCAGAGGGGATGATCACCCTGCTGATGGTCTGCCATCCGGTTGCCCCGGTGGCAAGCGATCCCTCCTTGTATTCCCGCGGGACGGCGTTGATCGCATCCTCGGAGACACTCACGATTGTGGGGAGCGCCATGATCGCGAGGAGAAACGACCCTGCAAGCCAGGTCTCCCCGGTCGGGATATCGAAGGATATCCTGATCCAGTTGGTGAGAACCACGAGCCCGAAGAAACCGTACACGACAGAAGGAATTCCCGCGAGCAGCTCGATCGCCGGTTTGATGATGGTCCGTAGCCGTGGGCCTGCCAGTTCCGAGATGAAGATCGCACTCCCTATTCCGAGCGGAATGGCAATAGCCATGGCACCGATCATCACAAGGATAGTGCCTGCAATCAGGGGGGATATGCCATATTCCGGGGTACTTCCGGTAGGGTTCCACTGCCGGCCGAAGAGGAAATTGGTAAGATCGATCTCCAGGAATGCGGGATACCCGTTGAGAAAGAGATACCCGAGGATGAAACAGACAACGAGGATCGCAAAGATGGCACAGAGAAACCAGATTGAAGCAATCACCTGCTCCTTGATTTTTCGAAGCGAACGTGTTGCCATGCTGTTCCTGATCGCGGGGACGGCCATGATCTTTTTCTCCATCGGCGGGTATCCTGGTCGAAAGAGAGAGGGAGGTTTAGCTCACCGGGACAAAACCCTCTTCAGTGAGCAGTCCCTGGCCTTCCGGTGAAAGGATGTAGTCGAGATACTCCTTTGCAAGACCTGACGGCTGGCCGCTCGTCAGCAGGTACAGTGACCGCGAGAGCGGATACTTCCCGGAAAGTACATTCTGGACAGTCGGCTCGACCTCAACACTACCGGTATTCACCTTGATCGCCTTCACAGACTCATCGATGAATCCAAGGCCTACATATCCGATGGCCCCCGGGGTCTGGGAGATCGTCTGCTGCACGGCACCATTCGAGTTCTTCTCAAGCATCGTCGGGACATAATTCTGGCCGCCCATCACGCTGCTCGTGAAGAACTCCCTGGTCCCCGATGCACTGTCCCTTCCTACCACGACGATGGCCCTGTCAGCACCGCCGACTTCTTTCCAGTTCGTGAAATTCCCGTTGTAGATACCCTTGATCTGGGCAGTCGAAAGACTGGTCACAGTATTTCCCGGGTTGATGATGAGTGCAACACCGTCTTTCCCGATCGTGGTCACGACAAGTTCAGGATATTTTTTCATCTCGTCGGGTTTGACATCACGGGACGACATGCCGATATCTGCGGTCTTCTCTCCGGCTGCCTGGACGCCAACGCTGGAACCTCCCCCGGTCACCTGGATGTCCGCATTCGCATGGGTCGCCATGTATGCGTCTGCGGCCTTCTGGGCAATGGGAAGGACCGTGGTGGAACCGGTAACCTTGATTGATGCCCGATCCTGTGTTGAGGAGGTAGTCGGTGTGCTGTCGGTACACCCTGCTGCGACAAGCGACAGGATGAGGATTCCTGCCATCGCAAGGGCGATCACTCCAAAATGTTTCTTGTTAGGAACCATGGTGGTCTGAATAAGAACACCGCAGGGAAAATATATATTAAAATTCGATGGAGAATATTGGTAACTCTATACCAACTATAGTAATATAGAGATTAATGGGTTTCCTTCAGGACCGGAATCCCGTTCACCACTGGTTTGCCATGACATCTTTGCACACAACTCGCGAATGGCACCTATCGTCTCCTGTATCACCACAATGCTTCTGAACAAGCGCATGCCTGATTGGTCGCTATGAGATAGTTGGTGAAATTGTCACTGGTGCATGGTGTTTGATTCACATTTGCTCGATCTCAATTCCGGGCTTGCGATGCCCACAATTATGTGTTGCATACTTTTCAACCATACTTACGGAAAATCGGTCATGAGCCTGACCCTGACGCCATGACCGTATCCCAAACACTATGAGGAGTCGAGCTAAATGGGCTCCTATGAAGGTTAATCTTGCCATTGTTCTTACCATCGGAGTCGTACTTGCCGTACTCGTGGCAGGGTGCACGACAAAATCCCAGATTGGATCCGCTCCAACTTCCGAAGCACGCCAGATTATCCCTATCGGAGCCCTGGTGGACCTGACCGGTGAGTCCTCATCCGAGGGAGATGCTACGCTCGCAGCGCTGGAGATGGCAGCAGAGGATATGAATAGCTTCCTGGAGGAGATCGGATCTTCCAGACACGTAGCCCTCATGGTAGAGGATTCCGGTACGGATCCTGACAGGGCTTTGCGTGCTCTTACGACCCTGAGCCAGAGCGGATGCCGGGTGGTCATCGCTGCGACGACCAGTTCCGAACTCACTGCCCTGAAGAAGTATGCCGATGATACCGGCATTATCCTCATCGGGACGAAAAGCACCGCGCCATCGCTTGCAGTCCAGGGGGATAGTATCCTCCGTCTTGTGGCTGATGATACCAACCAGGGTTATGCGATGGCCCAGGTATTACAGATCGAGAATATCAGCACCATCGTTCCCATCACCCGGGGAGATATCTGGGGCGATGACCTGCTCAATGCTACGACGACGAGCTTCAAAAAAGAGGGAGGAACGGTGCTGGATGGCGTGAGATATACGCCAGGAACGAATTTCTCCGCTGAGGTAAAGGTCCTGAGCGCGATCGTACAAGATGTCAAGAGCAGGTATGGCTCTGTTAATGTCGGTGTGTACTTCATCTCCCTTGATGAAGCAGATTCGCTGTTACTCCTTGCTGCAGGAGAACCGGAGCTCACATCGGTCTCGTGGTTTGGGTCCGATGGCACTGCAGAACGCGAGTCCCTCACCTCGAACAGGACGCTTGCTCAGTTTGCGGTCAGGACCCACCTGATCTGCCCGGCGTATGGTGTGCCCTGGATGGTGAAACAGACCGACGAATACCAGCAGGTGGCACAGGATCTGAAGAGAGAGACAGGATCGGATCCTACCGGGTACATTGCCACATCCTACGATGCCGTCGGGGTCGTCTCCCAGGCGCTGCTGCTCTCAGAGGCTGCCGACAGCACTGACCTCCAGACGCTGTTGACCTACACCCTCAACCATTATAACGGAATTACCTATCACCTCTCCCTCAACGACGCAGGCGATCGGGAACTTGCCTGCTACGACCTCGTCACAATCACCGAACAAAATGGCACCTATTCCTGGCAATTGATGGGACAGTTCATCAGTTGGGACACCGGTGACGATGAGATGATATGGAACGGAGCAATCATCCCACTGGGGTAGAGAGATCTCCGGATATCCCCAAAATGGCCACTCCATTTTTTTCCTGCCAGGAAAATGGAGAAAGGGTAAAAACGAGTCATCCTGCCCTGTCCTCCAAGTTCCCCATTTTTATGGAACTGAATGTTCGCTGGTGTCATAAGAACCAGCGAAGATGAGAACTCGAATCTCCAGGAGAAAACATTGATTTCTTGTTTCCCGATGAGAAACAGGAAAAAAATGCAACCAGGCACATGTCGAGGCCTGATCCTTCAGGAAGGAAGCGTAGGAAGGGATTGAGAGAGCGTGCCCTCCCTCTTTTCACTGTCCGCACGAATGGTCAAAAACGGTCGTTGAATACAGAGAAGAGGAGGGCCATAATACTGCACCATCGTGCTACTCCCGTCACGAATCAGAGGAGATTCAGACACTGTGTTGAGTGATTCATGAATCGTTTCATATGCAGCGTTTTTTTAAATGAAACCATGAATAGACGGAGCTTTCTGAGGATGTACACGAAAGCCACCTTGGCAGGTATTCTTTAATCCCAAAAAGACTCCGGTCACCCCCCCGTCTCCATATCGCCATTTCAAATGCGATACACCTATATGGTCTGTCGTGTATCGTTCCACATTCCTACCGGATCCATCCGGCGGAGATGATCGTATGAATCGCTATCGCACGCTCGTTCTCATCGTCCTGGTCCTGGCCCTGTTCGCCTGCTGCCTTCCGGCATCAGCCATCCTGCCATCGTTCAGCTTCAGAGGGTCAGTGACCGGAGTATCGGAATCCGACAATACTGTCACCATCAAGGTGACCCACCGCTGGGGGTGCTCCTATGACAATGGTGTGCCGACTTGTGACTGGCAGTCAATCACCCCGGAAACCCTGACCGGTTCCGCTCCTGATCCGGAGGTCTTTGAGTACATCCGGATCGGCACGTCCGTGGAGGCCGGGAGCATTGGCACGAAGGGAGGAACATGGGCCGGCATAGGGATCCTGACAGCCCCCTATTCGTCCGAGCCCCTCCATGCCACCCGCCTCTTCGGTGAGATGAGCCTGCTCCGTGCACCCCTGGTATCAGGATACGCAGTCTCGGCCGCGACCGAACCTGACTGCGGGGATTGCAGCGGTTCGATCTGCACGGCCCAGGCTGCCAACGTGACTATCACGAAGGGACGCCTTATGGTATGGGACGGGATCCTCCTCCCCGGAGAGGATGCAGCGTACACCGATCCGGATGACGGGTCGGGGATCTCTGTCACGTTCGTCTCCGGGCAGGCCTGGTACCACCTCTGCCCCGATGCGGAACCCGGGATTACAGGGATCCAGCCGGTCTCGGTCATCATCGTCCACGTCGACCAGGGAGGGCCCGGGCCTGGCCCCGTGCCAACCCGGACCAGCACCGGTTCAATCCGCGTGACCTCGATCCCATCAGGGGCATCCCTATTCCTTGACGGGATCGCAAAGGGAGTAACCCCGCTGACACTCTCCAGCCTTGAGCCGGGAACATATTCCATTCTCCTTGAAAAAGAGGGATATGCTGACTACAAGAAGGATGTGAGTGTCTCGGCCGGACGATCGACCACATTGAGCGCAAGACTTGTACCCCTATACGGGAGCCTGCAGATCAAGTCGTCACCGTCAAATGCAACGGTACTCCTCGATGGGGCACCGGCAGGGGCCACCCCCCTCGTTATCGGGGACCTCACTCCCGGCGAGCATACCGTCAGCATTTCGAAAACCGGGTACCAGACGACCAACCGGACGGCAACGGTGGTTGCCGGGCAGCAGAAGCTCCTCTTCGTGACGCTCTCGAAGAAACAGGACGGATCAGAGAAGATCGACGCTTTCGTTGCGGCGCTTGAAAAAGAAGGATTCACTGTCCAGCAGGGGAAGTTCGAGAATTTCAACGTGCTTGCCATGTATGATGCGGGTATTATCCCGAGCTGCTTCGGCAACAACCCGACCACCCCTTACCTTACCTACAAGCTCCCTGCATATCCGGGTCTCGTATGGGGCGGCAGGGTAACCGATGCCATTCTCAATCCCGAGAACAAGGGTCTCTGGGTAGACTACTTTATGAACCCCGATGAGGCAATCGTCTTCGTGGGAACCACCCCGCCCGAATCGAAGTATTTCAGTTACCGGAGCATGCTCGGTAACCACTGGTTCGACGAGCAGAATACCTACGGGCGGATCTTCGCAAGCCTCGGTGACAGTATCAATAACTTCCGCATCAAAACTGGCAGCACCCCGGGCAGTATCTCAAAAGATCCCTATGATAAGCCCATCATGATCATCACCACCGCGGACAAGGGCACGAATGAAAAGGTGCGGAGTGCCGCCACCAAGGCTGGATATCCGACCAGCATGATGAACACCGATATCATCCCCTCCGAACTCATCCGGATGGGAATTACCAATACTTCGGATACCATCACGTTCATCCACCGGGTGGCGATGTTTGCCAATGCGACCCGCGGGGCCGAATACATCAACGGTACCCCAGGAGTCGTCTTCCGGCTCACCCCGAAGAGTTCAGAGACCCTGCAACCTTACAGCGTGCCCCGGCTCATCCCAAGGGGAACCGGCGATACCCGGGAGCTTGACCTCATGAAGGACCAGCAGGCGCTCAAAGAGGCTATCATCGCCAGGCATGGGGACGGCATGCTCGTGTCCGGGAAAACGTCTGAGATCTGGGTCTTTGAAGGATATGACGCGATCCAGCGGGAGATCGATGCCCTCGGGGATTCCCGGGATACGATTTACCTGAAAAACGGTGAATACCCCCTCGGTGATGATGACTTCATCATCGTCTATGGCGCCAACCACCAGGCGACCGGCAAAGTAGTCTACACGAACGTGGCAGTGTATGGGGCCCAGGCATTGAACGGGGTCGTCGCCGTCACGAACAAAGACTATGCAGGTTCGGCCGATTCCTACCTGCCAGGGAACGACAACGCTGACCTCCTCTATGCATGGAAGTTTGCCAGGCATTGCAACGGCGAGGAAGGGTGCACGGAAATCCCGTCCTGCTGCGGAGGCATGGGTGTTCCCGAGGATGTCCCGGTCATCATCGGCATCCGGGCATATATCGAGCCAGAGACTGGAGTCGGTCCTGCCTGGACCGAAATCCTCTACGACCAGGTACTCCATTTTTCCCCGGCGTAATCCCTCACCGGGATCCCATTTTTTTTCTATTCCGGATCACACAACCGGTATTACTCCGCACCGGGAATGCCGGAATTCTCCACGTCCAGGGGTGCGGAAGGGAATGTCTCTCCGGTCCAGAAATTCCTTATCGGTATCGACAGTCTTGTCACCTGGATCCCCCAACTGACCACCGGAGAATGGTGTCCATGAACGTGCACCATAGCGCTTTATCGTCACCACGGCGAAATCACTTGGCTGTTGGGGGAAGATTCCGGAGGGGGGATATGCCTTGCAGGGATGCGGATCTCCCTGCAGGAATGGAGTGTTGACCTCCGGGATCCTACCCCGGGAGGTTTGTGTGGGGGGAGCAGGGAGATCAACAAAGGATCCGGAACACATTACGGATCGCATACCGCATCTCAGATCGGGAAATTCCGGGCGATCCCGTACGCGGGGGATATGTATCGGGATACTTCTTGCCGGGCTCCTGGTTTCCCTGGCAATGGCAGCACCCAGCCTGATAGTATCACCGTCGTCCGGAAAGGCTGGGACCACCGTGACGGTGACGGGAAGCTCGTTCGACCTGTATGCGGTCGAATTCCCGCAGGCAAGCGTGTATTTTCGCGGCGTCGTGGTCGCGAGTAATGTATGGTTTTCCGGGAATGGGTTTTCCACCTCGTTCCAGGTTCCTGTGGGGACTCCCCCGGGCACCTACACGGTCCAGGCAATCGGACCCCGGGATTCTGCAGCAACCACCTTCACGGTGGTGACTCAGCCGGATGCCGGCTTTTCCATGGATCCCACATCTGGAATGGGCAGGGCACCCCTCACCGTATATTTCACTGACACATCGACAGGAAATCCCGCATCCTGGCGGTGGAACTTTGGAGACGGGAGCGTGTCTCCCCTCCAGAACCCGGGGCACACCTACCCGGGAGCAGGCACCTATACTGTGACCCTGACGGTCACGAATGCCGCAGGGAGCAGCTCGGAATCCCGGACGATTACCGTCTACACGCCAACCCTTGTGGTGTCCCCATCCTCGGGCAAGACAGGCACCACGGTGACAGTGACAGGGAACTCGTTTTGCCTCTACGGGATAGAGCAGGGAACGGCAGCCCTCTCCTTCGATGGCATCTCTCCATCCGTGAATATGCCGATGACCCGGAATAAAAACCTCGGCTCTTTCACGACCACGTTTTCCGTTCCTGCCGGGACAGCACCGGGAAGCTATGCCATCCGTGCGTCAGGTCCGGTGGATTCGGTGATGACCACGTTCTCGGTCATCAACACCGCTCCACACGCGGTGATCGATGCCAAACCCCTGTCAGGGATGACTCCGCTTGCGGTTCATTTCAGCGGGACGCGATCCTCCGACGATGACGGATCGGTCAGTTCGTACCGGTGGGACTTCGGGGACGACACTTCCGCAACCGGGGATACTGCGGATCATACCTTTTCCCGGTCCGGGGAATATCGCGTGACCCTGACGGTCACCGATAACGAGAAGCAGAAGGGGACTTCGCATGTCACGATCACTGCGGAGAACGCCCCTCCTGTGGCAGATGCCCGTGCCAGCCCGACGTCCGGGTCTGATCCCCTGACCGTCATGTTCGACGGTTCGCACTCGTATGATTCGGATGGGAATATCGTAGCATATCGCTGGGATTTCGGAGACGGCACGTGGGAGAACACTGCCCAGGCAACCCATGAGTACCGGAACCTGGACTCGTATACCGCAGTCCTCAAGGTTACCGATAATAAGGGAGCATCGGCTACCGGCAAAGTCGCCATCACGGTCGGGAACGAGCCCCCGGTTGCGCAACTCTCGGTTACCCCACAGAAAGGTCCAAAACCACTGTCAGTCACACTCGACGGTTCAGGTTCACAAGATCCGGATGACACTGATCTCACGTTTGCCTGGGATTTCGGTGACGGCGAATCCGGAAGCGGAAGAGAGATCATGCATACCTACGGGAACGATGGGATCTACCAGATCACCCTCATCGTCAGTGACCCAAACGGAGCATCGGACAGGGAAGAAGCGACCGTCAATGTCGAACCACCGTTCCCATGGGATATCCTGATCCTGGTGATCGTTATTGCCGGCGGCGGTCTCGCAGCGCTCCGTTATGGATGGCCATCGACAAAGACCGCCCCGCCGGAACCGATCCCACAGGATTGCCAGTTCCCGGAGCCGGAGGTGCATGTTGAAACCGCAAGCGGTGTGGAATATGCAGGGGCGTTGGACAGGAACGTGGATGATCTCCCTGATATCTCGGTAGATATCAGGTCCGGGATCTGGAAGGAGGAGAACAAAAGATGAAACTTGATATGGAACACGCGAATGTGAACCCGGAAGAGATCGACAAGGCGGTCAATGACCTGGTGACCGGCACCCACCAGGATGACTTCCGGGAAATCGGTGCATGGTTCGTCAAAACAGGACTCGGCGAGACAGGTGCCCGGGAAAAGCTGGTCAACGAACTCTCGACACGCATCTCGAAAGAGATCAGCGGCGGCATTGTCCAGGTAACCCTCCAGGAACTGGAAGGAGAAAGAGAGATCAAGGCGAAGTGTGAGCAGCAACCTCCGGATCTCTACCCTCATATTGATTTTATCGTGAAGTCCGGCGCACTCGATGTCTGGACCACGACCTACTGGTTCAAAGTGACGTCGAAAGTGGTGCTGGACAACGTCGAAATCACCATGAAAAAGAACCAGATCACAGGGATCAAGTCGGGTATCATGCAGGTGTTCATTACCCTTGCATATTGCGGCCACGACCGGGGGAATCCAAAACCGTTCTCTCTTTTGAAAAACAAAAAAGTAATCGACATGGATCTCGCGAAGGTGGTCAGGTTCTGATCCCGTAAAAGAATTGTCGTGCAAGACCTCCCCTTCCACGGCTTCCCATCGGCAAGAATGGGTGGCAGACACCCCCCTCTCTCCTGTTCCATTAACGCGGGACCCTGAACATCACTCAGGGGTGGTACTCATGCAGGTTTTATTCAAACAGGGGGTTGGGGGATTTTATCATGAAAGAATCATGCGACATGCATATCACTCAGATCTTTTGAGCAGTGAGTACAGAGAAGCCTGCATTCGAATCAACATCGAGTATCCAAAATCCAGTGGTGCGAAGGAATTCACACATTTCATCGGTTGAGTAGAACCGGGCGAATGAAAGAAACCGGTGTTTTCCCTCTTCCTGCAGGTATCTTTGGGCTATGCGTCCCTCCCGTTCGAGAAACCCAATGATGAGTGTTCCCTCCGGAACAAGGATTCTCTTCATCTCCCGGAATCCCAGCACGGGATGATCCAGGAAACAGACCACGGTCACCATCAGCACCGATGAGCATGTCCCGTCCCTGAATGGGAGTGCCTCTGCGCTCCCGCGGACAATCCCTATCCCCCTTTCCCGTGCTATCCGGCAAAGTGCCAGCGAGGGGTCGATTCCAAGACCAATTCCGAGGGATGCAGCAAACCGCCCGGATCCCACCCCCACTTCGAGGGATCGGGAGTCTGGGGGTGGAAGCATCCTCCGGATACGGGCAAGTTCTGCGAGATACTCATCGGGGTGATCATCAAACCACCGATCATAGTCCTCTGCATGGTCTTCAAATACGGGATGGAACACTCATCTCACCCCACTTACACACCATGGAGATGCTTCCGGACCCGCTCCCCCACAGAGCGCTCCCTCTGTTTCAGTACCGATAAATCCATCGTTCCCTCCCGGTACGAGGCGAGGAGGAAGTAGAGGAAATCTGTGGTGAAGTCCATCACTTCTTTCCTGAACCGGACCTCGATCGTGGTGTCCCCGAGAAATCCCTTGATCATGAACCATTCCTGCTTCTCGAACTTGTAGAATCCGTCTCCGACATTGGGGAGCGCTTCGACCTGGCCGAAGTACCCGAGATAGGTAAAAAAATCCCTGGTGAGGGGAGCGTCGAGAAGGAACTCCTTCATGAACGAACCATCAGCACAGACCTTATGACGGACGGACCGAAGAATCCGCATTTTTCGCAATCTCCCGCACTGCGCTGGCCGTATACGCTACTTCTTCATCGGTTGTGAACCAGGAGAGGCTGAGTCGTACGCTCCCGCTCCCCCCGTCGATCTCCCTGTGCACGAGAGGAGCACAGTGGAGTCCGGTCCGTGCGGTAATCCCGTACGCACGGGCGAGGATAAACCCGACATCATCGTTCCCGATACCCCTGATATTGAATGTAATGATGGGAAGATCGGGGTGGTCGTGAGAGAGAAAGATGTTCGACTCCTGCTGCAACTCGTGGATGAGAAACGCCGTCTGATGTTTTGCCCTGGCCGCAATCGTGTCAATCCCAACCGTCTGGATATACCTCACCCCCGCTGCAAGCGCTGCGAGTCCGGGGTAGTTGTGGGTGCCTGCCTCGAACCGCTCCGGCATGCCGGTGGGTTGAAAGAGCGAGAACGAATCTGTCCCCGTCCCTCCGAACCGGACCGGTGTAACAGAGGCCGGGTTCCGTAGGTAAAATCCACCTGTGCCAGGGATGCCGAACAGAGCCTTGTGGCCGGTGAAGACATAGGCATCAACCGGGAGAGTCTCAAGATCGAGGGGGATGTGGCCGGCAGTCTGCGCACCGTCCACAATGAGGTAAATCCCATGATCGTGCAGGATCGTTCCGATCCGGCGTATGTTCTGTACGGATCCGAGCACATTGCTGCCATGGGTCATGACCATGAGCCGGGTTGCAGGCTGGATTGCCGCCTCAACCGTATCGGGATTCACCATGCCCTCCCGGAAGGGGAGCACCGTCAGCCTGATCCGGTGCTGCCGTTCGTACTCGTGGAGCGGTCTCAACACCGAATTGTGGTCGAGTGCCGTCGTGAGGACGTGGCAGTCTCCTTCTCGTTCTGAGAGGAATCCCTGGATAAGGAGGTTCAGAGAATCTGTTGCGTTCTGGGTGAATATGACATGCTCAGGTGGCCCGGCATGCAAAAAGCGGGAGAGCACATCCCTGGCCATTGTTACGTAATCGTCTCCCTGGCTTCCGGTTGTCCTGCCGGATCCGAATACCGGCAACGAGAGCGACTGCCTGACTGCGTCCAGTACAACAGGTGGTTTTGGCCAGCTCGTTGCGGCGTTGTTCATGTATATCATTCGCGTGGGAGGATTCATGGTTCGGGTTCTCTGGTGATCATATCCGTATGAATGAAAGATTGAGTGTTTCCCCATGTAACTGGGTTGAGTGTATGGTTCATTGGTCCGGATAGGACATCATACCACCCTTTATATGACTGAAATTGAACCTTTTTGAATGAACTCCGCTGTGCATCCATGATACGCGTACTCTATGTCGATGACGAGGAGGCTCTCCTGGAGATCACCAAACTCTATCTTGAGCGGAACGGTGACCTCACGGTTGATACGGCGTTGTCGGCGATGATCGGATTAGAGAAATTCCGGGAATCGTCATACGACATCATCGTATCCGATTACCAGATGCCGGAGATGGATGGGATCGCCTTTCTAAAAGCGGTCCGGCAGCAGAGCGTTGACATCCCCTTCATCCTCTTCACGGGACGCGGTCGCGAGGAGGTTGTGATTGAAGCAATCAACAACGGTGTTGACTTCTATATCCAGAAAGGCGGTGACCCGAAGGCCCAGTTTGCCGAACTGACCCATAAAATCCAGAAAGCGGTCTCACGGCGCAGAGCGGATCTCTCGCGGATCGAGTCCGAAAAGCGCCTCGCCGATATCATCAACTTCCTCCCCGATGCGACGTTTGCGATCGACAGGGACGGCCGCGTTATTGCCTGGAACCGTGCCATTGAAGAGATGACCGGCATCCCCGCTGCGGACATGCTGGGAAAGGGAACGTATGAATACGCGATCCCGTTCTATGGAACCCGCCGGAAAATCCTGATCGATCTCATTTTTGAGCCCGACGAGATTCTTTCACAAAATTATGCACACATCGTGCGTGATAAGGACATCCTGATCGCCGACTCGACGCTTCCCCGCCCCAGGGGGATGAGTGTCACCCTGATGGGAAAAGCAAGCCCGCTGTATAACAGCAGCGGCGATATTGTCGGTGCAATCGAGGCCATACGGGATATCACCGAACGTCAGAAGGCGGAGAATGATCTCCGGGCAGCCTACGAACAGATCGCCGCGAATGAAGAGGAGCTTCGTGATCAGCTCGAAAAACTGGTCACCAATCAGGAGGCGCTGGCACACTCGGAAGGGAAATTCCGGGATATTGTCGAGACATCTCCCGACCTGATCTGGGAGATAGACGAGAGGGGCGTGCTTACCTACGTGAGCCCGCGTTTCACGGACCTGATAGGATACACCCCTGAGGAAACCCTGGGAAAACCGATCTTTTCTTTCCTTCCGGAGGAGGAGCTCCCACACCTCCGGGAATTATTTTCCTCAATCACACACACCCGGGAGTTACCCGGGGGGTTTGACGTCATTGCCCGTTGCAAGGACGGGAATCTTATTACGATAGAGATCCGCGCCACCATTCAGACAGACTCCCGGGGCCAGCTCTCCGGGTTCCGGGGAATTGCAAGGGACATTACCGAGAAGAGGAATGCCGAGAAAGCGCTGCACGAAAGCGAACGAAGGTTCCGCGAACTCGCTGAGCTGCTGCCCCAGGGGATTTACGAGGCCGATACCACGGGGAGGATGACCTATGTGAACCCGTGTGCCCTGAAGATGTACGGGTACACAGAGGAAGATATTGAACATGGGCTGTACGCCCTGACGATGATCGCTCCGCACGACCGCGAGAGGACTGCAGCTGCCATTCGCCGGATGGCGGAAGAGGGGATCCACCTGAAGGGAGAATCAGAGTACATGGCGCTTCGCAAGGATGGCACCACGTTTCCGGTCACTATCTTCTCAACTCCTATTTACCGCGATGACAGGATAACAGGAATACGCGGCATCCTGATTGATACCACCGCACAAAAAGAAGCCGAAAATGCATTGACCGAGAGCGAGAGGCGATTCCGCGAACTTGCAGACCTGCTGCCCCAGGGAATCTATGAGTCAGATCTCTCAGGCAGGGTAACCTATGCCAATCGCATGGCACTGGAGGTATCCGGGTATACTGAAGAAGATATCGAACAAGGCCTCAATGTCTTTTCCGTGATTTCTCCCGAGGAAAGCCAGAGGGCTGTCGTGATCTATCGCCAGATGATCGAAAGAGGGGATCGGGTCCAGGGTGACGAGGATTATACCGGTCTTCGAAAAGATGGCACCTCATTTCCGGCCTCTATATTCTCATCTCCCATCATCCGGGATGGAGAAATCATCGGAGTCCGTGGCATCATCATCGACATCACGGAGCGGAAAAAAACCGAGCAATACCTCCAGGCCGTGAACGTACAGCTGGCAGCATCAAGCGAGGAACTCCAGTCGCAATACGACTCGTTGGCCCGGAATGAACAGCAGATCCGCGGAAGCGAAGTACGGCTAAAGTACATGCTTGGTTTCTACGAGAGATCACGGCAGTCAGAGAAAGAGATCCTCTCCTATGCAATCGAGGGCGCAGGTGCCGTGACCGACAGCCCGCTGGGATACCTTGCATTTCTCAATGACGATGAGACTGAGCTGACAATGTACGCGTGGTCGCAGAATGCCATGAAGGAGTGTGCAATGCGGGAGAAGCCGATCATCTACCCGGTGGAGAAGACCGGCCTCTGGGGAGACGCGGTGCGCCACCGCCGCCCTGTGATCACCAACGATTACCAGGCTCCCAATCCCGGGAAGAAGGGCTATCCTGCCGGGCACCCTCATATCCTGCGGCATATGAATGTCCCGATCATGGATGGAGACCATATCGTGATGGTTGCCGGTGTGGCGAACAAACCATCCGGGTATTCTGAACACGATGTCAGTCAGCTGACGCTTCTGATGCAGGCGCTCTGGCAGGTCCTGGAGAGAAGGCGGACCGAAGATGAACTCCGTGCGGCGAACGAGCACCTTGCGGCGTCTGAAAAGGAACTCCGCGACCAGTACCAGAAACTCGCGTTCTCCGAATATCAGGTCAGGCAGAGCGAGGAGCGATACCGTTCTATCATTGAGAATATTCAGGATATCGTGTACCGGAGTGATGCTGCCGGAAACCTGGTCATGATCAGTCCAAGTTTTATCACCACACTCGGGTATGATTCGGCGGAAGAGTGTATCGGGAAAAATATTGCAGGGCAATTCTGGGTCTATCCCGAGAAACGGAAGGAATTCCTCGAAGAACTGATGAAGTCCGGATCGGTGACCGATTATGAGATCCTCCTCAAAAAGAAAGACGGCACCCCTGTCCCGGTCTCCACCAGCAGCCATCTCTATTACAATAAAGACGGGACCATCGCGGGTGTTGAGGGGGTCATCCACGACATGTCTGCAATACGGGATGCGCAGGAGCAGATCCAGCTGCTCGCCACCCTAAACGATATCAGTCCTGCATCCATTGTTGTCCATACCCCTGACGGGGAGATACTCTATGCGAATGAGCGGACATTCGAACTGCACGGCTCGACCAGGGAAGAATTCATGGCACTCAACCTGCACCAGATTGACGCACCTGTGAGCGAACACCTGATCGACACCCGGGTCGAACAGCTCAAGAGTAAGGGGATGGCCTCGTTTGACGTGGAGCATTTCCGGAAAGACGGGACGTTACTCCCCCTCCACGTCACGGCCAGGCTGACACAATGGAAGGATCGCGTGGTGATTTTGAGCGTTGCGACCGATATCACCGAACGGAAACGCATGGAAGATGCGGTCCGGGAGGCAAACCAAAAACTCAACCTTCTTTCGGAGATCACGAGGCACGATGTGGCAAATCAGCTTACCATCCTCCAGGGCCTGATCGAAATTGCCACGACTGAAAACTCGGCTCCCGCCATTGCCGACCTGTTGAAGAAGATCGATGCGACAGCACGAGCAATCAGCCACCAGGTTGAGTTTACCAGAACCTACCAGGACCTGGGAATCCACACCCCCGAATGGCTCAGGCTTGATGATATCATCGAGCGGATTTCTTGCAAAAATGTGCATTATACACCACACTGCAGGAAGATAGAGATCTACGCTGACCCCATGCTCGACCGGGTTTTCCAAAACCTTTTTGAGAATGCAATTCGGCATGGAAAGAGAGTCACGAAAATCTCGGTCCATTGCGAGCATGGTGCAGACGGGCTTGTGATTGTTGTCGAGGATGATGGTATCGGAATCCCCTCGGGTGAGAAGGAGAAGATCTTCGAGAAAGGATTTGGGAGCAATACCGGGTTTGGCCTCTTCCTCGCCCGGGAGATCCTCGCACTCACCGGGAGTGCCATCCGGGAGACAGGCGTGCAGGGAACCGGCGCCCGGTTCGAAATTACTATCCCGGAGGGGAAGTATCGCTCTCCTTCATGAGAGCGAGAAATTCAGGGCATCCACACTTCTATGTACTGTCCATTCCAGGAAGTGCCACTATTTCCCTTTCACATGCACTTCGAATCCCTGTATCAGCCCCATGAACAGGATCAGGACAGGGATGATCTCGAGCCTGCCGATCCACATGAGGAAAATGAAGATCCATTTTGTCGAGTGCGGGCTTGAGGGTATCAGGTACCCAAGGCCAAGCCCCACATTGCTCATCGCCGAGACCTCCTCGAACACCACTTCGTGTGTTCTGAAATCAGTCGATGCCAGGTGCAGGCAGATGATTGTTGCGACGAAGATCACCAGGAAATAGAGCACGATGATCAGCATATTTCTGGAGAGCTCAACTTCCGAGATACGTGTGGGAAACACCCTCCCCTCGTGTTTGAACGGGACCATCATCCTGCCCCGGGAAAAAAACCGCCTGAACCACCACACGAGCCCTTCATACGCCAGGATGACGCGGTTGGCCTTGATACCCCCGGAAGTACTCCCGGCTGCCCCACCGATCACCATCAGGATGGTGATGACAATCAGCGGTCCTGCAACCCAGTGGAGGTTCGAGTTCTGGAGGCCGGTGCACGTCAACCCTGATATGGTGCAGAAGAAACCCTGCCGGACCGCGATCTCCAGGGGGAAGCTGTTGAAGAGGTGGAGATCCAGGGTCACTAGGAGCGATCCAAGGAGCGCGAGCGCCAGGATGAGCCACACGACCCTGTCCTGGAAGAACGGCCTGAATTTTCCCCTGTACATCAGGAAGTAGAGTTTGAATGGCAATGCCCCGGCAATCATGACCGGGATTAACAGTGATTCCAGGAGTGCGTTATCATAAAACGCCATCCCTGCATCATGGAGCGAAAAACCCCCCGTGGCTATGCTCACCATAACCAGGTTCAGGGCATCCCAGAGCGGAATCCCGGAGAGCATCACCATCCCGGTGAAGACGACAGTGAGGAAGAGATAGATGATCCACATGCGCCTCCCGGTGGACACGACACTTGGCATCAGCTCCTCGGACCGACCCTCAGACCGGTAGAGCTGGGTCTGCATGAAACTCGACCGGGAGAGCATGGCGATTCCGAACGCAATCACCCCGACTCCCCCGACCCACTGCATGAACGACCGCCAGAAGAGAATGGTTTTCGGGGTAGAATCGAGGGTGCCAATCACGGTAAATCCCGTTCCTGTCCATCCGGACATGGCTTCGAAGATGCTGTCAGTCCAGCTCATGTGGAGGCCAAGCACAAAAGGGAGAGCCCCCACGGCTGCGATTGCCAGCCAGATCAGGGCCGCAGCGGTCAGGGCGACAGAGAGCTGCGGAACATATTCACGCCTCGGGATATGAGAGATGAGCACGCCAAGGAGAATGAAGGTCAGGGGTACGGAGACCATGGGCACCAGCATATCCCACTCACCGAAGATGATGATCAGAAGAAGGGGAACAAGGGTGATCATGCCGAGGAACTCGAAGATGATCCCCATGTCGTGGGCGATGATGGCCAGGGTCTCCAGCCGTCTCATACGTAGGTCATTGACAGGGCATGTTTATCTGCATTCTGGATAGAGGGTCTCCACCCTGTATCGCGTCTGGGATTTTTCTTCTCCGAAAAATTCCTTTCCTTGACTTGTTCAGCGTCCTTGCATTTGATTTTCCTTTTTCCGATATTCTGCCATCGTATATGGTTCAATCTTCCCGTCGAACAGCGACTGGCGAAACCTCCTGGCCGCATGCCATCTATGAAGAATATTCCGCCTTTTTTTTAGATTTGAAAAGACCTGTAACGGGATGTGAATAACCCGCAATCTCTATTTTCTTCTCTGGCGAACCTGAATGCCAATGTCAACATTTCGGATCTTCATTCTCACGGGAATCCTCGTTGCAGGGCTCCTGTTGTCAGCAGGATGCACCCAGCAGGACAACACGGCAAAGATGGGATCGGACACCAGCATGATGACGCTGTCCCCGGAAGAAACACCGGGAGTCCAGGCGACTCCGGCTCCAAGCGATACGGTCTCAATCGATTCGTGGAAGCGTGTCCTTTTAGAGACCTCGATGGGGAACATTACCATCACACTCGATCCCTCAATGCCCGTCACCGCAGGGAATTTCGAAACGCTGGTCGGGAAAGGCTACTACAATGGCGTGATCTTCCACCGGGTGATTGACGGATTCATGATCCAGGGAGGAGATCCCACCGGTACCGGCCGCGGTGGGCCGGGCTACAGGATCCCGGATGAGTTTTCCCTACAGAACCGGAATGACCGCGGAACCGTTGCGATGGCAAACTCGGGTCCGAATACAGGCGGCTCCCAGTTCTTCATCAACCTTGTCAACAATAATAACCTGGATACAAAGCATCCGGTCTTCGGGAGAGTCATCGAAGGGATGGATGTGGTCGATGCGATCGGAAAAGTGCACACCACCGGCCGGGCTGGGGGAGACCGGCCCCTCCAGAACGTGACTATCATCCGTGCAGTGATGATCTGAACCTTTTTTTTAATGAAAATGGCTCCGCAATCGTCATTCTGAATGCGTGTATCTCGATGAGAATAATGAATTTTTTTTTCGTGTGATGTTCCTGGAGGGGAGTACCCCTGCTGTGAGGGATCCCTCTCTTTATAGAAGAAGTACCTCTCTATTCACGTCCCTTCCGCGTTCGATCTTTTATTCGCGTTTATTTTCCGATCCGGACAAGGTACTGGTTCTCCGCTTCCTGGTCCCACGATACCTGGTATCCCTGCCCAGTGAAGGGAGAACATGTGTTATCTACCTGCTCCCTGGTCGCAAAAAAGGCCAGTGAGTCCCCCGACGGCAACTTTTTCAGGAGGATCTTCAACTTGATCATCAGGTTTGTACAGGTCAGATCGGTAAAATCCTCTGGTTCTGTTGATGTCATCTGATCACATTCCATTAGAAAAATATCATCCGCAATGCAGACTTGCTGCTCTCCTCTTCGGTTCCATACATGATCCTGGCAAGGTCTTCGTCCGCCACTTCCCCGACCATGGATAACTCTTCCGAGATCTGGATCCCCCTGTCGGCAAGCGAGGGGCCATGCACACAATACCGGAGGTTCGTGACATCGGTGGTGACCGCGATCATCTCCTGGATATTGAAGACCTTGTCGTGCTTTGGGACTTCCTGGGTCCCATGAAGGGCATACACCCCGTCCTCTATGAAGAGGATTGTGGTGGGCATTCCCTCCATCGCGGCCGCAATCGCAAGGGACAATCCTCCGAACGTCCACTCGGTATAATACGGGAGGTTGGTGATACACACGAGAAGATGAGGGACTCTCCCTCCGGGTTCCCCGCGGAGAACAATACTCCCGGCGGCGTGGGAGAGAATAGGATGATTTTCTGAAAAACGAGCGAGGATCTGCTTTAACGGCCGGATTTCGATCTCCTGGATGCAGGATGACGGCTCGCAGAATCCTGTCCCGGCATTCATCTGGTAGTATCCCCTCGCAGTGGCACATCGCGAGCAGGCGGCATACCAGGAATCCCTGCCCGAAAGGGCTGCATCTCTCGCGAGTGCGGTAACACCTCTCCCGATATTCTCGAACTCCGAAGGACGCTGGCCGTCGTGCAGGGTGTGTACACCGTTCAGATACGTGTAGAGTTCAGGATGAAGATCCGCGTGGTGCACACCGTTGAGGAACCGGAGCATGTAGACCGGGACTCTGCTCATGTAGGGCGCATTGCACAGGAGAAATCCCGCACGCTTTGTCCCGGTCCATTCCTTCTTCAATGTTGAGACCAGGCTCTCCCAGAAAGGCTCCGGGCTGTCATGTCCCCTGATATGGACGTACGGGCACCCGGAACCCACTGCATCCTTCAGTCCCTGCACATGGAGCTCGTCGCCGTCTGCGATGATCCGGATTAAAGGAAGTGATGAAAGCGCGTTCCAGGAAAGCCGGGTTCTCGCATCGACGAGGCTGAACAATGCATCTCCGGTAAGAAAAATGGAAATCGTGTCGGGTCGGGTGAGATTCCTCTCATCGTTCACCGCAGTGAGAACTCCGGCATACCACCGTATCCGCTCTTCGGAGATCGGATCACAGAACAGAAACGTTGAACCCGTCACTTCCCCTCACACCCCGAACCCAAGGGCTTTCATGAGCGCAACAACCCAGCCTGAAACAAGCGCCGCAAACAGGATTGATCCTGCACACATTCCAATGAAGAACCAGGCTGCCTTGTAGTTCCCCTCCGAAGCCATGACAGTCTGGCGGATGGGGCACCCCCCAAGAAGAACCGCGATGAATCCCACGAGAAATCCCGGGATGACGGAAAAGATGAGGTATGCCACGGTATTCAGGCCACCGGGGGCACCGGGGATAGGAGTTGCAGGTCCGCTCGTGAACGCCCAGAAGAAGTGCTCCATGGCGGCCGGCGTGAGAAACCAGAAGATGAGGTACCCGACGAATGCAGCGACAATGAGGGTGAGGTATCCCGAGAGAAGGCGGGTATGCCGGAAGAGGAAATAATCCCTGAACCCCCCGATCGAGCAATACCCGGACCTTTGGGCGAGGTACCCGATGAGAAGACCCAGGAGCAATGTCACGAGGGGAACAAAGAATACTGCCGCCTCTTTGGGAAGGATTCCGGTTGCCATCAGACTGCCTCCTTCTCGGCCTTTTTGAGCATCAGGTATGCTCCCAGGATTACGCCGGCCGCCATGGCGACGATGAACAGCACGGCAGTGAGATCACCGTACCCGGTCCGGAGCGCTGCCCGGTACGGGCACCCCCCGAATATCATCGCCAGGTTCAACACAAGAACGCCGGCAATGAAGTAGATGAAATACTCTTTTTTTGTCCCCTTCCGAATTTTATGTTCCCTGTGGAAGGTTGACGCGATGTATCCACCGATAAGCACCCCTGCGACGCTCAGGACCGGGAGGAGAGAGTTCTTCGAGATCGCGGCCAGGGCGAGATCGGTATGCGCCACGATATTGGTGATGCCGTTCACCATGTCCCGGGTATGGCAGGCAACGCAGAACCCGTACGCCTCCGGCCCGCCTGCACTGATCAGGAGTGCCTGGGAACATGCTGCGAGAATCCCGATCAGGGCACCGAGAAATGCCGGGTGCCGTGAGAGTAGAGAGAGAGTGGAACGTATTGTATTGGAGTATTCATCTCGCAGCATGAGAGGGGTCTTAATTAAAGTTTTTTGAAAATAAGGATTGCGGTTTATTTTTGCTCCTATGAGAAAAAAGATTGAATTACCTATGGCGAATTCAAGAATGAAGGGAGAGAGGGCGTAAGGAAAAATTGTGCTTCTTTGTGGATGATACAGAATCCCCAACCAGCAATCCTGCCAGGAAAACATCCTCACTACGTGAGGCTCGAATTGTTATTCTCATCTCCCTTGCTCCCTTCGGTCTGGGATTCCAGTCTGGAATTGAGTGAGGTGAATTACCGCCCACGTTTCCGAAGCAGGGTGTATCCGTTCCTCTTGAACTCGTTCCTGATAAACGCCTCTGCCGCGGGCGTAATCTGGTAGATGATATACAGCCCCTGCTGATCCCCCTCGATCAGCCCGGCCTTCTTCAGGCTCGTGAGATGGTAGGACAATTTTGAATCGGCCATCTTCACCACGGCCTTGATGACACAGACACAGAGCGGCTGGACCAGGAGGAGGGCAAGGATCTTCAGGCGGACCGGATCGGCACAGGCCTGGTACCACTCGTGCATTTCCTGAAAAAGAGTATCCGGGGGCAATTGTTCGACGAGCCCATCGATTCCCCCGCACGTGCAGAGTGATTCGGCGATTTCCTCCGGGATTGATTCATAATTAATGTCAGTCGGTGGAATATGTGGACGCGACATATGTCTGGCCATTTCATTCAATTATAACACATCTGGACCTATTTACACGTTTGGCATTGGTGCAGAACTGAAAATTTCAGTGAACATGTATTTCACCGAACATTTCTACTTTTTTTGAACAATATTAATATTGATTCCATGATCTATGGGAGTGTAACGACTTCCTGTATCAGGAATGCAGCAGGAAGACGAAAAAGGGGTGAACCACATCCCGGAACTCTTCAAAAAAATGGTCAATGAGGCGATGGCTGCCCCGCGGGCAGACGTCGGGGTAGTGAAGAAGAAGGGGGGGCAGTCATTTGTCATCGCAGATCCGAACACATATCCTGACGCGGTCATGACGATGAAACCTACCGGAGACCAATCAAAGGCAGGCTTCGCTCACAATACTAATCCAATCAAAGCCCAATTCGGCTTATATGAAGGCGGGAGAACATGAAATGTTATATCTGTGCAAAGGAAGGGCGTTCCTCGGACGCCGTTGCGGTCTGTATCGTCTGCGGCATGGGGCTCTGCACTGAGTATGCCATACGCGAAGAACTGGAGATGTGGGAAGGGGGCTACCCCTTCCCGGCACGGAGAGTGAAGGCGAAGATCCCGCGGATACTCTGTCCCGAGTGCGCCTTTGCACTCAAGGGGAAGTGAGAGGATGAGCGACCTCGCGAAGCGCTGTATCGCAGAACTTGCCGGCACGACACTCCTCGTGTATTTCGGTGCGGGTGCCGCAGCCATCACGCTGATGATGGCAAGGGGCACCGATACCGGCACGCCATTCAACATCGGGATAGGTGCACTGGGGGGGCTAGGGGACTGGTTTGCCATCGGGATGGCGTTTGCCATTGTGATCGCGGCTGTCATTTATTCCATGGGCAGGGTCTCGGGAGCTCATGTGAACCCCGCAGTAACGATCGCACTCTGGGCAACGAAGCGGTTCCCGGCCGGTGATACTGGTGCATACATAATTGCCCAGCTGATAGGAGGAGCACTCGGCAGCCTCCTTTTTGCAGCAAGTGCCGGCATGGACGCGGTCACCATCGGGGGGCTCGGTGCAACCACCCCCTTCCCGGGAATTGGCTATAGCCAGGCGATTCTCGCCGAAGCCATCGGCACGTTCGTGCTGATGATGGTCATCATGGGCATCGCTGTCGACCGACGGGCGCCTCCCGGCTTTGCCGGCCTTGTCATCGGCCTGACTGTAGGGGGAGTCATCACCACTACCGGCAATATCGCCGGCGCATCGCTGAACACCGCACGCACATTCGGCCCATATCTGATCGATTCCCTCCTTGGCGGACCGGACCTCTGGGTGTATTTCCCGATCTACATCATCGGACCCATCATCGGGGCGGTTGTTGCAGCTTTCTTCTACGACTATATTACAGGAGGAGAGGCAAAAGCGGCATAACACAGGATGCAATCAATCGCGGAATAGATTGAGAAGAAATGGATACTTCTCTTTTTTAAGGAATAGATATCAGGAGCAGGGAATTGGGATTCTGCTTCTCCGGAGTGCACGACCAGCAGCATGGTGCAGCATACCCCTCAATCTTTTTTTATCGCGTCCGGACAGAGGTTGTGCAGATCCACATGGTGAAGAAAATCCGATGCATTACTCAGTATGTATTGTCCTCCAGACCTCGACCATCGACTGGGCACCGTGATACCCGACGAACGCCGGGAGTTCTGACAGCGCGATTGTTCTTTTTCGCGGTCTCGCATCAGAGGGATTGTTGAAGGAGAGAAATTCCTCATCGATTCCAGTCACTGCAATCCAATGGGGCAGGTTATCATTACTGAAATATGAGGAATTTGTAATGAGTATCGGAACATGATTGAGCGAAAGTGCAGTGCGGAGTGTCTCTCCGGTGACAGATTCCTTTCGCTCCCGGACACCCAGTTTTCTGCACCTGCTCTTTCGTTCGGAAACATGGTCCTTCAGTATCTGCAGGTCTGGACCGTTCAGCGGCGGAACTAACATATCCACAAAATCAAGCCCGCCAGTATTGCTGGTAATCTTCACGCAAAATCCACGGATCGCTGCAGAATAGGCCAGACCATACCTGCTCGTCGCGAGGAGCGCGACAAGGTTTCCTTCCCGCCAGAGGTCTATCTCCATATTTTTATCCAGGCACAGGGTCCGGTCCAGATACTTCATTGCCATCATCAATGACGCGGGGCCGCACGTGAAGTCAAAATGTTGCCGGTAAAAGGGAATATCCAGATGGATTGACACATCATGTGCTTCTCGCATATCCCGTCCCCATTGTTGTGTAAGGATATACTACGATGTCGTATCAGTTGAATCCTTCTTCTCTTTCTAAAATTAACTTGGGTTGAGAGTATTCAAGCCCGTTCCCCGCTGACTTTTGGCGAGGGAACACCCGGATTGATCCCGGCCTTCGTCAGGAGATCGTTCAAAAGCACCATCTGTCCCCGAACATCGGTGCTGATGGTTGCCACGGCGCGACATTGTTCACCCGGACTGGGAACAGGGCAACAGGTATTCTTCTTTCCCCTCCGGACCACCAGGGGGTATTTTCTGATGGAGTATTTCTGAAGTATCAAGTACCTCTGATTTTCATGAACACAGTATACCAGCCACAAATCGGGGACAT
>Ga0265297_10003118_pt1 | contig 31015 bp, 26 predicted proteins | sample Munlanlwell13791_FD_192502 | JGI IMG/M metagenome (GOLD analysis project Ga0265297, IMG submission 192502) | Leachate microbial communities from a municipal landfill in Southern Ontario, Canada - Leachate well 137-91 | ecosystem: Engineered > Solid waste > Landfill > Unclassified | place...
CCGACACCGGAAACTGACGCGACCTCGCTCGCGGACATTTTGCCGAATTTAAATAAAGCTAAAAATACGGAGGCCTCTTTTTCCGTCAAGCCAAACTTCTTCAGAAGATTATTGACATCAAGCATAGCACTGTCAATTATTTCTGACAGATATATTGTATAATTTTATTTTTTCTTTGTCAACAGCCAAACCTGTGTAAAACTTTTTTGACAAACTTTTTCGTTTTATTAAAATGTTTCACGTGGAACAAATTGGACATTGAAGACTGCCTGCGCAGAAACGACAATAAAAGAAACCTTCTATAAGTTTATTCATAATTCATAATACACCACCTCGCCACACCGCTCGCAAAACCCCTTTTTTAAGCCATTTTTTACCCTTGACAAAACCTTTAAAATATGCTATACTTACCTATTCTTTGACAATTAAAAAAATAATGGACTAAAAAGACAATAGACCGTAGTCTACGGTCAGTAGTCCATGTACAATAAACCCTGTGTCAAACAAGACCATCCTTTATGAATGGATTTGTTTGACCCAAAACATCGCCAATTGGCGAAAAAATGGAGAAAAAAATGGGAACAACGATTATCTTAAGAGATATCATATTTCTTTTACTATTATTGTCCTGTGTTTTACACATAATGACGGTAAGCGAATCATTTTTTTTAATGATTGCCGTCTCTATGTGGCTAACATTGTCGTCGTCATAGCCCTCCAGCAGGGGGCTGTGGAACTAGAATATAGAATGCTCTCCGCGTCAAACAAGGCTATTCTTCATGAATGGAACTGTTTGACCCAAAACATCGCCAATTGGCGAGTCGCCGATAATGCGAAGGAGAAAAAAATGGAAGAAAATAACAAAAATAACCAGATAAAAATTATAGTAGAGAAAAATGGTATAGTGTTTTTTAATTCTTCCCCCACGAATCTTAGCGAGAATAAGTATTTCTCGCTGGGGAATAATTTTAAAAAAGGAGACGCTGTCTCCACAAATCTCTACATCAATATCAGTAATAATTCACTTATCCCTATATACCAACAAAAAACCCTCAGGGACGAGGGAAGAGACCAAAAAGTTGGAATAAAGGGCGAAGAAAAAGAAATCCAGGAGCAATTCCTGGAGTACAAAAGGTTTCAAAAGAAGAGTTTGGTCTTCCAAAGAGACTTCGAGCCGTTTTCACTTTTTATAAAAAACGAAGAAAATTCTCTTCGCTTTTTAGAAATCCTCCCACTTGGGGAGGTAAAAATATGGGACATTCTCATAAGGGTATTTCCCATAGAAAAAGAGGACATATTTTTTTTATGTCTCCACCAACAATGGGAATTACACTGTTACGGAGGAAAAAAAGGGGAAATCCGCTGTTCTGAGTTAGAGACAAAAAAAAGGTGGCCGGAGATGGTCACTCTCTTAAATAATATTCTGAAAAATAGTATAGATATCCCCTCCACCCCCCCTCCACAACCACAAAAGAAGGAGATACAATTAGAAGAAATGGAGGCAGAAATTGAATTTTCATCCATTGCTGGTGGAATAGCATACGGAAAAGATTTTAAAAGAAGACCGGTGAGAATTCACTGGTCGTCACTTGAGGGACATAATTTTCTTTTTTTAAAAAAAGGGACGATTATAAAATACGGAACTTTGATAGGTTCCGTGCCGGCAAATAATCCTGCCGGGTTGCCTCAATACGAGGCAAAGGAGGTAAAAATAATAAAACAATAAGAAAAGGGTCTTTTTCACTTAAAAAAAGTGAAAAAGGCCCTTATTTTTTTTCAAAATGTTTCACGTGAAACAAATTGGACTGTGGACTATGGACAATGGACAATGAACTACGAATATAATTGTCATTGCGAGGGGCTCTCAAAGGGAGCGACGAAGCAATCCCAATGTTTCAGAAACATTATTGGCACTACCAAACTATGGGATTGCTTCTCCGCCCAGGGCGGATCGCAATGACAATTTACTAAATTCGTTATTCATAATTCACCACCAACTTTCCACACTCCAAAAAATCCTATTTGTATACACTTGTCTATACATTTATCCCCCAAAACACTTACTTTTGCACACACTTATCCACAGTTTTTCACAAATCCCATCCCAAACAAAAAAGGCATCCGAAGATGCCCACTGAGCTTTTATCTTATCTTGCTTGATTTTGCCATTTTGTCAATAATTTTCTTTACCTCCGACGCGAATGACGGAGGAAAAATCGCGTCAGCAATGCGCGGAATTTCCATCCGAAGTAAAATATAAATTACAGGCGGGTAGCCGACAAGTCGGCAAGAAATGGGCTTGCCAGACCCGTTGACGCCTGCTTGAAGGTCGTGGAGTGCCAACTCGCACCCCACCACGAACCCTATCGGCACGAGCTCTGGGTTGAGGTAGTCCGCCAGATAACGACCGAAGTCGTAGAGTACACCATCGGTGGCGTTGGGGATGAGTTCCTCTAATTTTACCAACCGCCGCTTTGGGTCGTCCATTGATAACGCTTTTTTATTCATCGTTTCTCTCCTTTTATTTTTGTTTTTGAGTCCTCCCAGTACCCATCAGCGTGATAATGCACAAATAACCCAACTGTGCATATATCATCCCTATTACTACTCACACCAATTATCTTATAAATGGGGTAAGCTTCATCCCCTAGTATTAAAGTAGAAACTTTAAACTTCCCGACCCTTTTTATTTTACTACCTTTTTCAAGGTAGCAAGATTGTTCATTTTTATTTCCAACCCCAATATCCTTAAGGTGTAAAGCGTACCAAGCCTCCACACCCTTATTTATTATATATGTACTGCCGTCTTGCTCTTTTTTCAGCTCTATTTTTCTAAAAAAAACATCCGATATGAGTGATAAAATAAAAAATAAACTGAGGGTACAAGCAACTATTCCTAAAACTTTTACCAAAGTCGTTTTTCTTTCTTCATCCATTTTTATTCTCCTTTTTTATTTTTTTTAATTCCTTAAAAAAACAAGTAAAAAATCACTAAATTTTTAAGGTGCCGTCTTTCTTTCCTCCTTGTAAGATACTTTATCTTAAACATTTTTTATAATTTTGTCAAGAATAACAGTGGAAAATACAATTGACTGTCATTGCGATTCCGCTCGCATTGGCGAGCAGGAGAAGCAATTCTATGGTTCGGCGGCGCCAGTAATGTGTTTTGACACATCAGGGTTACCGCAAGCCAAAGGATGGCAAGCGTCGCTCGGCGGAGTTTACCCCGTAGAATGACAGGGCTCGCTCCTCGCGATGACAGTTCATAATTCCTTGACTTTTATTCCGTTTTACCATAAAATAACTATATCAATATAAATTGATGTGATATGAAAACAGATAAAAAACAAACTGAAAAAACATCTCTGTTTCTCCACGCCATCGCGGAAAAAAACCGTTTTGAAATTTTGCGTTTTTTAAAAAATGACGAAAAATGCGTTTGCGAAATTTGGAAACATTTGAAAATTCCGCAAAACCTCGCTTCTCATCATTTAAAAATCCTCAAAAATCTCGGCTTGATAACCGCAAAAAAACAAGGATTATGGATTATCTGCAAACTCAATAAAAAAAATCTGAAACAAAATATAAAATTTTTGGATAATTTATTTTCTTAATAATAAAGTATGTTTTATCCGATAAAAATTTTCGCCGACTGGCTATCTTGCGCGGTTTTCGGCTTATCGCCAGAAACAATCTTCGGCGAAGCGGTTAATTTTTTCATTTATGACACAATAAAAATTTTTATTCTTCTCGCTGTCATAATATTCGCGGTTTCTTTTTTACGGACATTCCTCCCAAAACGAAAAATCAAAAAAATTCTTTCCAGACATAATAAATACTTCGGACACTTTCTTGCCGCGGTTTTCGGCATTATCACTCCTTTTTGTTCTTGCAGCGCCGTGCCTCTTTTTTTAGGTTTTACGGAAGCAGGCGTGCCGCTCGGAATTACTTTTACTTTTCTCGTCGCTTCGCCAATGATAAACGAAGTCGCTTTGGTTTTGCTTTTAGGAATGTTCGGTTTGAAAATAGCGTTATTTTATGTTTTTAGCGGATTAACAATCGCCATATTTTCCGGAATTGTTATCGGAAAATTAAAAACCGAAAATTTAATAAAAAATTTCTCTTTTGATGAAAAAACTGAAAATCTGAGAAACGATTCAAAAAAAATACAACTGAGAAGAAGGATTCTATACGCAAAAAATTACACAACAAAAATTATTAAAAAAGTTTGGCCGTATATTTTTATCGGAATCGGCTTTGGGGCGTTAATACACGGTTATGTTCCGGCGGATTTTTTAGCAAAATACACGAGCGCGAATGAATGGTATGCGGTTCCAATAGCAACGCTTATAGGTATTCCACTTTATTCAAACGCGGCCGGAGTTATTCCGATTGTGAACGCTCTATTTGAAAAAGGGGTACCTTTGGGAACGGCGCTGGCTTTTATGATGGCCGTAACAGCTCTTTCACTGCCAGAATTTTTGATTTTAAAAAAAGTGATGAAAACAAAACTGATAATAATATTCGCGACGGTCGTAGGTTTAGGCATAATCTTCACCGGTTATTTTTTTAATTTGGTTTTTTAATTAAAAATCACGGTCTTTGTAAGCCGTGATTGAATAGATGTAACTTATAGTTTAATTTTTTTAAATGAATCCTTAGAAACCAAGAGCTCATACGCTCTGTCTCCGTATTTTACAAAAAACCCGTTCCTTTTAAAAATTCTCCTCATTATTATATGTGGCAGGACGAAAAATCCTGCCGGCAATAAAATAACGAAAAAAACATAAAGTAAAAAAAACAGTAAAAAAATTGGAAAAAACAGAAATAATAAAAAAACAAATAAAATTTGAAGGAAAGAATTATTAATTTTTTCCTCCATTTCAAATAAAAAAACAAATAAAGAACTAATATTTTTTTTCATTTTTTTTCTCCTTTTTGTGGACCTAGGCAGAATCGAACTGCCGTTTCGGCAATGCGAATGCCGCGTTCTACCACTGAACCATAGGCCCGTTCAAAATTCCAATTATCGTTTGCCATTCCCGCGCAGGTCATGCCTACCTGTTTACATACCGTAGGTATGTAGGCAGGCAATATCCAAATTTTAAAATAATTTTTAAATCCCAAATCTCAATTCCCAATGCCCAATCAAATCAAAATATCAAATTTCCAAAATAATTTTCAATTTTTCCGCCAAAGGCAGGCAGGAAAATTGTAAATTGAAAATTTTTACCAGTCATTGGTCATTGGTGTTTTGGAATTTTATATTTGTGCCCCCGGAGGGAATTGAACCCCCGTTTTGTCCTTAGGACGGACCTGTTCTATCCGTTGAACTACGAGGGCAAATTGAAAAAACAACAATTTTGTTTAAAAATATTCTGTTTTCATACTAACATAAAAATTTATTTTTTTCAAGAGCTTGGCTCGGGTTTCCGCTTATTGACAAAAAGGATAATATCAGCTTCTTTTTTAATGTCTGAATTTAATATACAATAGGTATGCCTTATTGGGCGGTATCTGAAATTTATAACAAAACTTTTATGACAAATTTTCTTTTGATTTTTATCATTATTACTCTTGGCGCGACGATAGCTGTCTTGTATTCGTTTTTCCGAAAAATTCAAAACGCGCAAAAACCGAAAGAAGGCGAACAAAACCTGTTTTTAATGCTGCAAAATCAGATGCAGGACCTCGGCAGAATGGTTGACCAAAAAATAAACGAAACGCAAAAAACAATGGCTGACACGCAAAATGACCTGCACAAAACCATTCAATCGCAATTCGGGCAGAGCGTAAAAATCATCACTGATGTCACGGAACGACTCACAAAATTGGACGAAACAAACAGGCAGGTGATGGGCTTCGCCGACCAATTGCAAAATCTGGAAAACATACTGCAAAACCCAAAACATCGCGGTATTCTCGGGGAATATTATTTGGAGAATGTTCTAAAAAATGTCTTGCCTCCGGGCTCGTATCAAATGCAATATAGGTTTTCAGACGGCGACATCGTTGACGCGGCCGTTTTCGTGAAAGACAAAGTTATTCCGATTGATTCAAAATTCAGTTTGGAAAATTATAACCGCGCGGCTGAAGAAAAAAATCCGGAACGCAAACAAGAATTAGAAGATTCCTTTAAACGCGACTTGAAAAATCGCATTGATGAAACATCTAAATACATCAAACCAAAAGAAAACACGATGGATTTCGCTTTTATGTTCATTCCTGCGGAAGGAATTTATTATGACTTGCTTATCAATAAAGTCGGCGCTCTTAAAACCAATACAAACTCGCTGATTGAATACGCGTTCAAAGAAAAACACGTGATAATCGTTTCGCCGACATCGTTTTTAGCGTATTTACAAACCGTTCTCCAAGGCCTCCGCTCAATGCAAATTGAGGAATCCGCGAAAGAAATACGAAAAAGAGTGGAAGAACTTGGCAAACATATTTGGGCTTATGACGAATATTATAAAAAACTCGGCTCCAATCTGTCCACAGTAATAAATACTTACAATATCGCTTACAAAGAATTGAATAAAATAGACAAGGATGTTGTGCGTATCGCCGGCGCGGAGAAAAAAATTGAACCAACAGTTATTGAAAAACCGGTTATGGACGAATAACCGCTATTGACAAATCTTTAAAAAAAGCATACCATACTTTCGCTCTCACAAAATTTTAGAAAAAAATAAATTCTATGCCAAATAAACCAAACGCGAAAAAAGCTTTGCGACAAGCAAAAAAAAGAGCTATTTTGAACAAAGCGAGAAAAGAAGCTTTTAAAGGGGCGATTAAAAAAGTTTTAAAAGCCAAAACAACCGATGAAGCGAAAAATCTCGTTAGATTGGCTCAAAAGGCCTTGGACAAAGCGGCAAAAAAAGGAACGATAAAGAAAAATACAGCCGCGCGCAAGCTTTCCAGATTGATGAAAAAAATCAATAAGAAATAAAAAAATAATCCCGACTTAATCGGGATTATTTTTTTAATTTAATTTCCCAACAAACAAATCAAGAAGTGTTTCACGGTCGCCTTGACCGGTTTTTGTTTTTATATCAACATCCAACAATTGATTGTATATTTCTTTGAGTTTGGACATCGGATAACGCCGAGCCAATGGCAAACTTTTTTTGACTACAAATGGATGCAAACTAATTCGTTTCGCGGCCTCGTCGCTCGTTATATTATCTTCGCGTTCAAACAAATCGCGAAGTTCCAACAAAATTCTAAACTGACGCAAAACCATTCCAAAAATATATCCCTCGTCTTCGCCCATACGCCTCTGCTCTGATAAAAGTTTAAAGGCCGACTTTTTATCTCCGCTCGCCATCGCTTCCGCCATATGAAAAATATTATCGTCGGCCTTCTCGTCCAAATACACCTGCGCGTCAGCCAACTGAATTTCATCTTTATTTTTAAAAGATATCAGCTGGTCAATAATGGAATTTAAAAACCACATATCCTTGCCGACATTCGCGGATAAATACGACAATGCCTGCTGACTGATCGTCCCTCCGCGTTTTTTAATTTCTTCACGCGTCCAAACCGCAAGTTTGGTTCCGTCAAAAAATGGAAATTCTTGGCTGTATTTTTCTTTACTCAAAAATTCCGCCAATTCTTTCACATTTTTGGATTTTCCGACAGGTTCGCCTTGCCAAAAAATTATAATATTATTCTCTGGAACTTTTTTATTTTTATAAATTTCCAAAAACGCGGAAACTAACGCGTCGTCTTTGGAAGATAAAACATTTTTTAAAACAATCAATCTTTTTTCAGCCAAAAAAGGCGAGGCGGTTATCTCGCTCAAAATTTTTTCCGCGCCGACACTCGCGTCCAAAACAGAAGTATTGTATCCTTGCGGGTCGCGTTTATTTTTAAATTCCGATATCGTCCGTCCGAGATATTCCCTGCTGCGAAAAGTATCTTCCCCAAAAATATAAATAATCATAAACAATGATTTAACATAGTTTCGCAAAAAACCGATCTGTTTAATAATTTTAATGGTCTTAATTCACTTTTGTTTTTGAATTTTGGCTAATATAAGCTCTCTAAATTTCATATATGTTGACGGCGTGTTGACAACTTTAATTATATCATTTAAACAAAAGTTGCCAACATATCGTCAACAACTTTAAAATCCAGCCTATTTTGCAATCTACTTCATTTCTCCCCACCTTTTTCCCGTTTCAACCTCAACTTTTACAGGCACGAGAAGTTTAACAACGTCTTCCATAATTTTTTTCACTTTTTCTCCAATTTCTTCCGCGAGCTCTTTTTTAACTTCAAACACCAATTCGTCATGAACCTGCAGAATCATTTTTGCTTCCTTTTCGGAAATTTTCGCGTTAATCTCAACCATTGCCATTTTTATCAAATCAGCCGCCGTTCCTTGCACCGGATGATTTACAGCCATCCGTTCCGCCGCTCCGCGCAATTGAAAATTAGATGATTTTAATTCTGGAATATAACGGCGGCGTCCGAAAAGCGTTTCACAATATCCTTCTTTGCGAGTGAACTCCAATGTTTCATCAATGTATTTTTTTACTCCGCTGAATTCCCTGAAATATTTTTCAATAAATTCCTTCGCCTGCCATCGTGAAATATCAGCGCGCCAACTTAATCCATACGCTCCCATTCCGTAAAGAACGCCAAAGTTTATTTCTTTTGCCGCCCTCCGCATTTCTTTCGTCACTTTTTCCAAAGGCACTCCGTTGATGGCAGCCGCGGTTGCTATATGAATATCCTCGTCTTTTTCAAAAATTTCCATCATTTTTTTGTCTTTCGCCAAAGACGCCACAATGCGAAGTTCAATCTGCGAATAATCCGCGCTCACAAGTAAATAATCTTTTTCCGCTATGAACGCCTCGCGTATTTTATTGCCTAATTCAGTGCGAATTGGAATATTTTGCAAATTCGGGTCTGAGCTTGACAACCGCCCTGTGGCTGTAATCGCCTGGTTAAAATTCGCGTGTATGCGTCCGGTTTTTTTATCAATCAATGCCGGCAAAACATCAATATATGTATTTTGTAATTTTGAAAATTCGCGGTAATTTCCGATTTCTTCAATAATCGGATGCAACCCGCGCATTTTTTCCAGTTCTTCGGCCGAAGTGGAAAGCCCTGTTTTGCCTTTTTTAATTCCTTCAACCGGAATCTCTAATTTTTCAAAAAGTATTTCACGCAGTTGCAGCGGCGATGAGATATTAAATTCCTTGCCTGCCATTTTATAAATTTTGCCGGAAACTTTTTTTATTTCGTTTTTAATTTCCTCGGAAAGTTTAGCGAGCATTACAGTGTCAACTTTAACCCCATTCATTTCCATCTTCGCCAAAACCGCCGTCAATGGCATCTCAACTTTTTGAAAAAGCCCATAGTCGTCTATTTTTACCAATTCTTCTTTTAATTTTTCAACTGCTTGCGATACTAAAAACAATTCATAAGACAATTTTTCCGCATCAGGACCAAACAAACTATTTTGTCCGGAGGTCGCCGGCAATTCTTTTCCTAAAAATTTTAAAACAATATTCGCGACATCATGCGCTCTGCTGCCTGGATTCAAAAGATACGAAGCTATCATCGCGTCAAAAATTTTATTTTTTATTTTATTTATATTTTTAAATGCCAGCGCCTTAATCAATTGCTTTAAATCGTGTCCTATTAATTCCGCCTGCGCCGAAGAATCCGTAAAAATTTCCGCGCAATCGCCGATAAAATTTTCTCCCAGAAAAAATCCATTTTCCCCGACAACAAAAACCAGCCCTTTCAATTCTCCCATAAAAATATCTTTTCCCGCTAAAACTTCTTTGCACGCGAATCTCTTTTCTTTTTTTATCAGATCAACAAGTTTTTTTACTTCGGCTTTTGATTTTATTTCCGAAAAAACAAAATCTTTGCTTCCTGCCTGTTGGCAGGCGGGTTTAAACTTTAAATTTTGGTGTCTTGGGTTTTGCGTCTTGAATTTTGTGTCTTGAATTAGCGCCTCCCCGCCAGGCACTCTTTTCAAAAGCGAGGTGAATTCCAATTCTTGAAAAAGTTTAATTATTTTTTCCCTGTCAAAATCTTTTATTTCGCAGTCATCCAGTTTAAAATTTAAGTCCGGCGCGTCGCAATCCAATTGAGCCAGTTCATAGCTCATATTCGCGTCGCTCTCGCCGGCAACCAACTTTTTAACCACGCTTTCGCTAAACAGCTTTCTCGTTTCGGATTTCGGACTTTTAATATCCTTGTAAATTTTTTCTATTCCGCCAATTTTTTGTATCAATTCGGTGGCTGTTTTTTCCCCGATTCCGGCGACTCCTTTTATGTTGTCTGACGCGTCTCCGCGCAACGCTTTATAATCCACAACCGATTCAGGTCCGAAACCGAATCTGTTCTTTACGGCTTCTTCATCATAAATTATCGTGTCGCTCAAACCCTTGCGCAAAGTATAAACCTTTACATTTTTTTCAACCAACTGTAGCGTATCCATATCTCCGGTCACGATAAAGATTTCAATATCCTTATCGTTTTTGGCTTTTTTGACTATCGTTCCGATAGCGTCATCCGCCTCAAAACCTTTTTTTTCATAAATTGGCATATTAAAAGCGCGCGCGATATCATGCGCCAAAGGAAGCTGGTCATAAAGCTCTTGGTCGGCTTTTACGCGAGTCGCTTTGTATTCTTTATATTTCAAATGGCGAAAAGTGGGACCTGCCAAATCAAAAGTCACGGCTATATGCGTCGGCCGCAAATCCTTCAATGTTTTTAAAAGCATTGAAGTAAAGCCATAAACAGCATTTACTATTTTTCCATTTTTGGTAGTCAAGGGAGGCAAGGCGTGATAAGCCCGATGCACAATCGCGTTGCCGTCAATGATAATAAGTTTTTTCATAAATCGCTTTTATATTTGATATTATCTTATTCCTATTTCGCCTTTTGGGCAAGAATTAAAAAACCCCTCCTTATGAAAGGAGGGGACGATACTATACGAATTAACCTTCATCTTCTTGTTTTAACTAAAAATATTTCTTTAAGTTCTTTGCCGCTTATAGTCTCTTTTACAATTAAACTTTTTGCCATTTCTTCTATTTTTTCTTTGTGTTGTTTTAAAATTTTTAACGCTTCCTTGTACTGTTTTTTAATAATTTTTCTCACTTCTTTGTCAATTAAATTCTGTGTTTCCTCGGAACAATATTCTCTGTTTCCGCCGCCCATATATTTCAACTGGAATATTTTCCCCAAACTGGCTAACCCCGTTTTCTTTCCCATTCCAAAATTTGTTACCATCTTTCTACAGATATTTGTCGCCTTTTCCAAATCAGACGAGCATCCAGTAGAACACTCGTCTTTTCCAAAAAACACTTCCTCTGCCGCGCGGCCCCCTAAAAGTTCAGTAATTGTTGCCTCTAATTCATCCTTTTTGGATAAATAAGATTCTTTCTCCGGAATGGTTACAACTTTTCCCATTGAATCACCCCTTGGCTGCACAGTGATAAAACTAATCGGATTTGTCTTTGGATATAAACACATATTGACAACAGCGTGTCCAAGTTCATGAAGGGCTATTTGTAGTTTTTCTTCCGGAGAAACTCTCGTTTTTCTTGCCGGACCAGCGAGCACTCTTTCAGTCGCTTCACGGATTTCTTCGTTTGTAATTATTTCTTTATTTTTTCTCATTGTTAAGAGAATCGCCTCGTTCATTACAGACGCTATTTGCGCGCCGGAAAAACCGTGCATAGAAAAAGCGATTTTTCTAAAATCAATATCTTTGTCTGTTGGTTTGCCTTTTGAGTGTACTTTAAGAATTTTTTCTCTGCCTTCGGCATCCGGTAAATCCAATACAATATGGCGGTCAAAACGGCCCGGTCTAGTAAGAGCCGTGTCAAGAAACTCTGGCGCGTTTGTGGCGGCAATCACCACAATACTTTTGTTTTTTCCTTCGTCAAAACCGTCCAGTTCAGTTAAAAACCGCGAAAGGGCGTCTTCATTCGCTCCGTTTCCGCCAGTGGCTCCTGTCCTTTGTTTTCCAAGTGTTTCCACTTCGTCTATAAAAATTATACAAGGGGTGTGTTTTCGCGCTTCTTTAAAAAGACGACCAATATTGACTGAACCTTGCCCGACATATATTAATGCAAATTTTGAACCACTTGAAACAAAAAATGGAACTCCGGCTGATTTTGCTATGGCTTTTGCAAGCATCGTTTTCCCTGTACCGGGCGGTCCAGTAAGAAGAATACCGCGAGGAATTTTTGCTCCCATTTTTTCATATTTTTTCGGATTCTTTAAAAAATCAACCACTTCTAAAACTTCTTCTTTTGCTTCGTCCACGCCCTGGACATCATCCAGTGTTTCTTTAATTTTATCCGGATCTATTTTTTCAACACTAAGATCCGTTTCCCTTCTCGGCTGACCTGCCAAATCATTTTCGTCATTATCGCTATTGTTGTCGTAAATAACCGAGGAACAAATATAAAAAATACTATCCGGCTCAGCAAATGGCTCGCCATAATCAGCATAAAAAGCGCTGTATGTTTTTTTAACGATACAAAGCGTTAATTTTGCCAAGAAGCTAAGAATTTCGGAAAATTTTTCAGGCGAACCGATAGGCGTGATGGGGGCGCTTGTCTGGCTAACCAATCCCGCGTTAATAGTAATTGAGCTGCCAAAATTTTCTATGACAAAAATCGGATTTTTGCTATCTTTATTCGGATAAATATAAGCGACATTGTCCCCGGAAAACCGCGCGAAGAAATGTTTTGCTAATTCTTCTCTTGGCAAAGACACTACATAAAAACTTTTTACTCCTCCTTTTTCATAAAAAGAATCCACCGATATTTTTATCACTGAGGAAAAAAAATTTTCAGACGAAGTGGCTTCAAAACCTATACTTGAAAACGGGGGAGTGAGCGTAGCGCGACCTAAAATCAAATTTTTATGATTTTTTTTCAAACACTCATATATCTTATCGGAATTGATAATACTTACTTGAAACCCTTTTGGATTTAATATCATGTTTTTTCTCCTTTTTTTAAATGTCAATGTCCTAAATGTAAGTTAAACGTTAATCTGTCTCTTGTCAAGAACTCCAATTAAAAAAACAAAAAACCGCCGTTATGGCGGATTTGAACTTTTTACAACCACTTTATAAGCTTTGCAGCGCGTAAACATAAAACATAGAGGTACCGGTGGGAATTGAACCCACGCATAAGAGTTTTGCAGACTCTTGCCTTACCGCTTGGCTACGGTACCAAATTTAATTCAAAATTTTTAATTTCCCCGCCAGAGCCTGCCTGCCGGTAGGCAAGCCTCGCTCGGAATGACAGTTGTTTAATTGTCATCCCGAGGAATGAAATGACGAGCCTGCCTGCCGGTAGGCAGGGGATCTCTGTCCGGTTGTAGGTTGTTTGACAGAGATTCCCCGCCTGCATACCTACGGTATGTAAACCGGTAGGCAGGGGATCTCTGTCCGGTGGTCAACGGTCAATATCCAACGAACATAAATTACCATTACAAATGAGACAGGGATTCCTCTCCGCCCTGGGCGGATCGGAATGACAGATATTTGATAATTATTTTGATATTTGAATTTTATTTAACACCCCACTGGCTCCAAAGTGAGCCAAAATGCCGTTAATGCTATAAACTATCTTCATCTCACTTCAAGATAACATTTTTCTCCTTTTTTTTCAAGAGATAAAAATTAAAAAACGCATCTTTTATTAAGATGCGCTATATCCTTTTCGGCGCCGGAGCCGTTATAATAAGATTACTTTTCTCTCTGGCAAGATAGATTGGCATTTTCTCTATCTCTAACAAAACATACTGCAGATAAAGTGGCCCGTTCTATGTTAATTTGTTTTATGGAGTCGGGAAAGTCCATATTTGACAGATGCAGATTTATTTCCCACACTCTTGCCAGCGGTTTTTTCTTCATCATTTCCCTTATTCTGTTCTTTATTTTATCCATAATTTTTTCTCTATTATTTTTATTTTTTATGTCGTTGGCTGAATAAGGAGATACGGCCTCATCTAACGCCTCCCATAAAGTTGGTTGAATAAATATTAAATAAATTTGTTCTGGCGTAATTATATCTCTTCTTCTATTTCTATGGAATATCATGTCTCTTCTATCAGGGGAAAGTGTAGAAAGAATTTTTTGTATAGCGTCATTGCTACAATTTGCGCTATACCTTGTATTAATATTAATAGAAAACCGTACTCCGTCTCTTGTTAAAGACGTTACTTCCTCAAAACGAGTCAATTGAGCGCAATTGACTAAACTTAAATTATTATACACACCTATATAGTGTGTCCCCGGCCCTAATACCGGACCTGATAATCCGTCACCGCCAATATACAACGCCCAAAAACCTGTTCTATTAAATATTTGCCCTTTGTGGGCTTGTGGGATGTCATCCACACATCCCAGAAAATTAAAAGACAAACAAAAAATAATAAAAAAAACAACTACTTTTTTCATTTTTTCCTCCTTTCTATTTTTGGTTATTTGGTTAAATGGTTGTTTTTTTATAACCCCCGCTTAACTCGTTCATTGTTGTCAAAGGAAATATAATTAAAGTATATTAAAGTATATTTTAGAGGTTTTGTCAAGTTTTGTTTTTGAATTTTCGTTTTTGAAAAATAGCAACAACATCCTCCCTAATGTCCATCGTCCATCTTACCTCACATATCCCAACGGATTCACGCGCGCGCCGTTGATTTGAATTTCAAAATGCAAATGTATACCTGTAACACCGCGGACTTTACCTGTATTACCCATTAAAGAGATGGTCTGCCCCGTAGTAACATAATCGCCCGGCGTAACCAATAAACGCGAATTGTGGCCATAAAGCGTTTTGACTCCTCCACCGTGGTTTATCACGATATAACAACCATACCCGCTGTTCCACCCGCATTGTGAAATTTCAACCGTGCCTGATTTTGCCGCGTAAATCGGGGTCGCAAAAGGACCCGCGATGTCCAAACCGTGATGCGTCCATCCGTAATATTGAGTTATGATTTTCGCGCCAGCCGGCCATACAAAACCGGAATTTGTCGGCTGTTGCTTGGAAGCGGATGGCGCCGCGTATTGTTTTACGCCGGCATAACTGCTTGGAACGCTTGCGTAGGATTTTTGTTGCGGTTTTATGCCTCCGGGTATGATTAAAGTTTCGCCTTTCGCGAGGTTGCTGCCGTCCTCTTTTAATTTATTAAACTTGGCGATGTCTTCCGCCACAACCCCGTAAGTGGAAGCGATTTTTTTCAAAGTATCGCCTTTCTTGACTGTGTAAGAGACTCCGCTTACCGGCAATATACGCAATTTGTCGCCAGGTTTTATTCTTGAATTTAAAGTTAAATTGTTTTCCCATAAAATAGTGGCGACGCTTATGCCAAAACGAGCCGCTATGCCGCTCAATGTATCTCCAACCGCCACAGCATATTCAATGGTTTCAACGCGACCTCCTGATAATGAAACACCGGGAAAAATCAATGGTTTATATAAAGAAGACCCTCCGGCTACCGGACCGGAAAATCCATTTTCTTGCCAGGACACATTGCCGGAGCTCGCCTGTTCCGCTCCTAAAAATCCTTGTAAACGGTAAGCTGTCGGCTCATACACCGAACTCCCAGATGTGATTTCTTCTAAAACAGACGCATCGTCTTCCATGCCGGTAAGACCGTAAGCTATTGTTTTACGACCAGCCAAATCAGCTCTTTTTTTTGCAAAAATCGTAGATTGAGGAATTACCAAAAAAAGCAATGTGATAAAAATCAAAATTTGTAAATTATCCCTTTTTAAAAGCAATGCGTCTATTCTGTCAACGCCGATTTTTTTTAAATAATATCCGGTTTTATATCCGGCGAGGATGTAAAGCTTCCAAAAAAAACCAAAAAAACGGCCAAAAACCGAAAAAAGTTTTTCGCCGACCCATTTTAAAACCCGTTTCAAATAAATGAGGGAATATAAAATTTTCAGCCAAATATTGTATTTCATACACTGGATTGACTATTTGCTTATTTTAGCATATAGTGATATATACATAAAGGATAATCATTAAAAAAGCAAGTCGGCCGAGTGGCTGATTTGATTAAAAATTTTTTAAAATTTAATTTTAACGGAAAATATGCAGATATTTTTATTTTCCATACTGCCGGCTTTAATAGCCGTGGCATATGGCGTGGCTCTTATCGTTTGGATTAACAAACAACCTTCCGGCGACGACCGTATGAAGGCAATCGCAAAAGCGATTCAAGAAGGAGCAAAGGCATATCTTAAACGGCAATATAAAACCATAGCAATCGTGGCCTTGATTGTTTTTATTTTGATTGGATTATTTGTTGATTGGATGACAGCTCTCGGATTTCTTCTCGGCGCGATTCTGTCCGGATTGGCCGGCGCGATTGGCATGAGCATATCTGTGCGAGCCAACATAAGAACAGCGGAAGCCGCCAAGACAGGTTTGAAAGAAGCGTTAAATGTGGCTGTAAAAGGCGGCTCCATCACCGGGCTTTTGGTTGCCGGACTTGGACTTTTGGGCGTTTCCGGATTTTATTTTATTACAAAAGATGTTTCCGCTTTAATCGGTTTGGGTTTTGGCGGCAGTTTGATTTCCGTGTTCGCGAGAATCGGCGGAGGCATATTTACCAAAGCCGCTGATGTCGGAGCGGACTTGGTGGGCAAAGTGGAAAAAGGAATTCCAGAAGACGACCCGCGCAATCCCGCGGTTATCGCGGATAATGTGGGGGACAATGTCGGCGACTGCGCCGGCATGGCGGCCGACCTTTTTGAAACTTACGCCGTAACGGCAATCGCGACAATGGTTCTCGCCAGTTTGCTTTTTGTCGGAAATGAAAAAGCGATTGTTTATCCGTTGGTTTTGGGGGGTATATCAATCATTGCTTCCGTTTTGGGAACATTTGCCATTCGTTTGGGTAAAAGTTTAAACATAATGAACGCTTTGTATAAAGGACTCGCCGCGTCAGGAGCCCTCGCTTTAATTGGCTTTTATTTCGCCACTCGCTGGTTGATGAATAATTTGGAAGGAATATCCGCCAATAATATCTTTCTTACGACTGTTGTCGGTTTGGCTTTAACCGCGGCAATGGTTTTGATTACGGAATATTATACTTCCACTAAATATAATCCGGTTAAAAAGCTGTCTAAAGCCAGTGAAACCGGACATGCCACAAACATAATCTCCGGCCTTGCGTTATCAATGCGCTCCACGGCTATGCCTGTTATTTTTATTGTAGCCGCGATTTTAATAAGCTATTCATTGGCAGGACTTTTCGGAATAGCCATAGCGGCCGTTAGTATGCTTTCTTTAACAGGTATAATTGTCACGATTGACGCTTATGGTCCGATTACGGACAATGCCGGAGGTATCGCTGAAATGAGCGAACTACCTGAAAGCGTTAGAAATATCACTGACCCGTTGGACGCGGTTGGAAATACAACTAAGGCGGTAACAAAGGGTTATGCCATAGCCAGCGCGGCTTTAGCTTCACTCGTATTATTCGCCGACTATACGCATAAACTTCCTGATTCGGTAAAATTTTTAATAAATGAACCTAAAGTTTTAGCCGGACTTTTTATCGGAGGACTTTTGCCTTATCTTTTCGGCGCCAATTTAATGGAATCTGTCGGCAAGGTGGCCGGCAAGGTGGTTGAGGAAGTGCGACGCCAATTTCGTGAAATTCCAGGAATAATGGAACGCTCGGCAAAACCGGATTATGGAAAAGCTGTTGATATCGTCACTAAAGGCGCGCTCGGACAAATGATTTTACCGGCTTTGATACCGATAATCACGCCAATTTTTGTCGGTTGGTTTTTGGGCGTTGAGGCATTGGGCGGGCTTTTGCTTGGCACTATCATTACAGGAGTTTTTGTCGCCATTTCAATGACAACCGGCGGAGGCGCGTGGGACAACGCTAAAAAATATATTGAAAATGGAAATTATGGCGGAAAAGGTTCATTCGCGCATCAAGCGGCCGTGACAGGCGACACTGTCGGCGACCCATACAAAGATACTGCTGGGCCGGCAATCAACCCGATGATTAAAGTTGTAAACATTGTGGCATTGTTGATTGTAGGATTATTGTTGAAATAAATTACAACCGGACAGAGATCCCCTGCCTACCGGCAGGCAGGCTCTCCGCCCCGGGCGGATCGGGATGACAATTAAACACTTGTTATCTCATTCTTCGGGGTAATAATATTCATAATTCATAATTCGTTATACACTTTATGAAACATGAAATAAAAAAACTCGGCAAAGCGCAAGTGGAATTAAACATTTTCGTGGAACCGGCGGATTATAAAGACGATTTGGAAAAAGCCGCCGCGCGCATTTCCGACCGAGCGTCAATTAAAGGATTCAGACAGGGCAAAGCGCCTTACAATATTGTCAAAGAACAAGTCGGCGAAATAAAAATTTTTGAAGAAGCGATGCAGTCAATCGTGGAAAAAAATTTGTTTGCCGTCATTAAAAAAGAAAACTTGGAAACCGTTGGGACGCCTCAAATCACGATTGAAAAAATCGCGCCGGGCAATGATTTTGTTTTTAAGGCCGTGGCGAGTTTGATGCCAAAAATTAAACTTTGCGATTTGAATAAAATCAAAGTTGAAATAAAAACGCAAAAAACTACGGATAAAGAAACGGAAGATATTGTTCAAAATCTTCGTAAAATGCAAGCCAAAGAAATTTTAAAAAACGGAACCGCGGAAAAAGAAGACAAAATCGTGATTGATTTGGATATGTTCTTGGATAAAGTTCCTGTTGAAGGCGGGCAGGCAAAAAACCATCAGGTTTATCTGAACGAGCCGAACTACATCCCTGGCATGGCCGAACAGCTTGTCGGGCTCAAAAAAGGCGACACAAAAGAATTTACTTTAAAATTTCCAAAAGAACATTACCAAAAACATTTAGCCGGGCGGGATATTGATTTAAAAACAAATGTTAAGGATGTTTATAAAATTGAATATCCGGAAGTGAACGACGAGTTTGCCAAAACTCTCGGACAGGAAAACGCGGATAAATTAAAAGAAAGAATTGCCGAAAACCTCACAAAAGAAAAAGAAACGCGCGAAGACCAACGGGTTGAAATTGAAATGCTGGAAAAAATAGTCGCTGGTAGCGAATTTGAAGTAATTCCGGATTCGCTCATTGATTATGAAAAACAAAAAATGTTTCACGAATTGAAACACGATTTAGAGCAACGCGGCATCACAATTGAAAAATATCTGACAGATATCAAAAAAACGGAAAAAGAAATTTTTGACGACTTCGCGGCGCAAGCCGATAAAAGAGTAAAAGCCGCGTTGGTTTCCCGCCAAGTGGCTCTGGATAACGATATTAAAGTTGAAAAAGCTGATTTGGACAAAGAAATTGAACTGATAAAAACTTCTTACGCGGGCGACAAAACGGTTGAAGAAAATCTCAAACGGCCGGAAGTGATTGACACTATCGCTTCCACTGTTCAAAATAGAAAGGTGATAGCGTGGCTAAAAACGAAAATTTGCGGCCAAAACAAATAATTAAAATCTCAAATATGCTATTCGGGGCCCATGTTTCAATTGCCGGAGGGCTGCCTAACGCTCCTCTTAACGCTGCCGAAATCGGCTGCGAAGTTTTTCAATTTTTTACTCGTTCTCCGCAAGGCGGATGGGTTCCTCCTTGCGATAAAAAAATCGCCGAAGAATTCAAAACAAATTGCGAAAAAGCCGAACAAAAAGAATGGTATGTCCACACTCCGTATTTTATAAACTTCGCTTCGGCTAATAAAAAAATTGTTTACGCTTCAATAAAAGTCGTCCGTGAAGAACTTGAACGCGCCTCAATGCTCGGAGCGAAATATATCATGACGCATCTCGGCAGTTATAAAGATTCCGGCAAAGAAATCGGATTTATCCGCCTCGCGGATTCTTTGGAAAAAGTTTTAAACGGATATGTTGGCAAAACCAAGTTCCTGATTGAAATTTCAGCCGGCGCGGGAGAAATTATCGGCGACACTTTTGAAGAAATAGCGGAAATAATCAACCACCCGAAACTCAAAAAATACAACCTTGGCGTTTGTTATGACACACAGCATGGTTTTGCCTCCGGATATGATATACGAACGCCAAAAGCGGTAGAAAAAACTCTGGACGCGTTTAATCAAACTATCGGATTGCAAAAATTAAAACTTTCGCACTGCAGTGATTCGCTTACCGAACTCGGCTCGCGCCGCGACCGCCACGCGCATCTCGGCGAAGGTCTCATCGGCCTCGCTGGATTTAAAAATTTGTTGTCCGCGAAAAAATTGCCGGATATAAATTTCATTTTGGAAACTGAGAGTGAAAAAGTAAAAAATGATTTGAAAAAATTAAAAAATATCAGAAAATCATTATGACGCAACTTGAAACAGCCATAAAAATAATCAATCAAGCCAATAAATTCCTTGTAAAAAAATATCGCGTCTTCGGCGTTCCTGCCGCGCGTTTGAAAAAAAATAATGAAATTACCACAGATGTTGATATCGCGGCGAACGATTTAATCATCAAGAAACTTAAAAAATATTTTCCAAAAGAAAAAATCATCAGCGAAGAAAATAAACAAAATAAAACCGCTCCCGACGCGTGGTATATAGACCCTTTGGACGGAACAACAAATTTTGCGTTCGGTTTGCGCGACTTCTCGGTTTGTCTCGCGCGGACAAAAAATAACGATGTTGAATCCGGAGTGGTGGGCGTTCCAATGGCCGATGAAATTTTTTGGGCGAAAAAAAACAGCGCGGCTTTTTTAAACGGAAAAAAAATAACGGTCTCCAAAAGAAAACCGACTGACACTCACCTTATGATTTTGTTTTGCGGCGGCCATTCGCCGAAAGGAAAAAAACGCCTGTCCTTAATTATTAAAAAAATTGAAAACATAAAAATTCACGCGCGTATATTCGCTTCCGCCGGACTTGAACTTTCTTCGGTAGCGTGCGGCCGCGCCGATGGGTGTGCGCTTACGGAAATTCATCCTTGGGATGTTTTGGCCGGCATCGCGCTCGTTCGCTCGGCCGGAGGAAAAGTCACTAACTTTAAAGGCGAAGAATGGAAAATCAGCGATTCAACACTTATCGCCAGCAACGGATTGATTCACAAAAAACTTTTAAACTTGGTTTAAGGCGCGTCAACTCCTCCTTTGTTCCACGGATTACATCGTAAAACGCGCCAAATTGTTTTTAACGACCCTTTCAAAAGGCCGTATTTTTTTATTGATTGATATCCGTATTCACTGCATGAAGGATAAAATTTGCAGCATCCGAACGGATAAAAAATCCGGCCGATAAAACTATGGTCCGGAGATATCATACATTGGTAAATACGAATAAAAAAAGATAAGACAAGCGAAGGTAAAGCAAAAATCAGTTTTAATTTCATAATTTTATTATTTTTGCTTTGTTTAATAATAAGTTCATTTCTTGGCTTATTTCAGCGAAATCTTTTGTTAAAACATCCGGCTTGGCAGTGAACAAAACATAATACCCTTCTTTTATTTTCCCCTCCTTTATTAGGAGACGAACCACCTCTCGCATTTGACGACGGACACGGTTGCGTTTTACCGCGCTTTTTGAAACTTTTAAACCGACTGAAAAGGCTAATTTAAGCTGTTTTTTAAAACTTTCCAAATCAATTTTTTTAGGAAAATAAGTTTGAATTTTAGCTAACTCAACATATTTTATGTCCAAAAAAGCGCCATTCGCCCAACGGCCATGTTTTATAACCAAATTAAAATCCCTGATTTTAGCTAAACGATTTTCTTTTGGCAACATATTTTAATATTATATCAAAAACCCGCCATAATTGCTCAGGCGGGTTTTGTTTTTATCTTGTTTTTCTCAATCTCTTGCCTTTCCTTTCGTCTGAAACCGACAATTTCTTTCTGCCTTTGGCGCGTCTGCGCGCTAAAACGGTGCGGCCGGCTTTTGTTTTCATTCTTTTACGAAACCCGTGAGATTTAGCTCTTTTTCTCTTTTTTGGTTGATATGTTCTTTTTGGCATAATAAAATGTTAAAATTAAATGACAATTGTTATATTACTCCTTATTTTTAAAAAAGTCAATGGGACGCCCGTCCCTTTATAGAGATTGTCGCCAAATGTGTTTGTCATCCTCGCGCAAGCGGGGATCCAAGACAACCGCATTTTAGGACTATCGCCGAATAACGAAAATCATTCATTCGGCGACAGTCCCGTGTAGTCTTGACGAACAGTTTGGACTACACTGTGTTGACAAAAAATTTAAAAAATATAAGATGCCAACATGGTTTTCCACAGGTTTTCCAATACCTATTAACTTTTGACCGGATTGAATGATTTTTTATTCAAAAAATCTGTGCTACAATTTAACTACCCTTTTTAATATATTTTGTTTTACGCTTTCATATGAATACTCAAGAAATCTGGCAGTCCGTTTTAGGTGAATTGGAGCTTTTAATTTCCAAACCGAATTTCATCACTTGGTTTAAAAACACCGGCATTATAAATTACCAGGAAAACGAGGTACTTTTGTGCGTGCCGAATAATTTTACTCAGGCTTATTTGGAAAAAAAATATCATCAAACCATTATTAAATCATTGGAAAGAATCACAAGCAAGCCGATAAAAAAATTGGAGTATAAAATATCAAATATAAAAAATCTCTCAATTGAAATTGAAAAAGAGAATACTCAAAAACCGGATGAACAAAAAGAATTAACAATTGAGATTAATGAATCCGAAAACAGTCAAACCTATTCAGTAGATCAAACACCCGCTTACGCGCCGGCTTCAACAAACGCGCGCGGTTTAAATCCGAATTATACATTTGAAACTTTTATCGTAGGTCCTTGCTCGGAACTTGCTTTTGCGGCTTCGCAGGCAGTCGCCGCCAAACCCGGCGTAAGTTATAATCCTCTGTTTATTTATGGCGGCGTGGGTTTGGGAAAAACACACCTTCTCCATGCCATCGGAAATCAAATTTTAAAAAACAACCCGGGCACCCGTATTCTTTATGTCACGACAGAGACATTTTGCAATGATTTTATTTCTCTTGTGCGAGGGGGTCAGGCAAAAGAATTTCAAAACCGATATCGCAATGTGGATTTGCTCTTAATAGATGATATCCAATTTATTTCCGGCAAAGATGGGACTCAAGAATCGTTCTTTCACACATTTAACGAACTTCACCAACAAAACAAACAAATAGTGCTCACCTCTGACCGCCCGCCGAAAGCGATTCCAACATTGGAAGACCGTTTGAAGTCCCGTTTTGAGTGGGGAATGATAGCTGATGTCGGCGCGCCGGATTTGGAGACAAGAATCGCCATTTTAAAACAAAAAAGCGAGGAAAAAAACTTCCCGTTGCCTTCGGAAATTTTGCAAAACATCGCCGTTATCGTGCAAAATAACATTCGCGAACTGGAAGGGGCTCTTAACAAAATCATCGTTTACCATCAGCTAAAAAATATCGTCCCAACAGTGGAATCCGTAAAATCGCTTCTGTCCAACGCTCGCGCGACTTCCATGCGAAGCTCTTTGACGACACGAAAAGTGATTGAAGAAGTAAGCGAATTTTACGAAATCACCTCCACGGAAATACTCAGTAAAAGCAGAGAGAAAAAAATTTGCAACCCGCGCCAGATAATAATGTTTTTAATGAGGGAAGAATTAAATATGTCTTTTCCCGACATAGGCAACGAGCTTAACAACCGCGACCATACAACCGCTCTGCACGCTTACAAAAAAATAAACAAATCAATTGAAGAAAATTTAAAACTCAAACAAGAAATAGAAATGATAAAACAGCGGCTTTATTTAAACACTGTTCAATAGCTGTGGATAAACGCCTCTTTTTCAGCCGCGGCGTTGTTAAAAACAAAAAAACATATTAACTTTTTTTTAATAAATTTCACGCTTTTCCACAGGGCTTAAAAAAAAGAAAAAAGTTATACAAAGTTTTTTACATTTTTACAAAAAGTTCTTAACCGATATTTTCGCTTAAATAAAAAGCAAACAACGGTTTTCCTAGTTTTCCACTCCCTTATTGTTATTATTATATTTATATATTATATATTTAAACAACCAATATGAAACTTGTGTGCACAAAAGAAAATTTATCACGAGCTCTTAATTTGGTAAACGGAGTGGTAAACAAAAATCCAAACTTGCCGATATTGGGAAATATACTTATCAAAGCTCTTAATCAAAAAGTTGAAATTATCGCGACTAATTTGGAAATTGCCATTACCGCGAACTTAAGAGCCAAGATTGAAAAAGAAGGTTTTTTCACCGTGCCATCTCGGACACTCTTTGATTTGGTTAATCTTTTATCGGATGAAAAAGTGGAATTGGAATTGGAAGGAAGCGAACTTAAAATAATTTGCGGGAAAACAGCCACCAAAATCAAGGGGTCGCCGGCCGATGAATTTCCGGTTGTGCCCGCTGTTTCAGGTGAGAAAGGGTTTTTGATTGACGCGCAAAATTTAAAGAGAGGTCTTGAACAGGTTGTTTTTGCTTCCGCTAAAAATGAAATAAGACCGGAACTTTCCGGGGTCTTTTTTAATTTTAACAGAGACGACTATAAAGGTTTGGTTTTAGCCGCAACAGACAGTTATCGTTTGGCTGAGAAAAAATTGGCGCTGGCGCAAGGGCAGGACTCTTTAAAAGTGATTGTTCCATTCCGAGCGGCGCAGGAAATAATTCATATTATAAGCGTTTCCGGAGGAAGCGAATCGGAAAAGAACTTCAGATTATTAGTAAGCGACAACCAACTGGTGGCTCGTTTTGACGATGTGGAAATGGTTTCGCGTCTGGTGGAAGGGCAATATCCGGATTATACGCAAATTATTCCCAAAGATTTTCTTACAGTCGCTGAAATGCCAGTAGCCAAAACAATTAAAGAAATTAAGGCCGCCAGTTTGTTCACGACAATCGGCATTAACGCGGTTTTGTTTAATATAAAATCCTCGGAAGGCATAGTCTGTTTTTCTTCCACATCAACACAAACAGGAGAACATAAATCGGAAATAAATACGGAAATAAAAGGACCTGATAATTCAATTCTTTTGAATCACCGTTATGTTTTGGACGGGCTTGGAAACATTGACGACGAAACGATGATGTTTAAAGTCATAAACGGCGAAAATCCATGTATTTTCGCGCCAAAAAACAATAACGATTATTTATATATTGTAATGCCTGTGAGGCAGTAAGAGAGTATTGACAAAATTATAAAAAAATGTTTAAATTTTAACATCTTACAAGGAGGCAAAAAAGATGGTAAAAAAAAATAAATACGAGGATGAATTTGAAAAAGCAGAAAAAAAATTTGAAAAAGAAACGAACAGGGTTCTTTGGGTGTCCATTATAATTAATATAATTATTTTGGCTTTAATTATAATGGTCGTTCTCGGACTCTGGTGTTTTGCTCTCCCCGCGCTCGGGGATTGGGTTGAGGGGTTGGTAAAACTGTCCAACCCACAATAATTTGAAGAAACTAAAAGCGGTTCAACGCATTGAGCCGCCTTTTTATTTTGACTTAATCGGAATCCATCGTCCGTCGTCCATTGACCGGATTTTTTAATCAATCTTGGCAAGTTGTTCTGTTTTTGGGCTGTAATAAATTTCCACTTCCACTCTTTTCACGCCAAATTTTTTCGCTTCGGCTTTGGAAACATCAAGCCAAATATCCATACGGCCGTAGCCGTAACGCGAGTTCATGCGGTCGTCAATCGTAAAAACCTTGTCGCCGTAAAGTTCCGGAATTTTAATCTTTGTTCCAAAAGGAAGCCAGTTGGCGGCTATCATACCATCGTAAACTCTTTTGCCGGTAGCGGCGATAAACGGAGAGTCATCGGTTTGGTCCGGAGTGCTTGTGTAAGCCGTAATAACCGATATGACTTTTTTGTCCGGTTCGCGGTCTGACGCTTGTGGAAATCTTTTTTCCTCATTATTTTGGCCAAAAATAAAGGAAAGAATGCCTAATCCTTCGCTTTTCGCGTAAGTCGCGGTCGGATTTACCAAAACGGCTAAAACAAGGGCTAAAACCAAAGTATTGGCTATTGATTTTATCATTTTTTTATTGATTTTTTCGCTAAATAAAGCCATATTTTTGTTCCTTTCAATCAAAAAAGATACCGTATGGTATCTTCGTGATTAAATAGTATAGCACATTTTAGCGATTTTGTCAATCGCTTGTCATCCCGAGGAGCGTAGCGAAGAGCTTGCCTGTTGGTAGGCAGGGGATCTCTGTCCTGTTGTAAGTTGTTGGACAGAGATCCCTCTCTACCGCTCGGGATGACAGTTAAATATTTGTCATCCCGATCCGCCCAGGGCGGAGAGGGATCTCTGTCCGGCGGTCATTCGTTTATTCCCGTCCGCGTAGAATTTTTGCTCCTTTCAATTGCCAGTCGTAGGTCAATAAACCGTTGGAATAAAATATAAGTGTTCTATAATTTGTTTTTCCGTTTCCTTGCGGCGGATTTAAACGATTTATTCCAATACTGTCCTCCGCAACACAAACATTTTGTCCATTGATATCAACAATAATCCTATGGTCCAAAGACAATAGACGGCGCCCTTTTAAGAGTAAAGCGTATTTTATATCATCGCACACTTCTTTCCCCAAACAATTGTTGTTTGTAAAGCTAGCCGCCTGTAGATTTTCCGAACTTTCAGGTTTTACAACAGGACGAATAGTGAGTTGGTCCACATCATTATCACGGCACCAATCAACAAGTTCAAAAACTTTTTTTGGGCTGTCTATAAAATTTTTTAGCATTATTATATTTAGACGGACAGCGAACCTAAAACAGTGAAGAAATTTTATGGTTTTTGCCAAATCCGGACAATCATCGGAAATTAATTTATTAAGCCCCTTGTCATAATGAACGGCTGAAATGGCAATTGTGTTTAATCCTTTTTCATACCAGTCTTCCAAAATAACACTGTAATAATTTTTTACTTCTTTTCCTTCCGCCATTTTTCCAAAAATAATCCCGTTGGTTTGAAGTTCAACAATTGGAAAATTCCATCTCCAAAGACGCTCCATATATTCCGTAATTTCATTTGGATAAAGAGTCGGCTCGCCTTTTCCAGTTAAAAGCACGGTAGTGGCGGATCCAAGGCAAGCGAGTTTGCATGCTTTTTTTAAATTTATTTCGTTTATTCTAGACCCTTCTGCGTGTCTTTGTGGAATTTCTTCAAATCCGGTCATTATAGTTGTACAAAAAGGACACTTGGCGTTGCATTTTGCATCGCCTATAACGATATTAAAAGTTTCTATTTTCATTTTTTCCTCCTATTATTTTAAAAGAACAGCATAAAGACAACCTTAATAAAAAAATCCGGTTTTGTCAACCATTCTACTTCGCGATGAAGCCAGAATATCTCAAAGAGTTGTTTCTTATTTGAGTCGCGGAAATAGGAAATTTTTTTCTTTTTAAATCAAAAAGTTTGTGTTCTATGCTTAAAAATTTTGCCAGATAATCTCCATATTTTTCCGAAGAAAAAACAACATCAATTTTTCCAAATCGTTTTTTTATGTATTTGCACCAAACATCCGAAGCAGCGCGCGATTGTTTTTCACCGCGCGGAAGGTTCGCTTTTATTGACACAAATTTTATATTTTTACGCGATTTAAATAATTTCCTCATCCATAGCAAACGCTCGCTTCCGGAAGTCGGATCATCAGGACGCGAGCAAACAGCGATTATCAAACTGTCGCAATTTTTCAAAGCGAAATCAATCAAAGCCAAATGCCCTTTGTGAGGAGGCATAAATTTTCCGACTATGAATCCGGTTTTCATAGTGAATTATGAATTATGAATTATGGATACCAACCATTCCATAGAACCAAATGCCGTGAATCTTGTCAAGAAGGCGCGAAAAAGGTATGATATAAAAAATTATGCCCATTTCTCAATTAAAAAGACGGGTCAGAAGCTATGGCGATATTTCTTCCCGCCAACGCGTTTTGGAGCCGATAAAAAAAATTAAAATTAAAATCGCGCGACCGAATCGCAAATGGCTGAAAAAACTTCTAACCTTGGCTTTAGCGGCCGGGGCTGTATTTTTTGTTTGCGCGATAGCGGTCGCGGCTTTTGTAAGCCGAGATTTGCCGGACCCGAACAAACTAATAGACAGACAGGTCGCTCAAAGCACAAAAATTTACGACCGCACCGGCGAACATTTGCTTTATGAAATTTTTCAAAATCAAAAAAGAACGATGGTAAATTTGGACCAAGTCGCTCCCATGGCGGTTAAAGCCACCATCGCGATTGAAGACAAATATTTTTATGAACATAGTGGCATCCGCGTTTCAAGTATTTTACGCGCCGGATTTAACAATTTTATCGGACGAAAAGCCGGCTCTGGCGGAGCGTCAACCCTTACGCAACAACTGATAAAAAATGCTATTATTGGGGACGAACATTCTTATTTCAGAAAAATTAAAGAAGCCATTCTCGCGTTGCAACTGGAAAAAAAATACAGCAAAGACCAGATATTAAAAATGTATTTTAATGAAATACCATACGGATCCACAAACTATGGTATTGAAGCCGCGAGTCAAAGTTATTTTCATAAAAACGCCAAGGACTTAACCCTCGCCGAATCAGCGACTTTGGCGGCTCTCGCGAAAGCGCCGAGTAAATATCTGAATAACATTGACGCTTTAAGAACTCGCCGAGATTATGTTTTGGATTTGATGTTTGAGCAGGGCGTTATCAGCGAGGAAGAAAAAAAAGACGCTCAGGGCGCGGCTCCGCGATTTTATCGCAGTTCCGGAATTATGGACGCGCCACATTTTGTCCTTTATGTGAAACAACAGCTTGCGGACAGATTTGGAGAAAATTTAGTTGACACGGGCGGATTAAAAGTCCTCACTTCTTTGGATTATGATAAACAAATGGCGGCGGAAAAAATTATTAAGGAGCAGGGAGATAAGTTTGCCAAAGAATCAAACGCGAACAACGCCGCGTTGGTGGCGATTGACCCGAAAACCGGACAGATATTGGCAATGGTCGGGTCGCGGGATTTTTTCAACGAAGAAATTGATGGACAATTTAATGTTGCCACATTAGGAAAACGTCAACCCGGATCTTCTTTTAAACCATTCGTTTATTTGGCTGCTTTTGAAAAAGGATACACGCCGGACACCGTGCTTTACGATACGATTACAGCTTTTGGCAAAAAAGCGAATGGAGAAGATTATATTCCAAAAAATTATGATGACAAAGAACACGGGCTCGTGACTATGCGCAAGGCGCTACAAGGGTCGCTGAACATTCCGGCGGTTAAAACTTTATATTTGGTCGGACCGCAAAACGCGATTGAATTTGCCAAACGATTCGGATACACAACTTTTACCGGCGACTACGGGTTGAGCTTGGTTTTGGGAGGCGCGGAAGTTAACCTCTTGGAACACACAGACGCTTACGCGACTCTCGCGAATAATGGCGTCTATAACGCGCCGAGCAGTATCTTGAAAGTTACAAATCCTCAAAATGAAATTCTTTACGAATGGCAGGCGACCGAAGGAACCGAGGCCGTAAAACCTGAATTAGCCGCGCTTATTGGCGATGTTTTAACTGACGACGCTTCTCGCGCGTTTGTTTTTGGCGGCAATAGCACGCTTACGCTTCCCGGTAGAAAAGTTGCCGCGAAAACCGGCACCACAAATGATTACAAAGATGCGTGGACAATGGGTTATGTTCCGTCTTTGGCGGCCGGCGTTTGGGTCGGCAACACAACGCCGTCTCCGATGAAAGGCGGTGGAAATAAATTAGCCGGTTTGATTTGGAATAATTTTATGAAAGAGGCGTTAAAAAATATTCCTCCGGAACCGTTTCCCGACCCGCCGGTCAATGACGCTTTAAAACCTGTTTTACGCGGTTCAAACGGCGGACTTACTCTAAAAATAAATAGATTTAGCGGCAAACTCGCTTCATCCACCACGCCGGAAAGATTGGTTATTGAAAAAACTTTTTTATTGCCACATGACATTTTATATTATGTGAATAAAGACGACCCGCGCGGGTCTGCGCCGGCAAATCCGGCGGAGGATTCTCAATATGAAGCGTGGGAAGAAGGTTTGCAAAGTTGGATTATGAAAGAGCGGGAAGCCGGCAGAAATTTGGATTTGAGCGAACCGCCGACAGAATATGACATATTGCAATCTTCCGAACTTTCTCCATCGGTTGATTTTATTTATCCGGAAGACGGACAAATTTTAAACTCGCGTCAAATTGATTTTCAAATTTCCGCCACGGCCCCGCGCGGGGTATCGCGTGTTTTATATTATATTGACGGACAAAAAATTGGCGAGAGCAACACCTTCCCGTTTAATTTGACTTTTTACGCGAAAAAAATAATCAAAGGCGAACACGCGTTAAAAGCGATAGCCGAAGATGACTTGGGTAATGGAGGAGAAAAAGAAATTAAAATTATTCTTGATGTTGAAGAAGACCCGCCATCGGTGGAATGGTTTGACTCTACCCCTTTATCTTTGAGCGAAGACGCTTATCCGCGTCCGTTTTTACTTTCGCCTTTTCGTTGGGAAGAAGTAAAAGATATAAAAATTTATCTTGGCGAAACAAATTCGCGCCGGCTTATTTACACTTTCAAACCGGAAGAAGATAAAATTGAAAACGGACATCTTTCTTTCACATGGCAACATTCCCCGGGAAAAGGAATTTCAATTTTAACCGCAGTTCTCACGGACAAAAATAATAATATTGAAGAGAGAGATTTGGAAGTTAATGTGAGATAGGTGAAGCGTAAATTATAATATAAAAGAAAAATTTTTAATTTTTTAATTTTATAAATAATTTTTAATGTATTAATTTTTAAACGCTCAAGATTCTATTTTTGACCTGTATTGCAATGTTTCGGCGATGTGTTCGGTTTGAATTTCGTCTTTGCCGGCGAGGTCGGCGATTGTGCGCGAGAGTTTTAAAATACGATTGTAAGCGCGGGCGGAAAGATGCATTTGTGTAACGGCCGCGCGCAGAAGATCCATTGATTCTTCGT
>Ga0265297_10003119_pt1 | contig 31014 bp, 28 predicted proteins | sample Munlanlwell13791_FD_192502 | JGI IMG/M metagenome (GOLD analysis project Ga0265297, IMG submission 192502) | Leachate microbial communities from a municipal landfill in Southern Ontario, Canada - Leachate well 137-91 | ecosystem: Engineered > Solid waste > Landfill > Unclassified | place...
GAGAGGCGTGAGGCGCATGTGCTGTCGGCGCGGGAGCGCCGCTGTACTGCGCCGCTTCAGGAGAGGCGTGAGGCGCATGTGCTGTCGGCGCGGGAGCGCCGCTGTACTGCGCCGCTTCAGGAGAGGCATGAGGCGCATGTGCTGTCGCGCCTATTCGGGAGGGCCCTAGACGCACGGATGCATGTCGGCGGGCCTGTTCCGCAAGTCTTGCATGTTTGGTAACATCGTGATGAACCGATGTACCCCACGATCCTGCAGTTCGGGCAGTTCCGCCTGGCCACCTACGGCGTGCTCGTGGCTCTGGGCTACCTGGCGGGGATCTACTGGCTGAGCTCCCAGCGCGAGCGCATGGGGCTCAAGGAGAACGAGTTCTGGGGCCTCATCTACGCCATGTTCTTCGGCGCGGTGGCCGGGGGGAAGCTCCTGTACCTGGCCGTGGAATGGCGGGCCCTGTTCTCCGGTGAACTGCACCCGCTCCGGGATTTCCGCTACGGCTTCGTGTTCATGGGCGGGTTCATGGGCTCCGCGCTCGCGGCGTGGCTCTACGGCCGGCGCAGGCCGTTCGATTACCTGAAGGTCGGCGACCATTTCGGGGTCGCCATGCCCCTGGGGCACACGATCGGCCGGCTCGCCTGCCTCTTCTCGGGCTGCTGCCACGGAGGGCCGACGGCCATGCCTTGGGGGGTCCGCTACACTCGGCCGGACTGCCTCGTGGACCCCAGGCTGCTGGGCGTCCCCCTGCATCCGACACCGATCTACGAGTCCGCGGCCAACGCGGCCATCGCGGCCTTGATGCTCGCGTGGCTCGGCCGCGTCCGGAAAGGACGGGGACCGGAGGGGAGCGTGCTGCTGGGCTATCTGGGCCTCTACGGGTTCGCACGCTTCTTCATCGAGTTCCTGCGCGGGGACGACCGCGGGGGGTTCCTGCTCGGGATGTCGCTGGCCCAGTGGACATCCCTGGGGTGGATGATCGTGGCCTCCGTATCTCTCGTGTTCCTGTTCCGCAGGCGCAAGGTCCCCGAATGAATCGGGACATCCGGCTCGTCGCCGACACGGGGGGGGCCCGTCTCGACCAGTACCTCGCCAGGAGCCTCCCCGGCTACAGCCGCTCCTTCCTCAAGGACCTCGCCCAGAGGGGCCTCGTGCTCGTGGATGGGGCGCCGAGGGCTCCGGATTTCAGGCTGCGGCACGGCTCCGTGGTGGTGGTGCGGGCCTCGGACCCGGGCTGGGCCGAGCTTCCGTTCGAGGACTGGGTCCTGCATGAGGACCGCCACATCCTGGTCGTGGACAAGCCGGCCGGGCTCATCACGCACCCCGTGGGCGAGAGCTGGATCCATCGGCCGGAGGCGGCCTTGAGCGAGCCCGAGCCGAGCTTGGCGGGTGTCGTGCTCCGGCACAGGCCGGGCATGGCGGCCTCGGGCGTGGAGCGCTGCGGCCTGGTGCACCGGCTGGACCGGCAGACCAGCGGCGTGCTGGTCCTGGCCAAGACGGCCGAATGCCAGACCTCCCTGCTCTGCGCGTTCCGCGAGAGGCGCGTCCGGAAGGCCTATCGCGCCGTCGTCATGGGCCGGCTCCAGGTCTGCAGGGTGGAGGCTCCGGTCGGCCGGTCGCCGGGGCGGCGCCGCATCCGCGTGACGCCCTGGGGACGGGAGGCCTCCACCGAGTTCCGCTCGATCGAGACCAGGGGGCCTCTGAGCCTCGTGGAGGCCCGGCCCCTTACGGGGCGGACGCATCAGATCCGGGTGCACCTCGCTTCGGTCAAGCTCCCCGTGCTCGGAGACCCGGAGTGGTTCCGCGACGCCGAGCAGAAGGCCCTCACCGCCGCCGGCCTGCCCAAGCCTCCCCGCATGCTCCTGCACGCCTACCGCCTGTCCTTCGAACATCCGGGGACGGGCAAAGCGGTGCGCTTCAGCGCGCCGGTCCCGGCCGACATGCGGGATTACTGGAAGGCTGTCCGCAGTTTGATATAGTAATACAGCTCCTATGAACCATAGAATAGAGTCGCATCCCATATTGCCTGTCGAGCCGCGCAAGAGCATCGAATTCTCCTGGCAAGGGCGGAAGATCGCCGCGCTGGAAGGCGAGGTCATCTCCTCGGCGCTCTTCGCCGACGGCGTCCGCGTCTTCGGACATCATCACAAGGACGGCAGCCCGCAGGGGCTCTTCTGCGCCAATGGGCAGTGCTCCCAGTGCATGGTGATCGCGGACGGTCTCCCCGTGAAATCGTGCATGGTCCAGGTCCGGCCCGGCATGCGCGTCGAGCCGGTGGACGGCATCCCGACCCTGCCCCCCGTCCGCGGGATCCGCGGGCAGCGCGGGGTCCGCGAGCTCGAGGCGGAGTGCCTCATCATCGGAGGCGGGCCGGCGGGCCTTTCCGCGGCCGTGGAGCTGGGCAAGGCCGGCGTGCGGACCCTGCTGGTGGACGATAAGTCGCGCCTCGGCGGCAAGCTCGTCCTGCAGACCCACAAGTTCTTCGGCTCCATGGAGGACTGCCACGCCGGGACCCGCGGCATCGACATCGCGAAGATCCTGGAGGCTGAGGCCCGCAAGCACTCGTGCGTGGAGCTCTGGCTGGACACGGCGGCGCTCGGAGTGTTCAGCGACGGCCTGGTCGGGGTGCTGAAAGGCGGACAAGAGTACGTGCTCGTCCGGCCGCAGACCCTGCTCGTGGCTTCCGGCGCCCGGGAAAAATCCCTAGCCTTTCCCGGTAATACGTTGCCCGGCGTCTACGGGGCCGGCGCGTTCCAGACCTTGGTGAACCGCGACCTCGTGCGTTGCTCCGAGAAGCTCTTCATCGTAGGCGGGGGCAACGTGGGGCTCATCGCGGGCTACCATGCCCTGCAGGCCGGCATCCCGGTGGCCGGCCTCGTGGAGGCTTTGCCGGAGTGCGGGGGCTACAAGGTGCACGAGGACAAACTGCGGCGCTTCGGCGTCCCCATCTACACCTCCCATACGGTGAGGAGCGCCAACGGCAAGGAGCGCCTGGAGTCCGTGACCATCGCCCGGGTGGGCAAGGATTGGAAGCCCCTTCCCGGCACGGAGCGGACCTTCGCCTGCGACACCCTGCTCGTCGCGGTTGGCCTCGACCCGGTGGACGAGTTCTATCACAAGGCCGTGGAGTTCGGCATGGCGGCGTGGGCCGCGGGAGATGCCGGAGAGATCGCGGAAGCCTCGGCGGCCATGTTCTCCGGAAGGATCCGCGGCCTGGAGATCGCCCGGGCTCTGCATCGCCCGGTCGGCGAGGTCCCCGAGCATTGGGCGAGGACGGAGGCATTGCTCAAGTCCAAGCCCGGCAAGCTCGGACAGGAGCGGCATCCTCCCGCGCGGGAGGGCGTCTGGCCCGTGTTCCACTGCAGGCAGGAGATCCCCTGCAACCCGTGCATCTCGGTCTGCCGCCAGCATCTGATCGACGTGGGCCCGAATATACTCGGGACCCCGCGCTTCAAAGGCGGGGCCTGCACCGGCTGCGCCCGCTGCGTGGCCATATGCCCGGGCTTGGCCATCACGCTCGTGGACTACCGCAAATCCAAAGACGAGCCCACCGTGACCCTGGCGTACGAGTTCTCCAAGGGCCGCATCAACCCCGGCGACAAGGTGACCGTGCTCGACACCGAGGGTGCGCGCTTGGGAGACGTGGAGGTGGCGCAGGTCCTGCCCGTGGGCCAAGGCCAGCCGGGCCTGCTCGTCAGGGTGAAGGCTCCGACAGAGTTCGCCGTTCGCATCGCGGGCATCCAGGTGCAGGGCCCAAAAGAGTCGGAGCCGACCAAGGCCTACGCCCCGCGGGTGGAGGACGACGCCATCATCTGCCGCTGCGAGCGGGTGACGGCCAGGGAGATCCGGGAGCTCATCCGTGCCGGCTCGCGCGACATCAACGAGATCAAGGCCGTGACCCGGGCGGGGATGGGGGCGTGCGGCTCTAAGACCTGCAACTCCCTCATCAAGACCTTGTTCCGGCAGCAGGGGGTCAGGCTCGAGGATGTGACCGACAACGTCGAGCGCCCCTTGTTCATGGAGGCCCCGCTCGGGGCTTTCTGCGGGTGCGAGGAGGACTCCAATGGCCGCTGAGCCCCGAGGCTTCGACGTCATCATCGTGGGCGCGGGCAGCGTGGGCTCTCCCGCGGCGCTGAGCCTGGCCGAGGCGGGGCTGAAGGTCCTTGTCGTGGACGCTTTCGCGAGCCCGGGGCAGGGCGCGAACAAGGCGGCCATCGGCGGGGTGCGGGCCACGCACTCCGACGCGGCCAAGATCCGCCTCTGCCTGAAGAGTCTTGAGGTCTTCTCCACTTGGAAGGAGCGCTACGGCGACGATGTGGAGTGGCACCAGGGCGGCTACTGCTTCGTCGCGTACCGGGACAAGGACGAAGCTACGCTCAAGGGCCTTCTCAAGGTCCAGAAGGCGCACGGTCTGGACATCCGATGGCTCGGCGCCGAGGAGCTGCTCAAGACCGTCCCGGACCTTCGACCCGACGGGCTGATCGGCGGGACCTTCTCCCCCGGGGACGGCAGCGTGTCGTCGATGCTGGCCACGCACGCGTCCTACCGCCAAGCCAAGCGGCTCGGAGCCCAGTTCCGTTTCGAGGAGAGGGTGGTGCAGGTCCTGGCCGAGGGCGGGAGGGTCCGGGGGGTGAGGACGGACAAGGGCACCTACCTGGCCCCGGTGGTCATCAACGCGGCCGGGCCGCAGGCCCGCGAGGTCGCCCGCATGGCCGGGACGGACGTGCCGGTCGCTCCGGATTCCCATGAGGCGGGGGTCACCGAGCCCGTGGCTCGCTTCCTCGGCCCCATGGTCGTGGACATCCGCCCGGCCGAGGGCTCGGCGAACTACTACTTCTATCAGCATCGGACCGGGCAGATCATCTTCTGCATCACGCCGTCCCCGGCCATCGTGGGCATCGACCGCCGCGAGACTTCGGAGTTCCTGCCCATGATCTCGCGCCGCATGCTCGGCATCATGCCCAAGCTCAAGAACATCAAGGTCCGCCGGACCTGGCGCGGGCTCTATCCCATGACCCCGGACGGCTCTCCGCTCGTGGGCCGCTGCAGGGAGCTCGAGGGGTTCATCCTCGCGGCGGGCATGTGCGGGCAGGGACTGATGCTCGGGCCGGGGCTCGGCGGGCTGCTCCGCCGGCTGGTCACGGACCGGCTGGAGCCCGAGGACAAGCAGACCCTGGACCTGCTCTCGCCCTACCGGGCCTTCGCCGGGGTGGAAAGGCTGAAGTAAGGGGGTGCGCCATGGAGACCATCGCGATCGTCGACGACGACGACGAGGTCGCAGGCTTGCTCAAGGAGTTCCTGGAGTCCAAGGGCTTCAAGGTTTGGCGCACCCTGGACGCGAACCAGTTCATGGCGCTGGTCAAGGGCAACGCGCCCGACCTGGTCATCATGGACCTCCAGATGCCCGGAGTCAGCGGGGTGACGGCGGCGAAGTCTCTCCGGAGCGACCCCGCGACGAAGGGCATCCCCATCGTGGTCCTTTCGGCCATGCCTCGCGACCTGCAGACGAAGTGGTTCTTCGGCATGGGGGAGGGCATCGGGTTCGTGGAGAAGCCGGTGGACTTCCCGGAGCTGATGCGGACCATCGAGGGGCTCCTGCGCGGCTGATGGAACGACGAGGTCTGGGGGGCCTCCGGGTTCTATCAGCTGTCGCGCTGCGGCGGGGGCGCGGGATTCGTCAACTACATGGGTGGTCACGGGGCACGTCCATTTCGCCTCCGGCCTGTGAGGCGGCTTCCCGCGCCGGGCCGCTCCGGCTACACGCTGGCAGAGATACTGGTGGTCGTCTTTGTCCTGGCCTGCCAGGGGCGGTGGAAGAGCAAAACTTCAGGGGGCATTGAGGACACTCTATGAGCGTTTTCCGCTATTTGGCGCAGGACCATAAGGGGGATGCCTCCGGCGGCGTCTTGGACGCGGCCGATGAAAGCGAGGCCATCAGCACCTTGCAGAGGCAGGGGCTCGTCGTGCTGTCGATCACCGCGGAGGTGGAGGCGGAGTCTAGGTCCCCGCTGCGCTGGAGCAGCGTGAGCGGACGCGACCTCATCTTCTTCAGCGGGCAGTTGGCGACTCTCGTCGAAGGAGGCATCCCGCTCATGCGCACCCTGAGCCTTCTGGGGCAGAGGACCCGAAGCCCGCTCCTCCGGCAGGCGGTCCAACAGCTGGCCAGGGATCTCGCCCGCGGCCTCTCCCTGCACAAGGCCATGGAACGCCACCCGGCCGTCTTCGACGAGCTCTGGATCGCGCTCGTCCAGGCCGGAGAGCTGGGGGGGCAGCTTCCGCGGGCGCTCAGGCAGATCCGCGACTTCACGGCGGCCCAGGAGGAGCTGCGCTCGAAAGTCGTCACGGCGCTGGCCTATCCGGCGATCCTGTTCATCATCTCCATGGGCGTCCTGGCTTTCTTCATCATCAAGATCGTGCCCACGTTCGCGGACATCTTCCGTTCCTTCGGCCTCAGCCTCCCTCCCCTGACCCTGGCCATCGTGACCATATCGCAGGTCGTCGTCCACCACTTCGGGAAGATCATCCTCGCTGCCGTGAGCGTCGTTTTCGCGTACAAGCTCGCGGTCCTGACTCGATTCGGCCAGATGATCAGGTCCAGAGTCGAGCTCTCCTTGCCCGTGTTCGGCGACTTCGTCCAGAACATCCTGCTGGAGCGTCTTCTCTCGACGCTCTCGACTTTGATCTCGAGCGGCGTCAGCATCCTGAGCGCGCTGTCGGTGCTGCAGAGAGCGTTCTCCCGGAACTTGGTCTTCCACGACGCATTGGAGCAGGTCCGCCTGGGCGTGGCCTCAGGGAAGACCATATCGAAATCCATGAAGGAGACGACCGTCTTCGAGCCGCTGGTCACCGACATGGTGTGGATGGGCGAAGAATCCGGGCGGCTCCCCGATGTGCTGGAGACCCTGGCGGACTTCTACCGCGAGCAGATCGATCAGTTCATCCGGCGCTTCTCCGCGGTCATCGACCCCATCATGGTGGTATGCATCGGAGGCGTGGTGGGCGTCATCGTCATCGCGGTCTTCATGCCGATCTTCCAGCTCTCTCAGGTCGGGCGGTGATCCTGGGCGCCGTGCTGGGGACCGCGGCCCTGGCGCTCGCGCATGCGTCTGACGCCGACTTCCTCCTCTATGTCCCGACGGACGTCCCGCGGGGCGTGACGGTCCCGCTCGTGGTCGCCCTCTCCCCGGGCGGGGACGCCCGGAGCATGCTGGAGGCGTGGCGGCCGGCGGCTCGCACGGACTGCTCCGGTCGACCTTTCGAGGGTCGTCGCCGCAGGCGTCTCCGGGGGCGGGATGGGGTCCTACTCGTTCGCGTTCCTGCATCCGGAGCTGATCTCGGGCGTCGTCGTGAATACCGGCATGATGCATGAGTACGAGAAGACGCGCAGGGACCTCTTCCCGAGGGGGAAGTTCGCGGTGCTTCTGGCCAGCCCGACCGATTTCCGCTACGAGGAGATGAGGGGCGACCGGGAGTTCCTGAGGAGCCTGGGCTGGCGGACGGAGCGGATCGAGTTCGAGGGGGGCATCGGGTCGCTCCGCCGGCCGCCTACCGCGAAGCGGCGCGCCGGATGAGCCGTCGGCTCCGGCGGAGCCCTACTGGCCGCCGGTGAAGTGGATCTCGGTCCGGCCCTTGTCGCGGGCACGGGCCTCGATCGTGTACCCGTCGCCGACCACGACGATCTGGACCCCGGGGTCCGCTTCGTAGAGAGCCGCGATGTCCCGCATGAATCCCTCAGGGTCTGCCGTGACCGAGGAAAGAGACAGCAGGTCGTCCGCGTAGCGTCCCTTCTGCCCCTTGTGCATCTCCTGGAGCTCTCCCAGACGGCTCAGGCCCGCCTGCGCGTAGGCCACGGTCATGGTGTTGTAGTAGGGCGCGGCCAGGACGAACTCCCAGACCCAGAGGCCGGCGAAGAGCAGGATGCACAGGCTGGCTCCGACGCGCACCCGGCCGCGGCTGGCGTCCGAACGCGGGGCGGCCTCTACGACCAGGCTGCCAACGATCATGTCGTGCCAGGTCTGCCGGGCGCGGTTGAGGAGCATCCATAGGAAACCGGCTCCGCAGACGCAGCTCGGCAGGTAGCCGATCGAGCGGAGCGCGGCGTAGCCGGCACCCAGTTCCCGGCCGTCGAGGGTGACGACCTTCAACCCCATCAGGCGCTTGCCCACCGAGACGCGGCCGCCGAAGGAGGACCACGCCTGGTACGCGAGGAAGAGCGACATCCAGAGCAGGGCCCACTTCATCCCGTGCGGATTGATGAGCGCGGGGGTCTCGGGGGACGCGAGCTTCATGGAGAGGAAGTATCCGGCCGCGAACAGGGCGTAGTCGATGCTGAAAGCCACCACGCGTTCGCTGAACGTCGCGAGGTCCACCTCGGTCTGCGGGGTCTGCTCAGTCATAGGAGCGTATGCTAGTCGTTCTTCGGTCCGCAATCAAGTCTTCTTGGTCTGGACCGGCGGGGCCTCCTGCCGGCGGATGTCGGCGTCCTTGCGCTCGGCCCAGGCCCGGAAGTGCTCGACCAGCAGGCCTTCGACCTCCTTGGACCGGGCGGTGCGCGCCTTCTCGGCGAACTCGAGGATGTTCTTGTCCGCTTGGTCCGCGTTGTCCCACTGTTCGGAGAAGTAGGTGTTCACGCTCCACTGCACCAAACGCGGATTCACCTTCCTTCGCGCGGTGCCGAGCGCGCGGTAGTCCTTGAGCAGGCCGGCCTTCCCGTTCCTCTCGGGCCCGAGGAGCGCCTTGCTCACCTCGGTGCGGTAGTGCTCGTCGATCCGCCGCTCCTCCTCGGCCTTGCGGATCTGGAGGCTCACCAGAGACTGCTGGGTGTTGTTGGAGTCCCGCCGGTACGACTCGTCGAGAGTCGCCCGCTTCGCGTCCAGCGCGTCCCGCAGGTCCGCCTTGAGCCTGTTCCTCTCGTCGATGGGGGCGATGCTGATGTCCACCCCGTGGGCGGCTGCCGCGTGCTCTTCCTCGAGCCGGGCGATCTCCGCCTGCCGCTTCCGGGCCTGCTCGGTGAGGAAGCCTAGGTGTCCCTGGGCCGCCTCGGCCCTGGCCGCAGCCGTCTTGTCCCGGATCTCCTGCTGGGTGTTGGCGCCGAGGGGATAGCCCGCCAGGGTGCCGGGGCCTCCCTCGCGTACCGCGTCTCCCACGGTGAGCGACGGCTGGCTCGCGGCCTGGCGAGCGGCCTGGCGAACGGCCTCGAGCTTGGCTTGGATGCCCTTCTTCTTCAGCAACTCCGCGGCGACCGAGACCGCCATCTCCTCCATGGTCTGGGGCGAGGCCTGCTCCGTGCCCCGGGGTACGGCGATCCTTTGGCCGAGGTATCCCCCGCCTTGGATGTAGCGGACGTAGGGCTTCCCGTCCGCTCCGGAGACGTACGCCGTGGAATCGCCTCCTCCCCTGGCGGCGGCCAGCAGGTCCTTGGCTTCCTGGGTCCGGCCCCATTCCTGAGGGGTCTTGTACTTGGCCATCTCAGGGCGGTCCTTCACTTGGTCGAAGAGCTTGGAGAGCAGCGCCTCGTCGATCTTGCCGTCCACCGTCTTGCGGAATTGCTCCATGGACGGGGTGGAGGCCGTGTTGTCCGGCTTGCCCGCGTTGGGGTCCTTCGCCTCCTCTTGCGCCCGCTTGGCAAGGGCGATCTTGAGCGCCTCCACGGTCTTGCTCTTGTCCGCGACCTCCTTGTTGACCTCGTTGAGCGTCTTCCGGGCAGCAGTCAGGCGCTCCTCGAGCTTGGCGCCGAGCGCCGCGTCCACCTGCTTGACCGCGTCGAGCAGGGCTCCGGGCTGGGCGAAGAAGGCGTGCGCTCCCTTGGCCTTGACGCCCAGGGGATCCGCGTGCTTGCTCACGAGCTCGATGTCGACCAAGGACCAGCCCGCGTCGCTCAACGCCTTGAAGAGGGAGCCTCCCGTCACGGGCTTGGCCGGCAGGGTCTTGCCCGCCGGGTCCAGGGCCTCGCCCTCCGCCTCGATGAGCTGGGGCAGGAGCTTGAGCGCATCCGCCGCCTTGCCTGACTTGAACTTCGCGAACGCGTCCGATGCCTCCTGGGCTGCGGCCGAGACCTGCTTGAGCGCGGCGTCCATCTTGCCCATATCCGTCCCGAGCTTGAGCAGCATGGCCTTCTGCTGCTCCTTGGAGAGCTTGTTGAACGCCTCGAAGCCCGCGTACTTGGCCGTGTAGTCCCAGACCGGGGCCTGGCATTCCGGGCGGACGTCGTCGAAGGAACGCCCGTCGTTGCCCTTGATCCAAGGGGTCGCGTCCAGGGACAGGGGGGATTCCAGCGCGTCGAAGAGCTTGTCCAGCCTGCCGGAGTCGCAGCGCGAGGCCGGCTGGGGCGCGTCCCCGGCCCAGACGAACCACGCGGTGAGGGATGTCAGGAGCAGTGCGCAGAGGGTTCTCGTCATGGGACCTCCGACCTTCCCAAAAACCCAGGAAGAGCGACGCGCCGAGGAGCCTAGAGGGGGTTCCGGGTCAGGCCCAACCGAAGTTTAGACCGGGTCCGCGGTTTTGTCAAGGCGTTTTCTCGGCCCGTTCGCGCACGATGGCGAGGTTGGCGAGGATCTGGGGAGAGGGATTGAGAGAGGCCGCTTTCTCGAAAGCGGCCAGCGAGGCCGGGAGGTCCTGGAGATCGAACGCGATGGCGCCGAGGAGCTCCCAGGCCTCGGCGTAGGCCGGATGGAGGGCGATGGCCGCTTCCGCCTCGGATCTGGCTTCCCGAAGGGACCTGCGTTGGAACAGGATCGTGGCGAGGTTCCGGTGCGCGAGGGCGTAGGCGGGGTCCGCGAGGGCGGCGCGCCGGTACCAGCCGAGGGCCTCGTCCGGCTTCCCCTGAGCCTCGACGACCGCGCCGACGTTGTTGAGGGCGGGCGCGTATTGCGGGTTGGTCCCGAGCGCGAGCTCGAACGCCTCTTTCGCCTCCAGGAGCAGCCCTTTCCTGAAATATTCCGCGCCGAGATTGTTGGCCGCCCGAAAGCTGCGCGGGTTGCCGGCCAGGGTGGTCCGATAGAGGCGGGCCGGGTCCTGCCAGTCCGCGTTCCTGCGCCAGTTCTGGACCAGCCAGAACGCGAACAGGGGGACAAGGAGGAACATCCAGCGGGAGCCGAGGCGTCGGACCCCGAGATCGGCGAGGGCGAGGAAGAGGCCGGCGCTCGGCAGGTAGAGGAAATGCTCGGCCAGGATGTTGTTGAACGGCACGAGACCGCAGTAGGGCAGGAACCCGGCCAGGAACCAGCACAGGCCGAAGCGGGCCGCGGGGAGGTCCCGGCTCGCCTTCCAGAGCGCGAAGACCGCGGCGGCGGCCAGCACCACGCAGGCCCACGCGTCCGGCTGCGTGAGGGAGGAGACGGGCAGCATGTCCCTGTCGAAATGGAGGCCCACCGGGAGGATGAGCAGGCGCAGGTACACGCAGAAGGCCTTCGCGAAGGTGAGCAGGCGCAGGCCGACGCCTGCGTACGCCCCGGCCTGGGCCCCGTACTCGGCCAGGGGCAGGCGCAGGAAGTTGAATACCGTAACGTGCAGAACGAGATACGTCCCCAGGACCAGGGCATGGGGCCATAACCCCAGCAGCCCGCGCAGGCGCTCCTGCGGCCGAGGGGGATGCTCGTCTACCCGCATGAGATCGTGAAGCAGGAAGATCAGGAAGAAGACGACCCCCTCTTCCTTGGACAGCAGGCAGGCGGCCCAGGACAGCAGAGAGTTCCAACGTCTTCCCCGGACGTGCAGATGGAGGGCCAGCATGCCGAAAAAGAAGGTCGACAGCGAGTTGAGGTGGGATGCGTAGTTCACCGTCTCGTTCTGGACCGGGTGCAGCGCGTAGAGCAGGGCGGCCCAGAACGCGGTGCGCACGCACGAGCTCAGCCGCCGCGCGAGCAGGAAGAGCAGGGCGGTGTTGGCCAGGTGGAAGAGGATGTTGACCGCGTGATACCCCGCGGGCCACGGGCCCCAGAGCTGGTACTGCAGGAGCAGCAGGACGTTCTGCACGGGCCGGTAGTAGTTGTTGAGCACCCCGCCCCCGGCCATCATCGAGGTCGTGAAGATCTCGTGCAGGTACCGGAAGCTCCTGAGGAACACGTTGTTGAGGATGAGCACCTCGTCGTCCCAGAAAAGTATCCCCGGAAGGGCGTTGAAGTAGGCCAGAAGGACGGCGCCGGCGAGGATCGCCCAGGGGAGCCACAGGCGCGCCTCTGCGGGGACGGGGTCCGGGCTGAGGGCGTTTCTGCGCTTGCCCATCAGTGCCGATAATGCCTCTGCCCGGTGTAGGCCATGGCCATGGAGAGGCCGTCCGCCTCCTGCAGGGCTTCCGCGTCCTCCCGGGAGCCGCCCGGCTGGGCGATCGCCGTGACGCCGCTCTCGGCGAGCTCGACCACGTGGCTCGGAGACAGGGGGCCGTCCGACGCCACGACCATCGGCAGGTCCGGCGACACGACGGGGTGGCGCTCCTGGCTCTTCACGATGGCCAGGCGGAGGGCGTCCATCACGGTGACCTGCCCGGCCGCGATGCCCAGCGTGCGGGTCCCGCGCGCCAGCACCGCGGCATAGGTGGTCGCGTGCTTGCATACCCGCCAGGCGAAGTCCAAGGCCGCCGCCTCCGGCCCGGTGGGGGCGCGCCGCGTCACGGCCTTGAGCGTCAGCGCCTCGTTGGGATCGTCCTTGTCCTGCAGGAGCACGCCGCCGGAGATGGCCTTGATGTCGGTCTCGTTCGGGGAGAGGAGCAAAGACGGCACCTGCACGAGGCGTACGCCCCGCTTCTCCCGCAGGAGCTGAAGGGCCTCCTCGGAGAAGTCCGGGGCCAGGACGCACTCCAGGGGCTCCGGCTCCAGGACGCGCGCGGTCTCCGGATCGAGCTTGCGGTTGAGCGCCGCCACTCCGCCGAGACCGCCCGCCGGGTCGGCCTTGTACGCGAGGCGGACCGCGTCCGCGAGGCGCTCCGCGCAGGCCGCTCCCGAGGGATTGGCGTGCTGGAAGATGGCGCACGCGGGGAGCCCGAACTCGGCCACGAGCTCGGCGGCCCGGTCCATGCTGAGGTAGTGGTTGTAGCTGAAGGCCTTGCCGTGGAGCACGGTCGCCGCGCACAGGCCCCAGGGCCGCGCGCCGCTCCGGCTGTAGAGCGCCGCGCTCTGGTGCGGGTTCTCACCGTAGCGCAGGTCCGAGACCTTCTTGAGCCCCAGGATCATCTCGTCCGGGAGGCGCTCGATGGCGGGCCTGAGGTACTGCGCGATCGTGGAGTCGTAGTAGGAGATGGCATAGAAAGCCTTGGCCGCCAGGGACCGGGCGCGCTGCGCGGACAAGCCCTCTCCCTGCCGGAGGGCCTCGAGCACGGAGGGATAATCCCGCGGGTCGCACAGGGTGATGACGTGGGGGTGATTGCGGGCTGCGGCGCGCAGCAGCGCGGACGCGGACACGTCGATGAAGTCGAGCACCTCGCGGGCTTCCATGTCGCGGGCCTCGAGGACCTGGGAGAGGGGGTAGAGGTTCACGGCCACCAGGTCGATGGGGGCGATGCCCTCGCGCTCGAGGTCGCGCATCTGGTCCGGGGCGCCGCGGTCCGCGGTGATGGCGGCGAAGAGCTTGGGGTGGATGAGGCGCAATCGGCCCGCGCACACGTCCGGGAAGCCGGTAAGCTCGGACACGTCCGTGGCCGGCAGGTCCGCCTGCCGGAGCGTGCTCAGCGTGCCGCCCGAACCCATCAAACGATAGCCCAGCTGCAGCAGGCCGGAGGCGAAGTCCACGATCCCGGTCTTGTCCGAGACGCTCAGGAAGGCGGTCTTCGTCGCGGCCATCAGCTCCCCACGAGCTTCAGGAAGGCTGCTTCGTCGAGCGTGGGGATTCCGAGCTTCGTGGCCTTGTCCGCCTTCGACCCGGGGTCCTTGCCGACCACCACGTAGGATGTCTTCTTGGACACGGCAGAGGAGGCTTCGCCGCCGAGGTCTCGGACCTTCTCCTCGGCCTGGCTGCGCGGCATGCTCTCGAGCTCTCCGGTGAAGACGAAGGTCTTCCCGGACAAAGGCGAGCTTTCCGGCGCGCTGCGCTCCGGCTCCTGCAAGTTGAGCCCGGCCTCGGTCAGGCGGCGGAGGAGTACCCGCACGGGGGACTGCTGGAAGAACCCCCGGACCGAGGCTGAGACGATGGGACCGACGTCCGGGACGCGCAGCAGCTCCTCCTCGGAAGCGGCGGCCAGGGCTTCCAGGGTCTTGAAGTGCGCGGCCAGGTCACGGGCCGTCTTCTCCCCGACCTGCGCGATGCACAAGGCGTTCAGAAGCCTGGAGAGGGGACGGGCCTTGGCCTCGGCGATCTGGTCCAGCAGGTTCTGCGCCCGCTTGTCCGCGAAAAGATCCAGGCAGAGCAGGGCCTTCTTGCCCAGCCCGAAAAGGTCCGCGAAGTCCCGGACCTTTCCTCCGTCCACGAGCTGCTCGACCACGGCTTCGCCCAGGCCCTCGATGTCGAGGCCTCCCTTGGAGGCGAAGTGCAGGAGTCTGCGTTTGAGCTGGGCCGGGCAGGAGGGGTTGTCGCAACGGAAGGCCACGAAGCCTTCCTCCTTGATGACGCCTGCCCCGCACGCGGGGCAGGTCTTCGGCGGACGGACGGGACGCTCCGCGCCCGTCCGCGCGGCGTGCAGTACCTGGACCACCTTGGGGATGACCTCCCCGGCCCGCTCGATGACGACCGTATCCCCGATGCGGACGTCGAGCCGTTCGATCTCCTCGAAGTTGTGCAGGCTGGCGGAGGAGATGGTCACGCCGGAGAGGAAGACGGGCTCGAGCTTGGCCACCGGGGTCACCGTACCCGTCTTGCCAACGGAGAACTCCACGGACAGGAGCTTGGTCGAGGCTTGCCGGCCCGGATACTTGAACGCCATGGCCCAGCGCGGGCTCTTGGACGTGGAACCTAGGCGTTTGTGCTCCGCGTAGAGGTCCACCTTGGCCACGAGTCCGTCCACTTCGTAAGGCAGGGTCGATGTCCGCTCCTTGAACTCCTCGTAGAAGGAGACGAGCTCCTCCGCGTCCGAGCAGCGCTTGCGGACCGAGCTGAGCGCGAAGCCGAGGTCCGCGCAGGCGTCCAGGAACTCGGAGTGGCTCTTCAGGGGACGGCCTCCTTCCAGGCGGCCGAAGGAGTGGGCGAAGAAGCGCAGGCGCCTTAAGGCGGTGACGCGTGGGTCTTTCTGGCGGAGCGAGCCTGAGGCGCAGTTCCTGGGATTGACGAAGGGCTCTTTCCCCGCGGCCTTGAGCCCGCGATTGATCCGCTCGAACTCCTTCTTTTCCAGATACACCTCGCCGCGCACCTCGAAGACGCTGGGGATACCCTCGCCGGAGAGCGAGAGGGGGATGGAGCGTATCGTGCGGATGTTGGCGGTCACATCCTCCCCGGTGCGCCCGTCGCCGCGCGTGGCCCCGCGGACGAGTTTTCCCTTTTCGTAGGTCAAGGAGAGCGAGAGCCCGTCGATCTTCGCCTCCACCGCGTAGGCGGAGGGGGCTTTGCCCAGGGTCTTGCGTACGCGCTCGTCCCACGCTCGGATCTCCTCGGCGCTGTAGGCGTTGTCCAAGGAGAGCATGGGCACCTGGTGGGGGGCCGGGGAGAAGTCGGAGATCGCGGTGCCGCTGACGCGTTGGGTGGGGGAGTCGCGAGTGATGAGCTCGGGGTGCTGCTTTTCGAGGGCTTCGAGCCGCCGCATGAGCTTGTCGTAGTCCTCGTCCGAGATGACGGGGGAGTTCTCCACGTAGTAGCTGCGGTCGTGCCCGCGGAGCTCCTCGCGCAGGCGGAGGATTTCCCTGGAGGGATCGGCCATATCTAGGGAGAATCTAACAAAATTAGCAGGGTCGGGTAGATCCACGCCCGACCTCCCCGGATGGGGCGGTGGGGGGCGAGCCAGGCTTCCCAGCGCGGCTCGCGGTAGACGGGGAGCATGGCCTCGTAGAGGTTCGCAGGCCAGTCCGTGGGTGAGGGGCGGTCCACCCTGTCCTCGGACGGATAGAGTTTGTTGTGGAACCAGCCGTAGATCCCTCCCGGCTTAGGGTGCGGCCATGAGCCGGGATCCAGGCAGTAGGTGAAGAGCTTGTCCAAGCCGCGCTTGAGCGCGGTGTCGTGGAAGAGGTCTTCACCTGTAGCGTCGAGTGTTATGGCTGCCGCGCTTGTGAGCGGGGCCAAGGCGAAGTAGGTGTACCACATGCCGGAGTTCGTCCTGCGGCTCTCCAGGGGAAGGCTTCCGTCCTGCGCGATCCGGGACTCGATGCGAGCTCTGAGTCTGGGGATGTCCGCGAGAAGGGCTTCCTTCTCGTCCAGCAGATGATGGCCGGCCATGGCCGCGAAGATGCCCCAGGCGCCTTGGTTGTTGGAGCGGCGTTCGAGCTTCCTGGCGCTCTTCAGGAAGACGCCGCGGACCCAGGTCTGGAACGCGGTCCGGTCCCATCCGTCATACCCGTGAAGGAGTTCCGCCGCGAACAGGAATGGGATGCCCGCGTAGCAGAGGACAAGGTCCCCGTCCGGGCCTTGGACTTTTTTGTTCTTCGCCGCCCAGTCGTCGAGGATGGCCGCGGCTTTGTCCGCGAAGCGGGGGTCTTGTCCGATCTGGTAGGCCAGAGCCAGGGCATAGGCTGCCAAGGCCGCGTCGCTCAAAGACTTTTTGCCGCTTGTGTGCCCGGCCGCATCGCTGTAGTAGCCGGGCACGCGGAGGGTCTCCGGCGCGTCCGTCTTATAGTCGAGGGCTGCCAGGGCTTCCGAGCGCAGCTGCGCGAAGGCGGACCTCCAGGGCTCGCGGCCGAGGTTCTTGCGCACCGCTTGGATGCGGGAGCTGGAGGTGATGCCGCCGGGGTGGTCGAACGCTGAGGCGGGGAGGGCGGAGAGGCACAACGACAGGAGGAGGGTCACTTCCCCGGCTTGATCTTGTCCAGGATGCCGTTGATGAAGCGGCTGGAGTCCTGGGAGGAGAAGACTTTGGCGATCTCCAGCGCCTCGTCGATGATCACCCCCACCGGGGTCTCGGGGCAGAAGAGCAGCTCGTAGGAGGCCATGCGCAGCAGGCTGCGGTCCACGGCGGCCATGCGCTTGAGCTCCCAGTTCTCGGCCACGGACTGGATGCGGACGTCGAGGTCCTGCTGATGCTCGACGGTGCCGCGGGCCAGGCCCCGGGCGAACTCCGAGGTCTTCTCATCCATGGAATAGCGGGGGGCCAGTATGCCGAAGGCGTCCTCGATGGGCACGGAGCCGGTGTCCGACAGGTACAGGGCCTGCAGGGCGAATTCCCGGGCTTGTCGTCTTCGGCCCATTACAGGGATCCCCTGCGCTTGAGCGCCGCCATCTCCAAAGCCGCCAAAGCGGACTCCTTGCCCCGGTCCATCCCGCCTTTGGTGCGCGCCGCGGCCTGCGCCCAGGTGCGCGGCGTGATGACGCCGAGGATGCAGGGGACGCGCGTCCGGACCGCGATGCGCTGGAGTTCGTCTATCACCGCGCGGGAGATGTGGTCGTTCTGCGGGGTCCGCCCCTTGAGCACGGCCCCGAGGCAGATGACCGCGTCGAAGCGGCCGGAGCGGGCGAACTCGTTCGCGGCCCAAGGGATCTCGTAGGCGCCCGGCACGCGCACGGTCTTGATGCCGGAGGCGGGCACCCCGCGGCTCTTCAGAGTCCGGATGCAGCTGGCCACGAGCTTGTCCGTGATCTCCTCGTTGAAGCGGGAAGCCGCGATGGCGAATCGTGCGCTCATGGGACCGTCCTTTCGAGGCTGAAATGAGTGTGCAGGACCGGGCCGAGTTCCATGAGGTGCCCGAGCTTCTGCTGCTTGGTGCGCAGATACCGGGCGCTGTGCGGGGTCGGGGGCATGACGATGGGCACGCGTCCCGCGACTTTCAGGCCGAACCCGGCCAGGCCCACGATCTTGCGCGGGTTGTTGGTGATGAGCCGGATGCGGCGCAGCCCGAGGTCCGAGAGGATCTGCGCGCCGATGCCGTACTCCCGCAGGTCGGGCTTCAGACCCAAAGCCAGGTTCGCCTCCACGGTGTCCAGCCCCTGGTCCTGGAGCGTGTAGGCGCGGATCTTGTTGACCAGGCCGATGCCGCGGCCCTCCTGGGCCAGGTAGACCAGCACCCCGCGCCCTTCCTTGGCGATCATGCGCAGGGCGGCCTCCAACTGGAGGCCGCAGTCGCAGCGCTGGGAGAAAAGGGTGTCTCCGGTGAGACAGGATGAATGCACGCGCACCAGGGAGCCCTTCGCTCCGTCCGCTCCGACCTCGCCCATGGCCATGGCCAGATGCTGCCGGCCGGTGAGCGTCTCCTGGTAGACGTGCAGGGTGAACTCGCCGAACGGAGTGGGCAGCCGGGTCGAGGCGAGACGCTCGATGAGCCGCTCGTTGGCCCGGCGGTACTCGATGAGGGCCTGGATGGTGATCGTCCTCAGGCCGTGCCGCCGGGAGAACCGGGCGAGCTGAGGCATGCGCGCCATGGTCCCGTCCGGGTTCATGATCTCGCAGATGAGCCCCGCGGGGCGCAGACCCGCCATGCGCGCGAGGTCTACGGCCGCTTCGGTATGCCCGGCGCGCTCGAGCACGCCCCCGTCCTTGGCGCGCAAGGGGAAGATGTGGCCGGGCCGGTGCAGGTCCTCGGGCGTGGACCTCGGGTCGATGAGGCGCCGCACCGTGACCGCGCGGTCCTTGGCCGAGATGCCGGTCGTGGTGCCTCGCGCCGCGTCCACGCTCACCGTGAAGGCCGTGTCGCGGCCCGGGCCTGGGGACGAGCCCTCGACCATCGGGCGCAGGTGCAGGCGGTCGAGCGCGGAGCCGAGCAGGGGGGCGCAGATGAGGCCCCGGCCGTGGCGCGCCATGAAGTTGACGGAAAGGGGGGTGACCTTCTCCGCGGCCATGACCAGGTCCCCCTCATTCTCGCGGGCCGGGTCGTCGACCACCACGAGCATGCGGCCCCTGCGGATGTCGGCGACCGCGTCCTTGATGGAGGAGAAGCGGCCGGCGCGGATGCGCCGCCGCACTGCTCCGCGTAGGGGAATGTGTGAGGAGCGTGTGCGGAATGCGCTCATAAGCCCCTGGCCTTCAGCAGCCGGTCCAAATAGCGCGCGATGAGGTCCACCTCCAGGTTCACGACCGAGCCTTCCCCGTAGACGCCGAGAGTGGTCTTCTCGAGGGTCTCCGGGATGAGCACGGTCTCGAACCAGGACGGGCCGACGCGGGTCACGGTGAGACTCGTGCCGTCCACCGAGATGGAGCCTTTGTAGGCGACCATGCGGCGGAGCCCCTGGGGCAGGGAGATGCGCACGCGCACGAATCCGTCTTTGAGCGTCTCGCGCTCCAACAGGGACCCGCGCGCGTCCACGTGCCCGCTGACCCAATGCCCGCCGATGGAATCCGAGGCTTTGAGCGACGGCTCCAGGTTCACCGGATCGCCGGGCCGGAGACCGCCCAGGTTGGTCAGGCGCAGGGTCTCCGGGCTCACGTCGAACGCGTAGGTCTGGCCGCGCTGGCGGGTCACGGTCAGACAGACCCCGTTGACCGACACGCTCGAGCCGCGGCGCAGGCGGCCGAAAGCGGCCGACACCCGAAGGGTCCTGCCTTCGTTGCGCACGACCTTGCCGCGTCCGCGCACGATCCCCGTGAACATCGCTTACCTCCGAACAGCCCCGCTGACCAATAGGTCCGGTCCGGCTCGGCCGACCGAGACCTCCTCGAGCAGCCTGGAGTCCGCCAGGTCCCGGACGCCACGGCCTTCGTAGAACGACCGCGCTCGCGTCCCTCCCAGAAGGCGCGGCGCGATGAAGAGCTTGAGCTCGTCGACCAGGCCGTTGTCCAAAAACGAGGAGTGCACGGCCGAGCCTCCCTCCACGAAGACGGAGGCCACGCCCCTGCGGGCGAGTTCCCGCAGGACCCGGCGCAGGTCCAGCCCGTTTTTCACCCGGGGTACGCGCACGGTCTCCGCTCCAGGCAAGGACTTGCGGCTGGAGGTGAAGATGAGGGCCCGGCCGGGTCCGGTGACGACCTTGGAGCGGCGGGGGGTGCGCAGGCGCGAATCGAGGATGGCGCGCAAGGGGTGGGGACCTTTGTCCGCCAGGAGCCCCGGATCGTCCGCGAGCACGGTGCCGATCCCCACCAGGACGGCGTCCGACTCCGCGCGCATCCTGCGCGAGAGCTTGCGAGCCTCGGGAGACGTGACCCACTTGGACTGCTTTTTCGAGGTCTCGATGCGGCCGTCGAGGCTGATGCCGGCCTTGAGTATGACGTGAGGCCTCTTGAGCCTGACGAGGGTCTCGAACGGCCGGTTCAGGCGCCGCGCTTCGGCCTCCAGGACGCCGCAGCGCACCGCGATGCCGGCGCGCCGGAGCCTGCGCAGTCCGCGCCCCGATACGAGCGGGTTGGGGTCCCGCATGGCCGCGACCACGCGGCGCACCCCGGCCCGGATGAGGGCCTCCGTGCAGGGAGGGGTCTTCTTCCCCGGATGCGCGCAACAGGGCTCGAGGTTGACGTAGGCCGTGGCTCCGCGGGCCGCGCGGCCGGCCTGGCGCAGGGCCGTGGGCTCCGCGTGGGGGCCGCCGAAGCGGGAGTGCCAGCCCCGTCCGACCACGCGGCCGCCTTTGACGAGCACGCAGCCGACCTCGGGGTTGGGACTCACCCTGCGGCCGCCGCGCGAAGCGAGGCGCAGGGCCTGCCGCATGTGCCGGAGGTCCGCGTCCTCGTTCATCGGGAAGCCCTGCGTGGAAGGATCATGGCGTTGAGGCATTCGTTGCCCAGGACTCGGCGGACGGCCTCGCCGTGGCGCTCGAGGGGGAAGGCGTCCCTGGCGAAGAGAGAGACGTCGAGGCCTCCGGAGGCGATGAGGTCCAGGGCCTCGCGGAGGGTTTCGCGGGAAGGGCGCAGCCCGCCGAAGGAGGAGAGGCTCCGGCGTTGGAATTCCTGAAGGTCGAGCTGGATGGAGGGGGGGGAGGCGGGCTCCGCGAGAAGGCTCACCACGCCTCCGTCGCGCAGCCAGCCCAGGCGCTGGGCCACGGCCTGGCTGTTCCCGGAAGTGAGTATGAGCGCGTCGGCGCCGCGCTCATCGGAGAGGCCCCGGATGAGGGCCTCGGTGTTGCCGTCTTTGCCCGTATACGCCTGGTCCACGCCGTGCTTTTGCGCCAGACGCACGCGGCCGGGGTCCGGGTCCATGGCCACCACCGTCACCCCGTCGGCGGTCAGGAGCTTGGCATGGAGGACTCCCACGAGCCCGAGCCCCAGCACGAGCGCGCAGTCTCCTTCCCGGAGGCTCAAGCGCCTGCGGTCCTGCAGGCACAGGGCCAAGGGAAAGGCCAGGGTGGCGTGCAGGAGGTTCATCTTGGGCGGCAGCCGGAAGGCCCCGCGCTCCACGAGCGGGACCGGGACCCGCACGGACTCGGCGAAGGGGCCGGGGTCCAGGCGCGAGAGTCCGAAGCCGCGGCACATCGACGGGCAGTCTCTCAGACAATAGTGGCACTCCCCGCAGTCTATCCCGTCCGAGGCGAAGACCCGGTCGCCCTTCTTGAACCCCCGGACCCCGGCGCCGCACGCCGACACCTTGCCGGAGGTCCCTCCGCTCAGCCCGGACGCTTCGACGCAGATCAGGAGTTCGCCCGGGCCTGCGGACGGGGCCGGGAGGTCTTGGAGCACGGAGGCGAGGAGGGCTTTCATCGGTCAGAGCTTCTTGAGGACCTCGTCGATGATGCGTGCCAGGGCCTGCTCATCGCGAGAGGCGTAAGGGGCATGCGGGCAGTCTTGGCATTCTTTTGAGTAGCGGACCCCGGCCTCCACGAGTTTGCGCACCTCTTCCTCCCGCAGCAGCTTCTCCTGCCCGAGCTGGCGCACCGCCAGGGTGATGCGGGCGAAATGCTCGACGGTCTCCATCTTCGCGAAGGCGTCGAAGAGGGTGGGGCCCAGGGTCACCACTCCGTGGTTGGCCAGGAGCACGGCATCGTGGTCCTTGACCAGGCCTCCGAGCGACGCGGGGACCTCCTGGGTCCCCGGCGTGGCGTACGGGGCCAAGGGAGCGGACCCCACGGACATGACGAACTCCGAGGCCAGCGGCTTGTCGAGGGGCACGCCCGCGCACGCGAATGCCGTGGCGATGGGCGGATGGGCGTGGACGACGGCACGGGCATCCGGCCGCATGGCGTACACGGCCCGGTGCATCTCCAGCTCGGACGTCGGGGTCCGGCTCCCGCGCACCTTGCGGCCGTCCAGGTCCACGACCACGATGTCGTCGGCCCTCAGGTCCCCCTTCCCCACGCCGGTGGGGGTGATGAGGATCAGCCCCTCCCCCAGCCGGGCGCTGATGTTGCCCGAGGAGCCGGGAGCGAAGTCTTTGTCGGAGAGGCGCTTGCCGACGCGGACGATCTCCTGGCGCAGCCAGGCTTCGGTGGGGGGGCGCATGCAGTGCATATCTTACCAAACTTGAGTATCACGGCCTTATTTGGGAGAATGTCCGTAGAAGACAGCTTCTTCTCAGGAGGATTCTCATGCTTGGACTCGGACCGTTGGTCATCATCATCTTCGTGGTCGCCTTCAGCGCCATCAAGATCCTCAAGGAATACGAACGCGGCGTCGTCTTCACCCTCGGCCGTTTCGACGCGGTCAAGGGTCCGGGCCTCGTCATCGTCATCCCCGGCATCCAGCAGATGACGCGCATCAGCCTGAGGACCATGGTCATGGACGTGCCTCCCCAGGACGTGATCACGCGCGACAACGTCACGGTCAAGGTCAACGCCGTGGTGTACTGCCGGGTCATGCAGGCGGACAAGGCCGTGCTCCAGGTGGAGAACTACTACTACGCCACGAGCCAGCTCTCCCAGACCACGCTGCGCAGCGTGCTGGGCAAGATGGAGCTCGACGACCTGCTGAGCAACCGGGACAAGATCAACCTGGAGCTCCAGCAGATACTGGACCATTCCACCGAGCCGTGGGGCGTGAAGGTGTCCAACGTCGAGGTCAAGAACGTGGACTTGCCCGAGAGCATGCAGAGGGCCATGGCCCGGCAGGCCGAGGCGGAGCGTGAGCGCCGCGCCAAGGTCATCCACGCGGAAGGCGAGCTGCAGGCCTCGGAGAAGCTGAGCCAGGCCGGCGACATCATCGCCCAGCACCCCACCACGATCCAGCTGCGGTATCTGCAGACCCTGACCGAGATCTCGGTGGACAAGAACTCGACGATCCTGTTCCCGGTCCCGATCGAGTTCCTGAATATATTCAAGGGCGCGACAAAGAATTAGCTCTTATAGAGTGTCCGGACTCTACGTCCATCTGCCGTTCTGCTCGATCAAGTGCGCCTACTGCGGCTTCGCGGCGTTCTCGGGCCAGGGCCGCTCGGTCCCCCGCTACCTAGGGGCCCTGGAGCGTGAGGCCGGTTTCTTCCCGGAGTTCCAGCCTCGGACGCTCTACCTCGGCGGCGGGACTCCCACGGAGCTCAAGACCGAGGAGCTCGCCGCGCTCTTCGAGATCCTGTCCCGGCGCTACGGAGACCTGCATGCCCTCCAAGAGGCCAGCGTGGAGGCCAACCCCGAGAGCCTGGCCTTAGACAAGCTCGAGCTCTTCAAGCGCTCCGGGGTCAGCCGCGTGAGCCTGGGGCTGCAGGTGAGCCAGGAGCGCCTGCTCAAGACGATCGGGCGCAGGCACTGCTGGGAGGACTTCCTGGCCGCCTTCCGGGGAGGCATGGAGCGCGGCTTCTCCATGAACGTGGACCTCATGCTGGGCCTGCCCGGGCAGGGGACCGCGGACGCGATGGAGACCCTGGAGCGGGTCCTGGACCTGGAGCCCCATCACCTCTCGCTCTACAGCCTTTACGTGGAGGATAAGACCCTCTTCAGCAAGCGGGGCGTGGTCGTGGACGAGGACCTGGCCCGGGAGATGCTCTCCGCGTCCATGGACCGGCTGCTTCGGGCCGGCTACCTGCATTACGAGATATCCAACTTCGCCCGGCCCGGGCACGAGTCCCTGCACAACCTCAACTATTGGGAGGACGGACGCTATCTCGGCCTGGGATGCGGGGCCGCCGGGCACCTGGACGGGGAGCGCTACCAGAACGAGGACCGCCTGGAGCGGTACCTCTCCAGGGTGGAGTCCGGCGAACGGCCGGTGGCTTTCCGCGAGACCCTGACCGGGAGGCGCAAGCTCGGCGAGACCATGATGCTCGGGCTGCGCAAGACCGCGGGCTTGGCCGTGACGTCGGAGATGGAGCGCGAGTTCGGGGGCACGATCCGCAATCTCGCGGCGCTCGGTTTGTTGTCCGTCGAGGAAGATGGCGAGGGGCACATGCGCCCCACGCACCTCCCGACGGGGCGCGGTGCGGCGGCGCGGAGGCGCCGCCGCATCCGTCTGAGCCGGGAAGGGCTGTTCCTGGGGAACGCGGTATTCCGGGAGTTCGTCGAACCGGAGGAGATCCATTCATGAAGACCTTCGTCCTGGACACCAACGTCATCATCCACGACCCGAGGGCTCTGTTCGCTTTCGAGGACTCGCTGGTCGTCATCCCCATGCCCGTCATCGAGGAACTGGACACCTTCAAGCGCAGCAACGACGAGCGCGGCCGCAACGCGAGGCTCGTGGCGCGCACCCTCGACCGGCTGCGTAAAAAAGGGAAGCTCTCGACCGGCGTCCCCTTGTCGCACGGCGGGACTCTCCGCGTCGAGATGGTGCGCGCCGACGGGCTGCCCGAGCCCTTCATGTCCAACACCAAGGACAACATGATCTTGAGCGTGGCGCAGCGCCTGCAGAAAGTCCAGAAAGGCGGGGACCGCGTCATCTTCATCTCCAAGGACATCAACCTCCGCATCAAGGCCGAGGCCATCGGCCTGGAGACCGAGGACTACGAGAAGGAGAAAGTGGACGTCTCGGAGCTCTACGACGGCTGGAGGGAGTTCCCGGTCCCGGCGGCCAGCATCGACGCCTTTTACAAGGAGAAGAAGCTCGACCTGGCGCAGTTCATCCCCAACGAGTTCGCCATCCTCAAAGACGAGGCCGGAGGCTCCGCCAGCGCGCTGTCGCGCTACGACGCCAAGGCCAAGGCCGTCGTCCCGCTCACGCGGGCGGACGCGGCTCCCTGGGGGATCAAGCCGCTCAACACGGAGCAGCGCTTCGCTTTGGAGCTCCTGCTCAACCCGGACATCCAACTCGTCACCCTCGTGGGGGTGCCGGGCTCGGGCAAGACCCTGCTCGCCCTCGCCGCGGGCCTTGAACAGATCCTCGGGATGAAGAAGGTGTACCGGCGGCTGCTCGTCGCTCGGCCCATCATCCCCGTCGGCCAGGACATCGGATACCTCCCCGGGACCAAGCAGGAGAAGCTCAACACCTGGATGGGGGCCATCTACGACAACCTCGAGTTCCTCATGGACCGGCCTCACCGCGAGGAGATGGACGTGGACATCCAGATGCTCCTCGACGACGGCAAGATCGAAGTCGAGGCCGTGGCGTACCTGCGCGGCAGGACCCTGCCGGGGCAGTATATCCTCATCGACGACGCGCAGAACCTGACCCCGCACGAGGTGAAGACCATCATCTCCCGCGTGGGCCTCGGGTCGAAGATCGTGCTGACCGGGGATCCGTACCAGATCGACAACTACTATCTGGACTCCGCCTCGAACGGGCTCACGAACCTCGTGGACCGGTTCAAGGGGCAGGCCCTGTTCGGGCACGTCCGCTTCTCCAAGATCGAGCGCTCGGCGCTGGCGGCGCTCGCCTCGGACCTCCTCTAGGAAGCGAAAGGCCCCCGTCACGACGTCGTGACGGGGGCCTTGTCCTGAATAGCCTACTGCCCGAACTTCGCGATGATCTGCTCCTTGGTCTTGCCCAGGATGTCGTATTTCTTGCCCACCTTGATGAAGGCCGCCAGGCCCTTGTCGAGGTGGTTCCGCTCGTGCCCGGCGGAGATCTGCGTGCGGATCCTCGCCTGGCCCTTGGGCACGACCGGGAAGAAGAATCCGACCGCGTAGATCCCTTCCGCGAACAGGTCGCGCGAGAAGTCCTGCGCCAGCTTGGCGTTGAAGAGCATGACCGGCACGATCGGGGTATCCCCGGCCTTCAGGACGAACCCGGCCTCCGTCAGGCCCTTGCGCCAATACGCGGCGTTGGCCTCGAGCTTGTCCCGGCGCTCGGTGCTCTTCGAGAGGATGTCGAGGACCCGCAGGACCCCGGCGACGACCACGGGCGCGATGGTGTTCGAGAAGAGGTAGGGCCTGGCCCGCTGGCGGCACATCTCCACGATCTCCTTGCGGCCGGAGACGCAGCCGCCGGAGGCCCCGCCCAGGGCCTTGCCGAACGTCGTGGTGATGATGTCGACCTTGCCGACCACGCCGTATTTCTCGTGCGTGCCGCGGCCGTTCTTCCCGATGAAGCCGCTGGAGTGCGAGTCGTCCACGAAGAGCATGGCGTCGTGCTTCTCGCAGAGCGCGACCATCTTATCCAAGGGCGGCGTGTCCCCGTCCATGGAGAATACCCCGTCCGTGACCACCAGCTTGCGCCGCTTGTCGGCATGGAGCTGGAGCTTTTCCTCCAGGTGCTCCATGTTCGCGTGCTTGAAGGTGTCCTGGACGGCCTTGCACAGGCGTATGCCGTCGATGATGGAGGCGTGCACCAGGCGGTCGGAGATGATGACGTCCTTGTCCTCCAGCACGGCCTCGAACACGCCGGCGTTGGCGTCCATGCACGAGGGGAAGAGGATGGTGTCCTCGGTCCCCAGGAACTCGGTCATGCGGCGTTCGAGCTCGCGATGGATGTCCTGCGTCCCGCAGATGAAGCGGACGGAGGACATGCCGTACCCGCGCGACTTCAGGCCGTCATGAGCCGCCTGCACGACATCGGGATGGCTGGAGAGCCCGAGGTAGTTGTTGGCGCACATGTTGATGACTTTCTTGAGCGAGGCCCCTCTCGGGAACTCCACCTCGATGTCCGCCGCCTGGGAGGAGTGGATGAACCGCTCCTCCTTGAAGAGGCCGGCGTCCCGAAGGTCCTTCAGCTGCTTCTCGTAGCCGTCCCGGACCGTCGCGCTGTAGGCCATATCACTTCGCTCCGGTGAATTCCTTCATGAGTTCGCAGATCTTGTTCACGCTGTCGAAGGCCTCGGGCGTGGCTTTGGCGTCCGGTATGGAGACCTTGTACTTGTTCTCCAGGAAGCGCTTGAGCGACACCATCGAGAACGAGTCCACGATCCCGCCCGAGATGAGCGGCGTGTCGAAATCCACCTCGTCGCCTTCCTCGAGATACTCCTTCTTCACGTACTCCAGCACGATGCTGCGGATGTCTTCCATGGTGGTCTCCTGTCCGTCGCGATTACGCGTCGTCCTCCAGCGTGGAGGTGTCGCCGATCTCCTGTCCCCATTCCTTGGCCCGCAGGAGCCTGCGCATGATCTTGCCGCTGCGCGTCTTGGGCAAGGAGGGCGAGAACTCGATCTCCTGGGGCATGGCGAGGGGCGATAGCTTCTTGCGGATGAAGTTCATGATCTCCAGCTCGAGGTCCTTGCTCGCCGTGTTGCCGGGCTTGACCGTGACGAAGGCCTTGACGACCTCCATGTTCACCTCGTCGGGCTTGGCGACCACCGCGGACTCGGCCACCGCGGGATGCTCGAGCAGGGCGGACTCCACCTCGAAGGGGCTGACCAAGTGCCCCGCGGTGTTGATGACGTCGTCGTCGCGGCCCACGAACCAGAAGTACCCGTCCTTGTCGATGCGGGCGCGGTCTCCGGTGAGGTACCACCCGTTCTTGAACTTCTTCTGATAGGCCTCCTCGTTCTTCCAGTAGGTCCGCATCATGGAGGGCCAGCCGGGCTTAAGAGCGATCAGTCCGATCCGTCCGGGCTCCGGGATGGGCTCGAAGGTCTTGGGGTCGAGCACCGTGGCGGTGATGCCGGGGAAGGGCTTGCACATGGAGCCGGGCTTCACCTTCATCCCGGGGAAGTTCGTGATCATGATGCTGCCCGTTTCGGTCTGCCAGTAGGAGTCGTGGAACGGCTTGCCGAACACCTTCTCGGACCAGACCACGGCTTCGGCGTTGAGCGGCTCTCCCACGCTGGCCAGGTAGCGCAAAGAGGAGAGGTCGTGCTTCTTGACGACCTCGTCTCCGGCCTTCATGAGCGAGCGGATCGCGGTCGGCGCGGAGTACCACATGGTGATGCGGTGCTTCTCGATGAACTTGTACCAGACTTCGGCCGAGAAGCCCACGTCGAGCACGCACTGCGTCACCCCCAGGCACCAAGGGCCGATGATCCCGTAGGAGGTGCCGGTGACCCAGCCCGGGTCCGCCGTGCACCAATAGATGTCGTCGTCGCGCAGGTCCAGCGCCCACCTGGAGGTCAGGTACTGGGAGATGAGGGAGTAGTGCACATGCTTGACGCCCTTGGGGAAGCCGGTCGTCCCGGAGGTGTAGTGGAGCACGGAGGGCGATTCCGCCTCGGTGGGGCAGACATCGAAGCTCTCCACGGGCTTCGCCGATTCGAGGGAGAACGCGACCTCGCGCTCCTCCAGGGGCTTCTTCCCGTCGTAGTCCACCACGATGATGTGCTGGAGGTGCGGGAGTTGCTGCCGGATCTTGCGGATCTTGTGCACGTGCTTGCGCTGGGTGATGACGGCCTTGGTCTGGGCGTTCTCCAGGCGCACGAGCAGACTCTCGTCGCCGAACGCGGAGAACAGGGGCTGCGCGATGGCGCCCATCTTGAGCACGGCCACGAAGCCGATGTAGAGCTCCGGGATCTTGTCCATGAACAGGCAGACCCGGTCCTCGCGCGCGATCCCGAGACCCTTCAGGAAGGTCGCGATGGTGTTGCTGGCCACGCGCACATCGTCGTAGGTGTAGCTGTGCTCCTTGCCGCCCATGCCTTCCCAGATGAGGGCCAGCTTCTTGCCCTTGCCTTTCTGGCAGATGCGGTCGGTGCAGTACCAGCCGATGTTGATGGGGCCGCCCTTCCTGTATTCGAGCTCCTTCTCCGAGATCGACCAGTCGAAGCCTTTGATCCTTTCCTCGTAGGAGCCGATGTTGGGGGTATCCTTAGTCGCGATCATAATGAACTCCTCTCCACTCACTTCTCCAGAACGACCACGGCGCTGGAGAAGTCTGCGATGTGCGACAAGGAAACATGGATGGCCGTTATCGCGTTCATCTCGCAGAATCTCTTGGCCTCGCCCGAGAGCGCCAGCGATGGGCGCCCGAGCGCGTCGTTCAGCACTTCTATTTGAGCAAAAGAAAGGCCGTCGCGCCACCCCATCCCGGTGGCTTTCAGGAAGGCTTCCTTGGCCGCGAAGCGGGCCGCGTAGTTGCGGGCCTTGCCCCGCTTGGACTCGCAGTAGGCGATCTCGCGGGGGGTGAACGTCGCCTCACGGAAGCCGTCGGCCTCCGCCAGGCGCTTACCCACGCGATCGACCTCGATGATGTCCGTGCCGATGCCGAAGATCATGCGCTGCGGGATATTCTACAAACCTGGGCCTTGTTTTTTTCCGGGAATCCTGCTACATATTACGGGTTCGGGACCCGGTGCGCCGAGAGGTCTTCGCGCGCGTCGGGTTTTTATATGGACGGGGAAAAAACGACCAAAAAGATACTCGTCATCGAGGACGAGCCTGCCATCAACGACTTCGCGGCCATGATACTCCGCCAGGAGGGCTACGAGGTCGCGCAGGCGTACGACGGGAAGGACGGTCTGGACATGGCCCGCTCCTTCCGGCCGGACCTCATCGTGCTCGACCTCATGCTGCCGCGCATGCACGGCTACCAGGTCTCGCGCGGCATCCGGGAAGACAAGGAGCTCTCGGGCATCCGGATCCTCGTGGCCTCCGCCAAATCCTATCCCGCGGACATCGAGGCGGCCATGGCGGCCGGAGCGGACGACTACCTGACCAAGCCGTACCGGCCGGATGCCTTGACGTCCAGGGTGAACCAGCTTCTGAACGCTACCCGCCGGGTCGAGGCTTCGGAGACGGTCGCGCCGGCGGACGGCGTGCAGCCGGGGACCGCTCTCGAGGGCTCCGCGGCCCCGGGGGGGGAAGCCAAGACGGACCTGGTGGTGCGGTTCTGGGGGACGCGCGGGACCTGTCCGGCGCCCGGAGCGGAGACGGTGCGCTACGGGGGGAACACCCCGTGCACCGAGATACGCGCCGGCGGCGCCGTCATCATCGTGGACTGCGGCACCGGCATCCGGACCCTGGGCAACGCCCTGCTCGCGGAGTTCAAGTCGAAGCCTTTCGCCGGGCATCTCTTCATCGGGCATACGCACTGGGACCACATCCAGGGCTTCCCGCTCTTCACGCCTTTTTACGTCCCGCGCAACGAGTTCAGCATCTACAGCGTGAGCGCGGCCGGCCGCAGCCTGACCATGGCGCTCACCGGGCAGATGGCCGGAGACTATTTTCCCATCCCGCTCAAGAACCTGGCGGCCCGCCTGCGCTTCGTCGAGATGGAGGGCCCCGTCCAGATCGGCCCGGTGACGGTCAAGTTCCACCTGCTCAACCACCCGGGCGTGGCCATCGGCTTCCGCTTCGAGGCCTTCGGGAAGTCCGTGACCTACATGAGCGACCATGAGGGCTTCGTGCGTTTGAACGGGTACAGCGAGGTCATGGCGAAGAACGACCGCGACATCGTGGATTTCGCCGCCGGGAGCGACCTCTTCATCTGCGAGGCGCAGTACACCGAGGAAGACTACCAGCTCAAGCGCGGCTGGGGCCACAGCACGTTCAAGGACGCCGCGCAGCGCGCGGTGGACGCCAACGTCAAGAGGCTGGCCCTGTTCCACCACGATCCCGCGCACACCGATGCGATGCTGGACCGCTTCAGCGAGGACGTCCGGGATATCGTCCGGAAGTCCGGCCGCCCCATCGAGAGCTTCATGGCGGCGGAGGGCCAGACCATAGTCCTATAGCAGTGAAGGTCCTCTGCCGTCCCTCCCTTGACCCCTAGGACCTATTGGAAAAAGACGTAGCGGTAATACAATCCTTTCACCTGATATGAACGCCAAACAATGGCTGGCAGCCGTGCTATCGCTTTCTCTCTCCGTCGGAGCCTTCCCGGCCGAGGCTTTCGCCCAGAACATCGCGGCCGCTGTTCAGCCCGCACCGGTCGGGACCAT
>Ga0265297_10003120_pt1 | contig 31014 bp, 25 predicted proteins | sample Munlanlwell13791_FD_192502 | JGI IMG/M metagenome (GOLD analysis project Ga0265297, IMG submission 192502) | Leachate microbial communities from a municipal landfill in Southern Ontario, Canada - Leachate well 137-91 | ecosystem: Engineered > Solid waste > Landfill > Unclassified | place...
AATTACCGCCTGTGCCAAAACCACATCACACTCCGGTACTCCAATATAGTGGCAAGCGTCGTAACAGGCAGTTGCCACCAACAGCGCATGCGGATCAGCAAGTCCTACGTCCTCCGACGCGAACCTTATTAACCGGCGCGCAATATAAAGCGGGTCTTCCCCCGCCTCGAGCATTCGCATCATCCAATAAATAGCTCCGTCCGGATCGGAATCCCGCATTGATTTGTGTAAAGCTGAAATTATATTGTAATGCTCTTCGCCCAATTGATCGTATTTTAAGGTTTTAATAATTTGAGAACCACGCACCTGCTTGATCCCCACCGCTCGGTGCTGGCTAGAAAGATCGTCTAAAATATTAAGTAGTATCCTCGCGTCGCCGTTAGCTTCGTTGATAATTATCTCTTTGGCTTTTTTGGTTAGTTTAAAGTTTTTTAGTTTCTTTAAAGCGCGTCGTAAAATCTTCTCGAGATCATCCCGACTCAATCTTTCAAAAACCAGTACTTTAGATCTTGAAATAAGCGGAGAGATAACGGTAAAAGAAGGGTTTTCGGTCGTTGCACCAATGAGTGTAATATCACCCCGCTCGACATAGGGTAAAAGCAAATCCTGCTGGGCTTTGTTAAAGCGGTGGATTTCGTCAATAAAAATAATCGTTTTAAGTAGCGAGTTTTTAGTTCTCTCAAGATACGCCTTGAGCTCTTTGGTATTGCGCGAAGTCGCATTCACCTCGATAAACTGGGCCTTGGTTTTACTCGCAATAATTTTAGCCAATGTTGTCTTGCCTGTTCCGGAAGGGCCAAACATGATAAGCGAGCTAACTTTATCGTTGATAATGGCATTCTTAAGGTAACCGTCATCGGCAAAAAACTGTTTTTGTCCAACAAAGTCCTTGAGTTTTTTAGGTCTTAAATCATTTGCTAACGGCATACTCTAAACATACATCTAGACAAAACTATTTCAAGATTTCACAACCAATGTACACACCCGGAGTGGACATGACGGTCTGTTTGCAGATAAATATTTTGCATTTTTCCCATAAAAGGTGTTAGAATCTTTGTAAATGGAAGTAATTATCAATTACACCAGGTTGACTACCTCGGACCGTCTTGCTGACCGGTTTTTAACCTGCCAAGTGTATAGTCCCCAAGATGAAAAAACGCGTGAAAAGGGTACTGTTTTTTCTCAAGTCGAAATTCTTAACCCGTGGTTTTCAACATCTCAAGTCGGACAATCAATCATTAACACGTTAATTAGAGATTATTACAAAACCGATGATTCCTCTGATCTCAATAATTTTGAAACCGCCATCAAAGGTGTTAATGAGTCCTTGGCCCAGGTCGCTCAAGCAGGTGAAACCGATTGGATCGGAAAACTTTCCAGCGTTCTAGCGCTCGTAAACAACGGCGAGGCGCATTTTGCTCAAACCGGACAGTCCCAAGCATATCTGTATCGAGGAGATAATATTAATCATATTACCGAGGGGTTGGAAAATGAGGCCTCTCCACATCCGCTTAAAACATTTACCAATCTTACTTCCGGCACCCTTCAGGAAGGCGATAGGATCATTGTCGCTAACCCATCATTTTTTGAAGTGATCAACCCCGGCGAACTCAAAGTTATAATGATCCAAAACCATCCCGCCCAAGCGGCGCTCGAGGTAGCTAAAATTTTTAAGGGTAGGGGAATCAAACACGCCAACGCAATTTTTATGGAGATTACAACCAAAAACGCTCTGGCCAATATCGCTCCTGATCAAAAAATTGACACCGTCTATGTTAATGAGCAACTTTCGAGTTTGTCGGTTAACTTAAAGAACATTTACCGAAATATATTTTTACCAATCTCTGTTTCGTTCAAGTCGTTCCTGGTAAAATCCTATTCTACATCAAAAAACAAACTGCGGTCTAAGACCAAGGCAAAGCCAGAACTTACCCAAGCGGTTCAAACCGCCAAAACAACATCCGCCCCGCACAAAACACCCATTCAAAACATACCAAAGACCCGTTCGTCCGGCATGATCGGAAAAACTTTAGATCCACTGAGGTTTTATATAATTAAGCTTAAAAATAAGCTCAATAGATTTTTAATTAAAATTGGATTTGGCAAACCGCACCGCTGGAGAATATATTTAATCGCCCTAGCCGGAGTAATAATAATTCTAGCCATTGTTATCGCCCTGTCTTTGATATCAAAAAATAACCGCACCCGAAACAAAGAACTGCAGGACAAGCTCAATCAAATTACCTCGCTCGAGGGCGAAGTATCGGCTCAAGCAGTGACAAGAAGTAGCGCGGAAATCCTTCCTTTTTACAAGCAAATTGTCGCTCTTTCCTCCGAGCTGAGAGGAACGAAATATTCCGAACAAGCGAACCAATCGTATGAAAGGGCGTACGCGAAAATTCTAGAAATAACCGGCGCCGTCGAGATTGAACTAACCGATGTCAAAACACTTCCCTTTGAAATAATGCAATTGGCTTATTCCGAAAATGGAGTTTACTTAATTTCTCGAGATAAAATTTTGTATAATCTGGAAAGCGATAAAGCAATTGATTTAAAGGATAAAATAGAAGGGGAAATATCACAAATTAACGCTGTAGAGAATAACATCGCCCTCAGCACCAATGACAACACTCTTTATATTTATTACCCCGAAACCGACGAAGTAAAAAAACAACAGGTTAAATTGAACTATTCCGGCAAATTGGGCTCATATTTTGATAATTTATATGTTCTTGACCCCCTTTCGAACCAAATTTGGAAAATTATCAACGACGGCGGATATGGGCAAAACACCGCTTATATTGTCGATGATTCGATTAGTTTAGCGGACACGGTTGGACTGGCCATCGATGGCAGTGTCTATGTCGTCAGCAAATCATGTAATATCAGCCGTATTTCAAGAGGCGAGGTTGTATCGGATTTTTTGGTAACCTCTACTGCGGATGAAAACCTCGAATCGTGTCAAAATATTTTTACCTCCGAGGCGGCCAATAGCATGTTTGTCATAGGAAAAAGTCAAGACGGCACAAGAATCGTTGAGTTAAGAAAAAATGGCACATTTGTTGGCCAATTCATTCCGAAAAACACGACTTGTGACAACATGTGCTTTATTGACCCTACCAAGAGAATTCTGTATCACATTGAAGATAAAGATCTCCGTTCAAGCGCTTTGTAGCTATATTTGAGATAGTTTAGCAAGTCCGAGAATATCAAACAATTCCCCGAGTACTTTTTTAAATGTGACAACTGCGAACATTTTCGATTTGGTTTCCTCAAGATCAGCGCTAATAATGCGCTCCCCTTCGTAGTATTTATTAAAACTACTGGCAAGCTGATAGGCAAAATCGCAAACAAGGTTGGGAGTAGAATTTTCAGCGGCAGTTGCTAAAACTTCCGGAATTCTTAGCATGAGGCACGCAATATTAAAACCGCCGTCGCTTAACGTGGAAAAACTTTTAACATTGGGAAATTGCTCCTTAAATCTTTCTTCAAGCTTAACCGCCCGAGCATACGAATACTGCAAATATGGGCCACTATTTCCCTCCATCGTGATCGCCCGATCGAACGAAAAAATAATATCTGATTTACGGTTCTGGGACAAATCCGCATACTTAATCGCCGAAATTGCAATTTGCCGAGCAATGTTCTTTCTGTTAGATAAATGAGTCCCTTTTTCCTCCAGAATTTGCAGTGACTTTTGGGTTGCTTTTTCAATTAGGTCTTCAAGCAAGACAAACCTCCCCCTTCTAGTTGACATCTTACCCTCCGCTAATCTCAACAGTCCGTGCCCAGCAAACACAATTTTGGTTTTATCCAAGTAGCCCATTTTTTTTGCCACCGCTTCGAGCTGCATAAAGTGCAGGGCTTGATCGTTTCCGACATGATAAATAATTCTTTCCGGCGTGTATTTTTTAAGCCGATATTTTAAGGCCGCCAAATCTCGGGTTAAGTACAAAGTTGCCCCGTCCTTTTTTTGAATAAGAGCAGGAGGCAAATTTTCCAGCTCAACAACCAATGCTCCCCCGCTTTCTTTAAGCAGGCCCGCACGCTTTAGTTCTGCAATAATATCGCTTAACTTATCCTCATAAAAACTTTCGCCTTGGTTTTGATCGATACTGATTCCGAGTTCGTCGTATATTGCTTCGAATTCCTTCAAGCTCCACGCAACGCATTTCTTCCATAATCGCCTTGCCTCGGCGTCACCATCTTCAAGTTTCTTAAACCACGCCCGCGCCTCATCGCTTAGCTCCGGATGACTTTCTTCCTCGCTATGAAATTTGACATAAAGCTGATTAAGCTGTTTGATTGGGTCCTTTTCTATCTCTTCTTCTTTTCCCCATTTTTTCACCGCAACGATTAATTTTCCAAACTGCGTTCCCCAATCCCCAAGATGATTAATTCCCACCGTTTTATATCCGATCGCCCGATGGCAATTTAAATTTGCCTGCCCGATAATAGTAGAACGCAAATGCCCCACCGAAAATGGCTTGGCAATATTAGGTGATGAATAATCAAAAAGGACGGTTTTGTCGACCCGCCCATCTTTTTTGAGATACCCACTCATATCAGATAGAAACTGCCCTAGTTCCAACTCGATAAAATTTTTTTTAAGATAAAGATTGTAGAATCCGTTTTGACATTCTGATTTTGCAACAATTTGATCTAAATGAGACAAACACAACCCATCTAATTTTTTTATCAGCTTATTGCGATCAAAAGATTTTTCTTCCGCTATTCGTTTTAGTTCGCCAGGCGTTAAGGTTAAATCACCAAAACCGTCAGAATAACTTATTCTGACCGCCATGTCCAATGCAGCGCTAATAGCACCGCTGACTTTTTCTAAAATCATCGTCCCAATTTAATAAACCTTCTCTTACCAACCTGCATGACCCGGTCTGTTTCTAGGTTGATCGTAGAAAACTCATCGTCTACAACTTTGCCATCTATCCTAACTGCCGACTGTTTAATAAGTCGTTTGGCGTCGGACTTACTTTTAGCTAAACCGGTTCTTGTCATAGCGTCAAGCAGAGATATCTCCCTTGATGCAAACTTCACTCGCCCAACTCTTTCTGGAGTTTCTTTTTTGGAAAAAATTCTGTCAAACTCAGACCTTGCCTTGTCGGCCTCTTCTTCTCCCCAATAAATACTGACAATGCGGTGCGCCATTTGCTCTTTAATGTTCTTAGGGTTGGCCCCAGATTTTAGCTTGGCCTGCAAGTCCTCAACCTCCCGCTTGGAAAAATTCGATACAAGCAGTAGATACTCTTTAATCAACTGGTCGGAAACGGACATTAATTTACCGAAAGCATTACTGGCACTGTCATTTAATCCGATGTAATTACCGGATGATTTAGACATTTTTTTTCCGTCTGTGCCAGATAAAAGTGGTAGGGTGATAACATCTTGCCGAGTTTGACCATAAGCGCCCTGCAGGTCCCGCCCCATCAACATATTGAGTTTTTGATCTTGCCCGCCAATTTCAACATCTGCCTTGAGCATGACTGAATCATATCCCTGCATAATTGGGTAAAGAATTTCCGAAACCGCTAAATGTCTCCCCTCCTTGATTCTCTTTTTGAAATCATCTCTTTCGATGACGTTGGATAAACTAACTTGACTGGCTATCTTGAGCAGATCCTCAAAACTCATTTGGGAGAACCACTCACTATTGTGTCTAATTTCACACTTTTTAACATCCAATACCCGTCCTACCTGCTTTAACCAAGTTTTGACATTAGCTTTAATTTCGCGATCGGATAATACCGGACGCATTTTGCTCCGGCCGGAAGGATCGCCAATCTTGGCAGTAAAATCACCAATTAGAAAAATTACGTTATGGCCATTCTGCTGAAATTCCTTTAATTTATTCAAAACAACAATATGTCCCAAATGAAGATCCGGCTTAGTTGGGTCCGCCCCAAGTTTAACCCTAAGCGCCTGACCTGATTCAAGCTTGACTTTCAGGGTGTTGTGGGGTATTATTTCTTCGATGTTTTTGGTCAACAAATCAAACTCTTGGTGCATAACACTCCTTAATTTACCTAATCTTAACTAAATTAATGGTATAATTCAACTAATGAAAGTCGGCGGAATATTAAATAGCAAATTTAAGCTTCCTAGCTGGAGCGCCTTTAGGAAGCTTCCCCAGAAAGAGCGTCGCAAAAGGATATGGAAGGCGATCGGATGGATTGCGTTGTTCTTTGTGGCCTTAATCTTATGGTTTTCCAAGGACCTTCCTACCCCAGCCAAGTTGGCCAAAATTAGAGCAGCCGAGTCAACTAAAATCCTAGACAGGAATGGTCAAACACTCTATGAAACCGGCGACCAACGTCGTACCATCATTGCGAGTAAGGACATCCCCCAAAGTATTAAGGACGCTGCGGTGGCAGCCGAGGATGCTAATTTTTACCGCCATCAGGGCGTAGATTTTAAGGGTATTGCTAGAGCAGTTGTATCTGATTTACTAAACCGCGACCGCGGGCAAGGAGGCTCCACTATTACCCAGCAATTTGTCAAAAACGCTGTCTTATCACCGGAAAAATCATTTACCAGAAAATTTAAGGAAATTATTTTATCGGTTGAGTTAGAACAAATTTACTCAAAAGACGAAATCCTGACTATGTACCTTAACGAGATACCTTATGGTGGAAATATCTATGGAATTCAGGAGGCAAGTCAGGCGTATTTTGGAAAAGATGCCAAGGATTTGAATTTATCGGAAGCCGCAACATTAGCCGCAATTCCTAAAGCTCCAACCTACTACTCTCCCTACGGAACCCACACCGATATGCTTTTTGCCCGAAAGGATTATGTGCTCGATCGCATGAGCGAGCTGGGCTATGCCGGTCAAAGCGATACCGATAAAGCCAAAGGGGAAAAACCAAACCGAGATAACCCCGAATTCACCGCCAGAAAAGATTCAATTAAGGCGCCTCATTTTGTGATGTATGTTAAGGAAAAACTAGTTGAGCAATATGGTGAAAAATTGGTTGACAGTGGCGGATTAAAAGTCACAACTTCACTCGATCTGGAAAAACAATCGTTGGCAGAAGATGCAATTAAAAACAATGACAACCGACTAAGCCGGTATGGAGCCACCAACGCCGCTCTGGTTTCGGTGGATACTAAAACCGGAGAAATTATGTCGATGGTTGGAGGCAAGGATTACTTTGACATCGAAAATCAGGGTAATGTCAATGTGATTGATTCCTTAAGACAGCCAGGATCGTCATTTAAGCCAATCGTCTATGCCACTGCTTTTAAACAACCCAGATTCTCGCCAAGTTTTAATTTATTCGATCTAAAAACTGACTTCGGGGGATACTCTCCGAACAACTACGATGGCTCAACGCACGGTCCCGTGACAATGCGCACCGCTCTGTCAAACTCCCTGAATATTCCGGCCGTAAAAACTTTGGCCTTAGTTGGAGTTCCGGAAGCCCTGAAAACTGCCAAGGATATGGGCATTACCTCCCTTAACCAGCCTGATCGCTACGGATTGTCACTGGTTTTGGGTGGAGGCGAGGTAAAGCCCCTCGAAATGGCGGGGGCCTTTGCTGCTTTTTCCGACTCGGGTACTTACCATAAGCCCATTGCCATTTTAAAAGTTGAAGACCATCGGGAAAAAATTCTATTTGAATACAAACCCCAATCAAATAACTTTAAAGCGATTGATCCACAGATTGCATATCAAATCACCGATATCTTAGACGACGATGAAGCGAGGCGAATGGTTTTCGGCTTCACTAATGTCCTTGATTTCGGCGATAAACACGTTGCTGTTAAAACCGGCACAACCCAGGAATTCCATGATGCCTGGACAGTTGGTTATTCACCCGAATACGCAACAGCGGTCTGGGTCGGAAACAACGACAATACTAAAATGGCAGGAGGGGCCGATGGATCGGTTCTGGCCGCACCGATATTTCATGACTATATGGTTAAAGTCGCAAGCGAAAAGGAATTTGAAAAACCCAGAGGTATTCAAGAAGTAACAGTGGAAAAATATTCAAATCTACTGCCAAGTGGGTATTCAAACGAAACAAAAACCGACCTTTTCGCTTCGTGGCAAGTGCCAACCAAACGAGATGACATCAATGCAATTTTCAGAGTCAATAAAATAAATAACAAAATCGCCACCGATTCTACTCCACCGGAGTTAATCGAAGAAAAACTGTTTGCCAATATTCACAACGAATGGGGCGATGCGTGGAAAAAATATCCGAATTGGGAAGGTCCAGTGAGAGGGTGGGCAGAATCAAATGGTATCCTCCTTCCTCCCACAGAACAGGACGATTCATATAGCTATAAGCCGGAAATTTCGATTACCTCTCCTGCTAACAACTCAACCCTAAGCGGAACGACGACTATCCAAGTATCTGTAAAATCTCAACAAGCAGTTAGCGATGTCACATATTATTTAAGCGACACCCAAATCGGTTCGACTGCCAGCTCACCATACACTATGTCAATCGATACAAATAAATATGCTAATGCATCCTACACCCTGCGTGCCCGCCTGACAGATATAAATGGAGTCACGAGCGAAGATACTAAAAGTGTCATTATTAGCAATAATAACACACCAAAAATAACCAATGTGAGTGTTTCGTCGATCACCGCAAATTCTGCTCACATCAGTTTTTCGACCAGCCAAAAATCAGATTCAACAATAAAATATGGCCTGAGTCAAAATGCACTAAGCGCCTCAACCATCTGTTCCTCGGCCAGCACCAATCACTCTTGCACCCTAAGCGGTTTAAAAAGCTTAACCAAGTATTTCTACAAAATTATCGCTACCCATTCCTCGGGCGCGGCAGCTGATTATTCTAGTTCATTTATTACTAATTAAAATAATCCGAGATCACCCCTCGTAGATTTTTCTTTGCCCCGTAGATACTTTTTAATTTCAATTTTTGTGTTGATTTAATAATTTTTTTTGCCTGAACTGGCAGGTGTAATCGAGCCGAAAGATCTGTCTCTCCTAAAAATATGTGATCTCCGGGCAACTCCCGGTTATAAAATGAGCTTGCCAGCGCCATCATCGTGGCTAGGTCGGAAATAGGATCCTTTAATTTATATCCTTCAGCAACATTAATATAGACATCGAACTCGCGCAGATCTATTTTGGTGTGCCGGCCCAAAATCGCAATTAACATCTGCATCCGGTTAAGGTCGTAGTTAACTGCCGTTCGCCGAGGAAAACCAAAATTTGTTTTTTGCACTAAGGCCTGCACTTCAATAAAATATACTCTACTACCTTCAAGTAAGGCGAGGCGGGCTACGCCCGGTGGTAATTTTTTCGCCTTCGCCACTCTGCCAAAATCAAGATAGCTCACCAACCCTTGCTGGGTCATCATAAATACCCCCAACTCATCGGTTGGACCAAATCTATTTTTGTGACTTTTTAAAAATCTTTCCGGCAATCCCTCCTCGCCTTCTAAATAAAAAACTCCATCAACTAAATGTTCCAGTGTTTTAGGACCAGCTACTTCGCCGTCCTTCGTAACATGTCCAATCAACACGCAGGGAACGCCGTATTGTTTGGCAAATCTAATTATTTGGATAGCTGTTTCTTTCACTTGAACCAAGCTTCCGGGAGAATTAGGAAGATCCGAACGGTAGGTTGTTTGAATGGAATCTACAATTAACAATTTCGGCAGATATTTTTTAACATAGTCAATCCAGGAAAGCGTATCCTGATTTTCAAAAAACACCACACCCTTAGGTATATTTCCCAATCTTTTCGCCCTGATTTTTATCTGTTCAACTGATTCTTCTCCGGCAATATAAACCACTTCCCCCTTAATTTTACAGGCAATTTGCCAGGCCAAGGTTGATTTTCCAATCCCAGGTTTTCCTCCCAGCAACAAAACCGATCCCGGCACAATCCCGCCACCTAAAACTAGATCAAGTTCCCTAATGCCAGTTTCAGTTCTACTTTTCAAGCCGATACTAACCTTGCCAATTGCGATCGGCTCAGCCTGCTTAATTTTTTTTGATACTCCCACAAGATCAATCTTTAACTCCTTAAGCGTTCCCCAGTTTCCACAACCCAAACACTTACCCGACCACTTTGCATGTTCGGCTCCACAATCAGTACAAACCCATACCTCAGTAGCTTTTTTTGGCATCAATAGTAACCAAACTTACTTTTCGCCTACCTTGCCATTCATTAATATCAACTCTAAAGGCAAGGTCGTATTGTTTCCCCACTTCGATTGTAAACGATCCGTCCTGATAGTCAAAGATAATCCCCTTGCACAAACCGCTTTTCGTGCAAATGCTCACACTAAGATGCTTTTGCTCTCTACCAACCAACTGTACCGCTTCGATCCGGGCCTTCTTGACACACAGTACCGGCCTAGGATTGCCCATCCCAAACGGCGCTAACTGTTCCAATTGCTCAACCATCCCGACAGTAATATCTTCAATTTTACAAAGTGCGTCTACTTCCAGAATTTTTTTGAAGCGATCTTTGCTGATTTTATTTGCCTCTCTCTTTATTGCCCGCATAAATAGCTTTTTATTGTTCTGGTTTAAGCTCAAACCGGCCGCCTGGTTGTGACCGCCGAAGGAGAGTAGATATTTATTTACCTTTTTTAATATAGCGGTAATATTAATGCCCTTAACTGAACGGGCGCTGCCTTTGAGCTTTCCGTTTATTTTGGTTAATACGATCGCCGGCCGATAATAATACTCAGTAATTTTTCCGGCTATTAATCCCACAATTCCCTCATTCCAGTCACCCTCAATAATAATTAAATTATCCCTTTCCAGCTTTCTTTTTCTAATTGTTTCAAAAGCTTCAGCGATCGCATCACTTAACTGCTGTTGTCTTACTTCGTTATATTTATTTAATTTTTTAGCCAATATATTTGCTTCTTTTCTACTTCTGGTGACAAGCAGTTTAAAACTGTCCTCGGGATTGGCCAACCTTCCGGCGGCATTTAACCTTGGTGCGAGCAAGTAACCAATCTCGTAGGTTCCAATATTTTTTTCACTCAAGCCAGTTTCTTTAATAAGATAACCCAGACCCAGATTCTTAGTTTTGTTAATTACCAACGTGCCATATTTGACAAGAATTCTATTATCTCCCACGAGAGGAACAATATCAGCTACCGTTGAAATAGCCGCCAAATCAAGCAACCACTTGGTGCGGGGAATATCGCTAAGGAAGTACCTTGAAAGTTGGAAGCTTACCCCTGCCCCCGAATAATTCACTAAATTTTTAGCAAAAGCGGGATGGACAATTGCATCTGCCTTGGGAACTATTTTGTCCATCAAATGATGATCAGTTATAATGACATTCAAACCGAGAGATTTGGCATATTTAACCTCTTCGATGTTTTTTATTCCACAATCAGCAGTAATAATTAATTTTACCTTTTGCTTGGCCAGGTGATCAATGGCTAGCTTTGACAGGCCATACCCCTCGTGACGCTGTGGCACATAGTATTTAACAGACCCCCCCTGCCAATTAATAGCTCTGTACAGTATCGCACCGGCACATACCCCATCGGCATCGTAGTCCATAAAAATTCCAATAATTTTTTTATCTTTAATGGTTTTTTTTATTATCTCTGACGCCCTTACAAGATCGTGGATTCTTTGCGGTTTTTGCAGTTCGGTATACGCAGGATTAAGTAAAAAACCCGACTTTCGCTTCCTATCTTCGACTATTGCGCCAGCCGGGTCTAGAGGATATTTAAGATTAATTTTCCAGCGATGATATTTCATTATTTTATAAAGACAACCCCTTCAACCCTCACATCAATATATTCATGAATATCTGGTTTGTTTTTTTCAAAAACTTGCCGAACAGCCGAAACCTGGTTATTCAACGAACCGCTTGTATCCATAATAATTCTCCACCCCTCGGCACTAATAAACTCGAGTTTAAAAGTTGTTTTGTCAATTTGGGCTTCAGTCACCTCTATCCCGGCATCGCCAATCTGCTCTAGGGCCTTAACAAAAAATTTAATAAAATTTTTCGAGGCAACTTGCTTAAGCTCACTTATTTCAACATTACCTAAATCAGTCAAGGCCACTGCCGCGCTTGTTTTTTCGACTTCATTAAAAATATACCCGTTATTATCAACCTCGTAACAAGCCTTTAAATTGCACCAAATAAATTTCTGTTCCCTCTCGTCTATAATGACTCTGACCGTATCCGGCAATCCCCTCACAATTCGGGCCTGTTCCAAAACGGGGAACTTTGCGACCAGATCTTCCAAATATCTCCCCGGCAGCATGAGTAAAATATTCTTTCCCAGCAGTGAAGAATTCACATAATCCTCTATCTCTACCGATTTTACATTCTCTACAGATATAGATTTGATACGAAAAAAATTTGAGATAAAGACAAAATAAAATGCTAAACCGATTATAATAAGATACGCAACATACACCACAATTTTTCTAGAAAACTTAAATTCCTCCTCTTTTTTTTGTTTTTCTGTCGAAAATAAGACTTTTTGAAATTTCAAATCACTGTTTGTTTTTTTCATTCCAGTCCCCAATATACTCCACCTCCTCTTCAAGGGTAACGCTAAATTTTTCCTCAACTGCTCTTCTCATTTTGTCAATTAATTCCCGCATCGCCGAGGCCGGCGCATTGCCCGAGTTAATAATCCAATTAGCATGTTTTTTTGATACTTTAGCGCCATCAACCGCAAGCAATTTAGCTCCGCTTTGCTCGAGAAGATAGCCCGCACTTTTTTCTTTGACATTCGTTTGAGCATCGGATAAAGAAGGATTTTTAAAAATGCTCCCCGCTGTCACCTCGCCCAAGGGCTGATTTTTCTCCCGGTACTGCTTAGAAATTTTAATCTCATCCATAATCTGATCTCTCTTCTTTTTTTGCAACTGCATAATGAAATTTAGCAACACCAAAGGATGCTTTTGTTTTTGCTTTTTAAGTTTTGATTGACGATATTGAAAATTAAACCAGTCGGGTCCTACGGAGACAATCTTCGTACCATTTTCCAAAACTGATGCTTTTTTGATAAAAGAGCCCGTCATTACCCCGTGTGTTCCAGCATTAACTACAACTGCCCCTCCGATACTCCCGGGAATCCCAAAAAGAGATTCCATTCCTCCCAGGTTATGCTCAGCTGAATCTAAAATTAGCTTCGCCAGTGGGTAGCCGCTTTCAACAATCACCTTACTCTCATTTATGTCAAAGTTGAGGCCAGTAGTTCTATTGATGATAATCAACCCCCTAAAACCACTATCTCCCACTATCACATTTGTGCCCCGCCCAATTATTTGGTATGGAATAGTATTTTTCGTAGCCCACTTGACTCCCATAATTAACAAATCGAGGTTGTGCGCCTCAAGTAAATAATCGGCGGGCCCACCCACACCCATACTAGTGTATCGGGAAATAGCTTTATCTTTGATAATATAATCTTCAATCCCAATATTATTCATTTTTTTTATCCTTTAGATACATTCTGATAACTTGATCAACTGCGGTTGCACCCATTGTGACAACAATATCGCCAGATTTCAAATTTCCTTTTAAATAATTGACGGCATCATTATAATCACGAAGAGGAAAATATTTTTGACCATCGCCCAGCTTTTTTGCCAATTCAATGGAAGTTTTACCACCCCTACTGTCTCTTCCCTCGACACGATAAACTGGAAGAAGGCCATAACGGTCAAATCCCGCTTTTTTAAATACCTCAGCAAAATCACTAAAAAGATCATTAAATCTTTGCTGTTGGTGGGGTTCAAATATTAAAAATTTTCTTGTTTTGGGAAATAACTGACAGAAGGCCTCAAGGGTCGCAGAAACTTCTGACGGATGGTGAGCGTAGTCATCATAAAAGGAAATGTTTCCACTTCTTGTTATAAATTCCATCCGCCTCCTCGCCCCACGATAATTAACAAGAGCCGCTAAACTCACCTCTTCGTTTACGCCCAGCTGTGTAGCTAAGGCAAACGCAGCAGTAGCATTTCTGGCAAAGTGTTTTCCTGTAAATCCCGCTATAACTCGATATTTGTTGTGGCTGTCTTTAATTGAAAAATGTGTCAGCATTTGGTCGATTCTGTAATCGCTGATGCGATAATCTGCACCCACACAAAACCCGTATGAAACAGCTGTGATATTTTGTTCGGTAAAAAATAACCGTGCCGATTTAACAACCGCTACTGTATTGTTATCGTCAGCGCAATAAACCAGCGTTCCCCCGGGTTTAATGGTCCGACAAAATCTTAAGAAATGTTTTTTTATTTCCTCGATACCCCCCTTAAAATAATCAAGATGCTCCGCCTCGATATTACTGATGATTGCGGCCGTGGTAGAAAAATCTAAAAATGAATCATCATACTCGCATGCCTCGGCGACAAAATCACTCCCTGCGCCAAACCGATAGGCCGGACTTTCGTCACTATTTGGCGCACCAATTAAATAAGTAGGGTCTCTTCCATCGAGTTCAAAAATCCTCGAGACCATCATGCTAATGGTAGTTTTTCCGTGCATACCGGTTATCGAGATACCGTTTTTTCCCTTCATTAAAAGTCCGATCATTTGCGACCTTTTTAAAATTGCGAGCCTCCTTTTTTGCGCCTCTTTTATTTCAATAAATCCTTGTGATTGTGCGGTTATAGCAGACGAATATACAACCAAATCGGTATCTCGGCCGATGTTTTTCGCGCTATGCCCACCTGATTTTAAATCACTTCCAAAAACTTTTTTTTTCATTTTTTCAAGCAGATATTTTAAACCCTTCATTGAAACTCCGCCGATTCCGATAAGATGGATTTGGTTAAACTGTTTAAGTTTTTGGCTCTCTAGTTGGTCTAAAACTGCAGTCGAGATTGCCTCAGTTGAATGAATAAATGATATTTTTCTCAACTTAATATCGCTTTTAATGGCCTTGTCAATTAAGCTGAGTAGTTCTTCTGGTTTTTGCGTTTGGAGAAAAAGGTGGGCTAATTTACTTTTCGCCAGCACTGTAGCATTGATAAGTTGATGAGGGGCAACGCTTTCACTAATCGGAATAAAAATTGCCTTTTTTCCGAAAGCCGCAATCTCAAATATTGTCGATGCGCCCGCTCTCGATATTACTAACTTACTCTGGGCGATGAGCCGGGCAATGTCTGGCGTGTACGCTAAAACCTGATATTTACGGCGCAAATTATAAGGTAAACTCTCGCGGTAAGTTCTTGCCCTGTTGATATCACCCGCGCCGGTAATATGCACAACCCGATGTTTCTTTAATACTTCTAGACCTATTGCAAAAAATATCTTGTTAATCTTTTCCGCCCCCTGACTTCCGCCAATAAGCAAAAGATGACGGTTTAGGATTCGGTAATTATTCTTTATAAACTCCTGGCGGAGCGGCACGCCGCTATAAAACGCCTTGGCGCATACATGCGCAGGGTACATCTTAACCGGAAAGGCAGTTCCAATTCTAACGGCATATTTTAGTGCTATTCTGTTCGCCAAACCAAGCTGAACATCCGACTCGTGAATGATGAGCGGAATTTTCAGCCACCCAGCCGCGATCGAGACGGGCACCGAAACGAATCCGCCCTTGGATAAAATTAGATCCGGCTTTTCCCTTTTGATGAAAAATATCGATTGAATAATACCTAGGACAACTTTGCACAAATCAAAAAGGTTGCGCGCCACCACAGAGATGTCATAATTTCTTCTCCACTTACCACTTAATATTTTTTGATATCTGATTTTTTTACGAATTACTTCCCGTTTTTCATAGGCAGAACCAGAGCCAAAATAAACAAATTCTAATTTATGATTTGCTTCCTTCAAATTTTCCGTCACTGCCAAAAGCGGCAGGACATGTCCGGCCGTCCCTCCGCCCACCAGCAATACTTTATTATCTAACTTCATTTTTTGAAATGTTTAATAATATTCCGATTTGAATAAAGGTAATCACTAAGGATGTTCCGCCGAAGGAAATAAATGGCAGGGTTACTCCCGTTAGAGGAACCATTCCCAGCATCGCGGCAATATTAACCAGGGCCTGAATAACAATTGAAGTGGAAAGCCCCAGTGCAAGGAGTCGCCCGAACATATCGGGAGCCCTCTGGGAAATGTTAGCGCCCAAAACAAATAAGTAGATAAATGCTAAAATAACCAGAGAAGAGCGAAACAAACCCAGCTCTTCGGCAATGATGGCAAAAATTGAGTCGGTGTGAGTTTCGGGCAGATAACGCATTTTTTGCAAGGATTGCCCGAACCCCTTACCCCAAAAACCACCTTGCCCCACAGCAATAAAGGCCTGGTTGATGTGATAGCCCTGGTCCAATGTCTGGCTCGAAGGATTTAAAAAAGTAATAAATCTCTCCCAGCGATATTGAGCCGAACGAATAAAGATAAAAAATATGGCCAATAGCGATATTGCCAGCGACCCGATCTGCCACTTTGGTGCTCCGGCCGTATAAAATAAAATTGAAGCGGTTAAAATTATGATAGTCAGTGTTCCCAAGTCCGGTTGCAGAATAATCAAAAATGCAATTACAGCCAGCATCGCCGCAAAGGGAAGAAGTGCCCGGCCGATACTGTTCAATTGATCCTTGCGCGACTCCAGCCAAGCGCACAAATAAATAATAAAAGTAACTTTGGCGATTTCAGACGGTTGGACAGTAGTGAACCCCAAATTAATCCACCTTTGCGCTCCTTTGGCTTCTATTCCAATACCAGGCAAAAAAACCAATATTAACAGAGCGACACTTGCAATCATCATCAGTAGAGACACTTTTTTTAGCTTTAAATAATCAATGTTGGAAAATATCGACATCAAGACGATACCGATCGCAAGAGCAATGGTTTGATGAATTACATAATAATAGTCATGAGCTCCCTGAAACTTTTCGTATGCCACCACCGATGAGGCCGAGGCAATCATAATCAAACCAAAAATGCTCAGTCCGATCGCCAGTAAGACCAGCTTAAAATCAGGTTTTTGTTTTTTTAAATAATTCATAAAAAGTATCTCTTGACCAAGCGGTTAAAAACCCTGCCCCTTTCCTGATAATTTTTAAATTGATCAAAGCTCGCACTACCTGGTGAAAAGAGAACATTGCGATAATTATTCTGATTGGAAACGATCTCCTCAATAATTTCGCCTAGATTATCTTTGACTAAAACTTCCTTCTCGCTATCAGCCTTGCGCAAAGATATCATAATCTCCGCCGCGGTCTGTCCAAAAAGCAAGATTTTTTTAACTAGTTTATTTTTTACAATAAGATTCGCCAATGCATCATAATTGAGATTTTTACTCGACCCCCCCAAAATTAAAACAAATGGTTTCGACATTAATTTAACTGCCGCCATAGTTGCAATCGGATTGGTCGAAGCAGAGTCATTATAGAAAATAATTTTTGCAGTACGTATTGGCTCAATTCGATACTTGGGGCGACTAAACTTTTTTAATCCCTTGTGAAGATCCACCTTAAGCCCCACCTTATACGATAAGGCAATGGCAGCAAGGAGATTGAGGCGCGGGATTTTATACTGTTGCGCATACTTCTCGATTCCCCCAACAACAAAACGGTTCTTCCCATCCAAACAAACACAATCGCTCGCACTAACAAAACAACCGTTCCTGACTTTTTTGTCATCTGTATAGTAATAATTATCTGTTTTTAAACCAGATGTAATCTTTTTGGTGTTACTGTCAAGAGGGAGAATGACGGGACCACCTTCCCTCACACTGTCTGCCGCCTTTTTTTTAGCCATAAAATATTCATTAAAATCCCGGTGATAATCTAGGTGGTCGGACATTATTGGTAAAAAAAGACAGGCGTCTGATGATTCTGAAAAATCCTGAAGCTGAAAACTGGAAAGTTCAGCAAGAGTGTACGATTGATCGTTGAGCTTATCGGAAAAATCCAACAGAAAACTCCCTATATTTCCCCCCAAATATACATCGCAGTTATTATTTTTAAAAATTTGATAAATCAAGCTAGCCGTCGTACTCTTGCCCTTCGTCCCGGTGATAATAATTTTTTTACCCTTAGCGATAGCGAAAAACAAATTTGTCGCAGAACTGATTTTGACTTTATTGGGAACTATTTTTTTAAGTCTTCTTAGATTCACTCCCGGACTGCGAAAAAGAATACCAAATTTTTCGTAATGATTATCATCCAGATTACCCTGAACATATCTAATACCGTTAATTTTTTCATCTCTCTCGATTTTTTTTTCATCAAAAACCCATATATCTTGAGCTTTTTTGCGCAACAAAAAATTAACTAACCCACGCCCTTCAAGACCATACCCAACAATTCCAATCCTTTGAGATATTATTTTATCCAGCATTATCCAACGATTAATACTAGGGCAATTCCAATTGCAGATGTGACCGCGTTAATTATCCAAAAACGCATTGTGACCTTTGTCTCGGGCCATCCCCTAGCTTCAAAATGATGGTGAATCGGCGCTACTAGGAAAACTTTTCGTTTTAACATTTTCTTTGACAAAATCTGAATAATTGTAGTTAAAGCCTCTAAAATCATAATAAACCCAACAAAAGGTAAAACATATACTGTGTTTGTCAAAAATGCAATGACGCCTAAGGTCATACCCAAACTCATTGAGCCGGTATCCCCCATAAAAAACCTTGCTGGGTAAATATTAAACCACAAAAAAGCAAGGAGTGAACCACAAACAGTTGCGCAAAATATGGCGAGCGGGTAGTTGCCCTGAATTAATGAAATAAATATGTATGAAGCAAAAGCAAACGCAAAAATTCCGCCAGCCAAACCGTCTAACCCGTCGGTTTGATTAGCTGAAAAAGCAATAAAAACTAGAACAAAAATGAACAGCGGAATATACCAATATCCTAAAATAACCTCTGCAAAAGGAGGAAAATAAAATGGCCGAGCAAGCCAATCCAGTTTATATGCGAACCACCATGCTCCAATAGCCACAATAATCGAATAAATGAAAAGTTTGGTCCTAAAACGCATTCCTCCTTTACCAGACCCCATCCCCATCACATTCATTAAATCATCGATTCCCCCAACTGCTCCCGAGCCAACCAATGTAAAAAGTGGCAGGAGAGTCCCACTACGCGAAAAATTTACTAACAGGGTAATGATCCCACTCACACCCCATATCAACACACCGCCCATAGTTGGAGTATTTTCCTTACTTTGATGGAGTCGTGAATAAATTGGGGTCTTTCTCCCCTCGTAATCAGTTGTTCGGATCTTTTTTCCGATTTTATTTTTGTATAGAAAATCAGTAAAAACAGGCGTTACCAGCAACGTTACAAAAAAGGAAAGACAAAGAAAAATAAAAACTTCAAAAAAACTATTTACATCAATAGCAAAAATCTTCATTTAATTAACTCAATCGCTTCCTCAAGTTTATTTGACCTCGAACCTTTCAGCAAAACAACATCCCCCTTAATTAAAATATCCTCTATTTCTCCTTTTAATTCTCTCACATTGGGATACCACTTATCAAGTTTGCATTCCTTAAAGCCCGCTCCGACCCCGATGACCACATCGGCTAATTTAGTCGCAACGGTCGATATCTCCAGATGTGCTTTGGACGAAATTGGACTAATTTCCTTCATTTCGCCTAGAATTGCGACCTTGCGACCATATTTAATATTATTCAAGTTTTGCAATGCGGCATACATCGACTCCGGATTAGCATTATACGATTCGTCTATTATCATAATTTCTTTTTTTCCGATTATTCTTCGACCCCTGCCCGGCAATGGCCCAAGCTTTTCTATGCCCTCAACTAATTTTCTCCCTGCCCCAGCGTAGTAGGCCGCCAAGATCGACAATCTCAAATTATCAATATTGTGCTCTCCGGCAAACGAAAAGGTTTTTTTATATTTTTTTTCATTTAGTACAATCGTCAAGTCGGTGCCCTTTGTATTTTGCTTGATATTCTCAAAGCGCAAAAACGGGACTTGTTCGGCTATTACAACCCTTGCGGTTATTTTTTTACCCTTAATCTTTTTATACACTTTGGCAGGGACAATAACATACTCCTTGGATGCCTCGGCAAGTTCGCTTTTTTCGTCAATAATTTTTTGTTCGTTTTTAAAAATTTCGATGTGAGCTACTCCGAGCGTTGTGATCACCGCGATCTCGGGTGAAACAAGTTCGGTCAATTTCTTGATATCGCCAGGCGAATCAGCGGCATATTCTAAAACTAAATAATCAGGATAATTTTTAAGTAATATTGCCTTTAAGGGTACTAATAACACGATCGCGAACCAACCTATTATGTTCTTTGGTGCGTTGTCTATTAATAATATTGCCAGTGGTAAACCAAACCTTGTGTTAAGATTAGTTGCTGAAAGATAAGTTTTTTTATCAGCACTTTTAAGTAACTGAGAAATAAAATATTTAGTGGTTGTTTTGCCAGAACTGCCCGTTATTCCAATTACATACGGCTTAAATCTGCGATAAGCAGACATCGCCCAGTAATTAAGATAAGAAGATAAATATTTTTTCAGTACTGTTTTCATTATTGATTTGTCTTAATCTTTTGAAACTTTTAAATAGCTATTTAAAAGCCAGGTGGCAATCTCACCAAAAATGGGAGCGGCAGATTCTTCTGCCCATTTGACATTGCGTGGCCGATCAAGCTTAACCAACATTACAAAAGCAGGATTATCTGCTGGCGCAAATCCGGCAAAAGACCCAATGTGGTCCTCTTCTTCGTACCCCCCACTTGATTTTGGGATTTGAGCCGTACCAGTTTTGCCGGCCACTCTGTAACCATCGACAGCCGCCTTTTTGCCATGTCCATTCTCAACAACAGAAACTAGCATTTCGATTACTTTTTTTGCATCCTCCGCACTCATGATCGTCTTTTTTTCAGAACTCTCATATTCCTTTTGGTGCGATCCTTTTTCAAGAACCTTATCTAGAATATGAAGCTTGATTTGCTCCCCCTTATTTGCGACCGTACTATACGCCTGGACAATTTGAATTGGTGTCGCCGAAATTCCCTGTCCGAAAGAAATCGTGGCACGGTTAACATTTCGCCACTTTCGATAATTTCCGACTTCTCCCGTGGCTTCGCCAACTGTGTCAATCCCTGTTTTCTCCCCGAAGCCCAGCTTTAAAATAAACTCTCCCATCATATCATTGCCAAGTTTATCGGCCAACCAAATCATCCCAATATTATCAGAATTTTCCAATATCTGCGTCACCGTTTCAAAACCATAGGGTTCGTCTAAGGCGTTGTGAATTTCGTAGCCATCAATAGTAACCACACTTCCGAACGGCTCCTCTGGGGTTGTATCTGGTTCTACCAGCTTATTGGAGATAGCAGCAGACACGACAAATGGTTTAAAAACCGAACCGGGTTCCCAACTAGATGATGTGACCGGATTAACAAAAATATCCTGATCCTCACTGGCAATTTTATTAAATAAATTTGGATCAAAGTCGGGAAGGGATGACATTGCTAAGATATCCCCTGTTTTGGGGTCGGCAATTATAATCGATCCACTGTCCGCACCATACCTTTCAATCCCCTCTCTTAATTTTTTTTCTGCCATATATTGAATACTGCGATCAACCGTCAGTACAATACTTGAACCGTTTTTACCAGGTTCACTTTCTTCTACTTTAACCACCCGACCGAGGTTATCCTTGATGCCTTTGAGAGTGCCTCCCTCACCTTTCAGGATCCCGTCATAATAATCCTCAACTCCATATTTTCCATCTCCCTCGTAATTGACAAAACCCAAAAGATGTGAAAGAAAATTCTTTTCCGGATAAAACCTAAAATATTGTCCCTCCAGATATACCCCGGCAAGATTAAGCTGGGCAATTCTATCCGCTATCTCTTTTGGCACCTTCTTTTTTATCGGAGGAATATACCATTTATCTTGGCTAATCTTGTCTAGCACCTCATCTCTTTCTATCTCTAATATCTCTGCCAATTTTGAAGAAACTAAATTTTTATCCTCAATGTGCCTCGGTACTACCGTAATATTAAAAAGCTCCAGATCTGTTGCAACGGTAAAAGCTCCGCTTTCCTCCTCTTCAATTAGATTGGTACTATCACGATCGTTTATCAAGATCTCTCCCCTTTTCGCGGGTTGATCAATTTTCGTATAATATTGTTTCTGAGCCAGAGCCGTATATTGATCGTACATCACAATCTGTCTTTGAAAAAGACGAATAAGAAAAATTACGCCCAGAACCAAAAAAAGGACCCAAACACGCCGGAACCTTTTTTGTTCGCTGGTTGCAGATTGCATTATTAATCTGATACTTGTTCCATACCGCTCTCGGCAGATTTTTCCTGAATGATAGAGAGTGCTTTGAGCCGGTTGGCTTCAACTTCTAATCGTTCTTTTTCGGCAATACCGTCTCTTTTTTGCTCTTCTAAGTCAGAAACAATGTAGTTGCGTGTCGCACTTTGGCTGGACTGCGATAAATAAAACAGCGAAAAGGTAGCAAACAATACAATTACCAGAACCTTGACTGAATTGGGTCCAAAAAATACCCTTGCATTGATCGACCTGGTTTTTACCTTCGGGGAATAATTATTTCTTCTGCCAACAAACATCATCACTTTCTCCTTATTTTTTTTCCACAACCCTCATCTTGGCACTTCTTGAACGAGGATTGCTGTTTATTTCATTTCTTGAAGGGACAATTGGTTTTTTTGTCAAAGACTGCACTTCGCTTTTATCCCGACATTTTTTAAAAGTATTTTTTACTATCCTATCTTCCTTTGAATGGAAGCTAATTACCGCCACCCGCCCGCCACTTGAAACATCTTGCATGATTGCCTCGAGTGTTTTCTTTAAATTACTTAACTCGTGATTAACTTCGATGCGAAGCGCCTGAAAAACTTTTGTTGCCGCATTAATTCCCCTCGTGTTCTTTCCCTTCACTCTCTCGACAATACCCACCAACTCTCCGGTGGTATCAATTTTCTTTTTGGCTCGAAAATTTATAATCTCGCTGGCTATTTTTCTTGACCGGTGTTCGTCTGAAAGATAAAAAAACAAATCGGCAAGTTCCGTCTGACTATAGCTATTAATAATGTCGCGTGCGCTGATTTTATTCTTACTGTCGATTCTCATATCAAGAGGTTCATCATTTTTAAAACTAAAGCCCAATCCCGAATAATCAAAGTGCCACGAAGATACTCCTAAATCAAACAACACTTTATCGACTAAATTGATTCTTAATCTATCAAGGTGCTTGCGATAGCTGGTAAAGTTATCATTAATCAAGACAATATTGTCAGGTAAACCCTTTGAAACTTTTTGATATATCCGTCTGTCTTGCTCAAAAGCGACTACCTTGCCCTCTCGGCCAATCATTTTAGAGAAAACTTGAGAATGTCCACCAAATCCAAATGTTGCGTCTAAAACAATATCTCCCTTTTTTGGTTTCAGATATTCGACAACCTCCTTTAAAAGTACACTTTGATGATATTTCATAAGTTGGTAACATGGGCGGTTAGATTCCTCATCGCGTACCGGGCGAAGGAATATCCGACGCTAAGCTACGCAAATCCCCCGTCACCGAGGGGAGAAATCCCCCTCCCTGGGTTAACCGCCCATGTCAATTCTCTCGTGAGCAGTTGGCCTAAAGGAGCCAACACTTCACGCCGCTACTCACTATATTCCCAATTCGGATAATTCTTCTACCACCTTACCGGCATTCTGATCCGCTTTTTCAACTGTCTCTCGCCACACTTTTTTGTCCCAGATTTCGACCCTGTCATATAGACCCGTAATCACAACTTTTTCTTTTAACTGGGCATATTTTTTCAAAAACCCTTGGATCACTACTCTCCCCTGTTTGTCAAATTTCTCTTCTGTCGCCGAAGCTAACACGAGGCGTGCGTACAATCGAGCCGATGATTTTGTGGTTGGTAATTGACCGATACCTGACGCCATTTTTTCCCATTTTTCCTTCGTGAATAAAAATAAGCACCCATCAAGCCCCTTGGTGATGATGACTTCACCCTCAAAAATCCTTCTATACTTCGAAGGGATCGCGATCCGGTTTTTTGCGTCGATTGAATGCTCGAATTGTCCGATAAACATTTTGCTACCACTTTTCCCCACTTATCACCACTTTTATATACTGTGACCATATTAATACTTATACAGTTTGTGTCAATATGGAACAAAAACCGAACAGTTAAAAAAACGGTATTAACTGTGATTACCCCTAATGCACTAGTTCTTTGACGAGTACTTGAAAAAATAGAAGCTGGCAATATAAGTCGCGATCGGAATTGCCAAAATTAACCCCACGCTTCCAACGAGGGTTCGGACGATCTCCGTTGCCACAACTTCATTGTTAATAGTTTCAAAAAAGTTATTAAAGGGCGGTTCCTTGCTTTTGATTAAGAATAGAAGAAAAAAAGCCGAACCGGCATAGGCCAAAAAGAGAGTGTTTATCATCGAAGTAATATGGTCAACGCCGATGCGCATCGACCGTCTGTATACTTCAACGGGGTGAAGGTGGGGATTAGTTCTTTTGATTTGCTCGACTGAAGAAATTTGGGTTAAGACAACGTCATCCAAAATTCCCAACGCACCAAGAGAAAAAGCAGCTAATAATAAACCGGGAAATACTTGGTGGTTTTTGAAAGTGTCCGTTAAAAATACCGCCTCCTCTTCGCTAAAACCGGTTAATCTGCATGCTTTAACAAATAAATAAGACAGTAGCACAGCAATGATAATACTGATTGTTATCGAGATAATGGCGGCTTGGGACTTCATATTCCAGCCGTAAATCGCCGGCATTGAGGTGATTATTATTATCATTGCCGAAACTGATGTGATCAGAATGGGATTCATACCCCGGGCAATAAGGGGGATAGTGATAAAAAATATAATAATAAAAGTAATAACCAAAGAAAGTAGTGCCCTTAGACCTCGCCACCGTCCAATAACGGCCACGACCACCAAAAAAAACAACGCTAAGTAAATAAGGGGGTTAACCCTCCACACATCGATCGGTTGGATTTCTATCTGGCCATCTTGTGTTTGGGCTAAAACTAAGACCTTATCACCCTTGTGATAGATTTGGGAGGTAGTTGTCATTTTACCAATACCGTCAAATATCAGCTCTTCACCCTCCATGGAACCGTCGATGGCAAGAAGTTTAAGATTTTGCAAGGTGATCTGCTCCCCCGACTGTCCGGTGGTTGTCTGTTCATCCAAAACCTCGACAATTTTGGCTCGAAAATTCTCCTCGCTGTAATTACTGTAAGAAACATTATCTTCTGTTTGGGCAAAACTATAAAAAGGAAATAGCAGAGTTAATAAAATTACCCAAAATAGTTTATGCAGTTTCTTCATCTTGTCTAAATTAAGTCAAGTTTAGAAAAAAACCACCCTGTAATATCATCAATTTTAACACGCTCTTGTTTTAAGGTGTCACGGTCGCGAATTGTAACCGCTTGATCGTTAAGTGTGTAAAAATCGACGGTTACGCACCACGGGGTACCGACTTCGTCCTGCCGACGATATCTTCGTCCAATCGACCCTGATTCGTCATAAAAAACCCTGATTCTCTTACTGCTTAACTCTTCGTAGATTTTATCTGCAATCTCTGGCAGTTTATCCTTTTTCATAAGTGGAAATATCGCTACCTGGACAGGCGCAATAGTCGGAGCAAGTTTTAACACTACCTCGCCTTTTTCACGATCATCTGAACCATCCGACTGTGTATAACCATCAACGAGAGCGGCCAGCATAATTCTTTCCACCCCCATCGTCGGCTCAATGACGTATGGAATGTACCTCTCCTTTGCCTCTTCGTCGAAGTAGCGTAGATCTTGACCGGATAGCTCTTGATGCTGCTTCAAATCATAATCGGTTCGGTTGGCCACGCCGGCCAGCTCTCCCCAACCAAACGGAAACTTATATTCAATATCAATTGTTCTTTTTGAATAATGCGCCAATGCTTCTTTGGGATGTTCATAATCACGAAGTTTTTTCTCGTCAAATCCCAAGTCGAGAAAGAACTTCTTCCAAAGTCCAAACCATTTATCAAATGCCTTTTCATCATCTCCCGGCTTAACAAAATATTCTAATTCAGCAATTTCAAACTCCCTCGTTCTAAAGAAAAAATCACCGGTTGTAATTTCATTACGAAAAGATTTTCCTATCTGGGCGATGCCAAATGGTATTTTCTTTCTAGAAGTTTCCCGGACAAGATTAAAATCAACAAACATTCCCTGCGCCGTTTCCGGCCTTAAATACGCTTTCGAAGCCTTGTCTTCAACCGGTCCTAAATACGTCTTAAACATAAGCGCGAAATCCTGCGGTTTGGTAAACTCTCGAGCTCCACAACTCGGGCACTGATCTTTATCCTTGGCCTTCCCCTGCCCGACAAACCTACCCTCCGCCATGTGATCAGCCCTGATTCTGGTGTTACATTTCTTGCACTCTACTAGCGGATCGGTAAATGATTCGATATGACCAGACGCTTTCCACACGTTGGGGTGCATAATAATAGCTGACTCAATACCGACAACATCTTTCTGGCGATAAACAAAACTTGCCCACCAATGACGTTTGATCGCATTTTTCATTTCTACCCCCAGTGGCCCAAAATGCCAAATCGCCTCTACTCCTCCGTAAATCTCCGAACCCTGCCACACCAAACCCCGTCTCTTGCACAAAGAAATAATTTTTTCCATTTGAATTTGGGTGGCAGTGCTACTCATTTAAAATGATATTCTCTCGGTAATCTAGCAGGAAGTCGCGCCAAAATTTCCCTGGCAGTAGTATCAGCCAATTTTGCTAAGTCGTCTGCATATACCTTATCATCTCCGCTTTTTCCAATCAAGACAACTTCATCTCCCAACGAACAATCAATGCCAGTTACATCGATCATGATTGCCCCCATACAAATATTTCCCGTAATGGCCGCTTTCTTTCCCGACACCAACACCTTGGCTTTGTTCGAAAGGGCGCGCGGATATCCATCCGCATAGCCAATCGGTAAAACAGCGATTTTTTTTGGTTGTTTAGCAATGTAAGCTCGACCATACCCAATACTTTCACCTTTAGCGACTCTTCTAATTTGTGCGATTTTCGTTTTAAATTCAAGGGCCGGTTTCAACCCCACATCCTGCTTAAAATCGCTGTAACCAAATAGGCCAAATCCAATCCTGATAGCATCAAACTGACTTTCGGGATTGGACAAAATTGCATCAGTCGTTGCCATATGAACCATGGGAATAGAAAATTTGCCCTGCTGAAGAGCAAATAAAACATTTTGCATCAACCTGATTTGCTCCTTGGCTAATTTAGCATTGAGTGCATCCACAAAATGAGAATGTATCCCCACAACCTTGGCGTGCTCCAAGTCAAGCATTTTTTGATAAATTTGCGAAAATTCATAAACTGGTATCCCCCACCGGTTCATCCCTGTGTCAACATTAATATCAAAGCGCGCCCACAAATTTTGCTTGCGCGCTTCGCGCGACAACTGGTAAGCGCTTTCATAATCTCCAACTGACATAATAAGATCAAAGTCAATAATTTTATGATAGTCGGCTGGTTCGACATATCCAATAATTAAAATTGGCGCCTTAATTTTGGCTACCCGTAACTCAACCGCTTCTTCGATTCTTTCAACTGCCAGAATATCCGCACCCGAAGTCCAAATCACCCGCGCCGCCTCTACTAGACCGTGTCCGTAAGCATTTGCTTTTACCATCCCGATAATTTTAGTTTCGGGATAAATTATTTTTTTGAACAGACCGAGATTTCCTGAAATAGCGTTTAAATCAACCTCGATTTTATTGATCATGCTAGACGATCCTTTCCGGTAGTTTTTTACCAAAGTGCCAGGCAAAGTATAACCGCACCAATTTATAAACCTTTTTCAAATGAACAATGTGTATTTTGGCCTTTACAACTTTTCGAAATGGGTAATTTAATATTACCCTCATTAATTTTACCTCATTTTGATTACACTCCACGATCTCCCCTTCGCCACACTCCAGATGGACCAAGCCCTCCCGTGGAGAAAAACCAATTTTGCCGACGGAGGTAAATTTTTTATTACAGATACTACAATGAAACAGTTCGGGTTCCAGACCGAGATCGGCGATTAAATTTAATACAAATGAGAGAAACAAAATGGGCCGATCTTTTTTCGAAAGCGAGCCAAGTAAATCCCGAAGGAGGCGATATGTTCTGGGGTGAGGATCGTCAAGTTCAAACAATTCATTGGTATACTTTAAAACCAGTCCAAACTTTTGTGAACTCTTAAAGTTCCCGTGTAACTTATCAGCTAAAGAGACCACTTCAACATCAGTTAAGATATCGATGGACTTGGTTCTTGCAACGCTAAATTTTGCGCTTACGCCTAAATCCGCAACATAAGAAAACCTCGACCCGGGGCGACGCGCCCCTTTGGCTAAAATTTCTGTTTTTCCCTTTTCGTGGGTAAATAAGGTCAGGATTCTGTCTTTTTCCAGAAAGTTACGTCGCTTTATAACAATACCCTCGATTTTATACGCTCTCATTAATTTTAGCGTACCGAAGTTTTACAAAATGGGAAGGTCCCGGCCTATGAAAGCGCCGGGACCTGAGCTATATCAAGCCCGCGGCGGGATGTGTCAAACACACACCACGGACTGGATTTTTGGCGGAGCTCATTTGCGCGCATGCGCTTCCCCTTTCGGGGCGGGACCTTCGGAGCTCCTCTCCGATCCCCTTTTTTTCCCCCTTTTCCCCGCGCCTGTTTCCCCGTTTCGTGGGGATAACGCCTGTAGCTTGCGCCACAGGATTTTTTGTCTAGAGCATCTATATCTCCCTCCTTCCAACTCTGCCCTAAACGCAAAACCGCTCCCTGGGGAGCGGCTCTGAGGGGAAACATTTATATCTCTACCTCAAAGCCGCTTTCCCTTTTTAATCATAACCAAACCAAGTAAATCTTGGGTGGTTGGTCGAACCTGCATATTGCGTATATGTGTATTCATCTCAACAAGGTATAGCTTACCACTTATTAATGCTCATGTCAAGGTGTGAGGGTCCCGCCCGGCGCTTGAGCGCTGGGCGGGGCCTGATACGGGCTAAACTACACGGCGGGATCGGCGATGAGCGGCGATCCACCCCTGAACGACAGGGCATCGGTGATCGCGTTACAAAGATTGCCTCGCCTTAGCTGCTCCCACTGCGCCAGCGATAGCTGGCACCGTTGGGTGTCTCCTGCACGCTGCAAGACGACCACAACCCCGTCGTCGCCTTGCTCGACAGACAGACCGCTCCCCCCCGAGCCAGTCGCCTCGGTTCTTGTACCACACAGCACCCATTTCAGATCCACAAGTTGCTTGGCGCCAGCAAAGACAATCTCGAGCTGGCCGAGACGAATGGCTACGGAGCACTGCACCTGCTCGATACAGAGCGACTTGCCCACAACCGTTTCTGCTATGACCATCCGTGCTTCCTCCTTCTCTGCTTTGTTTATCTGCAAGCGACATGCCCTCGCAGCACAATCATCGAACCATGAAAAGCTCCGGTCGCGATCTGACATCCGAATCCCTCCTGAAAATGTGCGTTCATCGCGTCGGCCTTTGACTATTCAAAAGCCGGCGAATAAATAAAAAACGACCTCGGCGAGGTCGGTGATTTCATCTGGTTTTGCGATAAACTAAATCAGCCGGCCTCCAAGGTCGTCAAAATAAAACCAAAAACAAACTGATTGACATTCCACTATAAAAATATCCTAAACGAAGATCCGCTTTTTGTCAACAGATCCCAAATTACCCCCTACGCTCAAGAACCCTTTCCGTTTCCGCTTTGTCCTCGAGAGTGTTTATTCCGAGCGCCTCATCTTCATCCTCAATCGCTATTGCTTCGACATTTGCACCTTCGTCAATCGCCATCTTGACAATATCAACAATATAGTACTCTTTTTTGACTGCACTTTTTTGGATTTTCGGCAAAGCTCCAAACAACCACTTATTGTCGGCTATATATAGATTAATGCTTTTTTCTTTAATTATTTTTTGCTCAGCGGTTGCTTCTGGCACCTCGATGACTTCAACTGGCTTCCCCTGACTATCTCGGATAACCCGTCCGTAACTTTCAAATCGTTTACTGACAACCGTCGCAAAACCTAGTGTTAAATTTTTCAAAGTGGCTTCATTAATCATTTTTTGGTAAGTCGCTTGAGAATAAAGCGCGTGGTCGCCATTGACAATAATCGTATATCCGTCTTCTTTTTCGAGCAGATTTTCGGCCATCATTACAGCATGCGCAGTACCTAACTGCTTTCGTTGCCACACAAACTCCGCGCGCTTTTCCAAATAATCAATAACCTGATTGCCCAAAAAACCCACTACGACAATAATCCTTTCGACAATGCCCTCATCCTTCAGCTTCTCAAGTGGCCTGATCGCCCACTCAATAATTGGCTTATTTAAAACTTCAAACATCACCTTGGGTTTGTCGGTCGCACCAATACGCGTACCCTTGCCAGCGGCCATCACTATTACAAATATTTTTTTATTTTTCATTTTTCCTCCCAATTTTACTAACTTCAGATTAGCAATTCCGGAGCAATTCAGCAAATTATCAATGCGAAGCGGGCCCCCAAAGGGGCCCGCTTGAGGCCGGACTAATCATCATCCGCCCTGGGTAGCGGCGGGACCTCGATCCCGTCGCCAGCATTATAACCTTCTTTACCACGTCGCAGATACTCGCGCACAGCTTCCGGTTCACTACAACCTGCCATCAAATCAATCGGGCTTCCCTGCGCTCGCACTAACAACACCTCCATTTGTGAAACGACGCTCGCCTTAATCCCAAGTGGTCCAAAGCGAGCCCGTTTCACAAATTTGCACATAACGAAAAACCGCCTTGCGGCGGTTTTTCTTGTTTGGTGAAAATGTGCTGAAATATTACGCCCGCCGCGCATCAAAAAACAGACCAAGTAAAAGGTCTGATTGAAGCGCTTTGTGCAACGAAATATTTCTCATGTAATTCACACTATAGCAATAATAATTTAAAAATGCAACTACCTTTGACACTTCGGACAATAATGCGCCGA